>Ga0194121_10007904_pt1 | contig 13692 bp, 9 predicted proteins | sample TA2MahCa50mmetaG_FD_148609 | JGI IMG/M metagenome (GOLD analysis project Ga0194121, IMG submission 148609) | Freshwater microbial communities from Lake Tanganyika, Tanzania - TA2015020 Mahale Deep Cast 50m | ecosystem: Environmental > Aquatic > Freshwater > Lake | place: Tanzania: Lake... | reverse complement strand
CGCGAGCGGTCAAGTGCCGAATCAGCGCCAGCACCGCTGCGGGTGTCGCGGCGAGATCAGCTTCAGAAACAACCGGAGAAGCATCCATGCCAGCTGCAAGGATACCCCATTCCGAGTAGAAAACGCTAGACTGACCTGTGAACGGTTACCGACCACCTTATTCGAGCGACGCACCCGCATTACCCCGGACGGCTCGCCAGGGAAGCAGGTCCGTGCTTTGCTCACCATGCTTCGGCGACGCGATCCAGCGACCGGGGCGCATTCATTGCGGGTGAAGGAATACGCGCTCGATTGTGCCGAGGCCCTGGGGCTCGATGAGCACTCGCAATGGCGACTTGGCCTGGCGGCGCTGCTGCACGATATCGGCAAACTGCGAGTGTCGCACGCGATTCTTCACAAGCCAGGCTTGCTGTCGGCACAGGAGCGTGGCGTTGTCGCGAAACATGCTGTCGATGGCGAGACGATGGTTGCTTTCCTCCGCAACCGAACCGTCTTGCAAGCCGTTCGCAGCCATCACGAGCGCTATGACGGCACCGGCTATCCTGACGGCCTCAAAGGCCGGCAGATTCCGCTGCTGGCACGGCTCCTGGCAGTTGCCGACTGCTTCGATGCCCTGACTTCCGCGCGATCCTACAAACCGGCATTGTCCTGGAGCGAGGCGATGACGCGGCTGCGGCGAGGCGCCGGCAGCCAGTACGATCCGGACATGGTGCCAATCTGCTTCGACGCCTTGATTCGGTGCGGAGCACCCCGGTACTTCTCCCAGGTGCCTTCCGAGGACTATTCCCTCTGTGGTGCCAGTAGAAGATCCATTGGTGCAATGTGTGCAACGGACGTAAAGATTTACAGGTCCGCTATGCGGACGATGCCCAGCCTTGTGGCGGTCGAGAATCAGCGCGTGCCCGCGGGGCAGCATACAAGCAATGTATCGGATCCTTCTGATCGAAGACGAGCCTGGCATGCTTGGCGAGGTGGTTCAACTCCTCGCCGAGTGGGAAGGAATCACGCTCATCGGCCCGGTGGGATCCGAGCAGGCCGTAACCGAAGTGAAGAAGTCGCAGCCAGATCTGGGGCTGCTGGGCTGGGACGAAGCCATGACAGGCCTGGAAACACTGTATGCCCTGATTGCCTTGCCCGTCGTGCCAGCGATGATCGTTTTGGCCGCTGTTGAGCATCCACACCTGCGCGGCGCCGTGAAGGCCATGGGCGTCCGCGCCACGCTGTCCTTGAGCAAAGCACGCACCCACCTTAGGGCTTTGATCGACACAGTACGGAATGAATTCCGTCCTACCAAGCTTGTTCCGCCGTCCGGTGATCTTCGGTGACTGGGCGACACCTGGGAAAGCCGGCGGCGGGACTTTGAAGATGAGCAAGGTCAGCAGCGACTCCTGGCCTTGATAGGCACAGAACGGGCTGGAAATCCGTTCCACACAGCTTGTTCCGCCGTCCGGTGATCTTCGGTGACTGGGCGACACCTGGGAAAGCCGGCGGCGGGACTTTGAAGATGAGCAAGGTCAGCAGCGACTCCTGGCCTTGATAGGCACAGAACGGGCTGGAAATCCGTTCCACACAGCTTGTTCCGCCGCCCGGTGATCTTGGGTGACTGGGCGACACCGGGGAAAGCCGGCGGCGGGACTTTGAAGTTTGGCAAGGTCAGCAGCGACTCCTGGCCTTGATCGGCACAGAACGGATTCGGCTCCGTTCTACCAAGCTTGTTCCGCCGACCGGTGATTCCTTGGTGACTGGGCGACACCAGGGAGAGCCGGCGGTGGGACATTTTCCCCGCCACGACGAAAGAGTGTCGCCATGAACATGCCACACGATGCGAATGTCTCAAGGGATGCTGGTGGGGAGAAGACGCTACAAAAGGTCGACGTCAAGGCCCTCCTGGAACACCTGCCAGTCGCAGCGTATGCTTGCGATCGCGACGGCCTGATCACGTACTACAACCAGTATGCAGAGCAGGTCTGGGGCCGTCGGCCCAAATTAAATGATCCTGCGGATCGTTATTGCGGTGCCCACAGGCACTACCTGGCTGACGGCACGCCGGTGCCGCACACCGAATGCTGGATCGCCCAAGCTCTTCGTGAGAACAAGGCCCTTCTCGGCAAGGAGATTATCATCGAACAACCGGACGGCAAGCGACTGGCCGTTCTCGCTCATGCCAATCCAATCCACAGCGAAGCAGGCGAACTAGTGGGCGCGGTGAACATCATTGTGGACATCACCGAGCGCAAAAGCGCCCTGCTCGCGTGCCAACAGGCCGAAGCCGCACTACGAAACAGCGAAGAACGTTTTCGGGAGGTCATGGGGACGGTCGAGCAAGTCTTCTGGCGCGCCCGGCCTGACCTCAGCGAGATCCTATATGTCAACCCAGCCTACGAGCGAATCTGGGGGCGCAGCTGCGAAAGCCTCTACCGATCTCCGTTGTCGTGGGCACAAGCCATTCATCCTGACGATCGCAAACGTGTACTGCAAGCCGCGCTCGCCCAGGCGACAATGAACAGCTATCAGGAAGAGTACCGCATCACCCGTCCGGATGGCACCATGCGCTGGATCCGCGACCGCGGCTTCCCGGTTCACGATGAGAACGGGAACGTGGTTCGCCTGACCGGCGTTGCCGAAGACATCACCGAACGTAAGCGCCTGGAAGAGCAATTGCGGCAGGCGCAGAAAATGGAAGCCATCGGGCAACTGGCCGGCGGCGTCGCCCACGATTTCAATAACCTGCTGACGATCATCACCGGCTTCAGCGAGGTCATCCTGCTGCAACTCGCCCAGGACAGTCCGTACCGCAGTTCGCTCCTGGAGGTGTGCAAGGCCGGCGAGCGTGCCGCCTCCCTGACGCGGCAACTTCTGGCGTTCAGCCGCAAGCAGATCATCGCACCGGAAATCCTGAACCTCAACACCCTGGTCGGGGAAACGGAAAAGATGTTGCACCGTCTCATCGGTGAGGATATCACTCTGGTTTCCGTCATGGCGCCCGACCTGCATGCCATCAAAGCGGACCCGGGGCAGATCGAGCAAATCCTGATGAACCTCGCCGTCAACGCCCGCGACGCCATGCCGCGTGGCGGCAAGCTCACCACCGAGACTGCCAACGTGATCCTGGATGAATCCTACTCGGTCATTCGCAGCGAGGTTCGTCCCGGACCTTACGTCATGCTGGCCGTCAGCGACACCGGTTGCGGCATGGACAAGGACCTGCAGGCCCGCATCTTCGAGCCGTTCTTCACGACCAAGGGACCCGGCCAAGGAACCGGCCTTGGCCTCGCGACCGTGTACGGCATTGTCAAGCAGGCGGGTGGCTACATTTACGTCTACAGTGAGCCCGACACGGGCACGACGTTCAAGATCTACCTGCCGAGCATGGCAGAGCAGGCAGATTACATCAGCTCCGGCGCAGCGTCGCCTCAGGCCATGCGCGGCTGCGAGACGGTGCTTCTCGTTGAGGACGACGACAACGTCCGCGCGGTGGCTCGGCACGTCCTTGAAGCATGTGGTTATGTGGTACTCGAAGCCGATTCCGGCGAGGACGCTCTCAAAGTTCTTCAAGAGCATGTGGGTCCAATCCACCTGGTGATTTCTGATGTTGTCATGCCCACGATGAACGGTCCGGCTCTCGCCGAGTACGTGGCGAAGCAGTGGCCACACACGAAGTTCCTCTTTGTGTCCGGCTATACCGATGACGCTGTCGTTCGCAACGGTGTTCTCAGGGCCGATGTGAACTTCCTGCAAAAACCATTCTCCCCGCGCAACCTGGCTCGCAAGGTGCGCGAAATCCTCGATGCGAAACCGTTGGAGAATAGGAATTGAAAGTGCTTGCCGGCATCTGGATTCTGGCGATGGGAGTGGGTTTTTTGCACATTGCTGATGTATGGCAACACACCCGGGTCTTCTTCGGAGAGCCTCTCACTGCTGAAGACTGTGCGGCCAATGAAACCAGGCATGTAATGATTTCACCGGCATTTCCTGCAAATACGCGGCGTACTGTTTCCGGCGTTTCGAGCCGGACACGCCGGACACGCCTCTCCGTGAAGGTTTGATTCCGAGTCGCGTCGATCGAGCATGCCTCCTGCTCGCGTCCGCAATGCTTCGTTCTGGTATACTGTTGAGAGTATCTGTCAGTCCCTCCCGTCGTCGCTGAAAGTGAACAATGCCCTCGCCGGAGGCAGCATCGTGCGATCACGCCGCTGGAATTGCCTGATCGGGTGTGTCCTGTCGTTCGTCTCCGTCGCGGTTTGTCCGTCGGCGCAAGCCGATGAGTTTCGCGATCGGATCGAACCGTTTGCGAGGAAGTACTGCCACGCCTGCCACAACAAGAAGCAGGCCAAGGGCGAACTCGACCTCACGCGTTTCACTCGGGACGGCGATGTCACCAAGGATTTTCGCCGCTGGAACCACGTCATCGAGTTCATTCGCAAGGGGGAGATGCCTCCAGGCGACAGACTGCAGCCGACGCTGGAGGAGCGAAACGGCGTCGTCGCTGCCATCGAGGCGATTCTGCTCGTCGAGCCAAGAAGAACGCGGGCGATCCCGGCGTCGTCTTGCCGCGACGGCTGTCCAATACCGAATACGACTTGTCGATTCGCGATCTCACCGGCGTGGCCATCCAGGCGACCAGGGAATTCCCCGTCGATCCGGCCGGCGGCGAGGGCTTCAACAACACCGGCGAGGCGCTCGCCATGACGCCGAGCTTGCTGAACAAGTTTCTCGGGGCGGCGCAGCACGTCGCCGATCATCTCGTCCTGAAACCGAGCGGCATCACGTTCGCGCCTTTTCCGGTCACGTCCTACGCCGAGCGCACCAAGCTCACCGAGCAGGCGATCATCGATTTCTACAAGCAGCACGATATTCGCCTCAGCGACTACCTCGAAGCGGCGTGGCGCTATCGGCAGCGCGGTGAAGCGGAGCGTGGCGTCAGTGCCGACGACTGGGCCGCCCCTCGCAAGCTGAGCGGAAAGTATCTCGCACTTGTCTCGAAGACTCTCGACGAGGCCAAGAACGGCACGGGGTATTTGAAACAACTTGGCGACATGTGGGACGCCATCCCGGCTCCGTCGAAAACCGGTGGCGTGCCGGCTGAATTGATGGAGGGCGAGCGTTTCATCACCTATGTGCGGACGCGCCTGGGACAGAAGGAACCGCCGCTGATCCACGCCAGCGCCGGCAACTGGCCCATAGGCCATCTGGCGCTGCGCGCCAGAGTGGCGGCCGGACGTGATCGCTTCGACCCGGCCGTTTTCAAGACGAAGCAACTCGTCAAGATAGGCCGTGTGCAAGGGAAAAAGGACGTCGTTCTCTATCTGAGCGTCGATCCGGCATTCGAGTCGCCTGCCGGCGTGGTCGTGTTTCATCGTCCCGTGTTCAGCAGATCGGATAACCTGCCGCGCAAGAAGGACGGCCCTGAGTCGCTGCGCGCGGTGCTGGAACGCGAGGCTCCCGAGGTCGCGCAGCGCCTGGGATTCGGCAAGCATGCGCGCGGCAGCAGCCTGGATGCGGATTCATTCGCCGTGCAGGCCCCTGCCGTCGTCGAGATCCCGCTTCGCCCGGCCACAGCCGCGAAGCTTCAGGGGACGCAGTTGCTTGTCGAATGCGAGCTGGATGGAAAAGCCACCCCGGAAGCGGCCGTTCACGTGCGGCACGGCATCGGTGCACGTCCCGCGGCGAAGTTCGGTGCCAACGTGGCATTGCTGATTCAACCCGAGAGCAGACTGGCCAAGACCCTGTCGCCGTCATGTGAACGATTCTGTGCCGCCTTTCCCGATCGCTTCTTCTACGTGGACCCCAATCGTGGTCTGGCCGCGGGCTTCCATCTCGTCGAGGGCTGCTTCCGCGACGATCAGCCGCTCGTCAACAATGTTCTCACTGGGCCGGAGCGCAAGGAACTGCACCGCCTCTGGAAGGAACTTGACTTCGTCACGCAGAGCGTGGAGACGCTGCTGCGCGGCTTCGTCTGGTTCGAGCGGGCCGAGCGTCACGTGCTGCATGACAAGCGCTTTGATTTTCTGCGCTCCGAGGATCCGTTGCTTGTCGAAGAGAAGCTTCTCTCCAGGTTCGAGCGGCTCTACCTGGAAAAACTCGGCGTCAAGCTCATGGACGATGCGCTCAAGCCGCGACAGGCGAATCCGCAGTTCGAGCTGATTCATGGCTTCTTCGATCAGGTCCGCGCCGGCCTTGCCGAATACAAGCAGACGCTTGCCAAGGCGGAGGCGCCTGCGCTGGCTGCCCTGGAACGGCTGGCGCAGCGAGCCTACTGCCGCCCATTACGAGCCGATGAAGCGAAGGCGTTGCGTGGCCTCTACCTTCAGCTGAGAAAGCAGGGGCAAGGCGTCGAGGCGGCACTGCGCGGCACGTTCACGGCGATCCTGATGTCGCCGCACTTCTTCTACCGCGTCCCGGTCGCGACGGCGGGGTCGGGCGTTCATGCCCTCGCAGACGATGCCATGGCCCGGCGGCTGAGCTATTTCCTGTGGTCGTCGTTGCCGGATGCAGAGCTGCTCAAGGCGGCGAGCGCGGGCAAGCTACAGGACGACGCGGAATTGCGGACGCAGGTACGACGCATGCTGAAGGACCCGAAGATCGAGGCGTTTGGCCGCGAGTTCTTCGGCCAGTGGCTGCGCTATCGCGACTCCCTGTCGCGCGACACCATCCCCGCCAACACATTCCCCGGCTATGATGCCGCATTGCGCGAGGCGATGTTCCAGGAGCCGACACGGTTGATCACGCACCTGCTTCAGCAGAACGAACCGGTCGATGAGTTGCTGCACAGCGATGCGACCTTTGTCAACGACAAGCTCGCCCGCTTCTACGGCGGCGACATCGAAATCCAGTTCCGCCGGTTGCTCGCCACGCAGCGCGATCCGAAAACGGCCTGGCAGCGCGTCACCGGCCTGCGGAGCATCGGCCGCGGCGGGCTGTTCGGCATGCCGGTGATCCTGGCGCAGAACTCCGTGGGGCAGCGCACCAGCCCGGTGAAGCGCGGCTTCTGGGTCGTGCACCATTTGCTCGGCCAGCACTTCCCGCCGCCGCCGGCCGAGGTGCCGGACCTGCCGAAATCGGAAAAGGAGAGCGCCAGGACGATTCGCGAGATGCTGGCCCAGCACACGAAGAACCAGCGCTGCGCCATGTGCCACGTCCACTTCGACGGCCTGGGGCTGACACTGGAGGGCTTCGACGCCATTGGCCGGGCCAGGACCAGGGACCTCGCCGGCCGCCCCGTCGTCGCGGTCGGCCCTCTGCCGGGCGGCAAGACCGCGGAAGGCGTTGCCGGGCTGATCGACTATATCGAGAAGAAGCGCCGGCCCGAATTCGAGCGGAACCTGTGCCGCAAGCTGCTCGGCTACGCGCTCGGCCGTTCCGTGCTGCTGTCGGACGAGCCATTGGTAGAGGAAATGCAGCAGAAGCTGCGCGCGGAGCGACGATTTGCCGTGTTGTTCGAGACGGTCGTGCTGAGTCCTCAGTTCCGCCGGCAACGCGGGCGGGAACAAGTGAATGCGACGCAGTGATGCCGCCTCGTCTACGTTCACGGCCCCGCAGGTGCTCAGCCGGCCTGGCAAATGCTTGAACCTTCTCAGAAGTGAAATGCCAGGTCGCGTGCGCAAGTCAACAGACTGGGATCGTCATGCCAAAATCGCTTGAAGAACTTCGCGAGATCCTTGCCCGGGGCCAACGCCTTTCCCAGCAAGGGTCCTATGAAAGAAAGCTTCCAAAAAGAGAGGCTCGTCCAGACTTGTTCGAAGCGCAAACAGGGTTGCGCGAATATACCGTGGACAATCCTGACGACGAAGCGGCTTGGCGGCTTCGATCGCTCGCCGAGGAATGCGTCACGAATTTCAAAGCCGCCATCACATGCTTAGAGCGCGCCATGGCGTTGAGCGGCCAACGGAGCAAGAAGGATCTGAAAACGTTGGCGAGGTTGCAGGAATACTCCAAGAAGGCTCCCCAAAGGCCTCCGATGGGCGACCCCACATGGAACCATCCCCAGTTGGGCGCCTTCGACTACGACGTTGTAGGATGGGTGCAGACGCTGCAAGCTCCGGCGTTCGACGCGTTCGAATACGACACGGGCAGGCAAAGGGGCCAATACCGCTTGATTTTCGAAGCCGACGAGGAAAGCGAGTTGCCCTCAGCGGATGCCGTGGCGCTGGCCGCGAAAGTCTTGGCTAACCAGGTGCAGCTCGTTCCGAAGGTTACCGCCGCGCTATGGGATGATATCAACGGCCGCGGGCCCGATTCAGGAATGTGGTGGCACAACGACCTTGCAGCAGTCTGCGAGCACTTGCCGGCACTCGCACGACCGGAGGATTTACTGGGAATCATGGGGTTGTCCGATATCATGGTGCACAAACTGGTTTTCCGAGATGAAAGGCCCCTGGTAGAACTCAGTTTCGAGGCCCCCTTCGAGACGGAGCACGGCGTGGGGATCCTCACAGACGGCGAATCCGTTCTCGGCACCGGTTACAGCGGAGATGTAATCCCATTCGAACCTGAACACGGGGCTCGCAGCTAGCCCGCGGTGCTGGGTTTTTCGTTGTGCGACTTTGCGACTATGTCCTTTGCAACGCGAACAGGCCGAACGAAGAGGACCGTCTGCCTCGTTTGTGGTCGCGCCGTCCTCCACGAGGAACTCCGCCTCAACAGATGGGGTGAAGACGCTCATTGGCACCCGGTTGCTCATCGCGCCCCTTGCGGCGCGCATTGTGGCGGCGGTGGCGTCCCGTCTGGCGAAACCGATGTCCACATCCTTGGGTTTGGCAGTTGCCCGCGCTGCGGTGCGACTGAGACAGAGATTGCTAAGGTGATCGAGAAGCCGGACGGAGCAGAGCGAGTCGTTTTCCAGCGGTACACGGTCGATTACCGTCGTGACTTGGGCTTCCGGACAGCTCCAGGGGCGCCGTTGACGGGGTCGCGGGCTGTGAATTGGCATCGCCACGAAAAAGTTGACCCGACAACCAAACGATCGTCAGGCAACAACCGACGACAAACGGCAGAGAACGGTAACGAAGATGCATTAGAAAGTCTCCTCTCAGGGAGTGATATCGTAGCAATAGATCAGGTCGTTATCCCGCAAATAAAGGCGTCCGTTGGCAATGACGGGCGGCGTCCAGATTTTTCCACCCTTACGTGGGATCCGCGTTATCTCCGGAATCGTGAATCGGCTCTTTTCGATCCACCCTTTGCGCGACGCTTCGACCAGGGCGACTGCCCCTTTGGATTCGCCGTAGCCATAGAGATAGCCGTCGGCGTAGGCAAAGCTTCCCTTGTCGAACCCGAACCGCTCCTCCCACACCAGTTCCCCGGTCTTGAAATCCTGGCAGATCCAGCCATTGGGATCAGAGCAGCCAAAAAGAAGGCCGTTCACGAGGGTGACTCCGCTGTGGTGGTTCTTCATGACCTTGTTGCGATAGACGACCTCGGTCTTGATGCCCTTGTCAACCCGTTTGAGCTTCAGCAAGCCGCAGCCGACGCCGTAAGCGGTCGTCACGTAGACGCCGTCTTCGTGATGAATCGGAGTTGCGACCATGATGTGCGCTGCGGGAATAGTGCTCTTCCAAAGAAGCCGACCATCTTCGGCAGCGACGCCGGCAACGCCCTTGCCGGTCAGGTTCACGTACTGGCGCAGGCCGTCAATTTCCGTGACGATGACCGACGAGGAAACGGCTTCGTCCGCCAGTTCTTTGCTGCGCCAGAGGAGCTTGCCGGTTTTCTTGTCGAACGCCGCGAAGGTACCTCCCTTGCCGCCAGGCGAGCAAATCACGCGATCGCCGTCAACAAGGGGTGATTCGCAATAACGGCCATCGTGAAGGATCTTGCCTTGAAGGTCATTTTTCAGGTGAACGTGCCAGACGTGCTTCCCCGTGTGGCGATTGATGCAGTGAAGTTCGCCGAGAACGCTGATCGCATAGAGATAATCTCCGTCTACGGTAGGCGTGGAGCACGGGCCATCGCCCCAGTCAGTGAGCCGGCGCGGTCCAGCCGAGGCGGTCCAGAGCAGCTTGCCCGTTTGTGTGTCGAGGGCGAAGACGAGATCGTCTTTGTCCTTCGATCCCATGCAATAAAAATGATTGCCGACAATCGACGGTGGGGAAAAGCCGGTGCCTGCGTCGCGGTAGGTCCAGAGGAGCTTCGGTCCTCCTTTCGGCCACACTTTCAATAGGCGGGTCTCGCGCGACACCCCATCACGTTTCGGGCCTCGGTACTGGGGCCAATCGTCGGCGCGGCCTTCGGTGACCAAGATAACCGCGAGGAACAGCAGAAGAATGGAGGCGGATGGCCGCGCGCACCAGCAGGCGCAAGGGTAAGGCGGAGCAATTGAGGTAATGGCTCGTCGCATGTCAAAAGTCACCACAGCTTCGATCGCGTGCAAACGGATCACTTCTTCCCTACCTCGATCTGACTTGGCTTGGTTGGCGAAGGAAACGCCTCGCGAATCGGCAATGTTACTTTTCCGGTTGCTGCCCACTCAAGGCTTCGTTCCATCGTGTTAATGAAGCCGACGCAGCGCATGGCAAACACGTCGTGCCCCATCGGTGTCTGCACGATGCGACCTTTGCCGTAGGTCACGGTCCAGCGCGTCGGCTCATGAACCATCGTCTTGGGACAGAGAGCGGTGGCCAGGACTTGAATCTGCTCGGCCGGTCCGCGCAGGTTGAACATAAGCTGGTCCTTGGCGTGCATCCATTCTTGGGGCATGCCTTTGCAAATGGGGTGATCCGTGTCGCGCAGGACAATGGCATAGGGATGGTTCGTTTCGCTGGTGCCGCCCCCGTCCCCCTTCGGAATGCGGACCTGCTTCCCTTTTTCATCGAAGTAGATGCGATCGCCGAATTTTGGGCTGCGCCAGGCCAGGCCGACCATACGGTTGAACTCGGGCCAATCGGTGAAACAGTTGTTGGCGGAGTGGAAGAGAACGAAGCCGAGCTTCCCATCTTTGACGTGTTCCTCGAAGGTTTTGCGAAACTCCGCGGGCCAGGCGGGGCCATTGTAGTTGCTGATGGCGACCTGATACTTCGTCAAATCGGGCGGAAACGGCACCGTGGGAACCTTGCCGGGCTTATCGTTGGGTTTCAAATTCGACGAGACGTCGACGGTGAAGCGGCCATTTTTCTCCAGCACCTCTTTGAGAAATGCCGTCGTATCGCGCCAGGCGTGATTGTGCTGGCCGTCAATGATAAGCACGCGAATCTTGTCGCGTTCTCCGGCCGCAACGGGGCTGACTTGCCAGCCGATCAGAAGGAGATGGGCGATGAGGGCCGTTCGCAGAATTGTCATGTGTGCTCTCCGATCGCGAAGGAATGAAGTCCGGTCAACGGGGTGCTTGCGCGGGGCGTTCAGTCTTTCCTGAGCACCTTGATCCGCAGGTTCTTGAAGTCGATAGCGTGTCCTTCCGCCTCGATACCGATGGGGCCTTTCTTGGCCTTGAAGGTGTCAATCTCCCAGGCCTGGGTGCCGTTGACCTTGAGCCCGATCTTGCTGCCGATGCAGACGACCTCCCACTCATTCCACTCACCCGGGGCCTTGTGCAGGTTGGGGACGGCCTTGGTTTCCTTCGCGTTGCTCAGCAGGTGTCCGCCGTCCGACTGCAGCATCTGGATCTGGTTGTTGCCGCGGAGGAACAGGCCACTGTTGTAACCTTTTTTCGCCGGCCGCCATTCCAGACGAAGAATGAAGTCCTCGAAGGTATCCTTGGTAAAGAGGTGACTCGACCCTCCGGTGAGCTTGAGGAGGCCCTCTTCGATTTTCCAGCTCTTGGGAGTTTTGTCCGACGTTTTCCAGCCGTCGAAGCTCTTGCCGTCGAAGAGCAGGCGAAAGCTTTCCTTTTTCTCGGCCTCGGAGAGTTCCTGCGCCTGAAGATTCACCGCGAGGGCCAGGAAAGCAACAGAAAGAACGAGTGTGCGGATCATGGTGGATGCCTCGGAAAAAAGGTGGGGATGTCGGGGTTACTTCTTCGCCGCCGGCAAGGAACTGACCCTGCTCGCCGTCGGGAAATTGGCGGGGATGGGAAGGGTCACGCCCCCTGTGGCAGCCCACTCCGTGCCACGCTGCAACGTGGTCTGGAAACCCACGCAGAGCATCGACGCTGTGCCATGCCCCATCGGCGTATGGAACACACGTCCTTTGCCGTAGGTCACCGTCCAGATCATCGGTTCATGGGTTTTCGTCCCCTTGGAATAGGCAGTCGCCAGGAGATGGACGTTCTCGATGGGGCCGCGCATGTTATCGTAGAGTTCGTCCTGCGCGTGCATCCATTCGCCGGGCATTCCCTTCGTGATGGGATGCTCGGCATCACGAACGACGACGGCGAAATTGCCTCCAGAGCGGTGGCCCGAACCGAGATCTTCTCCCTTGGGAACGCGAATCTGCTTGCCGCTGTCATCGACCTTGAGCCGTTCGCCGAACTTGGCGTCGCGCCAGCCCATGCCGATCATGAGGTTGTATTCCTTCCATCCGCCAAAGGCGTTGTTGGCGGCGTGGACGATGACCAAACCAATCTTGCCATTCTTCAGGCGTTCCTCAAGCCCGTCGTTGATTTGCTTGGTCCACGACTGACCGTTGTAGTTGCTGACGACCACATCATACTTGGAAAAGTCGATCTCCCAGTTCTTCAGCTCCGCCTGGGCTGCCTGCAATTTCTCCTGGAACTTCGGAAGTTCCGCCTCGTACTTGGCGAGTGCTTCCTTGTATTTGGCCATCGCCTTGACATCTGTTTCATCCTTGGGCTTGCCCGGCTTGGGGAGCGAAGGAACCTGCGGCGAAGTCGCGACGTCCACAGTAAACCGGCCGCAATCTTCAAGGGCCTTCTTCATGATGGGCGTGGTCGCGCGCCAGTCGTGGTTGTTCTGGCCGTCGATGATGACGACGCGGATTTTCCCCTTGCCCTCGCCGGCCGAGGCCACAGAGATGCCAAGCCCGACAAGGCCAAGCATCGCCAAAAAGAAGATAGTGAAGATAGTTGCTCGGGTAGACATGGTTTGCTCCCTGGTTGCAGTTCAGAAAAGGTGTTCCGGGTCAGCTCTTGAGCCGGCCGCGCAGAGTCATGTGCAGATGGTTTTTGCCGACCGTTTGCCAGTCGCAGACAATAGCGTCGCTGCCGATGCGCCAGTGGTAGTTTCCGCCTTCAAGGTGGGATTTGACAGCCTGGCCCCAGATGATCAGCCGCAGGTTTTCCGGGCCGCCGTCGCGCTTGACGATGTCATCCACTACCTTGCGCCGATCCGCGGAAAAAACGTCGAGCCGCTTGGAGAACAAACTCGTGGCCAGCGGGCGTGCTTTATCGTTGAGATCCGCAATGCGGAGTCCACCCTTGCCCATTTTTTGCCCCGAGCCCGACGAGACCCCCTTGGCGGAGTCTTGCATTTTCTTGAGTTCATCCGGCGTCAAAGCGGCATAAAGCTCAAGGACGATTTTCTCTTCAGCCTCCCACAAGGACTTCGCGGGGTTGCCGCCGAGGAGAATCGGGCCGAACTCATTCGCCGGATCGCTGCCGAACTCGGCGAACAAGAGTGTCAGATGATGCATGCCGACTCGCCAGGCGAATGGCTTTTTCTCGGACGGCTCGCCAAAAAAGGTGAGATACCGTGCTCCCTCAGGCGTTTCCTTCGTGACTTCTAGGCAGCGCTGGGCGCCGTACTCGGAAGTCATGGTCTTGACAACGTCGGCGATCAACGCCTTTTGCTCGGCTTTGAGCTG
>Ga0194121_10007898_pt1 | contig 13696 bp, 10 predicted proteins | sample TA2MahCa50mmetaG_FD_148609 | JGI IMG/M metagenome (GOLD analysis project Ga0194121, IMG submission 148609) | Freshwater microbial communities from Lake Tanganyika, Tanzania - TA2015020 Mahale Deep Cast 50m | ecosystem: Environmental > Aquatic > Freshwater > Lake | place: Tanzania: Lake... | reverse complement strand
TGGACGCTCCTGGCGCCCGGCGACCTCATCGGCCCGCCGCTCCTCGATCCGGCCGTGAAGCCCTTCCTGGTCTCGCTTGTGACCGTGACGCGCGAGGGCGTGGTGCAGGCGTTCCGCCCGGCGGGCCTGATGTTCCGCGAGACGGCGGCCGTGCCCGTCAACGCCCTGCCGGGACGGGGACTCGCGCGGGAGCAGATCGAGTAGCGGATCGCACGTCGCCCTCGTCAGGGCTGCAGCGCCACGGGCGCCCGGGATGCGGCCAGTGCCCTGGCCAGCCGGCGTGCGCCCTCGCGAATCCGCTCCACCGACGGCGCAGAGAACGACAGTCGGATACGGTCGTGCCCCGTTCCATCGACGTAGAACGGGCTGCCCGGCACGAAGACGACCCGCTCGTCGAGCGCCCGCGCCAGCAGCCGCTCGTCGTCGACGCCGTCGGGCAGCGCAGCCCAGAGAAAGAAGCCCCCCGTCGGCGGCGGCCAGCGAAGCTGTCCCCCGAGCTCCTCGTCCAGCGCCTGCTCCATCGCGTCGCGCTTGCGCCTGTACAGACGCCGGAGATCGGGTGCCAGCCGGTCGAGCACGCCCCGGCGAACCGCTTCGTGCACGATGCGCTGGTCGAAGCTGCCGGTCATCAGATCGATGGACTGCTTCGCGGTCTCGAACCGCTCGATGAGCGAGGCCGGCGCCACGATCCAGCCGACGCGGAAGCCGGGTGCCAGCGTCTTGGAGAACGTGCTCAGGTAGATGACCCGTCCGCCGCCGTCGTCCGCGCGCATCGGTCGGGTCTCGGCCGCGCTCGCGACGTCGTCGAAGTACAGCGCCCCGTACGGGTCGTCCTCGACGATCAGCACCTCGCGCCGCTCGGCCCACGCCAGCAGCTCCCGCCGCTTCTGCACGGCGAGGAGCCGACCGGTGGGGTTCTGAAAGTTCGGCACGAGATAGAGGATCTGCACGCGGCGGCCCGCGCGGCGCTCGCGCAGGCACACCGCGTCGAGGTCTTCGAGGTCGACGCCGTCGTCGCCCTGCCGGACGCCGACGAGCTGCGCCTGCGCGTTCCTGAACGCCGAGATCGCCCCGGTATAGGCTGGCAGCTCGACGAGCACGACGTCGCCCGGCGTCACCAGCACGCGCCCGACGAGGTCGATCCCCTGCTGCGACCCGGTCGTGATCGTCACGTCGGCGGGGGTGACGTGAATCCCGCGCGCGGCGAGCACCTCGACGATCGACTCGATCAGCGGCTCATGGCCGCGCGTCGGGCCATACTGCAGCACGTGGGGGTCGGCGCCCGAGAGCAGCTCTGCCGCGATCTCCCGCAGTTCTCCCCAGGGAAACGACGAGGGATCCGGGTAGCCGGCGGCGAAGGAGACCATCTCCGCCGATCGCGCCGCCACCGTCCCCATCCGCCTGATAGCCGACTCGTGCAGCTGCCGCCCCGTGGGCGAGAGGAACGTCGAGTAATCGATCATCGCCGCGACCCTCTAGCCATGCACGGGCACTGGTGAACCGGAGACCTTCTGCACCTGCGCCCCGGCGAACCCGCGATACAGCTTCAGGTAGGCGCCCACCGACGCGAGCCCGAGGTACTGAAAGACCAGCCCGCGCAGCAGCCAGGCCAGCAGCTGGAGCGGCAGCGCGGCCAGCCCGACGAATGGCACGAACGCCACCAGCCCGAGCGCGGCAGTCGCCAGCACCGACGCGCCCGTGGCAGCCACGACCATCCCGAGTACGAGCCCGAAGATCGCGATGACGTGGCGGCGCTCGTGACGCAGAAACGCCCCCACGCGACGCGCCGCCGCCGCCACGCTGCAGTCGTCGGCGGCGATGACGATCTGGACCAGCAGGTACAGGAGATTGACGACCGTGATCCACAGCGCGAAGACGACCGTGATCGCCGCCGTGGCGCCCCAGCCCGCCCCCCCGTCGCCCGTCGCGACGGCCGCGAGATAGACCAGCGCCGAAAGGAGATACACGGCCATCAGCACGACGCCGAGCCGCGCGTAGCGCGGGAAGAACCGCCACGCGGCCTCGACGTAGTCGTCGACGCCAAACCGCGACGCCCGCGCGACGGCGTCGAGGTGGAGCGGCGGCTCCTCGATCGGGCCGGTCTCGCGGTCGCTGCGGACGAGCGTGGCGACGGTGCCGCCTTTGACGAGAAAGACGAAGAGCGACCCGCCGAGCGCCACGATGGCGACCGCCAGGAGAAAGGCCGCGAGCACGAGCGGCTGCGCCAGGAGCGCGGCCGCCACGGTTGCCAGCATTTCGCGCGACTCCAGGGCGATCAGCGCGTCAGGCTCGCTCCGTACGGCGAGCGCCACGAGGAACACGCCGCCGACGAGGGGGGCGGCCAGCAACAGCTTGAAGACCGAATCGGCCGAGGCCTGAATGAGGGTCACCGGCCAGTTGGCGGCCGCGAGCAGCGCCCCACGCTTGACGGCCGCTTTGAGGATGCCCTGAGTCATCGAATGCCCTCATTCTACGGCTTTGGGCTTCCGGCTTCGGGCGTTGGGCGGCGGCCCCCGCCAATCGGGATCCGGCCAGACGCACGGGGCCCGAGGCCCAGGGCCTACAATCAGTTCTGTGAGGCTCCCCGATCGCGCAGCGCCCACGCCGCCGCTGCCGATGCGGCCGCTGGCCCGGATTGCCGCCATCGGCGGCGCCGCGGCGCTCCTGGTCGTCCTCCTCGGCCGCGGCGCGGAAGTGTTCGTCCTGGGGGCTGGCGAAGCCGACGCGCGGGCGCGCGTGGAGGCCGACGTCCGCGGCTCCTTCGACGCCATGGCGCGGGCGCTGCGCTTGATGGCGCTCGGCGTGGCCGATCCGGCCTCGGTCGCCGCCGCGGCCGGTGGCGACGTCACGGCCGCGCGGCGGCTGTTCGAGGCCGCCGCCGCCGCGCTGGCCCAGGCCACAGATGCCGATTACGCCCTGACCGTCTACGCGGCCGACGCCCGGCCGCTGGCCTGGGATGGCCGCCCCTCGGAGTTGCCGCCCGACCGGCTGCAGGGCGGCGAAGCGTGGTTCTTCACGCGGGGGGCGCTGGGACTGCGCCTCGTGTACGTCGCCCCGGTCGTGACCGGCAGCGGCGAGCGGGTCGGCACCGTCGCGGCCGAACGCCCGGTCGCCCTCGCGGCGCCGCGGCCGACCGAGACCGACGTCTTGCGCTATCGGAGCGGGCTCGCGCCTGTGTCGCTCGAGCTGCGCTTCGAGGGCCCCCGCGCCTCGGCGGCCGGCTTGACGTTCGACGTGCCCGCACCCTCCGGCGCCCGGCTCCTGACCGCCACGCTCGACGCGGCTGATCTCGCCCGGACGCGCGACCGCTGGCGGCGTGCCTCGCGCTCGCTCGCACTGGCCACGCTGGCGCTCGCGATCGCGCTGCTGTGCGGCCCGCTGCTCGACTGGCGCAATCGGCTGACGCGCGCCCGCCCGTACGCAGGCGCGATCGCGCTCCTGGCGGGCAGCGTCGTGCTTCCCCGCCTCCTCGTTCGCGCCGCCTCTCCGGCCGACTGGTCGGATGCCTCGCTCTTCGCGGGCACGGAGTACGCGTCGCCGCTGCTGCGGCCGCTCTTGACGTCGCCGTTCGATTTCCTCCTGACCGCCGTCGCGGCCGCCAGCCTGGTCACCCTCCTCCTCTACGCGGTCGAAGGGTGGCGCGTCACGCGGTGGCCCGCGCCGCCCGGGCGACGTTCGCGGACCCGCGTCGGCAGCTCGCGCACGATCGCGGCGTTTGTCGCCGTGCAGCTCGCGGGCGGGACTGCCGTCGCGCTCCTCCTCGGCGCGTATCACGCGTTCCTTCGCGACACGGTCGCCCACACCACGCTGGATCTGCTCCACTACTCGCTGCACCCCTGGAGCACGCCGCGGCTCGCGCTGCAGGTGGGCCTGATCCTGTGGCACGCGACCACGCTCGGCGCCGGCGTCCTGCTCCTGCGCACGGCGCTCGTGCCCTGGGTCGTGCCGCGCCCGGACTGGCGCTTCCGCGCCGGCACGATCGGCCTGTGGGCGCTGCCGTTGCTCGTCTGGCAGCTCGCCGCCGACCTCGGCGCGGCCCAGGGGCTGGCGCTCCTCATCACGCTGGCCGTCGTCATCGTGCTCGTCATGTCGGCCACGCGGCTCCAGGCGCGTTACCGTCATGGCTCGCAGTCGTTCCGCCTGACGCAGATGACGCTCGCGCTCGTCGTGCCGGCGCTCGCCTTCTATCCGTCGATGTTCGAGCTGAGCTGGGAGGCAAAGTCGCAGCTCGTCGAGACCCGGTTTGCCCCGCAGGCGACCAACCACCGCCAGACGATCCAGCAGCTGCTCCAGGGGAGCCTCGAGGAGATCGATCGCTTTCCCGGGCTGGCCGATCTCGTGACCGTGCCGGCGGCGCTCGGCACCGAAGCGCCGACCGACCGCGCGTTCCAGGTCTGGCGGATGACGGGCCTCGCCATGTACCCGGTGACTTCGTCGGTGGAGCTGTATGACGCGAGCGGGGTCCTCGTCAGTCGCTTCGCGTTCAACCTGCCGGCCGATCTGACGGCGGTGCCGCGATCCGACGAGCGCGAGTGCACGTGGGGCATCTTCGAGGAGGTGTCGCCGTTCTTTGCCGAGGAGCGGCGGCTCCTCTACGCGGGGCGCGCCATCTGCGGGCCCGGCGGACAGCGCGTCGGGTCGATCGTCGTGCAGGCGATGCCCGCCGACTACGCGAACCTCCCCTTCATCGTCTCGCAGAGTCCGTACCTCGAGCTCATGCGGCCCGCCGATCCGACCCAGGGTGAAGGGGTCTCCGGGCGCGACGTCGAGTTCGCCGTCTACGGCTGGAGCCGGGCGCCGCTCTACGCCTCGGGCGTCACGGCCTGGCCGCTCGACGATGCGGTGTTTGCGCGCGTCGAGCAGTCGCGCGCGCCGATCTGGGCCGGCCTTGAGCGCGGCGACGCCGAGTACGCCGTCCTTCTCCTGAACGATCGCGGCGGCATCTACGCGCTCGGGTTTCCGGTTCCCTCGCCGCTCGATCACCTGGTCAATCTGGCCGAGATCATCGTGCTGGCCTTCGGCACGTATCTGCTGCTGCTCGTCGCCACGGCGCTGTACGGCGTCGTGAACCGGCGCCGCACGACGGCGCGCGCGCTCCTGCGGGAGGTGCGGGCCAGCTTCTATCGCAAGCTGCTGCTGGCGTTCATCGCGGCCATCGTGGTCCCGGTGGCGGCCCTCGCGATCGCCACCCGGACCTACGTCGCCGACCAGATGCGCGGCACCGTGGAGCAGGAGGCGATCCGCACGGCGTCGGCCGCCCGCCGCGTCGTGGAGGATCTCGTGGCGCCGCGCGCGGTGCAGCAGGGGTCCGCCGTCGACGACAACCTCATGGTCTGGGTCAGCCGGCTCATCGACCAGGACGTGAACATCTTCGTCGGACCCCGGCTGCTGGCGACCAGCGAGCGGAATCTGTTCGCCTCGGGCCTGCTCCCCACGCGGACGCCGGCCGACGTCTACCGGACGCTCCAGCTGCGCAACGACGCGGCGACCGTCGTGCGCGAGCAGATCGGCGAGATGGACTACCTGGTGGCGGGCACCTCGATCCAGACGCAGGCGCTCGACGGGATGCTCACGGTGCCGCTCACGTCGCGCGAACTGCAGATCGAGGCCCAGATCGACACGCTCGACCAGCGCGTCCTGCTCGGCGCGCTCCTGTTCGTCTTCGCCGGAGCCGCGATCGGGTACTGGCTGGCGGAACGGATCGCCGATCCCGTCAACCGCCTGACGCGTGCGACGCGGCGCATCGCCCGGGGCAACCTCGACGCGCGCATCGCCGCGCGCTCCTCGGACGAACTGCGGCGCCTCGTCGACGACTTCAACCGGATGGCGGGCGAGCTGCAGCGCCAGCAAAAGGAGCTCGAGCGGACCCACCGGCTCGAGGCGTGGGCCGAGATGGCACGCCAGGTCGCACACGAGATCAAGAACCCGCTGACGCCCATCCAGCTCAACGCCGAACACCTCCGGCGCGTCCATGCCGACCGCGGCAAACCGCTCAGCCCGGTGCTCGAGGAGTGCGTGAACACGATCCTGGCGCAGGTCCGGCTGCTGCGGCAGATCGCGTCGGAGTTCTCGAGCTTCGCCTCCTCCCCCACGGCCCGTCCGGCGCCCGTGCCGGTGCCCGACCTCGTCCGCGACGCGATCGAGCCGTACCGCGCCGGCCTGGACGACCGCATCCGCGTCGACGTCGACGTCCCGCCAGACCTCCCGCTCGTCGTCGCCGACCGCACGCTCATCGCCCGTGCGCTCATCAACATCGTCGAGAATGCGATTCACGCCATGGCCGGCGCCGGCGCGCTCCGGATCGCGGCACGCGCATCCGATTCGGTCGTCCGCATCCAGGTGGCCGACACGGGGGTTGGCATGGATGCCGAGGCGCTGGCCCGCGCCTTCGAGCCCTACTTCTCGACGAAGACGACCGGCACCGGCCTCGGATTGCCGATCGCCAAGCGCAACGTGGAGTTGAGCGGCGGAACGATCAGCGTGACCAGCGAGCGCGAGATCGGCACGACGGTTGAGCTGACCCTGCCCGTGGTGGGCTCGAACCTCTCGCCGTAATCACCATCGCGGTATCTCGCGTGTCCCGCGACGACACACGCGGCGGCGGCCGCAGCGGGGCGGCCGCACGTAACCGCTTGAACGCGTGGCGCTTCACGCAGGTGCTTCAGTGTGGATCAGCTCTTGCTCGGCTGGACCGCCACACAGGAGGCCAGCAATGATCCCTGCGACTCCCACTGCTCGCCCGTGGCGTCTCGTCATCATGGCGATCGTGGCGGCGGCTGTCGTGTCCGGAGCAGAGAGGGTGCACGCGGGCTCCGCGACCGCGACGCTGGCGGTGAGCGCCACCGTCATCAACAACTGCACCATCAGCACGGCCGCGGTGGCCTTCGGGGCCTACGACCCGGTGGTGGCGAACGCAAGCGCCAACCTCGACAGCACCGGCTCGATCACGATCGCCTGCACCAAGGGCGCCACGGCGACCATCGGGCTCAACGCCGGGAGCAACGCCTCCGGCTCCAGCCGGCGGCTCGCCGACGGCACCGCAAACTACCTCAGCTACGAAATCTACAAGGACGCCTCGCGCGCGAGCGTCTGGGGCAACGCGGGCGCCGACCTGTACTCGCCGCCGGCGGCGCCGAACAAGTCGCCCCGCACCTTCACCGCGTACGCGCGCGTCACGAGCAACCAGGACGTGCCGGCCGGCGCCTACGGCGACACGATCACGGCGACCGTGAACTTCTGAGGCCCCGGATGGCGGACACCCGCCTGCGATCGGCGCGCGGCATCATCGGTCTGGCGCTCGGAGGCGCCCTGCTCGCCGTGTGCGTACCCTCCGCGCGCAGCTCGTTCACCGTGCACCCGACGCAGATCCACTTGAGCCGCCGCACGACGACGACGCTGCTGATGCTGCGGAACGAGGACGCGGTTCCGCTCCGGTTTCAGCTGTCCGTCTTCGGCTGGGACCAGAGCCCCCGCGGCGAGATGCGGCTGACGCCGACCGACGACATCGTGTTCTACCCGGCGCTGCTGACGCTCGGGCCCGGCGAAGAGCGGCGGATCCGTGTGGGCGCAGCCGTGGACTTCGGGTCCGTCGAACGCACGTATCGCCTCTTCGTCGAGGAGCTGCCGCCTGAATCGGCGGCCGGCGACGACGGCGTCCAGATGCTCACGAAGATGGGCATCCCGATCTTCCTGCGCCCCGCCACGCCCGTGGCCAAGGCCGGCCTCGAAGACTTGCGGTTCTCGGGCGGGACGTTCCTCTTCCAGCTTCGGAACGCGGGCACCGTCCACTTCGTCCCCCAGCTGGTCCGCGTGCGGGCCTTCGGTCCCGCCAGGGAAGTCGTCGTCGATCGCCAGCTCGACGGGTGGTACGTCCTGGCCGGTGGCGCCCGCATCTACGACCTCCCGCTGGCCGATGCCGACTGCGGCCGGCTGCGCACGGTCGCGGTCGAGGTCCGGATTGGCGCCTCGACCCTCTCCGACGCGGTCGACATCGACCCGGGCGCCTGCGCGCCGCTGCCCCACGCGCCATGACGACTGCCGGCTGGATCGCGTGTCTCGCAGCGGTGGTGATCGTCGCCGTCGTGCAGGCGGCGGCCGCGCAGGACGAGCGCGCCTTCCTCTCGCTCGTCCTCAACGGCGTCGAACACGGCGAGGTGCTGGTGCTCCTCGCCGACGCGGACGTCTGGATTGGCGTGGCGCCGCTCAGGCGGGCCGGGCTGCTGCAGATCGGGGGGCGGCGCCAGATGCTGGGCGACGAGGAGTTCGTGTCGCTCCGCTCGCTCGGGCCCGGCGTGCGGTTCACCTTCGAGGAGCGCTCCCTGAGCCTCCACGTGACGGCCGATCCGTCGCTGCTCGCGTCGACATCGCGCGAGGTGCAGGCCCAGCGTCCGCCGGCACTGCAGTACCTGCGGTCGTCGAGCGCGTTCGTCAACTACGCCGCGACGTGGCGCGGAGGCGCGCATCTCGACCTGGTCAGCGAGGCGGGGGTGAGCCTCCGGGGAGCATTCGTCTCCAACACGCTCGCGCTCGAGCGCGGCCGACGCCCCGTCCGCGGCCTGACGAGCCTGACCATCGACGAGCGCTCCCGCCTGCGGCGCTGGGTCGTCGGCGACATGTTCGCGGTCGGCGGACCGCTCGCCGGCGACGCCCTCCTCGGCGGGATCAGCCTCGCCCGCGAGTTCTCGATCGAGCCCTACGTCCACCGCTACCCCACGCTGTCGCTGAGAGGTGCGGTGGCCACGCCGTCGACGCTCGAGCTGTACGTGAACGACCGCCTGGTCCAAACCGAGGCGCTCGCGCCCGGCCAGTTCGAGCTCAGGAACCTGCCGCTGGCCGGAGGCCTCAATGACGCCCGGATGATCATTCGCGACGCGTTCGGCAACGCCCGCGAGGTCTCCGCGTCGTACTACCTGTCCACGACAGCGCTCGCACCCGGCGTCCACGACTATCGCTACAGCGCCGGCTTTCGACGGCGCGATCTCGGGGCCGAGTCGTCCTGGGCTTACGGCCCACCCGTGGCACTGGCGCTGCACCGCTATGGGTTCACGCCCGCGGTCACCGCCGGCGGGCGGGTCGAGGTCGCACCCGGCCTGACGACGGGCGGGCCGATCGTCGCCGTGCGGCTTCCCGTCGGCGAGCTGGAGGCGGCGGCGGCCGTCAGTCGACACGCCCGCACCTGGGGCTCGGCGGGCGCGTTGTCGTTCACCCACGTGGGCCGCCGGGGCAGTCTGGGAATCACCGCGCAGTCCGCCACGCCCACCTACGCGACGGTGAGCACCGTGCTCGGCGGGCCGCGTCCGCGCATCGAGCTGAGCGCGTTCAGCAGCGTCCAGCCATGGCCGCGCACCAGCGTCACGCTGCAGCACAGCCAGGCACGGCTGTACGCCGGCGGGGTCCGGCGGCGCACGTCGCTTCTCCTGTCGGCCACCGTTGCGCCGCGGCTGCAGCTCGTCGCGAGCGCCGCCCACGGCGTGCAGGACGGGCGTCCCGTCCGCGACGTCTTCGGCGGCGTCACCGTCTCGGTCGGGGGCGGCACGGGCACGCTCGGCGTCGAGAACGCCGATGGCCACGTCCGCCGCTTTGGCGAGCTCCACCGCCCGCTGCCGGTGGGGACCGGCTACGGCTATCGCCTCCGTGCCGAGGACGGCGACCGGCGGCTCTGGAGCGGCCTCCTCGAGCAGCACAACCGCTACGGACGCTACGAAGTCCGCCGTGAGCGCCTTGGCCAGGCCGACCACACGACGGTCACGCTGAGCGGCGGAATCGTCGCCATTGGCGGCGGTGTCCATGCCAGCCGGCCCGTGCAGGGCAGCTTCGCGCTCGTGCGCGTGCCGGACGTCGCCGGCGTGCGCGCCTACGTCAACCGCCAGGAAGCCGGACGGACCAACCGGCACGGCGACCTGCTGGTGCCCGACCTGCTCGCCCACTACGGCAATCTGCTGAACATCGCGGACGAGGACGTCCCGCTCGGGTTCGACATCGGAGACGTGGAGCAGACGATCGCACCGCCCCATCGCGGCGGCGCGCTCGTGCTCTTCCCGGTGCGCCGGCTGCAGGGCGTCGCCGGACGGGTGCGCATCGCCAGGGGCCAGCAGTCCACGATTCCGGCGTACGGCACCCTCACCGTCACCGGGCCTCAGCCCGTCTCGTCGCCGGTCGGCGCCGACGGCGAGTTCTATCTCGAGCCGCTCGGTCAAGGCCGCCATCCGGCCGTGGTGACGCATCAGGGACGAACGTGCGCCTTCGACCTGTCCGTGCCAGCCTCCGATGCGTCCGTGACCGTGCTGGGGACGGTCACGTGCACCGCCGCCGAGGAGCAGCCGTGATGCGCGTCTTCGTCGGGCTCGTAGCGCTGACGCTCGTGGGCACGCCCCGCCCCGCGGGGGCCGCCTGCACGATCTCGACCACACCCATCAGCTTCGGACTCTACGATCCGCTTGGCGCCGGTCCCAGCGATTCGATCGGCACGGTGACGTACCGCTGTGGCGCCATCGATCGCAATGTGTCGATTCAGATCGGTCCCGGCGGCGCCGGCGGCTTCAATCCGCGGCAGCTGTCGAAAGGCGTCGAGCGGCTCGACTACAACCTGTATCGCAACGCGGCCCGCTCGGTTGTCTGGGGCGACGGCACCGGCGGCACGTCCTTCTACTTCATCGGCAATCCGCCGAACAATCGCGATGTGGTGCTGACCGTGTACGCGCGCCTGCCCGGGGGCCAGGACATCAGCGCCGGCAGCTACAGCGACGCGGTGTCGGTGGTCGTCAACTTCTGACGCCGATCAGAAGTTGATCGTGATGAAGCGGGTCCCGGGGGCCGGCTGAGCGGCCCGCGCCGCGGGCGGCGGGATGCTGCCCGCCGGCGCCGACCGGTCCGCAGAGTCGATGCGCGGCTGGCCGACCGCGGTCGAGCAGCGGAGGACGAGGTCGGCACCGGTCTGCACGGCGCACGAGCGGACGACGGTGAGAGTCACCAGCAGCGGCGCCGACGCCGAGGAGGCGTAAGCGGAGGCGGCAGGCGCGAGCAGACAGGCCGCCACGAAGGCGCGACACAGCATGATCCGATCGTAGGACAGGCGCGACGGGCCGACAACGCCCACGTCTGTAAGCGTGCGCTTCGGGCTCACGTGCGCGCCTGCGCGCCACCAATCGCTCGCGCGTCCCTTACCGGCCCGTCGGGCCCTGCGCCTGCGGCACCTGATACTGGATGCGCGGCGGGGCCGGGTACATGTTCGAGTAGATGCTCTCGTACCGCACCCGCATCCCCTGCCTGTCGATGAACCCGAGCGACTGCTGGAAGTGGGCGGGAGGCGGCGCCTGCGCCAACACGGTCCCCTCCAGGATGTAGAGGCGGTTCTCGTGCATGTGGATCGCCGCGAAGGTCTGCGTCTCGTCCGGATTGACGAGCTGGAGCCGCCGTCCCTCGATGCGGTCGCTGTTGTAGTACGCGTAGTGCAGCACCTTGGCGGCGCGTGTGAGGAAGGTGTACGCGGCGTGGTCCATGGCGCCACGCAGCTCGCCCACCCACGGATTGTTGCAGAGGTTCGGGTACCGCTGGCAGTTCTCGAGCCGGGCGGCGTGGATCTCCCGCACCTTCGAGTAATCGACGACCGTCATCGAATAGCGGCTGGGACCGACATGGCTGCTGTACAGACGCCCCGGCAGGGTGACGCCGTATTCGGTCTCATACGTGACGTTCTGCACGGTCGGCTGGTCGGGAAAATTGATCGTGAACAGATCGTCAGGACTGACGTATTCGATCCACTCCTGAGCGAACGAGGGGCCCGAGAGACACAGGATGAACGCCGCCGCAACGAGGGCAATCAGGCGCATGTGTGAACCTCCCGCGTGGACGTCCCGAATCGGAACGGATCCTACACCCGTCTGCGGCAATCGTGTGCGCGTTTCTGTGCCCCGCCCGCTGGCGGGCACCAGGCGCTTCAGTTCGTCCCGCCCCGTTCAGCACCCCGACGATTTCGTCCTCCACGCCGTTCCAGCCGTGCCGGTCGAGGTACGCGACGGTCTGCTCGCGCACGTGCTCGGCTTCGAGCAGCTGCGCGAGCAGCTCCGACCGCGACGTGCCGCGACGCTTCGCGATCTCGTCCGCGAACGCGATCAGATCCTCCGGGACGACACGCCAATCTTCGTGGAAGTATCCCATCGGGAGTACGTGGGTATTCCGTCCGGTATTCCCGTAGGATGGCTCGCGATGTGGTCGGGGCGGGGAGCCGGCCGGCCTCTCACGCCCGGCATCGCGACGGTCAGAGCGCCTTGGTGCCCTTGGCGGCTGATTCGGCTTCCCGCTCGTCGTGGGACCGGCGGCGCAGCCGATGCCAGCCCATCTCGACGAACGCCGACGTCAGATAGCCGTACGCCAACGTGACCAGGACCAGCTCGGGCTGCGCCGCCAGGAGCGCCAGGCCGACGGCGGCCACGACCAGCACCGCATAGCTGCGGCGCGCGCGGAAATCGATGTTCTTGAAGCTCCGGAAGCGGATGGTGCTCACCATCAGGAGCGCCGGCACGATCATCATGGCGAGCACCGGCAGCGCCTCCGCGTAGCCCTGAAAGCCCCACGGGTACGCGTAGACGGTCGCGGCCGGCACGCCGGCCGCCGCCGGACTGGGCATCCCGACGAAGTAGCGCTTGTCGTGGTGCGTGCCGGTCTGGATGTTGAAGCGCGCGAGCCGCACGGCCGCCGCCGCCACGAAGATGAACCCGGCGGCCCACCCGAGCCGGCCGAGCGGCTGGAGCCCCCACGCGAAGACCAGAATCGCCGGCGCCACCCCGAACGAGATGACGTCGGCCAGCGAGTCGAACTCGATGCCAAAGGCGCTGGTCGTGCCGGTCATCCGCGCGATGCGCCCGTCGAGCATGTCGATGACGATCGCCAGCCCGACGAACGGCGCGGCCGTGATGAACTCGCCGCGCATCGCATAGACGATGCAGGCGTAGCCGCAGAACATGTTGGCGAGCGTGAAGAGGCTCGGCAGCAGGTACACCCCGCGGCGGAAGCGCCGCTGCGCGACGTCGCCGCGCCGCCTGAGCGGCGTCAGCATCCGGATCCGCGACCGTCGAAGCTCGCCGTTGTTCTCGTTCATCAGCCTGTCAGCACCGCCACGACGGTGACCGCCGCGACGACCCGGTCGCCGACCGATACGGTCAGCCGGGCGCTCGCGGGCACGAACACGTCCATCCGCGAGCCGAACTTCATGATGCCGAACCGCTCGCCCGCCGCCACCTCCGCCCCCTCCGTCGTGCGGCAGACGATCCGCCGCGCCAGCACGCCGACGATCTGCCGGACCACGATCGGGTGCCCGCCGTGGTCAATCCGGACCTCGGTGTACTCGTTGAGGTCGCCGGCCTCCGGCCGGTAGGCGGGCAGGAAGCGGCCCGGATGATACTCCACCTTCGCCACGCGGCCGCCGACGGGCATCCGGTTCACGTGGACGTCGAGCGGCGACAGGAAAATACTGACCTGCTGCCACCGATCGGCCGAAAACTCGCGCGCGGTCGGCGCGCCCGCCACGAGGACCCGGCCGTCGGCCGGCGCCAGCACCCCCCCCGGCGCCTCGGTGACGACCCGGTCCGGGTCGCGAAAGAAGAAGAGGAAGAACCCGGCGACGGCGACCAGCGCGGCGCCGAGGGCGGCGCTGGCGAACGCGCCGGCCACCGCCGCCAGCGCGATCGCGCCGCCGACA
>Ga0194121_10007897_pt1 | contig 13697 bp, 14 predicted proteins | sample TA2MahCa50mmetaG_FD_148609 | JGI IMG/M metagenome (GOLD analysis project Ga0194121, IMG submission 148609) | Freshwater microbial communities from Lake Tanganyika, Tanzania - TA2015020 Mahale Deep Cast 50m | ecosystem: Environmental > Aquatic > Freshwater > Lake | place: Tanzania: Lake... | reverse complement strand
GGGACCCAGAGAGCTATGCAGCGGGCAGCGTTGCGGGGCCGGGTTTTTGGCGGTGATGATGCCGTTGGCGGGCTAGGTGGCGATGCTGCCGGCGTGATGCGGGCTGCCACGGGGGATGCTGGTGGTGGGGCGCTAGGTGCCGGCCAAGCGGGGGACAAGGGGGCGGTAACCGATGTGGCTGCGGGTGGTACGGACGCATCGGTACGCCCGGCCGCAACAAGACTGGCACGTGAAGCCGTTGACGAGCCGCCCGTTGCGACGGTGGCGTCAGGGGCTCCGGCCCCATCTCCCGCCACAGCGATCGGCCAGCCCGCACCAGCCGTCACCCCGCCGCCAGCCACCGCGCCGGCGCCGGTGCCACCGGTGGCTACGCCTCCGTCGCGCCCTAAGCGCCAGCGCGTCCCCGTCTGGATGGCGCCGGCCTCTGACGCGCTGCCCGAGCTACCGCCGGTTCCTAAGCCCACGCCGGCACCCGGGGGCGCGGGCGGTGGCGGCAAGCCACCGGACCTCCCGTCAGGACGCTCGCCGGGCGGAATGGGCGAGCCGCGACGGCCGGTACCGCCTGAGGACCCGCTTGCCCCGGTGGTGCGCGCTCTGGACCGACCTGAGAAATCGGCCGCGGAGAGGGTGCGTGAGGGCGGTAATCTCCTGCTCCGGCAAGCCTACGACCGCAACTATCCGCTGCGTGAGTTGGACAAGGCCGCCGGGCTCGACCCCCACGAGGGATCGCACGCTGCCGCCCAGGTCGTCTCCGGCTCGGTGTCTGCGGGCGAGTGGCTCGTGGAGCGCGACGTGCTACCGGTCCTCGACCGTGTGGGGCGCGACATGCGGCACCTAGAGCAGTATTGGCTGCTCCGCGCGTCTGAAGACGTGCTGGCGAAGTACCCAGAGTCGCGGCTGCCGGGCGGCATCGACGGCCACGTCGGCATTCGTCGGGCGATGGACGCGCTGAAGGCGAAGCTCGGCCCGGAACGCTTCAAGGCCATCGAGGACGCCGCCAACTCCTTGTGGAAGGTGAACGTCGAGCTTCGCTTGAAGCCGTTGCGCGACGCCGGGCTGATTTCCAAGGCGCAATTCACGGCGATGAAGAACGAGTACCCGCATTACCTGCCGTTCCATCGCTACGAATACAGTTCTGACGACGTGGCGCACCTTCTGCCGCAGACCAGGCCCACCGCGAGCGTGGGGAGCCCCGGTATCGCGAAGCGCACCGCGGGCGGGAGCTTTGAGGCCCTCAATCGCCCCATCGAGCACTGGATGGCTGACCTGATCCACACGCGCGTCCTGATCGCCCGGAACGATGCGGCCCGGATGCTCGTCACCGCGCTGGTAAAGGCCGGTGAGGCAACCGGGGAGACGCTCGTACGCATCCTGCCTGAGCGGCAGGCAACGGCGGAAGGGCTCACGCGCGCCACGCGCGATGCGGGGCCGATCAGCTTCTACGTGAACGGGGAGAAGTACTACGCCCAGGCGCCGAAAATCTACGAGGTGGTCGCCAAGAACCTGGAAGCCGAGCCGGCCACCGCGTTCTTCCAGCTTATGGCGGCGCTGGCGTCACCGCTCCGGGCCGGGGCAACCTCGCTCTCGCTCTCGTTCCTGCCGCGCAACATCGGACGCGACCTGCAGAGCATGTGGCTGCGCGAGGGCATCTCCATCGCCGATCCGGTCTATTGGCGGGCGCTGAAGGCGGTCATCGCGCGCAACAGCGATTTTGGAGAAGCGGCGCTGGCGGGCGTGCTTCAGTCGGGGTTGATCGAGAGTAGCCAAAAGCGCGACGTGTTGAAGCGCGCTCAGCAGATGCGCGGCATCGAAGTTCGCGACGCGAAGGACGCGATTCTGTTTGTGCCGCGCCTGCTCGGACAATTGCCCAAGGCGTTGCTGCGCGCCAATGAGATCGCGGAGCAGGCACCCCACGTGGCGACATACTTGAAGCGGATGGGGCAGGGGGATAGCCGGCTGAAGGCGGCGGTCCTGGCCCGCGATGTGACGGTGGACTTCTCCAAGTCGGGCAATGTTGTCCGCCACGTCAACATGATGGTGCCGTTCTTCAACGCACGCATTCAGGGCACGGCCAACACGATCCGGGCGGTACGCGACAAGCCCATGCACGCCTTGGTCGCGGTGGGCGGGCCGATGGTCTTTGCATCGGTGGCAACGTACCTGTGGAACGCGCGCTACGAGTCGGCCGGGAGCATCCCGCCCTACGAATGGGAACGCTCCTGGCCGGTGGTCTTTGGCGAAGTAGAGTTGCCGGCCGACCCGAAGATGCCGGGGAAGCGGGAGCGCGTGCCGCTCTACTTCAAGGTGCCGAAGGGGGACTTTGCTGCGGTGGTGACGGCGCCTGCTGAGGCGCTGCTGCGTGTGGCGTGGAAGCAGGATGACCGCAGCGTGATCGAGCACTTCCTACAGGCCGGGCGGCAAATGACATTGGGAGTTACCCCGGTTGACCCCACGGTGACGGGGCTGGCGGGCAGCATTGCGCCGCCGCTTGCGGAGACGATGTACGAGATGGGGACGGGCACCGACATCTATCGGCGCCGCGATATTGTCCCGATGGGGGAGCAAAAGCGGGCACCGGAGCTTCAGTACGGGTCGGAGACGAGCAAGGTCGCCGTCGCGCTCGGCCAGCAATTCAAGGTGTCTCCCCGGATGATCGAGCACGCGATCCGCAGTTACACCGCCGGGGCCGGACAACAGGTGCTCTGGCTGACCGACCTGGCGCTCGGAGCGTTGGGGTACGACCCGCGGGCGCCGGGCGAGTCAATGCGCCGGCCGCTTCACACAGCAGAAACCGTGGCCCGCGCCCCCGGGCTATCGGGCCTAATAGGTGCACGAGGCGGCGAGCAGGAACGGCTCGGCTACGAACGCTTGAAGGCGGCGACGCTCGAGGGCCGGCGCACAATCAATCAGGTGCCGGACGTGGTACGCTTGAACGTGACGATAGATGATGTGGGTGACACATTCGACGGGGTGCCCTTGACGCCGGCCGAGCGCGCGGCGGTACAGCGTGCCGCAGCGCCGAAGATGCTGGAAGAATTGCGGAAGGCAACGGCGCGGTCGGGCTATGCAATGGCACCCGACGAGGGCAAGCGTGCGGCACTGAGGGAAGCCATTCAAGGCGCGCGCAAGGATGCAGCGACATCCTTCCTCAAGGAATTGGGTAGTGCGGAGCGCGACCGGCGCCGGCGCCAGTTAGTACCGGCGGCAACGCCGACGCGGTAGGGAGGTCCTAGATGCCGAGCCGAGAGAATCTCCTGCGAGCTGCCCGTCTGTCCGCGCTGCGCCACGGGCTTGGTGAGGATGGTGCTCTAGTCGCCCAGGCCATCCTGCTCACTGAGGGCGCGATGGACGGGCAGGTAGGGGACAGCGGCGCCAGCCACGGCCCCTACCAGTTCCACCGTGACGGGATGCTGCCCGCCTATGCCAAGCACCTCGGTGTTCCGGTCGAGGAGGCGGAGCGCCGCGTTGTCCGAGACCCGATCCGCGCGATTGATTGGGCGCTCAAGGGCTATCTGGGCCAGGCAATCAAGGAGGGCAAGGCGAAGGGGCTCTCCGGTCCAGAACTTGCCACCTACGCGCAGCAGAACGGCCAGCGGTCGCAGACGCCCGAGCGCGCCGGACTCGTCTACCGACAGCACATCCCCGAACTCCGGCGCCTCTCTAACTCCGGCGTACTTCCGCGCCAGAACGTGGCCGCCACGACGCAGACTGTCGCTGATGACGATGATTCCGACCTGACGCCACGCAAGGTGACAACTGCCGCTGCGCCGCCCGCCAGCCCCGCGATGGACCCGGTTATCGCCAGCGTGATCCGGCGCAAAGGGCAGCCTATCAGCGTAATCCCTAAGGACCCATGGGAGTCTGGCGATCCGAAGGGCTCGGTCTGGGTCTTGACGTTCCGCGACAACACCTCGCTTGAGATCGACACGCAGGATGAGGGGAAGAAGCCGACCCCAGACCTGATTGGCGCCGTGCCACTCAGGGGCAACGCCCTACCAGAGAAGCAGGCTGACGGACGTGGCGCAATCAGCGCGCCGCCCAATCACAAGTTCATCATCTACTCAGACGGCACCAAGGAGGAGAACCCGAACTATCAGGCTCCCGCGCCAGAAAGCATGACCGCCGGCAATGTTCGCTACGAGAAAATAGACGGCCAGTGGACTCCCGTATTCGACGCTAACCCAAGGCCCGACCCCGACGCTGTAGCTTTGGAGAAGCGTGGCAGAACGGCTGACGTTGAAGGGAAAGAGGCGGATACAAAGCGCAAGATAATCCTGGCCGACGCGGATCTGGCAACGCAGCAAGCGAGAGCCAGGGCTACGGCGGCGTGGAAGCAGTTTGGGGACGATAGGGACTATGACAAGTTGGCCGCCGCACTCGATGACGTGGGGGAGGGCCTCAAGGTTATAGGCTTGAAGCTTTCCTTTGCACAGGAAAAGCGCCTGAACGAGGGAATGGCGCAATCAGAGCGGCACTTCGCCGCGACCCAAGGCCGATTGATCCAGGACGCGGCACAGCGGGCGGGTGACAGCGCCGTGAGCGCGGAACTGGCGCGGGCGAAGATGCGCGTCGGTCCTACCTTCAGGGCTGAAGCCGAGCGGGTGGCGCAGGAACGCGCGGCTGGCAATATGAAGGCGCGGATGAGCCCAACCGCGTTCGTGTTCAAGGCGCCTGACTTCGAGACCATCCGCGCGCAAGCGGTGGCGAACGCGCTGAAGGGCTACAGCCCCTACGCAGCCCAGATCGCGGCGGGCCAGGCGCCCGCGCCGGCAGCCGCCGCGCCAACTACCGGGGTAAGGTCGCCGGACCTTATTCCTGGGGTGGAGGATCAGCCGCCGATCTCGGGGCTGCGTTTCGTGCCGCCGTCAGTCAGGGAAGCGCCGCCCGCGATGTATTAGCCTATCGCAATCAGCGCAATGGGCCATCTAGACGGGAGGCAGGCATAACCGAGCCGATGGCATTGCGCATGTCGTCGTCGATTGCACGCCAGTCATTGGCGATGGCGAGGTAGTCGGCCTCCGTGGGGCTCTCCGACTCGTTGTACGTATTGAGGGTGCCGCCCAAATCGAAGATACGCGCGACCCCCTCCAGGAACGACGGCCGCGCAAAGAGGAGCCCGAAGTATCTGCTCATGTCAACGCTCCCAGGGTGCCCGGCGGGTTGTCCGCGTACAACACCCACACCTTGCTCCGTGTTACTAAGATAGCACAAAGGGTCAATGTGACGCGGGCCATCTAGACAAGGGCCTACGCATCGCGTACACTATCCATCGACGCAGGCCAGAGACCGGCCGCTCAGACCCTTACGAGGGTCGGGCGCCCGGTCTTTTTGTTTGCGCACTTTCCCGCGACAGCCGCGGAGGTGCCAATGCCCGTGCCCGAAGCCGCAGCCCCGGCGGCCAGCGAGCCGCAAGCGTTACCCGCCACGCCCGACGCGCCGTTTGCGACGGAGACGGCGCCCCCGCCGACGCCGGCGACCTCGCCCACTGGGCAGACGCCGCCGACCTCGACAGGGGATGCACCGCCCGCCGCGACCGACCCGAAGGACCTGGACGAGAAGCGCCGCATCGACGGGCTGGTCGGCTCCCGTCTCCAAGCAGAACGCGAGCGATGGCGCACTGAGTACGAGGCCGAGCAGAAGGCGAAACTCGATGCCGAGCGGCAGGCCAATGAACGCAAGGCCCGGCGCGAGTTTCTCGCCAATCTGGACACCCAGCTCGAGGAGAATCCCCTAGAAGGCAGCGAGACCGCGCGCAAGCTCGTCCGCGAGGAACTCGACAGGTTCCGGGCCGAGGACGAGACAGCGGCAACGGCAGCCGTGCGGGCTGAAGCAGCCGGCACGCTGTTCGGGAACTTCCACCAGGGATTCTCCAATTGGGCGGTCAGAACGCTCGGCATCGAGGGCGTCCAGGAACTCGGTCGGGGCGAGTATCCGACCGAGCCGGTGCAGGGGACCCTGGCCTACCTGGACGCCGCTTTCCAGCGTGCGCTGAAGGTGGAGACGGAGAAGGCGGTACGCGCCGAGCGGGCAGTATGGGAGAAAGAGGCGCGGCCCGCGCTCTTGAAAGAGGCGTTGGGCAGCGTCGCGGACGGTGAGCCGTCCATCGACACCGAGGCGGGCCGGCCCGTTGGCGGCGACCTGACGCTCTCACGCTGGCTCGCGATGAGCGGCGAGGAGCGGATGCGCTTGCCCAACGAGCAGAAGGACCGGATGGTCGCGCTGGCAATGCGCGGGACGCGATAGCGATGCTGAAGACTGGGCGCTTTGCGCCGAAAGGGGAGTAAATCAAATCGCGGTGAACACAACGGGCATCACGCCCGCTGCTAACTTTATCCCTTGACTGTGGTACACAGATAAGGTACCATTAGGGGCGCGGGGACGAGAGTTCCCGTGGAAAATCCTCTCTGAATAACGGGAAAGGCTGAGACGCCAACCCGAGGGAAGGGAGCCCCTGATGCGCGAGGAACTGGCTTACGTCGCGGGTCTACTTGACGGGGAAGGGTACATTGGCATTGCGCGAATGGCTCGGGACCAGTACAAGCACGGCGTCAATTACACGCCGATGGTCAAGCTTGTCTCGACGCACGAGCCGCTCGTCAGTTACCTCATCGAGCGTTTCGGCGGCAACAGGTCGCATCGCGTGTTCCCGAGTCACCGGAACAGCCGAGACGCCTTCGAGTGGGGTATTCGAAGTCGGCGCCGCGTTCTCCCCTTCCTCAAGCAGATTCGACCGTGGCTACGGGTCAAGGCGGATGCCGCCGATGTCGTCATCGGGCTATGCGAGAGCATGGGCCGGTGGGGCTGCAATGGGATGTCCGATGAGGAATTCCAGCGCCGGACCCGGCTATGGGAAGACCTACGCCGCCTCAATCATCGGGGACGACCACCCGCAGAGACTGAGCGAGAGGACACCCTGCACACGGCAGGGTGATGCGACAGTCCGGCCTCACGGGAAGAACAACCGTGAGAGCGCCGCAGAAATGACGGCGCCCGTTGTCGTACTCATCGTACGACAACGAGTAACAACAGCGGAGATCTGGGACACCGAAGCGGGTGACGCCGCCCAGGCCACCATTGTGCTGGCGGAGTTGGTCGACACGCAGTTCGAGAAGAAGATGCGGATGGGTGACATCATCCGCATCGTCGATAAGTCCAACCCCGCCGTGCGTGTCAAGACCGAGGACGCCAGCGCGACCTACGCGAACATCACCGAGACGAATCAGGCCATCACGATCAACCGCCAGGCCTACGTCGCGTTTCTCATCGAGGATATTTTGGACGTGCAGGCGCAAACCGATTTGCGCCAGATGTACACCTCGAAGGCGGGCTACTCGCTGATGGCCTTCGTCGAGGGCGACGCGACCAGCGGTTTGGTGAGTTTGCCGTCGTCGTTCTCGCAGCTCGTGGGCACGTTGGGGTCCGACCCAACGGACGACGACCTATTGCAGGCGGTGACGCTGCTCGACCAGAACGACGTGCCGCGCGAGGATCGGTTCTTCTACTGCGCGCCAGCGACGCACACGGCGCTGCTGAAGATCGAGAAGTTCGTGAATCAGCAGCACGTGGGGCAGGCGGCGGCCGAGCGCGCCATCACCAAGGCGAAGGTCGGCATGGTGTACGGGGCGCCCGTCTACATGTCGAGCCTGGCCGACAATAATCCGGCCGCGGCGTCGCAATCATACTCCTGGTTCTGTCATAAGCGGGGCGTGGCGCTCATCCGACAGCGCATGCCGCGCACCCACGTCGATTACGTCCTGCTCGAAACGGGCTTTGGCGTGCTGGTGGACGTGATCTACCAGTTCGCGGAGCGCCTGATCGCGCCCAAGACGCTCGGCGGTGGCACCAGTAGCGATGTCTTTAACGTCGGTGTCCGAGGCGCGTGAACAATGTTGTTGTACCTGGTACTACGTAGTTATGGCGGGGGGTTCCAGCACCGGCTCCGGGCACGGCACCATGCCGCGCTCAACCTCGCCGTGGCAGTTCGCGCACAACTGCACGACGTTGCCCCATTCGTATCCCGCCTTTGGGTTGACCCGATGGAGGGCGGACGGTTGGCGACTGTAGCCGCAGATGGCGCAGGGCAGTGGTGCCAGGTACGCCCGCGCCGCCGACCATGGCTTGCGGTCGCGCTGACGACCCGCCGCCCAATGCTTCAGGCAAAGGCCGTTGGCCTTGTGCGGTCGGTCGCAGCCTGGCAGGCCACACAAGCGGCGCGGTATCTGGTGACGACGTTCAATCTCGCACGACATGCAGCGCTTCGGCGCGCCGGCGTTGCGACCAATCGACCAGGAAATCCGCTTGCCGCAGTCCTGGCAGATTGGTCGCGTAGTGTGGCCCCTGTGGCGGGCCATCCAGCAGGCGCGGCACAGAGAGCCACGCTTGTCAAGGCTCTCTGTGCCGCAATCTGCACAGTGATTTTTCGGGATGGAGGCCATCCAGCAGGCACGGCACTGCCCGCTATGTCTGGCCTTGGGCGCCCCGCATTGCGGACACGGAACCTTCGGGGGGCCATCCTTCCAGGGCATCGTCCACCTCACACTACTCAGTTGTCTGTAAGTATACCACATCCTCGATATGGTGAGGGTGCGGCGTGACGCTCATCAAGGTGCCGGAACGGCGGGTCGCGGAGCCGGTGACGCTGCGCGGCATCCTGACCATCGACTACGCGGTCTGCGAGACCATCGGACGGGCCGAGCGGACGGCCCCGGCGGAGAACAAAACCTTCCCGCTGCGGGGCGTCAAGGTCAACGACCTGTCGGTTCTCTGGCCCTACTCGCACTTGCGCTCGTTGGCCCTGCAAGGGGCCAAACAATTCACCGCCGATCTCGCGAAGCGAGGCTACCGATTGCTCACCAACGAGGCTGATGTGGTCGTCTTCGGTCCCTACCGGGGCCGCGGCTGGCAGCGTCAGCCGTCGGGGGACTTGAAGGCCATCGGCCGGCAGGAGGGGGAGGACCCCTTCCCTGAGGCGGTCGATTTCTTGCTCATCGGCGAATTTCTGGCAACACGTGGCTACGTGCCCGACGAGCCCACGCAGGCTCTCATCGAACGGGCACGTCGGGCCGCAGACGAGGACGGAGGCTAAATGGTCGCGACTCCCGTACATCTCGACCCGGTGGTGCTGGAACGCCAGTTTGGCGTGTCCAAGCGACAATCGGAGAAGGTCATCTATTACCGCAAGCCCACCATCTACACCGACAGCCGGGGCCGGACGCTCCCGCACAAGGAGCCGGGCTGGATCGTCTGGAACGACTCGCAGCGCGAGAAGCGCATCGACCTGTTGATGCGCGGCTTCGTCCCGCTGACCCATCTCCCGCGCGTGTGGGACGAGGACCCGAGCTTTCGGCAGTACGGGCCGTGGGGTCCGATCCTGACTCATCCGCAGGGACCGGCCGAGTTCCCGGCGGACCAGATCATCGCGTTGGGATGGTACCGGCCGGAGAATTGCCCGGTGCCGGGCGTCAAGTGGCCGCAACTGGCGACGTGGTGCCGGGAGAACGGGCCGATCAAGGAATACGACTGCCCGGAATGCACGTCGCGGCGCTTCCTGACGGCCTACCACCTGGCGCGCCACCTGAAGAACAGCCACGAGTACGACCGCACGTCCATCATCGCGCTGGGCCAGGCTCTCGGCATCGACTTCACCAAGGAAGTCGCTCGCCGCGGCGTTGTCGAGCACTCGTTCAATGCCGAGCAGTTTGAGAGCCCTCCGGCCGCCGAGGTGCCTGCCGTGACGACGGGCGGGCACTTCGAGGTGCAGACGGTCAAGGTGCAACTCGCGCCAGTGACCGAGTCGGAATCGGGTGTCGCCGTGGTGACGAAGGGCAAGGCCAAGACGCGCGCCCAGGTGGCGGCTGCTGTGCCGCCCGATCCGGCGGAGGACGAGGGCAGCGGATGAAGGTGCTGGTCGGGACCATCGCCTGGCGCCAGCTCGAGGGCGAGTACGTCAAGAGCGTCCTCGAGCTTTGCCGGTTGGGGGGAACGGAATACTACCTCCATTCCGGTGATGCGCTGGTCGAGCGGGCGCGCGGGGCGGTGGCCTACCACTTCCTGCACGAGACGGATGCCGACGTGCTCCTCTCCATCGACTCCGACATCGTGTTCAGCTGGCAGCAGGCGATGCTGATGTGTGAGCAGGCGATGGAGCATTCCATCGTCTGCGGCCTGTACGTGACGCGCGCGGGCGGGGCGCGATGCAGACCAGCGTGCGCGCTGAAGATCGGCCAAACGGTGACGTGCGGCACCGATCCCACGCCGGTGGAGATTCAATGGCCCGCGACGGGCTTCCTGGCGATGCACCGGCGCGTGTTTGAGGCGCTGGCGAAGCGCCCGGACGGCCGGCTGCTCCATCCCGAAACGTCGATGCGCTTCTACCCGTTCTACGTGCCCTTCGAGGTCGAGGCGTCGGGCGAGCCGATCTTGCTCTCGGAGGACTACGCCATCGGAGAGCGCGCCCGACTGGAAGGATTCCCGACGTTCCTCAATCCGGCCGTCCGGTTGGGGCACATCGGGGAGAAGGTCTTCACGGTGATGGACGCGCTACTACCGGCGCGGCTGTCGCAGACCGAGGTCAGCCTGAGCCAGGTGGCTCCCCACAAGTTCCGCATTGTGGGGAGCATCAGCCAGAAGGACATGGCGCAATTCCCGGCGCTGGGCGCCCGGAATGCCGTGCCGACGCCCGACCAGCCTGTAACGACCCGCGGCGGGCTGGTATTGCCGGGCATGCGCGACGTGGCGCGGGTCTACGAGAACGGCGGCCGGGCGCCGTAAGCCCCGGAGGCGAAAGGAGAACGACGTGCCCAAGGACATCGTATCCCGTCTGGGACAGACCCATTTCCCCGGCTCGCTCGGGCATCTCGAGCGGGCATCGCGCGGCAGTCCCGCGCGCGAATTCTACGCGCAGCTGGCGTGGCAGGACGTCGTCTGGCAGCTTGACGACTTCACCGGCGACACGATCAACCTCGACCCGTGGGCGGTGGGCGAGACGGGAGCGGGAACGCAGTTTGCGATTCCGTCAACTCATCTGGTCGGCGGGGCCATTACCGGCGTCACCGGCACGACCACGGGCAACTGCGAGACGTTGCGCGGCGCCCGCGTGTGGTCTGGCGACTACGGCTGCTTCATGGAGGTCCGCTGCAAGGTCGATGTGGTCACAACCCTTTCAATGGAAATTGGCTTCATCGACAGCGCCAGCGACCTGACGCTTCCGGCCGTCTCCGACGTGGACACGCCAGCATTCGCGGGCGGGACTTCAGATGCGGCGGTGCTTCACATCGACACGTCCCAGACGTTGACGACGATGGCGTTCGTGACGGACGGCTCGACCGCGAATATGAACGCCACCGCGACAACGCTTTCGCCAGTATTCACACCGACGGCGGCGACGTACCACACCTATCGGGTGGGCATCTCGGGCGACAATGCCTGGTGCTACGTCGATGGAGGGCGGCACGTCAGCCACGGCACCCTGATCGGCAGCCGGACCGAGGGCGGCACGCTGGTGCGGCCGTTCATCGCGGTCCGCACGCGCACGGGCGCGGCCAAGACCCTCGACATCGACTACGTCCTGCTGGCCGGCGGGCGCCGGGTGCGCGTTGCGTAGGGTAGCTGACGGGCTCTTGCCGATGTGATACAGTAACGTCGGACGCAGCCCAGATGCCGGGCGCTCCGACCCCTACGGGGGACGGGGTGCCCGGCTTTTTACTACCCCGGTCGCGGGGACAGGAAATGCAACATGGCTGATCCGATCCGGGCCACGGTGGCTGACTTGCTGGCGCGGCTCGCACGGCTGGAAGCCGCCGTGTATGGCAAGGACGTGCCGGCGCCACCGAAGCCAAAGAAGGCGAAGAAGGGGGCCTAGGTGGGGCGCGTCGGGGCGTGTGTGAGCGGCTGCGGGAAATGCTGCGAGTCGATCCGGCTCCAGGTTCCCCCGTCGTACCGCTCCAATCCCGACGTGCGCCGCTGGGTGGAACTACACGATATCCGGCTGATGGAAGCCGACGGTGGGGTATGGGCCGTCGTTCCCATCCCCTGCACGGCGCTGATGGCGGACAAGCAGTGCGCGCTCTACGGCACGCCCGAGCGGCCGGATGTGTGTGCGGGCTGGCCGTATGCGCCGCGCGACCTGACGGGGCTGGACGACGTGTGCGGCTATTCCTTCGAGGGGGCGACGAGTGTACCGGCGTAGCGCCATCTGGGAGCCCGCGGCCGTCGGATCTGACGAGACGGTCGCCCTGTTCGGCGTGAAGAAGGGCGAGCGGGTGGTGATGCAGGGACACCGCCTCCTGGTGGCCGCGGCCGTGGGGACGAGCAGCACCGTGACGTTGGGTGACGGGGACGACCCAGATGGCTACCAGACGGCGGCGCAGCTCGATATCGAGACGGCGACGGTAGGCGCACCGGCAAGCGGTGCGGGCGCCTACCTGGCGCCTAGCGGCGGGAAGGTGTACGCAGCGTCCGATACGGTGGACGCGGTGTACACGGCGAGCGGGGCGACCGGGACGAAGCCCAGGGTCGAGTACGTGATCTGGTGCGCGACGGACTTCGCGGGCTAAGGAGCGCGTCAAGAGCGGGGCGGGATGTCCGCCCTGCTGGTAAGTGATCCCTACAAGGGATAGAAGGGATAGGGCAATGGCTGATATGCGAGTAGCGGTCCAGCAGGCAGAGGTCGCGCGTTCGACGGCTGACGGCGCCGGATTCCGGGCGCTGCGCGGCTTGCGCGATGGGTCGGCCACCGTGGCCGACTTCTTCACGGTCCTGAGCCTCGAGGGCCGGGTGTTCGGAGTCAACATCGGGACGTTGACAACTCCCATCGCGGGGCACACCGGCATCGACGACGACCAGCCCGAGGCCGTGGTCGATGTGCCCACCGGCACGACCATCATCCCCATCTCGATCGACGTGTACCTGGAAGACTCGGCCGGGACGGACACTGAGGTGGTCTACCTGGCGAGCCAGGCCAATATCGGTGCGGGCACCTCGACGGCAGTGACGACGATTCGCAACCTGCGGGCCGATGCGCCGCGCACCTCGGGCGCGTCCGTCTACCGCAGCTACACCGGCAACGGCACGGCGACCAGCAACGGCTTCGAATTCTACCGGGCGGGCTATCCGTTCGCGGATGCAACGACCGACCCGGTGAAGAAGTTCCACTGGTCGGCCAAGGAGTCGGGCATCGTGCCCGTGCTCGTCGGGGACGCGGCGCTGGTCCTGTACTGGGCTGGCACGACCACGGCGCCGTTGGGCTTCGCGCAGATCGTGTGGGCGGAGCTCCCGTCTAACACCATCGTCTAAGGGCGGCCCGCGAGCGGACCACGCGGGAGAAAGGAAATCCGACGTGAGCAAGATATATCTCCGCCGGATAGGCGCGACCAGCGACGAGCCGGTCAGCGAGGCAAACCCCTTCCCAGTCGAGGTCGTCGGCGACGGCGAGGACGTGTGCATCGGCTTCGAGCAAGTGACCGTTGCCAACTCCTCGATCGGCTTCTCGGGCGCGCAACTGGCGAAGTCTCCTGACTTCGCGGAGGCGACGCTAGAGACGGCTCAGATTCGCTTCCGAGCGGACGGCACGGCGCCCTCCTCGACCGTCGGGACGCCAGTGGACATAGGCACAACCGTGAAGGTGACGGGCGGGCGCGACCTGGCCCAAATCCGCTTCATCAGGACGGGCGGCACGTCAGGCGTCCTGAACGTCGGGT
>Ga0194121_10007893_pt1 | contig 13703 bp, 13 predicted proteins | sample TA2MahCa50mmetaG_FD_148609 | JGI IMG/M metagenome (GOLD analysis project Ga0194121, IMG submission 148609) | Freshwater microbial communities from Lake Tanganyika, Tanzania - TA2015020 Mahale Deep Cast 50m | ecosystem: Environmental > Aquatic > Freshwater > Lake | place: Tanzania: Lake... | reverse complement strand
ATTCGTCTCAAACAAAATAATCAGGTTCTTGTGGAAGATACCACGGATTTGTTGGGTCGTTTCGATTTCGGCTTCCGGGCTGCAGGAAATTATGAGTTAGAGTACCTTACGAATAAGCCCTGGGGAGGGGTCAACGCGACCGATGCCTTGCTGATTAATCGTCACTTTGCGAACTTAAGTCCTTTGTTGGGAATGAATCTCCAAGCCGCAGATGTTAATGCTAGCCAATCTGTTAACGCAACTGATGCATTGATATGTTCCCGCCGATTCTCGAACATTATTTCTTCCTTTGGGTCAGGGGATTGGTTGTGGATGCCCACGACAATTCAAATACAATCCGGCATACAATACCCTAACCTTGTATTGAAGGGAATTACTTTTGGGGATGTCAACAGCTCCTACAATCCGCCGGGAAATTAGGTAAATAGTTAGCTGTTTAGAGTTCTAAAATTGTTTCATGACTTTCTTGTTGACGTAGGTCCAAGACCTGTGGAGCGCATTGGGATTGATACCCAGGGCGGTGGAGAGCGGATAAATCAGCCCAAACTTTGTAGATGCCAGGCATAAGATCATTGAATTCAAAATACCCATCGCTCAGGGTTAGAGTTTGATGGTTGGAATTCAATTCGGAACTCGATGCGTAGGGCCTTTCGCAAGGCAATGACGGTGGGGTTAAGGACATACTTCCTGTATCCAATTGGTCCTCTGTATTCAAAAGCCGGGCATGGATTCGAATCCCGCCTCTGTTTTGAGGCAGGAAGTTTTCTTTCAAGAATGCTGAATCGGCGGCGAATTCGACGGTACCGATGATTTGTCGACTTCGCAAAAGACCAATTTGGTATTTGAGGGTAGAGTTCGGCATAGATGCTAATTCCAGTTCAGTAGGATCCGTTATCCAACCGGGGCTACGCATGTGATGGGGTGTAAGTCGCATTCGAATATGACTATGATTTGGAAACGGGCCGAGCAGCGCTGTCCCATTGGTTAGGATTTGGTACGGGATACCCGCAGGTACCTCAAAACCTCCGGCGGCATCAAGGATTATTTCATCGTGATCCTTTATTCCGTTAGCATTTTGATCCCCATAGAAATGGAGGTGAATCAGAGCTAATCCATTGGTCGAGATTATAGGTAATGTGTTATTTTTATGGGATAAGACAAACTGTCCGTTATATTCCACGCGCGATGACTCGGGGTTTATTTGTGCCCTCGCTGATCGGCTGCTTTGGAGTCCTATCCACTTCCATTCCAAAGTCCAATTCCCTGCATTTAGATTAGTTGTTGATCGTATAGGCAAAGAGGACTGTCGGGACAAAGCGTAGGACAGACCCAGGTGGTGGCCGTCTCGCAGGTGGCATTGAAGAAAAGCCTGCCATCCATCTTGATAAGCGATGGCCTGGTACACCATAGTAAGGGAGGATGGTTTGAACTGGATACGACCTTGCCATGATAAACTTTGTTGAGGAAGCTGCCATTGCCATTGCTGTCTCCAAGCCTCGAATTGCAGGATGGCCCGGTATTCTTTATGACGAAATTTGGGTTGAACAAGTTTTTTTAGGGGATATTCAATGCGAAGCATTTTAAGTCCATAACCGCGCGGAACTGTCCATAGCCCGGACAGGGCCAAAGATTCGCCATTTGGCATGAAGCCGAACAGGTCGCTGTTTGATCGAATATCTGGGGCAAGATTCCTTGGCGTTGTATCGATAGGGAATGGAAATAAACGACGTGATTTTTGGTAAAGGAGAGATGCTTGCAAGCCTTGACTGAAATTGAAATGAAGGTGTTGTTGCCATTGCTGATGGTTGTAGCTTAACGCATATACACTTTGCCCGTACAATGTTCGTCCTGCAGTCCAGATCGCAGATCCTTTAGCAACCCATGCAGGGGTCCTGATAGTATCCTTGGTGGATTGAAGGGTGGCTTCCGCTTGAAGACTCAAGGAAGGCTTTAAGCCGTAGCCTAACATTCCGTTTACTCGAAGAGGTGCTGAAATTTCATAGCGGTAATTCCAATGGCCTTGCGGAATCATTATGCTTGGAATATTCCAAATCAAGTGGCGATTTGATATTCCTCCCCAAGAATTCATGAATCGGTAATCAATTCGGTTGGTTCCTGGAAGGAGATAAATGGGGATAGGATTTTTCTTATCACCAAGAGGCGGAGCGTCTTCCGTTGCTGGTAAAGTCCTCGATGTATGAAGGTGGGCCATGGATGGTCCATAATTTAGGGACCATTCGCTCATCGCATCAGGAGGGGTCCATCGCCTTGCATGAAGGCCGTTTGGAACATCAAAGCCAATCGTTCTGCTCATTAAGGAGTTGCATCCTGTTATTTTCCACGAACTTGACAACGAAGCAGGAGAAACCGTTAGGCTTATTTGTTGTTTCAAAGTCCACATCCATTCAAGTTCTAAACCAGGCCATTCGATTTGGACTTGAGTTTTGGTAAGGCCTGTTCTGGATTCGCTATGCTGTAGGTTGGTCGAAGTTTCCAAGGAGGCTTTTGCAGAACCAAATACCCTCAGTCCTACCTTACCCGCATGACCAACGGCATCCCATTGCATGGAAGAGTTTATAAGACTCTTTTCGATATTGATTTGATAGCGCCCTGACCAGCTTGAAATTTCAATGGACTTGCCCTCCTCCTTTGGTAGCCGAGTGGCTTCAAAATTCCGCGATTGAATGGAGTTTTTCGTGGAAAGTTCTTTGTCCCAATGAGCATGGTAATCGTGCCATTCCCTCACAGGCGCCGTCGTTGTTCCAACAAATTCGAGCTCCAACGCTTGTTCACGGAAATTGGTGGTCATCCCGTATTGTTTCTCGATCCAATGACTGTTGACCCATACGATTTGGTGTTGGTCAACGAAATGGTTCGTCATACGATGCCGATATTTTTTTATGTTCAAGTCTCCCGTGGATATCTTCCATATCGTTGAATGCACCGGAGAGTTTCCGCCTATCATGAATCGACTAACCCGGTTTTCGAAGGGTTTAAGTTGATTTATTTGACCTACAGGATTATTATCTAAAAGATGAAAATAGGTAAAACCACTCTGATCAAGCCATTGCTTCAAGGGAAACCAGTTTTCATTGTCGGTTTTGAGGAGGGTCAGCAAGCCTGCTTGGTATCCGGAATAGCGTGCATCGACCTGGTATTCTACCGTATCTCTTGGACTGGAGGAATTGGTCAAGGAGTCGCAGGGATTTGAACATAATACATAACAAATGGCAAGACAATCTGTGCAATGCATGCCCTCTGTTTCATGGTAATTCAAAGTGAACACGCCCACGGTAGTCCGGTAATTTTGCGGAACTTAGGGTAGGAAAATCACTGCGCCCTCGACGGAATTCCAATTCAAGGCAATGCTTCCCCGGACCGAGTGTTTCGGGCCATGCCATAAGGCATCGGCGGTTTCCGTTGAAATACAGGGCAATTTCCATTTCCTTCCATGCGGTGACCTTATCGTTGTTGGTAAGGGGTTCATTCAAGGTTGTCGCGGAGGAATTGGCGGGTCCTGAAACGAGTCGGTAACGCAGCTGTCCCAGGTAAGGGGCATTACTTGTGCATTGATAATCAAAGCGAAGAGCTCCGTACCGATAATCCGATTGTAAAGATTGAGGGGCCACTTGGAGTACAGGTTCAGGCTTTCCTTTTTGGTAGAATATCGGTAGGTATTGTTCAAAGCGAAAGGCAACCCTGGTTCCGACAATGGAACTGTCCGTTGCGCCAGCTTTGGGTACTGCGGTTTGTGATGAGATTTTGATTCGGCTGAAATAAAGGCCTTCTTCGTGGAAACTTCGTTCCTTTAGGATAAGTCTTACCATCTGTTGCGATTGGGGTTGCAACGTGAAGGCCGAGGGATAGGCTTTGAGGGAATTCCCAAGGCCATGGGATTTTTCTCGGGCTGTATCGCCATAGACCATTTGAATTTCACCCAAGGAATCTTGTCCTGGATAGCCGAAGAGAAATTGGATGCGAACTTCCTGAAGTTGATTACCCGTGTTGCCAATATAAACGATGCCTTGACCTTGCTCGTCCAGCATGATGCCTGTTGGGGCTATGCTAACCTGAGCTCTGCACCAATTCGAAACCGTGTATAGACTCATGACCAAAATGATTTTATTCATCATGATTGTGATTTGAAAAACAAGGGCTTATAATTTTTATAAAACCTCCTCCGCACAACTGAGGAGTGAGATAATGAATCAATTATACTCTACACGGAAATTGGCGATACCGGTATAAACACCCGTTGCTTGGGCATTGAGGTTGGCAGGACTACCTGCGGTACCTCCTACTTTGCCGCCGACAAAGAGGTAGTATTTACCGGTAACAAGGGTAATATCTGCCGTGGATGCTACTCCAAGGCCACCAGTTCCAAGGATGGTGGAGCTGGAGGCCAGGTCGCTTCCGTTACCGTTGACTTGCAAATTGTAAATCAGGGTATTGCTCCCCACCGAAGAGTTGAGAACAATGTTAGGGGGCCAAGTCACTTTGACCGAACCGGTGGTGGATCCTTCCACCGTGAATTTACCAACGGAGGTGCTGACCCCGGTATTGGTGTGGGCGTTTCCGGTGGGGGACAAAAAAACGTGCCCGGGCGTTGTTGCCGATAGATTACCGAATTGTACATCGGCATCGTTGGTCAGCTTGAGTTGGGCCAGAACGGTTGCACCAACATTGAGGTTGGTGTTAATGACACCTGTGTTCTGAGCGTACATTCGATGAGTCATAAGCATTGCTGTAACAAGGCTGAGGCTCATGAGGATTCGGGTTGCATTGGTCTTTTTCATAGGTGGTTTGGGGGGGGGTTAAGGGTTGAATTAAAAGAATAGATGGGTTGGGTCAAGAAATGGAGTGTTATAATCATCAAAAGCGGTTTGGCATGGTTTAATACCAAACCTCGATGTTCATGGAGGTGGTGAAATAACCAGGGGCAACTTGCCCTACAGGACCTAAGCGACCGTATACGTACAAAAAGGCTTTAACACGGTTTTCAACCGGTTCGGGGTTACCGGGGATGGCTTGGTAGTCGTTCATTTCAAACTGAAATTGATTTTGATTGACATTGAGAGGCATGGCTTGCCGCCTTGCAATTCTTTCGTCATTGATGCCCTCGTTGCAGAAGGCGGCTTCCCAAGCAAAGGGAACAAAAGCCGGTGGCGAAGCGGAGTTGTTCCAGATTTCTTGAATAGGTTGAATCTGGACCATTAACGGCGTCCTTGTAGGGGCCGCTATTTCCACGACTAAGGTTCGAGGGTCTAGAATATTGATGCTGTAGGTTTGTTGATTTCCGCTTACAATAGGCGTGCCGATTTGATTAAAAATCAATCCCGAATATCCGTACATAACCCGCGCCTGTACAGCCCTACTCTGGGCCAGAACAGAACGGCCATTCCATAACAATACCAAAATAATTGCTATGATTTTCATTCGATTTCTATTTGAATGGTGGAGGTTTCCCTGCTTTTTGGCAAGGAATTTATCGAGGTCTCTGTGGGTTGACTTTGCCAAGTATTGGGAAGAAGGCTGTGGACCCATGATTTTGGCCCTGGTCCATTTCTCCAAATAAGGGTAATTGGTTTTTCGCTGCCAAAGTATCCCAGGCGTCCGATTCCTGGAACCTCGTCATGGGGGGGCAATTCGCGGACCCAGTAAAATTGGCGTAAGGATTGAACTTGAACCGAAGCCGTAAGGTTTCCTTGTTGCGCAACGGGCGGTAATTGGCCCCAAACTTGAGCCAGGGATTGCGCCAAGCTGACGGCGCTGTAACAAAAAAGCAGGGGTCTCATTGCCCCTGCAAACAAGCAGGCCCTTAGGCCGGCATTCGGTTTTAAACGCTTATCCCTTTAGCGGAGCTGCTTGGTGATTTGAGGGTCCAGCGGGGAGACCGAAGACGGAAACGAGGCCATCCATTGACCTTCTCCATTGACTAAAAATTTGGTAAAATTCCAGCGAACCTCCGCATCTGAAAGTCCGTTGAGGGATTTGCTCATAAGCCAGCGGTAGACGGGATGCCTATTTTCGCCCTTGATTTGGACCTTGGAGGCCATCAGAAATTCTACCCCGAAATTCTTGGCGCAAAAGCCTGCTATACTCTTTTCGTCGCCGGGCTCTTGTCCCCCAAAATCATTGCAGGGAAAACCAAGGATGGTGATTTTGGAACCCCATTGTTGGTGCAGCGCTTGTAAGTCCTTGTATTGCGGAGTGTAACCGCATTCGGAGGCGGTGTTCACCACCAAGACGTAGCGGCCTTTGAATTCCGACATGCTGCGGGTTTTGCCGTGGATGTCCAAAAAGGTCAAGTCGTGAAAGCGCTGATCTGATAAAGCGTTTTGCGGCTGTTTGTCAGGAGAAACGCAGGCCAAAGTTGCGGCGATGCTGGTCATAAAAAGGGTTTTGTATAACATTAGGGAAATTTGGGAAATTGGTCAAAATCAGGATCTCTTTTTTCGATGAAGGCGTTTTTGCCTTCTTTGGCTTCGTCGCTTAGGTAATACAAGAGGGTGGCGTTTCCGGCCAATTCCTGTATCCCGGCCTGTCCATCCAACTCCGCGTTGAAGGAGGCTTTGAGCATTCGCAGCGCAATGGGACTTTTGGTGAGAATCTTTCGAGTCCAGGCCATGGTGGTTTCTTCCAAATCTTCCAAAGGAACCACCTTGTTGACAAGGCCCATTTCCAAAGCTTCGGCGGCGTCATATTGATCGCAGAGGTACCAAATTTCTCGGGCTTTTTTCTGGCCAACGATGCGGGCCAAATACGAGGCTCCAAATCCCCCATCGAAACTACCTACCTTGGGTCCGGTTTGACCAAAACGGGCATTTTCGGCGGCGATGGTCAAATCGCATACGACGTGCAAGACATGCCCGCCCCCAATGGCCCAACCCGCAACCATGGCGATGACCGGTTTGGGGATACGGCGGATTTGCATTTGCAGGTCCAAAACATTGAGTCGGGGCACTTGGTCTTTGCCCACATAGCCCCCATGGCCGCGCACGCTTTGGTCTCCCCCGCTGCAAAAGGCTTTGCCCCCTTCACCGGTGAGGACGACTACACCGATACGGGCATCTTGGCGGCACATTTCCATCGCCTGTGACATTTCTTGCACCGTGTGAGGAGTAAAGGCGTTGTGCTTCTCCGGTCGGTTGATGGAAATTTTTCCTACCCCTTCGCAGAATTCAAACTTGATTTCTTCAAAGTGAGCAAGGGGTGTCCAGGAATAGGTGCGTGGGCTCATGGATAAAATTTCGAATAGATGGTGTGGTATTGGGTTTCCGAATTTCTCAAGTGCATAAGGTTAACGCTTAGGGCCGTCTCAATGTTTAGGTCTACGATTCAATCCCTTCTCGGAGGATTTTTTCGGCTTGTCGGTTTGGGGAGGGATGGGTGAGGATTTCCAAAAAGCCGGTGCCCTCAAGGGCCGATAACCAATTCAGGCCCTCACGCAGAGAATCGAGGTCTGTGGCTAAACGATGCGGCCGACCGTATCCTTGACACCAAGATGACCATTGGATGCTCCTCGGTGTTGCAAATAGCTGTTCGCATTCGGGTTGGATTGAGGAACCCGGTAGCTCTCGGAATATATCTCCCCCTCCATTGTTGAGGATCACCATTTTGACGGAAGGTCTTGGCTCCAACATCCAGGCGCCAGCGTCGTATGCCGTGGCCAAATCCCCGTTCAAGATCCATAGGGAATCTTCCGGATGGGCCCAAGCCTCGCCAATAGCAGTTGAGACGCTTCCTTCAATACCGCTTGTTCCTCGGTTGCAGTGGATACTTTTTATTTCGGACTTGTCCCAAGGCAGGGCCAAGAATTTACGGACCAGGCTTGAATTCCCTAAATGGACTCTGCAATACTTTAAGTAAGGCAGGACCACAGAAAGCGCCAGGGCATCCGAAAATGGAAGGTTGGGATAGCGAATACGCATCTTCTGATCAAAATCTACCACTGATTTCAAGGCCAGAGCATTCAAGGCTGACTTGGGTTTATCAGATGGAAAACGCGTGGTCAAAGGATTTTTCTGAACGAATTTTTGAATAATGTTATGAATAGATTTCAGCGCCAATTCAGGAGAGGATTTCCAAACCCCATCAAGGCGATTGTAGGTGTCAATGCAATCTCCTCGCGGATCAATTCGCCAGTGTTTGAAATGAGGATTGTGGCGCAGAAATAATTGTAAATGCTTGGAAACCAAAGGCCCACCCCATGAAATCAAAAGCGATGGGACGTCGAGCGGAGAAGTTCTAAACCATTCGTCCCTAATGGGTATGCCGGCCTTGATATTCGCCAAATCCTCATGCCAAATGCAACCTACACCCAAATTCTGCAGGTCCTGGAGGATGTTCCGCAACCCTTCATCGGGGCGATTCATACCAGCTAAAAACCAAATTTTTTTACCAGTTTCCAGAGCATTCATCAAGTCGCCTTGAAGATTGCTTACAATAGACGATTTAATCTGTCGTTGTTTTAAGGTCATTTTGTTGCCCATCGAAGGGCTGTGGATTTGAGTTTGAACAATTTCTTGGTTTTCATAGAGCGGCTCACAGAGGGGCACATTGATATGAATCGGACCGCATTCGTTCATCGCAGTCGCGAAGGCTTGATCGAATAATTTTTCGGAACTTGAAACATCCCAAGCCGGCTCATCCGGTGCCCAACGAAAGAACGCGCGCAAATGATGGTCCAAAACTCCATCTTGACGAATCACCTGTCCCCGCTGTTGCCCTTCATAACCAGCGGGTCGATCTGCACTCAAAATCACAAGCGGCAAGCGGAGATAAAAAGCCTCTGCCACGGCAGGCCCAAGGTTGAGCAAAGCTGTGCCCGAGGTACAGACCACCACCACCGGGCGTTGAGTCCCTAAGGCAAGCCCCAAACCTGCGAAACCTGCAGATCGCTCATCCACCCCGGTGAAAATCTTCATCAATCCGCTACGGGCTATGGCCAGCGTAAGGGGCGCACTTCGAGAACCGGGACAAAGGACCACATGCCGAACCCCGTTGCGGGATAGCCATTGGGACATTTGAAGTAGAGCAATCGATTTCACCTGGTATGAAGTTTGAATGAATTCGTTATTCTTTAATTTCCGCATAGGCAGAAATCCACCCCAGCTCATCCAGAACATTTAGCAATGTTTCTGACTTTCGACAGGTCTCCATCCATTCAGCCTCAGCATCTGATTCTGGTAAAATCCCTACTCCCATGTACAGTGTAACATCGTTTTTTTGCCAGTGCAGACATCGTAAATTGACCGAAAGCAAACCATCCCCTTGTGGGTTGATATAGCCCCAATAGCCCGAATATAAAAGTCGTTTATATGGTTCATTTTCAAGAATATAGCGAACAGATTCCTGAATTGGAAAACCCGAAACGGCCGGAGTTGGATGCAACAGGTGTGCCATTTCATAACACGAAATCGTCGAAGGCCCTTCAATTTGGTTTAACAAATGTTCAACAGGCCCTGTTCGAACTGTGGAGGTTTGTTCCGAAGCAATTTGTATGTTTCTAAAGGCAAAACGATCTTGAAGATATTGCAATACGATTTGCTGTTCTCTGATTTCTTTGTCTCCCCAAATAACGCTATCGGTTGGCGTTCGCGTTCCCGCCAAGGCCATGCTTCGAACTTTGTGGGACTGCTTCTCTACAAGAGTTTCGGGGCTGCAACCTAGCCATATTCCGTAGGTTGGATGCTGAAGCAATACAATATGCAAAGTTGGGTAGGCTTGACATAGGGCCTCAAAGAGTTGGCATGGGTGCGCCTTAAGATTTAATTTAATGCGCCTTGTCCTTGACCATACTACTTTTTGGAGAGGTTTTTGTTCTGCCAACTTTTCTAAGGTCGTTGTGGGATTTTGATTTTGAAGTAAATCCGTTATCTGACGTACTGATTTGCAAAATTCAAGGTAGTGTTGGGAATCCGCTTGCCTTAGGTCTTCTGTTAAATCAGTCAAACTTTCAGCAGGCCCATCCAATTGCGTCTTCACGGAATTGCTTTGGTCAAGCCAATCTTCCGCAGTGTGCAAGGCATGTGCATTCGGGGTGAATCCTTGCCAGCGAATCAACGGATTGAGCCACAGTTCTGGGCCATGGGTAACGCTGAAAGGGGCTACCACGAACCCATCACGCGAGCCCTCCAACCAAGGACGATTGGCCTTCGCTTGAGGATCAATGAAGTGTTGGGGTACATCGGCTATAATGCCATTTTTCAAGGGTAATCGGTAGGAAACCCAACCCAATCCCGCACGCTCTGCGCAGTCAAAAAAATCTGTTTGCTTCAAGAGGAACCGTTCTTAGGGATTGCGACGAATAGCAGCCGTAAAACGTGAGATGCAGCAAAGGTTACCACGATCATCTTCGATACGAATTTCCCAAACGTGGCTGCTAGATCCTTGGTGGATTACTTTAGCAGTACCGGTTACATAACCATCGCTGACCGGACGCAAGTGGTTGGCATTGATTTCCATACCTACGGCATATTTATCAGGATAGGCCAGCATGTTGGCCCCTATGCTGCCTAAAGTTTCTGCCAATGCAACGGAGGCACCACCGTGCAAAAGCCCAAAAGGCTGTTTGGTTCGATGATCAACGGGCATACGGGCCGTGATGCATCCCATTTCCGCATGCATGATTTCCATGCCAAGCGCTTCGCTCATGGTGCCGTGCATGGATTTTTGCAAAGTGGTCAGGATTTCTTCGGGAGTCATGCGTTGATGGTTCAGAATGAAACGAGATGAAATAATTACGGTGCGGGATGGGATGTATTCAAACCAGGCTGTGGTACGTATAATGGGCTAAATCGTGGAGGTTCGGGGTCTCTTCCAGCGCCAAAGTAACGTTTTTGATAATAGGGTTCGTCAAGGTCGGAAATGATTACGCCGGCCTTGGTCGTTATGTGGAGAAATTTATTAGAGCCTAGGTAAAGGCCAACATGGGATATTCTTTTGCGCCTTATTTTGAAAAAGACCATATCTCCTTCCTGAAGAGACTGACGGGGGATTCGTTGCAGCTTGGAATAAATATCCGAAGAACTCCCTCGGTAAGGTCTCCCGTAAACGGTCTGTTGAATTTCACAAATCAAGCCACTACAATCAATGCCTTTGGCATTATAGCCTGCATAACGATAGGGATACAGGGCCCACTTCTGTAACATCCAATAAATTTCTGGACGCTGGACATTTCCAACCTCAATGGGCAAATCACCCATAAGTCGCCTGAGGACTTCTGGTTGACACAGGGAATCCGGCCAATAAACCAAGCATGGTTGAGCAAGGCATGAATCTTCTTTTGGTTCTGAGTACGCCTGCATGCAATCCGTCCACGGTTGGTCTTTAATGTCCAATGAATGCGCCCCAAGGTGACTTTGCCAGCATCCTATAAAAAGGATAGCAATTAGCTGTCGGAACATGGAGCGGTTGTAAAGGGGCATGGTGTAGGGAAACGGTTTGCTATCGCAAAAGTACGCCCTGCAGATTGAACGGGAAGGTTAACCATGTGGCTACCTCTCCTTGGTCGTTAAAGCCGTATTTTCGACCTATGAATAACCAGACGGAGGGTCAAACGGTTTGGAGCTTTGTACCCAATGCGATGACTTTGGGCAATTTGCTATGCGGTTGCATCGGTTTGGTGGGGGCCTTCAACGGCGGGGAAGAGTGGGCGCTTTACTGCATTGCGATTGCCGCTGCCCTTGATTTTGCTGATGGCGCTATCGCCCGATTATTGCGAGCACCTTCGGCCATGGGTCGCGAATTGGATTCTTTGGCGGACTTGGTTTCTTTTGGCCTACTGCCTGCAGCCTTGCTTATGGTCCACGCTCGCAGCCTAATGCCCTCCTACGGTATGTCACCCTGGCCTCTTGAGTTAAATGCTCAGTGGCCCATGCCGACTTTTCCTGCCCAGGTTGAGGCTTGGTGGTTGCTTTGTTTTGCCGCCATACCGCTTGCCTCAGCATGGCGGCTGGCACGCTACAATCTGATGACGGTGAAAACGCCTCATTTCATGGGTCTTCCTACCCCGGCTCATGCGATGCTGTGGATGGGTTTTCTGGGTTCGCTTTCGTCTTGGCCGGTGACTTGGCTTTTGAAATTAGAGGCTTGGCATTTGGCTCTGGCCGCTTTGGGAACATCAGCCTTACTGGTCTCGAATCTGCCGATGTTGTCTTTGAAGCCTTCTGAACCGTTGAATCGTTTTCTATTGCTGCGCCTGGTATTGATAATCTTGGCGGTAGGAGCTGTTATTTTTTGGGGATTCTTGGGCCTGTTTGTTGTGATGATCTTATACATTCCTTTTTCTATTCTAATTCTGCGTTTGTTATGAATCAATACCTTGTTGAAATTGACGTGATGCCCCACGATGCCTTGCTGGACCCTCAAGGCAAGGCGGTTTTGACTGGCCTTGCTCGTTTGGATTTATCAGACGTCGTCGATGTCCGTGTCGGTAAACATATTCGTTTGCATTTGCAGGCTTCCAATGCCTCCGATGCCGAATCTATGGCCCACAAAGCTTGCCAAGAATTGCTGGCCAATCCAGTGATGGAATCGTATACTTTGTCGGTTTGCGAATTGTTGTGACGCAAAGGAAAACAGAGCTGCCCAAGGCTACCGGTTTGCTAAGCGTGGTTTCCACCCCGCTGGGGAACTTGGGGGATATCACGGTCCGTAGCCTAGAACTCCTTCGGAGCGCCGATTTGGTGCTCTGCGAAGATACCCGAACCACCGGAATGCTCCTTAAGCATCTGGGCATTCAGGCTACCCTGAAATCCTATCATGCTCATAATGAGCATATTATTCTTGATAAAATTCTTGCTCAGTTGCAATCCGGGGCCCGAATGGTCTTGGTATCGGATGCGGGAACTCCAGGGATCTCGGATCCTGGATTTTTGTTAATACGTCATTTGTTGCAACATGGAGTCAAGGTGGATGTCGCCCCAGGGCCCAGCGCTATCCTCCCGGCCTTGCTCTTGTCGGGATTTCCATGCGATCGTTTTGTGTTCGAGGGTTTTCTTCCCCTCAAGAAAGGAAGAAAAACCCGAATAAATGCATTAAAAACCGAAGCCCGAACCATCATTTTGTACGAATCCCCTCACCGAATTCTGCGTACGGTGAAGGACTTGGCCGAGATTTTAGGCCAAGATAGGCAAGCCTGTCTTGCCAGAGAATTAACCAAAATACATCAGGAAATAATCCATCTCTCCTTGGCAGAACTCTCCAAGCACTTTGAAAGCAAACCCCCCAAAGGCGAAATCGTCTTGGTGCTGCAAGGTGCTTCGAAAGATTAAGCGGGACTAATTCGCCGGAGGGATATAGGAGCCGTTCACATCCCCGAAAGTCAGCGTTCGTAACAGCAGGTTATTGTAAGTGTTTCCACTGATGAGGTTAAGCGAACTGGTCTCAAATCGCCAATCCCCTGCAGGCATTGTAGCGATGACGTTGGAGAAGCGGCGTGCCGTTACCAACGCATCGGTGGCATTGATGGAGTTGCTGGCATTCACATCAGCAGCCAACAGGAACAGCCCACTGAGGAGGCTCACGTTGCTGAAGTGCCGGTTAATGCCCAAGGCATCGGTGGCATTGACCCCGCCCCATGCCTTGTTGGTCTGGTATTCCAGGGTATAAGTTCCTGCAGGACGATTACCTAGGCTGAAAATACCTTGGGCATCGGTGGTATCACGGCCAATTTCAGCATTGTTCTGTTTGAGCACGAT
>Ga0194121_10007886_pt1 | contig 13712 bp, 9 predicted proteins | sample TA2MahCa50mmetaG_FD_148609 | JGI IMG/M metagenome (GOLD analysis project Ga0194121, IMG submission 148609) | Freshwater microbial communities from Lake Tanganyika, Tanzania - TA2015020 Mahale Deep Cast 50m | ecosystem: Environmental > Aquatic > Freshwater > Lake | place: Tanzania: Lake... | reverse complement strand
GTCGGAAAGGCGTAGCGCTCATGTTTCGGCTCCGGAAACTTGACGTCGACGGTGTCGACGGACGCATCCCAGGTCAGCCGCAGAGGGATCAGGTACGGATCCTCGGGCTTATGCGAATTTAAGTGGTAACCGTTGGCGAGTTTGAGGTCGAGCTTCACCGTCACCGGTTCACCGCGTTTTCCCGACACCGGAGCGACCGGCCCAACCCGCAGCGTATCAGTCTGCGCCTTTAGCGCCAGAGCCAGCACCACTGCCATCGAGCAGTTGCGTAATGTCACTAACATAGCTTCCCTTACTCACCAAGCCGATATGAACGGCGGCGGTGCGGCCTTGTCGGTCGATCAAGAACGAAGTTGGCAGCGAATCCACGCCGCCGTACTTCTGCGCGGTCGCATCGTCTCCGATCACAAGCCGGTAGTTGATCTTGTGTTTCTCGATGAACGGCTTGACGATCTCCCAGCCTTCTTCATCCATCGACACGCCCAGCACCACCAACCCCTTGTCCTTGTAGTTCTGTTCGAATTCCACGAACCAAGGAATCTCAATTTTGCACGGCCCGCACCAGGTCGCCCAGAAGTTCAAAAGGACTACTTTTCCCTTGAAGTCGGACAGTTTGACTACCTTCCCCGTCGAGTCCTTTAGTTCAAAGTCCGGGGCTTGCTTCCGGGCGCTCACCGGTTTGATCGCCGCGCGCACCGAACTCGGCCCGCTGCCGCAACCGGCCAGCATCGCCGCAATCGAAATCGTCAACAGCAATCGCCGCATACTCTCTCTTCCTGGGATGACTTTCATCCGGTTAGCGTTTCGGAAATCCCGCGGCGGCCATGACTTCTTTCATTTGCAGAAGGTGCCGTTCGGAATGAGCGCTGATGAAAAATATCATCTCATACAGGTCGTTTTCCGCCGCGGGTCCGAGCTTAAAGAATTTTCCACGCAGATCGTCCGGCGTTGTTTCGACCCACTTGATGGTCTCATCGCGGCGTGCCGCGAACGCCGCAACGACGGCTTCCTTTGTTGCGAACCGCCCCTTCGGCTGAATCTCACCCGGCGCGGAGAACCGTTTCGAGCGGTCGGTCATCTGCGTCACGACGCCCTTCATGCGTTCGGCCGCTTGCGCCTTCCGCGCTTCGCGCTTGGCGTCGTCGACGGGCGCACCCTTCGCGGTCTTCTGAATCAGCCCGCGCAGCATCACCTCGGTTTCGGCGATGTGCTCGGCGCATTCGAGGATGCTCCAGCGCTCGGGCGCGGTCTTGTACTTCAATTGCTCGTCCGAAAGAGGCGCGATCAGATCCAGCACCTGTTTCCGTGACGCGTGCAGGTGGCTCATCGCCTGATCCCGCTCGCCTTTGCTCAGTTCCGCCGCAAACGCCGATACGGCTACTACGACCATGGCCAATTTCATTCGGAATTCTCCTACCAGTTTGTCTCCGGCGAAACCCCGAAAGAGGCTACGCCTAAATTTTCTCTCACCTAATGCCGACAGTAGCAGAGGAAGACGAAAGGCGTTCATGCAAGCGGTCGGCACGATTCAATCTAAGCCTATACCTGGAGCCCTGGCCGCCACCCCGTGGCTCGAAGCCGGAAAGACCGGTAAACTGCTGCTGATCGACGCCCATGAGATCAACCGCCGCCTGCTTAAGGGCATGCTTCGTTCGGCGGGCAACTACGAGTTTCTCGAAGCCGCCAGCGGCGCGGCCGCGTCGCGCATCATCGAGCAGAATTCAATCGACCTCATCATCGTCGATCTCATGCTGCCGGATATATTCGGCCCCGACCTCTGCCGCCGCGTTAAAGCCAGCCCCCGCAACAGCCTATTACCGATACTGATCATCACCAACACCCAAGGCGTCGAACATGAAGTTCTCGGCATCGAAGCGGGCGCCGACGAGTATCTTGTAAAGCCGCTCCACCCGAGCGTCCTTCGCGCCCGCGTCCGCGCCCTTCTCCGCAACAAATCCGCCATCGACTCGCTCGATCAGGCCGAGACAATCCTCTTCGCGCTCGCGCAAGCCGTCGAAGCCCGCGATTCCTACACCGCCGAACACTGCCAGCGGTTGGCGACCTACAGCGTCGCGCTCGGCGTCGCTCTCGGTCTGTCGCGTCCCGAACTCGTCGCCCTTTATCGCGGCGGCTTTCTGCACGACATCGGCAAAGTTTCGATTCCCGATTCGATCCTCCACGGCCAGCAGCACCTGACGCCGGAAGAGTGGCGGATCATGCAGCAGCATACGATTCGCGGCGAAGAGATCTGCCGCCCCATGAAGAGTCTGGCCCCCGTGCTGCCGATCATCCGCAGCCATCACGAAAAGTGGGACGGCTCCGGCTATCCCGACGGCCTCGCCGGCGAGAACATCCCCCTACTTGCCCGCATCATGCAGATCGTCGATATCTTCGACGCGCTCATCACCGAACGCACCTATAAGCCGGCCTTCTCCCTCGAAAAGGCGACAGCCGTGCTGGAAGAAGAAGTAGCCAAGGGATGGCGCGACCCAGAACTGGTGTCGTTATTCATCAGTCTGCTTAACCGCAACATGCTCGAATCGACCGCCTCGCTGATCGACCCCGACTGGCCCGAGCTTTCGACCATGCTGCGTTCGCTGCAGAACATGCACGCACAGATCGAGGGGATTGGCCACCCGGTCATCGATACGGTTCCGGGCTAGAACTCGATGCGCACTCCCGCGCGCAGTCCGCGGGCGCCCGATGGATCCAGATCCGAAGCTCCGCCTACGCCCGTCAACACGCCGATTCCGCCCGCCTGCGTGATGTTCAGGCCGGGGTTCGAGTAGTTCGGAGAGTTAAAGACGTTGGTTCCGGTCAGTTCACAGCGCACGCGGAACCGCTCGTTCCACGAGAAGTGTTTCGCGATTCCCGCGTTGATGATTTGCGAACTCGGACCGATGATCACCCCTTTCGCCGAAGTCCCGAAGAACCCGGCCGCCGGCGGGGCGAATGCCGACGGATCGAACCAGCGCGCTGTGCTCCGTTGATCCGCCGGAATCGACGCGTCGCGCAGGTGATTCGGCCGGATCGTAACCTGCGCGGGCGTTCTCGAGGCTGTGAACGCCGTGCCGGTCGGGTCGGGACCGGTCCACGCCGGCGTTAGGAACTGCCCAGAGTACGAACTGAAGATCGTCGACCACTCCCAACCGCCAATCAGCAGGTTCTGCAGCTTGGTCGCATTGCCGACGAAGCGTTTGCCCTTGCCGAACGGCAGGTCGTAGATCAGATTGCCCGTCACGCGATGCGCCGGAATGTCCTGCCACACCGCGCGTTCGCGGCGGCGATCGTAAGCGTTTTCGGGCGATTCGCCGCGCTCCAAGTCGCCGATGTCTCGCGCGTAGACCCACGACAGTTGATACGCCAGTCCGGAATCCCAGCGGCGTTCGGCTTCCAGCGTCAGTGAGTTGTATTGATGCCCGGCGCCATTGGACAGATACGTGATCGCCGGATAACGCGGGAACGCACGCGGCTTGTCGACGAACGGACGATTGTCGGGAAGCGGCTGATTGATGTTGTATCCCCACTCGCCTTGCCGTGTGTTGGTTCCGATATACGACGCACGGAAACCCGTCTTCCAACGCTGATGTTCCAACGTGAGGTTGTACTGCATCGAGTACGGGTCGCGCAGATCGCGCCGAATCGCCGACGGCAGCGTAATCGTGGCGGGCCCGGCCACGCTGCCGGGGAAGATGCGCGGGAAGACCACATCGGGAATGGGCGTCGAATTCGTATAGGTCGGTTCGTTGATCACAAACGGCGCGCCGCCGGCCTGCGCGAAGCGCGAGACGATGTCGTAAAAAACGCCGAATCCGGCTCGAATTACGGTGTTCGGTCCAAGCGGCCGCCACGCGAGACCGAAGCGCGGCGCCCAGTTGTTGCGGTCTGTCTTGAGCAAAGTCTTGTTCGGATAGCCGGCCTGGCTCGCTTCGACAAGATCGACATAACCGGTTGGCATCAGCGGGCTGACGAGATTGCGCGAACCGTCGGGAATTACGATCTTGCCCGTCGAAACGTCGAACAACGAATGCCGGTTGCCCGCCTCGCTCCACGACGGATGAATCTCATACCGCATGCCGAGGTTCAGGGTCAGATCCTTGCGGATTTTCCATTCATCGGTCACATAGAAATCCCACGACCAGCGCAGCCGGTCGACGAAGATTGCCGGCGCGGCGCGCTGCGCCGAAGTCGGTGTTCCGAGCAGAAAATCGGCATAGGGATGGCCGGTGTAGCGGTTCGAGAAGTTCAGATTTCCGAACAGCGCGTCGGGCATGTTCTGATCCTGGAACTGCGTGCGGCCCGCGAACAGGCCGAACTTGACGTTGTGTTTGCCGCGGAACCAGGAGGTCTGCTGCTGGAGCTGCTGCGCGTAGTTCTTGAAGCCGGGATGTCGCCATGCGGTCTGCGAGGTACCGGTCACGGCGATGCCGGTATAGGCGATGCGCGGAACGCCGTTGATGTCGGGAACGTTCGGCGCGAGGCCGGTGATACCGAGATCCTTCACCACTTCCAGGCCCATCAGCGGGCCGTGCCGCGGGTTGTCGTTCCACGCGAAGCCCCAGCGAAATTCGTTCACCAGCGTCGTCGAGATGGACTTCGTGTAGGAGAGGTTGATCGCCCTCGTGTCGCGCGTTTGCCAGCGGCGGCCGATGGCCGGCAAAGCCGAATCGTAATCGCGCGAGTGCGAACGGTTCCAGGTGTAGCGGCCGAAGATAAAGTTCTTGTCGTTGAAGCGATGATCGCCCCGGCCCGCCCAATAGGTGTTCGGGTCGAACGGCCTTTGGAGTTGCGTGCGGAAGTTCTGCGCCACGAGCACATCCGGATTGCCGAAGTTAGGAAGCGGATAGAAACGCGTCTGGAACTTCTGTGAAACGGGATTGATGCGCGAGGCGGGCACGAGGCTGTTCGGGAACGGCGTGTTGCTGTTGAACGGATCTCGAATCGCGCCGTCGCGCGCGAAGTCGCCGTTGCGCCAGCGCGAAAGCGGCACCGTCGGATTCAGGTTCGAGAGCACCTGGCTGCCGCGCGTGGTTTCGAGCGAGTAGAAGAAGAACGTTTTGTTGTGGCCGTCATAAAGCCTCGGCAGCACAACCGGGCCGCCCACCGAGAAGCCGGGGTTGTGGCGAACGCCCGTTCCGCGCTGCGCGGCGAAGGGGTTTCGCGCGCGAAAAACGGGCGAGGAGTAGTAGTCGAATCCGGATCCGTGCAGTTCGTTCGATCCGCCCTTCGAAACGATGGTCACCTGGCCGATCGAGCCGAAGTCGGCGGTGTTGTTGGCCATGTCGACGCGGACCTCTTCGAAGCTCTCGATCTGCGAGACCAGCGGCGAAATTTGCGTGCCGTCGTATTGATTGGAGAGGGTGATGCCGTCTATCGATGCGTCGCTTTGGTTGGCGCGCGAGCCGGCGAAGCGTCTCGTCGAACTGCCGTTACCGGCCTGCACCACACCCGGAGTAAGGCCGATGAAGTTCCAGAGCGAGCGCGTATTCAAAGGCAGAACCTTCAACTGCATCGCGTCCTTGGAGTCGGAAATGCGCGCCGTTTCGGTTTCGATCAGCGTCGCGCCGGCGGTGACTTCGATTTTGGTTTCGACGCCTCCGACTTCGAGACGTGCGTCGATGCGGCGGACATCGAGACTGACCAGCTTCAGTTCACGCACGACAAACTGCTTGAAGCCCGCGGCCGAAACCGTTAGCGTGTACTCGCCTTCGAGCAACTGCGGCAGCGTATAGTTGCCGGCCGCGTTCGAGGTGGCTGTGTAGCGGTAGTTGGTCTCTTTTTGCGTCGCGGTGACGGCGGCGTTTGGGATGGCGGCGCCCGTGGCGTCGGTCACCGATCCGGTGATCGACGCGAACGTCGTCTGAGCGCGGCTGAGCGAAGCGGTGGCTAGAAGGAGAACCAAAGCGGTGCGCATACGTGCATTGAGTATACGCCTACTGGATGACGATTTTGGCGCGGTTCGACGTGTTGCCGTCGGCCGCGAGAACGACCTCCACTTCACCGCGCCGTGCCAGCGATTTCGGAATGACGACGTTGATTTGATCGAGGCCCGGAGTGACCGGATGCGCGCCCGCGAAGAGTACTTCGGCGGTGGTGTTGGCGATGAGCGCGGTCACTCGCGCGGCGTTGCGCCAGCCGGTTCCGAAGATCGAAACGACGAGTGTTTCGCCGTCGCCGCCGGGCGACATCGGCGCGGCAACGCAACGGCCGCTCCCGCAGTCAAGCACTGGGATATTGCGGACGCCGCCATCGGCCGAATACAGTGCCGCGTAAGCCGCCGGAACACCGTCGACAACACCATCAACCGTGAACATGCCCGGCGCCACGCGCGCGACCGTCACTTCGCCCGAGGCTATGCTCGCGCCGTCCTGCAGAACATGCAGTGTTCGCGTACCGGCCTGCACGCCGGCCGGGATATACACATTCACCTGTCCGTCGCCAACAAACGTCACGCTCGTTGCGATGGTGGGCAGGCCCGGTTGGCGGAACTCGGCTGTAATGCGGCCAAGCGTTGCGGTGTTCACGAAGCCGGGCAAAGTAATGGTAGCGAATCCGTCGCTCGGAACGGGCGAACGGAAAGTTGCCGCGTGCGCCGCGGTAAGCGTGGTTCGCACGACAAAATCGATCTCGCTTGTTTCAGACGGTTGATAGCCCGTTCCTTCGTAGGTCAACTTGACCTTGATCTTGCCAACGGGCAGTCCGGGGGGAATGAACAACTGCGCGGCACCGGCGTTGACGAGGCCCTGTGAAACGACGGCGCCGTTGACGGCCAGCCGGACCGTTCCTTCGACAGCGGGCGCGAGCGGTCCGAGCACCGTCGCTCCGACGCGGAGGCCTTGATCGCGCTGGATCTCGTTGGAACTCGTCGTGAGGCGGATCGTCGTCGGTACGGCTTGAATCGACACGCGCACGGCGGGCGCGCTCGACGCGGCGAAACCGGCCGTACCCGAGAATCCGGCGGCGAGATCGTAGACCCCGACCGGCAACACGATCTCGAAACGCGCCGACGCGACATCGCGTGCGCCGGCCGCGAGCACTTCCGGCAACGCGATCGGCGTCACGGGCGCATCTTGCAGCGACACGCCATTGCGAAATAGCGTGATCCGACCGGAGGCGAGGGCGGTGACCGGGAACGGCGGCGTGTTGACCTGCACGCGAACGTTGATCGTTGTGCGCTGGCCGAAGAGGGTGTTTGGCGCAACCTCCATCACGGTTGTCGTGAGCGTCGGCGTGCCCACAAAAATCGAGACGGCGGATCCGGCGTGCGGCCCGGCCGTGGCGATGTCGAGGATGCCATCGGAGTTGAAGTCGACGACGGCGAAGCGGACGGAACTGGCCACGCCGAAGCCGGGCAGCGGCGGTGTAGAGACGGCGCCGGTGGCCCCAATGCCGGCGATCAGCATGCCGGCATTGGTGGCGGCGAAGATTTCGGGAACGCCGTCGCCGTTGAAATCGGCGAGTTGCAAGAGATTCGGCGCGGCAAGCGAAGTCGACGTCATTGGCGGGGCGAAATAGGGTGTCGCCGAACCAGTCGCAGCGAGCGTGAGATAGGCGCTGCCGGCGGGATTGGCGAGCATAATGTCGGCTCGGCGGTCGCGAGTAAAATCGCCGAGCGCGATGTCGCTCACACTCACCGGAATCGCAATCGACTGCGCGATGTTGATCGACGGCCCCTGTCCGCTAATAACGATGTGCAGTTGGCCGGCGCGGCTTTGCACGATCAGATCGGTGAAGCCATCAGTATTGAGATCCGTTGCGGCGATGACACCGGGACTGGCGACGGGCGCGGTCGGCCCGGGGCCGAATGTGCGATCGAGGCGATTGAACCAAACACCGACGCGCGCCGAAACGGGCAACGTGACGGCGGCATCCTGAAAGCCATCGCCGTTGAAATCGCCGATGGCCAAGCGTCCGCCAGGTTCGGAGAGGGCGGAACAACTCACGCCGGAGACGAACCCCAGGCCGTTGCCGCCAGCCAGACATAGCGCCGAGCCGGTTAGGATCAACACGTCGGGGAAGCCGTCGCCGGTGAAGTCGGCGGTCTGCGCGTCAATCGCCTCGCCCTGCACGATCGTCTCGTTGAACGAACTGGCGAAGCCGCCGCGCGAACCGAGCGCGATCGAAACCGAGGAGTTGAAGAAACCGCCGGGCGATGTGTAGATCGTTACAAGATCGGAGAAGCCGTCGCGATTCATGTCGGCCGAGAGAATCCGCAGCGGTTGCAGCGGCTGGTTGGTCATCGGAAACAAGCCGGACGATTGGAACGTCGTGGCGTTGAGTCCAAGTGCGAAGAGGAAAATCAGCGGGCGCATGGTGTACTCCTAATCCTTCAGGAAGCCGTGGTAAAGCCCCATGTAATAGGGCAGCAGAAACGCGGCGCCGTTAGCAAGATTGCGGCCGGCGCCGCCTTGATCGAGCGCCCACGGATCGTGATTCCAATGGTTGACGAAGCGCTCGTCAATGGGCACGACGCGGCCGTCGCGGCGGTGCCCGCGATTGGAGCCGGGGAACTTTACGATGTCCTTGCGGTGCGAATTGGTGTGGCGCCAGTCGAAGCGGTCGAGCGGGAATCGTTTGAGCGTATCGGCGGACTCTTCGAGCCACGCGCCGCGCGGCGTCAGGTCGTGCGTGCGATGCGAGTCGGTGTACTTCTCGTTCTGGAGAACGCTCGCAGCAATGAAATTGAACAGCGGATTCAACTCGGGCGCTTCGACATCCCAGCGGCGTTTGAGCGTGATGCCGTAGATCATTCGGAGTTTCGGATCGGTCTCGTAGCGCATGAGATTGTAGAGCAGCATGAAGGCCATTTCGTCGTCGCTCTGATTGCCCGCACCCGCGCCGCCGTTGCTTTTGGCCATCATCGTATTGATGTGATAGCCGTGCTCGGCGATGAGTTTCTTCGCGGCGGCAGCATACTTCGCGTCGCCCGTAATGTGCTCGGCGGTTTTGAGATAGGACAGGATGCTCGATGAGTTGAGCGAGCGGTCATCGGCCCACATGGAGTCGTGGTTGAGTTTCTCCGGATTGTAGACGCCCCAACGCGTGACGGTTCCGTCGTGATCGACGAGTTGGAAGTTGTGCGCGATCAGGTGATCGGTGAGCGCTGCGACGTGAGCTTTGACGCTGCGCTCTTCGGCGGCGTCGCCTTTGGCCACGAGGTCGTAGTAGAGGCCGTAGAGAAAGTAGTGGCCGTCGAGTTCGTCGGAGCTAGTGTCGGCCTTCCAGTACCATTTGCCATCGGCGCTGCGCGGCCAGCGCGGATTCATGACCTTCCAAAGGCTGTCGCGGGTGGACTGCATTTTGCGATCGGCTTCGGGCGTGTAGGCCGATGCGTTCGGATCGGGGTCGCTTGCGGGCCGAACGGTGCGCGCGACGTAACCTCGGGGCGCGGACGGCGTGCCGCCCTGTGTCACCGAGCCGAGGAACCGCATGGCATCGAAGGCTTTCTTGGCGCGCGCTTTGGCTTTCGGATCTTTCGTAGCGGCGTAGGCGAAGCACTCGCCGGCGCCATACATCGAGGTCCATAGACCGTCGTTGTCGCTGTCGCGTTGGGTGAAGTTCGCCGCATCCCCGGGAGCGGCGACGCCCACTTCGAGCACGTATTCATAGGGTGTTCGCCGATGGCGCCGGTCGATCTCCTCTTCGAAGAAACGGGCCTTTTCGGCGAGAGTCATCGGCCTGTTTCTTATGACACCGACGCCTTTCGCCGTGGCGAACCAGGCGTTGTCTTCGGCGTCAACGGCGACGGCGCGGATGTTGTCGTCAGGCAGCCAGCGCAGACCCTGGCGGTACTCCCAGGTCTTGCCATCGAATCGGATCGCGCCGCGCGGCGTGGCCAGCCAGACACTGCCGTCGCGCGCGGCCGCGATGCCGGTGAACTCGTCGAGAGGAAGACCGTCTTCGATGCCGTAGAGCTTCCAGCCCTGTGCCTCGCGCTGGCCGACGCCTTGTGGGCTGGCGAACCAAGTGCCCGAAGAGTGGACGTCGACCGGCGCCCAGCTCTTGTTGCCGTCGCGTGGAAAGACACGCTCGCCGCGATCGTCACGAAGAAAGTCCCCGGGCTTGCGGACCGATATGGCCGCGGACGCCGGCGTCCAGCGGCCCGCGCGGAATACGGCGCCGCCGCGTGAGGTGACGGCGACAACGTCTCCGTTCGCTGCGATGCCGATGTTGGTCACATCGTCACTCGGGAGGCCTTCGGCGGAGGTGTAACGCGCTGCGACATGCTGCCGGAACGAGCCGATGGCGAGCGGCGCATTCTGCGCGCTCGCGATGATCGATAAAACAAAACAGAGCGGTTTTGTCATACAAGTTTCGCTACCACGAATGTAGCGTGTTTCGGTGGCAAGCGGGTTGCGAGGCAAAAACGTGAAGCGCCGCCCGGGCATCCGGCGGGTGAGAAGTATCGCTCGTTGCATGGTGACTCAAGTTCTCCCGTCGTTAGAAATCCGTATCGAAGATCGCGTCGGCGTCTTCCTGACTGACTAACTGCTGATGGCCGGCGACGAATTCGCAGAGATATTCGCGGCTGAAGACGGTCTGGCCCATGGCGACTCGTTCGCGGGCGAGGAATTTGACGCTGATGCGCGGGCAGTCGTCGGCGGTGGCTTTGACGATTTTCCAGTCATCGGGCCGGTTGAGCCAGGTTTTGTAGAAGAAGCCGCGTTGCAGGCCGGCGGTGCTCATGATCCAGAGCGTTCCGTTCGATGTGGCCAACATGGGTGTCACGGTTTGAAACATTTCGTCTTTGACGTAAGCGGATTCGTCAATGATGATCAGCGACGGCGCGGAGTAGCAGCGCACCTTTTCCGGGTTTTGCGGCACCGGGATAATGCGGGCGCCGTTGGGCAGCGTGAAACCTTCGCCGTCGGATTCTGCTTTGAGGCCGAGTTGCGCGGCGAACTCCTTGCATTTGCGGGCGAGCTCCTTCGACTGGCGCTTGCAGGCGCTGGCGAAGATGATGAACGCGTTCTTGGTTGTCAGCGCGTGGTGAAGCGCTTTGGCGGCGGCGATCGTCGACTTACCCCATTGGCGCGTGCAGAGTAACAAGACGCGGTCCTCGGTGGCGTCGAGAGCTTCGGCTTGTAACCGGTCGGGTGTAAGTTGTAGGTTGGCAGCTATCCATTCCGAGGCCGTTCCGTTGTAGGTCAGGGTTGTCGGTTGGGGAAGGTGCGCTCCCTCGCGGTCGCGCCTCTGTTGGGCCGGTTGGCCGGCGTTTAGACACACGTCTCCTGTGTGAGTTGGAGAGACTTCAACCGCCTGCCAGTTTTCGAGCTGTTTTTCGCGTGTATAACTCATTTTCGTCGTGGCACACTACCCTCCTGGGGCTTGTTGGAGTCACGTTGGACGGGTTTGCGGGCCGGTTCAGGCTCGGTGGCGGGTTTGGGGGCCTCCGGCTGGGAGGGTTCCGGCACCTCTTTCGTAGCTAAGTCCAGCATTTCGTTCATGATCTGGGATGCTTCCTCGGAAACCGGGAAGGCTTGGAGTTTGCGGAGCGTATCGAGCAAACGGGTGATTTCGCGGGTGTAATGGCGCGCGCGGGCCTCCAATCCGGGTACGGTTTTCGAAGCTTGTTCGGCCAGAAGGTGGAGTTCTTCGGCGCCGTGCTGGACGGAGGACTGTTTCTTGAGCAGCCACATCTCGCGATCGATGCCGGTGTTGGCGAGATTGCCGAGGCGGGCAGCGCGCCAGAGGGCGTCGACGAGGAGTCCGACGATGGTGGCTTCGACCATGTTGCGAGGGCGGAACTGGTCGTTGGCGGCGGTGAGGATGGCCGCGTACTGAACCTGGGCCTCGTGGGAGAAGGTGGAGACGTGCGCGACCCACAATCCGTGTTGCACGCTGGCTTGGCGGCAGCGTTGAAGGCCTTCGGGCGTTTTCGGGCCCTTGGACTTGGCGCCGTTGATACGGGCCTGTTCGGCTTTGGACAACTTTTCGTTTTCCATGATTTACTCCTGAAATAGCGAAGGGCCTCGGACACATTTTGGTGTCTGAGGCCCCTCTACACTTTCAGTATACCGTGGAAGTCAAGCGATTAAGCGGCCAGCTGGCGGCGATTCGTCTGTAACTAACTGATTTTACTGGTATTGAGAATATTTTCGAGTGTTGTGAATGATTTGCGGGTTGTCGGCGAGAGGCTCATTTTGGCGTGACTGCGAAAAAAATGCTTGACAAGGATGGGAGGGGGTGACGCATCATCGATCCACGCGCCAGGAAGGTGCGGCAGTCAAGGAACGGTATCATGCGATATATAATCACAGTTTTGTCTTTGATGGCGGCATTTGCGCAACCATCGCGAGTTGGCGGGAGCGGGGAACGGTATCTGATTGTCGTCCCGATGGTTGGGGCGGGGACGTTCGAAGACCCGAAGCGGCCGGCGTTTTTGCGGGAGGCCGGGGTGGCGTTCTGATACCAGATTTCCGATGACGGGGCGACGGCGATTGCCGAGGTGGCGGCTCGCGGTCCGCTCGAGATGGTGCGTTTGGAACAACGCATGAAGGGCGACTCGCGCGTGAAGGTGTTTAAGCCGCACAAGGACAAGGCCGCGGATGTGGTCACCGAATTGAAGAAAGTCAAGAAGGATTTTGATTTGGAGAGTTTCGGGCGAATGGGCGCGGCGGTGGCGCCTTAGGCGCGGGGGTGTTGGGTTAGTGGAAGGTGCGCTCCGTTGAAAGTCAGCATTTGGGGTTGGGGAAGGTCCGCTTCCTTGCGGTCGCGGCTCTGTAGGGTTGTCGGCGTAATTGGGGCGTTTGGGGGTGGGGAGGTGGTGGCGACTTTCATCGTTTTGTGCGGCCCTCGGCGGGTCATTCGGGCTCCATTGCGGTCTCTGTTGGGTTGTTTCGCGGATTTGTCGGGCGTTGTCGAATTTGTTGCGCGGTTGCGCTAACCATTGGCCGCTTTTCAGTCGGAGGATTTATGCGTCTGCTTTCGATACTTGCCGCGTTGCCGCTTTCGGCCGCCTATGTGTATTTCTTCTCGGATAACTTCGCGTCCGGGATTTCGTCGACGAATTGGTACACGAATGGAACCATTTCGGGCGGGGCGAGCGGGCTGACGTCGGCGGCGACCGATGGCGGCTCGGTGATCTACAAGCCGGGGATTCCGGATGGGTCGTCGGAGTATGAAGTAAAGGCGAATGTTACGTTTGGCGGGACGGGCGGGGGCATGATTTTCTACGGCCGGGCCTCCAACGACGCGCTGCATGCGACGACGAGTTCCGGAAGTTACTACGCCTTCGAAATTGCGCCGACGGTGACGGGCTCGACCTGCACGTTGATGCTTACCGTTTCGAAGCGCGTATCGGGGGTCACCTCCCAGTTGGCGCAGGGACCGATTGCTTGCAAAACCTCGATGACGGTTCGGTTTGTGCAGCGGAACGGCTGGATGTCGTTCAACACGAATTTAGGGGAGCGGTATTCGATCGCCGACAGTTCGCTAACGTCCGGGAAACCCGGTGTGGGCGCGCGCGGGTTGGCGGCAGGGGGTTATTTCACGCTGGTGGAGTTAGGACCGGCGGACCGGACGGCGCCGTCTTCGGTGGTTTCGTCGTCGGTGCGGTCGGCTATTTTCGATACGCGCGTCGACTTAGCCTGGCAGGGCGCGGCGGATGATACGAACGGCAGCGGGATCGCGTACTACCAAGTCAATCGGGGCGGGCCGGTGCTATCGAGCACGCCGGTGGAGAACATCGCCGATACGACGGCGACGGCCGC
>Ga0194121_10007884_pt1 | contig 13712 bp, 10 predicted proteins | sample TA2MahCa50mmetaG_FD_148609 | JGI IMG/M metagenome (GOLD analysis project Ga0194121, IMG submission 148609) | Freshwater microbial communities from Lake Tanganyika, Tanzania - TA2015020 Mahale Deep Cast 50m | ecosystem: Environmental > Aquatic > Freshwater > Lake | place: Tanzania: Lake... | reverse complement strand
TCCGTCCCCTGAATCTCCTTCCATAATATGATCTAGTAGATATTGTTTAGGAGATTCACAACGAACAAAATCTTTCTTTATAGTACTGTATTGTTCTACTTCTGGATAAATTTGAAGTTGTTGAAAGTCATTATCATTTGATACTATTAAAACAGATTCTGTTTGATGATGATGCTTTGCCAGCACAGCAATAATATCGTCTGCCTCTGCACCTGCGATTCTGATATTCTTGTAGGGCAGAACATCTAATATTTCTGTTCTAACAATAGACATGTTTTCGTATATCTCTGTCCAATTTACGCCGGAAGTCTGTTGTTTACGTTTCCTGTTTTGTTTGTAATGCGGGAATTTAGTTTTTCTCCAAGACGGACCTGCATCGTTACAGACAACTATTTTTCCGTATCTATTTCCAAACTTTTTATTGATAAATCTGTACGAATTGAATACGAGATGTCGTATAAAATTAGTGTCCATTACAGGATTTGATTTCATATTTTGAAATATGCTTGCAATTAATAATTGACTATTGTCTACTAGAATCATAAAACGATCATATCATAAAAATTAAAAAAGTCAATGGGATATCCAATGTGGATTATTTTTAATATTTTGAAATATGTATTCTTTATTTGTTATTGTATTGAACCATCTATCCCCAGATCGAAGATATCCTGTTGGTTTAGTTATCGACTGAACTCTTCTATTGGGTATATTTCGTAATTCGTTCCAAACAGCAGACTTTTCAAATGGTTCATATGAACTAGAAACGTCTTCTGATGCGTAATATAATCTATCGTTATAGGCTACAATTTCATTCTTTGAATATTGTATTGTATTACCATTATGATCTACTTTTTTAAAGTATTTTACTTTAGAAAAATCTATATCTGTTATATTTAAAGATTCATTTAAATTCGTTGTAGGCTGCGTACTTTGAACTAATTGATTTGAATTCATTGTAGGCTGCGTACTTTGAACGAATTGATTTGAATTCGTTGTAGGCCGCGTACTTTCGACGTAAGGAAAAGTAACCCCAGGAAGTTCAGGATACGTCATATAACTACTCATGATATTTTATTTATACAACTCAAAATAATACAATCTTGATTTATTCTTGTTTTTGCCTGCATTTCTTTTGTTTTTATTCCGTTCCACAATCTTTCCATGAATTTTAAGTTTGTGGGATTTATAGCAGTAAAAATATTTTTGGGATTTCTTATTTTTTTCTTTTTGCTATTAGTTTGATCAATATTGATCAAAGTTGATCCTTTTACTGATATAGAAGTAGACTGATATCTATAAATAAATCTATTTTTTGTATTATAAACAAAAATAATAGAAGACCCTATTATGTCTATGGGATTTTGGGATCGTAATCCTAGATCTGATTCTTCTACTTTATATTTCAATTTCTTTACCAACTTATCTGCAGTTTTGGGTTTTGTTTTTCTTATACTTTTAGCTTTTACGACTAATCCAGTTTGTAATCTACAAAACAAATCTTCATAAAACTCCAATACAAATTTCAATTGTTTAGGAGTAAGATAAGAATAGGCTTCAACTAATTGAAGATCTTTTTTGTTTTTTGCCAGTCTTATTTCTTTGATATTTCTTTCTAGGATATCCATTATTTCGTCTTCTACTAATTTTACTATACTATTGGTCAGTCCACCAATAAATGTTTTAAATTCAAATCGAAGTTGTTGGTTTTTTTGAATTGCAAGTATTTGATTATCTATTGCATTCAATATTTCGGATATGGTTTTTTGTACAAAATATTTTTCTTGTATAGATTTAGTTTTTCTTATTTGTTCTAGTTCTATGCCTCTTTTGGCATCTAATCTTATGAAATTTAATATTTCAGATTCTAATAAATTTTTTTCTGTTTCTGGAAGACGAATACCGTCTTGTTCCATCTTAAGATAAATTCCGGCTGGTTTGAAATTTTTGGAATGAAGAGTTTTTAGATTAAGATACGGTTTATTATTTGTCTTGAGATAAGTTATTATGATTTCTTTACAAATATGATCTGTAGTTTTCCCATCGTAATGAAGAAATTTTCCATAAAATTCATTATCGTATTCCTTTGTTCCATATTCTGCAGATTTGAAGACTACAGAAGACTCTGTGATTAATTTTTGTTTCCGTGCCATGATTTCAGTATATAGAAGACTTAATTTGAGTCAAGTGATTAATTTGAAATCATTTTGCTAAAATTTTGTTTCTTTTCGAAAGAAATTACATGCTGAAATTTATCCATAAGTTGATCGGCCTTATGGCTAATAATATAAGTATTAGAATTTTGACTTACGGTTTTGATTAATTTTATTAATTCTTCCGTTCCTACCACATCCAAAGAAGAATCAAACACTTCATCTAAAATTAGTAAATTACAATTAACACTATTTTTTGCTCTGGCTATTTCTCTCCATGCCAACAAAAGAGAAAGATCAATTCTCATTTTTTCTCCTTCAGAAAAATTCTCATAAGAAAAAATATCTCTGTTTCTACTCTTTATTTGTTCTTCAAAATTTTCATTTAATTCAAATTGAACAAAGAAGTCCATAGATCTTAAAAATTTATTAATATAAGAATTTATGTGTGGCAAATAATATTTCATTATTTTACTTTTGACGCCAGAATCTTTCAATAATTCAAATATATTTTCATTGTAAATAATTTCTTCTGATATTTCTTTTTTATTGTTTTCTAATAATTCATTTTCTATTTGCAAATCGTTTAGTTTTTTATGCTCAGATTCTAATATCTTATCTTTTTGAGTTTTAAATTCTTTCTTTTTAAACAGCTGCACTAATTGAGATTTATTTGATTCTATATTTGCCTCTTTTTTTCCAGAAATAATCTGAAGTTGTATTATAGAGTCTAATTGGGATAGAATTTCTTTATATACAGATTCGGTTGAGTGTAATTCTTTTTCTAAATCAACAAGAGCTATTTGCTGTTTTTCTTTTCTTTCTGTCTCTTTTTGTATTTTCGATTCTTTGAATTCGAGATCAATTTTTTGACCACACTGAGAGCAAGAATCATTTTCTTTATAAAATTCTATTTTTTTTGAAAGAGAACGAATATTATTGTTAAATTTTATTTGAAGTTCTTTAAATTTTTCTAAATTAGTTTTTATTGTGTTTTTATTTTTAGTTGATTCAATTGAATCACATATTTTTTGTGTTATTTTTTTGTGATCTTCTTCTAGTATTTCTAGTATTTTTTCGATATCTTTTATTTCTTGATTCAGTCGATCTTCATATTCTGTTGTATCTGAAGTTATATTTTGAATATATTTTTCTTGAGTTTCTATTTTATTCTTTATAATTTCTATTTTTGTTCCTAATTGTTTTAGATTTTCTCTCATTTGCATAATCTTACCTTTTATGATTATGTTCATATTAGAGAATATGTCAATATCTAAAATATTTTCTATAACTAGTCGTCTGTCATTTGTAGACAATTGCATAAATGGCACAAAGGAAGAACTTCCTAAAATAATTACCTGAGTGAACGTTTTAAAGTTCATCTTTAATATAGAATCTTCTAGAATTTTTTGATAATCCAAACTATTGGAATCTTGATTGATTAATTCCGAATTTTTATAAATTTCAAATATTTTTGGATTTAATCCTCTTTTGATTAAGTATTCATCAGAACCTTTAGAAAATTCTATTTCTACAATACAATTTTTAGTATTAATACTGTTTGCTAATTGAGATATATTGACTTTTCTAAAAGGTTTTCCAAAAAGTCCGTAAGTTATAGAATCTAAAAAGGCAAAAGATTTTCCACTACCATTATTTCCATAAATTAAAGTAGTAGAATTTTTATTTAAATTTATTGTCGTGAACGAGTTACCAAATGATCCAAAATTTTTAAATTTAACCGTTTTGAATATTATCATCTAATTTTTTCTCTGGAACGACCATAGATCTAAATTGTACTTGTTGTTGTTCTTTTTGTTGTTCTTTTTGTTCGTGTAGTTCCATTATTTTATTGTATAGTGTATTATTATTTTGCAGGCGAGAATTAAAGGGATTATACATGTCTTTATTAAAAGCAAGATTCTTTTGACTAAAGGTAATTGGATTAATTGGTCTTTCTTCTGGATTTAATCCAGTATTATGTGAATCTTTTTGTTGACAACTGGAACATCCTTGTGTGGGGAGTTTTGGTTTTTCTAGACGAAGATTGCCTTCTCTTAAGCTTTTTGCATATCCATTTCCATAATACCAAAATATTTCTTCTCCTTCTTCGATATTTCTTAGTGCCGCGATAAACATTCTTTTCATTGCTTTATCATATATCCAATACGCATTAGGTGCATCAGAATGATTATAAATCATAGCATTTCCTGTTGGCATAACATATGTCGGCCCATTTTCTGCACAAATAGGATCTCCTGGATCGCATGGCCAGGTAAAGCAATACTTACTCACAACCCAATCTCTATTTGATTTAGTTGTAGTATCCAGTAAAATAGCACTTACTTCTTCTATTATTTCCCCAGAATTTATATTTTGTTTTGCAAAACAACCAAGTCCCTGTATAGGTGACTTTCCTACATATGCTTTAGATTCTATGAATTTCGTAGGTGTTGAAAATTGAATGGTCTTTGTTTTATTATCTATGACTGCAGCTGTTTGTTGTTTTGCTGCTGATTTTCCGCTGTTGGGTAATTCTACTGTTGTTTCTATTGTTGGTTGATTTGTTAGTAATTCGTTCATAACGAAAGAGCCTCCATATAAATGTCTTTTACTATTAATTTTAGTTTTTCTTTATTTAAATCATTAGTTAAAAGATCAATTTCTTTATTTATGATACTTAATGTATCCTGAGTCACGTCTATTTCAAAATTTTCTATTTTTTCACTAAAATCGTCTATTATTGTTAGTTCTTGTGTGTCTATAGTATACAATTTATTTATGAACTTGTCAAATATAAAAGGTTTATTTTTTGATTTAACTATAACTTTAATAAAAGTATTTTTATACTTTTCGTAATTTTCTTCTAATAGTTCTTCTCCTAATATAGTATCGTCATACCGAATGATATTAAAAGCTCTTCTTTCATTTTCTATGAAATCTAATTCTCGTGTTTGAGAATCTAGTACATGAAATCCTTTAATTGTTCCAGCATCGGCAAAATTTAATTGATATTGAGATCCAAGATAATGAATATTTCCTTTAGATTGTTTGATGTGAAAATGTCCCGATAAAACCATTTCAAATTTATCAAAAATAGATTTATCTATTCCTTCTTTGTGTTGCACTCCTGATATGACTTCAAATCCATTTATTTCTAAATGGCCCATAAGAATATTGCTACTAGATTTTTTAATAAAATCGATATGCTCTTTAGAATTAAATTCGTTTATCCAAGGACAAAATCCTAACTTCATTTCGTCTATTTGTATTTGGGTAGGATGATCATATAGAATAATGTTCTCATATCCTCGAAATAATTCTTTTAACGAATTAACTTCATTTGTATTTTTAAAGTAAGTATCATGATTTCCTATTATTATTCTGAAAGTACATCCTTTGGGAATCTTTTCCAAAAATCTTTTTCGAACTTCTTTCAAAGTATTAAAATTAATATATTTTCTTCTGTCAAAAAAATCTCCTAAATGGAATATTTCTGTAATATTATGTTTTTCAATATACGGAAAAAATATATTTTCAAAATAATCCAGACAATGATTTAAAAAATAAGAAGAATCATTTCTGATTCCGAAATGTGTATCGTTTATTATTGCAATTTTCATTCAAAGTATCTTCTTTTAAGTTTTTTTCTTTTGGGAGATTTTTTGGAAGATTTTGGTTTTTTATTTTCCATTTTTTCTATATCTTCGTCCGTTAAAACATTAAATTTTTTATAATCACTATTATACTCTTCAAAATCTTTTTCTTTGATCCAATGTGTAAGTTCTCCATCTTCATCATTTAATTTCATGTATTGATATTTAACAAAAGCTTGTTTTTTTTCTTTTTCTATTCGTCTAAGAAATGCATAATAAATTATTTGAGTGAAATAAGAAAACGGATTTTTAGATTTTCTTGGATTAAAATTATGAGCATACAGAATACAATTTTCCACTCCGTCTCCGATCATTTCTTCTCTGAACGGATAATTCATAAAATTAGGACGATACGAAAGATGTTCTGCAATCTTTAAAAAACACTCTCCAATATATTCAGTTATCGGAGGTTTGGCGGATTTGGATTTTTCTGCTAATTTAATTTGCTTTTTCCACTCTTTCATAGCAACAAGAAACTTGTCATTATCTATATACTGTTTTAATTTTTTTTCTATACTAATAGACTCTTGTTTTTTTATTTTTTTCATAGTATATAATCCTTGTGTCCATTATAACAATATTTCAAATTATTGCAACTAGATGCTTGACACTTTTAAAGATTTCTTTATAATCCTCTGTGTAGGTTTTCAATGTTCTTTTGGCTCAGTAATCATGAGCCTTACTGATAATCATCACTATTAGGATTAGAGTTCCAATCTGTTGGTTTATTGCCGAAGTCTTGTCTGTGTCGCTCATCCCCAGTCCATTTGAGTTTTCGTTTAACTTCTTTGGCAATTTTGTTAATGTCATTAACATTGATTAAACCAGATTCCATTAAATCGATCATTACTTCTGGCGGAAATAATAGACTCATTTGAACCATTGGAATACTTTTAGACTTTCTTTTGTCTTTGGGCGGAAAGAGTTCATTATATAGATCAGCAGGATTTTTATTAAATTCCTCTGGTGTGGTTCCAGGATCTTCCATCGGATATGCTGCTCCAACCGAACCTGGCATTTCAAACATAGTACTAAACATATCCCTTAGCATATTTTGCATCTCTTCATCGGTCATCTGTGGAGTTTTATTTGAAAGATTTGGATTTTCCTTTTTGACTATATCGGTTTTGATCATATCAGTAGAAGATTGTTTTTTAGGATTCTTGGGAAGAGAAATAGGCTTTTTCTTGTCATTTTTGTTTTGAAGTTCTCGAAGATAGATCTTTTTTGCGTCTTCTGATGGAACAGTAAAAGAAACAATATGATCCAGCGGAATATCTGTTATTTTAGTATCAGTAAGTTTCATCCAATCGTGAATAGTAACTATTTCATGTGTCTGTGCGGTAATAGGATGTACTATTGCTGACATTTTAAATATATGAGGATTTTCGACCGTGTACTTTAATTTTGTTTTTTTAATTATATGGGCAATTACTTCTTCACCACTTTTTAATTTAAACAATAGGCACGTTTTAGACTTCATTAAAGGCCTCCTAAGCGAATAATTCGCTTGTTGTGTAAAAACTTCTCTTTATTATATATAATAATTCGTTCGTCTAGATGACGCAGCGCGTGATTGCGATACCGTTTCCAATGCAGATCGTCTCCGATATCGTATACTGTTACTTTACTTTTGTCTTCTGCCTTTCGCAAACCTCTACCAATAGATTGTAATACTCTGATAACAGATTTGGATGGACTTGTGAAGATTATGTTTTTAATATTCTTGATATTGATTCCAGTAGAACACGTTCCATATGATGCAATAAGTAAACAGTTTTCATTTGTGTTTACTAGTTGTCGTATTTCTTCTCGTTCTTCTGCCGGAGTTTTTCCGCAAATTATAAAAACTTTTTTATGTGAATATGATTTAAGTTTATTGTATAAAGGAATACCATGTTTTTCAACATAATTAAACAGTACTAAAGTATTTCCCTTTACTTTTGAAGCCAATTTTTGTATAAAATCATTACGTAAATCTGAAGAAACTAACCAGTCTATTTCTTCTTGATATTTTGCCTTTTTAACAGTTTCTATATGTTTAGAAGGATATTGAAGTATCAGACATTCAATTTCCAATTGAGAAAGTAGATCTTTATCTATAAGATCTTTAGTTGAAGTAACAGAAAATACCTTACCAAATAATCCTTCTATAACGAGTTTATGAATATCGGTGCCATCTAATGTTCCTGTCGTTCCTATGCGGTATGGACAATTTTCTAATTTAGTCATTATTGATGTCAATGATTTTGCTTTAAATAAATGACATTCATCACCAACTATTACTTCGAATTGATCAAAAAATTCTTTAGATTCTTTGTATATACTTTGCCAGGTAGAAATAACTATTCTTTTAGATGTTTGTTTAGACTGCCCGGAATATATTACATGACACTCTGAGTCAATTTTTCCATTAGAGTAATCTTTAAAATCATGTAACATTTGTGCAACAAGACCAGTCGTAGGAACAACAACAAGTATTTTTTTATGTTGTGGTATCGTTTGAAGGTAATATCGGATTAAAGAATATATGATAAGAGATTTACCACTGCCAGTAGGAGAAACCAATAACAATCTTCTTTTTTGAATAGCCTCTTGAATTGCATCTATTTGATGCGAATACAAAGATATTGGTTTTTTGTTTGAATACAGAACTAAAGACTTGATAAACGTTGATATAGTTTCATTGTCTATAATTTCTGTAGAATAAAAAGGATGAAATTCGGCTGCATAATTTCTGTCTTTAAGAAATAAAAACAGATGATCTAATAAACCACGATATAGATAACCGTTAATTAGATTAAATAATCTAATCTTGCCGTCCCATATTCTATTTTTATAGGCAGGAGTATATTGAAAATTAGGAACTCGAAATGTAAAATAAGAACTGAGTTCTTTTGCAATAGATTTTTCGCAATCTATTTTGATATATACAGAATTTAATTCTGTTATTTTAACCATTAAATGCCTTGAGTGAACTTAATCCAGTCTAGTGCAGCTCGAATATTCCATATTTTATTTGCAATAAGCTTAACACTATTTTCTAAATAATAAACTTTTTCTCGTTGTAGTGTGCATTTGTTTTCTAAAGTAATAATATCAGTATCACTTGATATAAATCTATCTAAATCTGTCTTAAGCAAAGATAATTCAAATGTTTCCCAATTTCTATCTTTGAGTTGTTCTTCTGACATTTTTCCAGAATAATATAACCACTTGTCTCTGGCAAGAATCTTTAAATCTGACTCTAATTTAGATAAAGTTAGTTTTTCGTCTGTCAGTAAACAAAGATATTTGTTGTGTAATTGAGGCAAAATTGTGGCCTCGTTGTTAAGATTCGAGTTATCAATCAAGACATCTCGATCTAGCATAGTACGTATATCTTCTAGTTTCATCAAATTAAGTATACCATAATGTAAAAGATTGTCAATTACTCTCCAACAGATCCTGTAGAACCTGCAACAGATCCCGATAAATCAAATACCTCGTAATGAGTAAAGGCAAAAGAAGCCTCTGCCAGGATAGGTTCTGCGTCTTGTGTAGAACTGTCAAAATTTACTCCACTAAGAGAAACTGGAAAAATATTATAACAATCTACTCGAAGAATAGGATTATAAGAACTGTTTAAAATATGAATAGACGCATTAGAAACTTTATCAGATTCTTTAAGATCTTCTTTACATCCAGAATATATTCCTATTCCTTTGAGCCAATTAAATATTTCTAACCAATTTTTAAAATTTTCTTCTACCAGAAATCCTACACTTAAATTATCAATAATATACCTGGTTCCGGGTCTTCTGATTTCTATTCCTGTAGGATTAGACTGAATAGATTCACCAAATCCAATAGAAGGAATATTAATTCGTTGACAAAAATGTGTTAGTCTTGGACATCTTCTTAAATAAAATAAAAATTTATTTGTAGTTAAATAATTATTAGTACCGGGTTTGATATTGGGTATTTTCAATTCGGCAGAAAGATTATTTAAAATTGATTGTGGAAGTGTCATTAGTCCGAGATTTGATTAGTTGTATTAAGGTTGTTGAGCTTGTATAGGTTGAATTACGATAGTTGGAGTCTCATTATCATTGGTTACGAAATAAATTCCAGGGCTTTGTTGAATATCAGATTTTGTTATATCTCCTATAAATTGTTCGTGTGTTATTCCATTTGCTATTATATCGACTCTACCTGGGCGAATATAAAAATTCGAAAACCACGTCTCTAGAGCCTGACCCTGCCAATCGATTTTTACAGGAGAAGGAGTTATTCTCCATATATGTCTTCCTGTGAACGGACCTGTTGTTACTTTTGCACCAGTTAATACGTAATTTTCAAAAGAATCTTCTAAAACCAATTGATCCATTTTTACTATTCTACCGTCACTACCAGTAGATCCACTTTCTGCCCATGTTGTACCATTAGTATCAAATTTTCCGAGTGGAACTAATTGTCCTCCTCCAGTTAAAGTATTTACATCTTTTAGTATTTTTTCTAATAGCAAACAGGATCTAACATTGATGAAGTCCTGATTCATAAATACTGCTATTGTTTTTGCGCCGTGCAGTGCAAGATGATGTATTAATTCTCTATAAAACTCATCAACCAGAGGAGCATCAATCCAAGGAAAGAATTTTTTATGACCCATAGGATCAGACCGCATAATTCCTCGTACTATTTGTAAAAGCGTAGTCATAGAAGCATATCTATGGGCTATAGATACTTTATGACGTACATTCAGATTATTAAACTCTGCCTGGGTGAAAGTTGGTCCAGTAATTCCAACAAACCCATTGCTTGGCCATCGAGCTAATTGATATGTTATTCCTTGCTGAGGAGGATCTATTGTTATGCCGTTTAATCCCATAACAGGAGCTGAGGCTAGATGATATATTTTATATTTTTCTAAAGGAACAGTAGCAGACTTTACGTATCCTAATCTGTACGGCCATCCGTCATTCAAGCCAGTAAATCCACCAAAATTATTATGACCATTATTGGAAAATATCCCCGGATTTGGAAATAAAATATTTTTATTTCCTGAGTACAAAACTGGACTATGCATAGAATTTCTTCCAGATAATTTATACATCAATTCTGCTGCATTAGAATTAACAAGATATATGGACTCTTCTGCATCTAAATCGTAACAATCGTAATGAACGAATGTTATTCCATTGGGATACTCTATTAATCCTTGCGTCGATTTAACAGAAAATGCATCATACGAGTATTGCGATATTTGTATGTCTCCGATTAAACAATCCCATGCAGGACGAAATACATGTTGTAAAGACCATGCCCATGCATCACCAGAATCGATGATTGAGGGCTTAGTCATAAACTGATTTTTAAAGAAATGGGTGGCTTGTTGATCATCCCATGTGATCTGAGAAGAAAGATTATGAAGAGTTCGAAGTCCTCCGCCGTATGGACTCCAAATAACATTGAAGTAAAATATATTAGTGTCATCAATTTTTATGTCAAATCCTGGCCATGCATCACTTACCCAAGCTGTAGCAGGCAACCAGATTTTAGTTTCTCCTGACGGACTTGTATACCCCCGAAACGAACCTTCTATTTTTATTTCGTGAGTAGTTCCTTTAAGGTATTGACCACTCCATCCCTTAAAAAAATTGATTATTGAATCAACACTAGGAATTGTACTACTAGAAATTTCGTTGTTGAAACTAGTACCACTGAAACCAGCTATCCAGGCATCTCGCAAATCATTATATCGTTTTACAAATAAAGCACCTAAAGTTATTCCACCTAAATGAGTTAATCCTTGAGTATTCCATCTAGGATCGTTCAGAATATTTCTAATAGAATTTCCGTTAGGATTTTTGGTAGACTGATAATAACTACTTGTAGGGTTTCCATTATTCCACCATGTTATTCCACTCGTCCAGTTTGACGGCCGAGAGGCATTCGAATCGGGCCACGGGGGGATTGAACCATCGAAGTTAGCGTGACCTTTTATGCCAGGCAAAGGATGATCTTTATCTGGTATATAATTAAGTTTCTCTCCATAGAGATTGAAGGTAGGATCAATAGTTTCGTTATGATCGCTTAAGCCAGTACCAACAATGAAGGATTCATTGAGATATTCGTCATCCACGACAATATAAGATAAAGTAATCCCCATCTCTGTTGATAACGTTTGCAAACAAGTTTTAACTGATTGTGCTGTGGTGTCTGCACTGTTATCTTGCCATGGACTGCTTACTCGTAGACTTTGATTGCGTGGTCCCAGTCCAGTAGTTCCTTCTGTTAGTGAAGAATACCAATAACTTCCTATACGGTAGTGGCTTATTCTGTTTTCATGACCCCTGACATTAATAGCTCTCTTAGATGTAGGATGAGCAAATTTAAATCTTCTAAAATCCATTAATTGATATGTTATTCCTGTCGTCAAATTGAGGTTTGTTATATCAGTTTGTTCGTTTTGAATCGCCTGTGCAATATATTGAACGAATTTATCTTTTGATGGATAAAGAAATCCAAACTGCTTTAAATGATTTCCACTTATTTCATTCGATTGTTCTGGAATTATTTGTATAGCTTGATTATTTACCATGAATTCGTTTTTTGTAGTATTGCCGTCAGGATTATCCTCTCCAGGTGTATTTTGCTTTTTTAAGAAATGATACGATACAACTGGAGCAATCAAATCATTCCAATAATAATTATCTATTGTGGGACCAGTCAGCCGCAGTTCACGTCGTATTAATCCGTTATCATTCGTTACTCCGATCAAAGTTACTCCGGCTTCGGTTGTTAGCTCACGCAAGAATGCATATCTTTGATCAGTTGAAACTCCGGTTTCAGGATCAATAGTTTGTAGCAGTGGTGTAAAGGCTTGATTCGTATTAAAAAAAGTACGAATAAATGTTGCACCGGGCATTTGGCTGGTCATATGAGGAACATTAGCCAAGAGTGAGTTGGACCAATCATCATCTGCAACTACGGATTCTCCGAGATAGGGATTATTTATCGTCGCTCCATTTATTAATACCCTAGGGAAAGGATGAGACTCTATATAACGTTTAGTATTAGGATTATCATTTTTTAACCATTGCCAAAAATTCCACCAAGCTTGTTGGAGCTCTGGGCTTTGTTCGAAATTTTCTGTACCTGCTTCTGAATTAATATAATCACCTTGCGTTGGACCCGGTGCGTCTACAATAGCATCAAATGCAATACCACATCCAGCGTTAATTATAGGTTGAACCGACTGTTGAAGACGTTCAAAAGGATTGTCTATTGAATTCCATCGATTTATGTAATTTGTATACGACACACCGTATAAGCTAGGTTTTGCAAGACTACCGATATAAACGATTAAATCGATTGGTTCATTTGGCTTAAACCAAGCATTTGGTCCCGTGGTCCAACTGTTCCATGTGGATGAATCCAAAATTCCCTGTTGACCAGTTGTTAATGCCTTAAATACTACTTCAAAATCAGTTGTCAACCGAGGCATTGCGATATTTTGTGTAATACCACTGATTGTTAATCCATCCTTAGCATTTAAAAACTGATCTACTTCATATATTAATCCTTGGGATTTACCTGCTTTTACTCTTCCAAATGGACTATGAAAATAAAATTTTCGACAACCCCATCTGTACCAGTTTTCAAGAGACCATGGATTAAGTGTGGGGCTGTAGGGGTTGTACCAGTCTTCTAGTTTTATAAATCTTTTCCAATCAAAACTTTCAGTTTCACCACCCCACTGAACTGCTCGTTTATCCGAATTATCTTGTGGTGTATCGCTATCAAAACCAAACCAAACTCTAAATTTATCTTGAAATAGCTGCTCTGCTGTTGCTAAATATAATGAATCTACGTTATTGTCGGTCAAATCTGAATCGGTTATGAAAGACCTCATAAATGG
>Ga0194121_10007882_pt1 | contig 13714 bp, 10 predicted proteins | sample TA2MahCa50mmetaG_FD_148609 | JGI IMG/M metagenome (GOLD analysis project Ga0194121, IMG submission 148609) | Freshwater microbial communities from Lake Tanganyika, Tanzania - TA2015020 Mahale Deep Cast 50m | ecosystem: Environmental > Aquatic > Freshwater > Lake | place: Tanzania: Lake... | reverse complement strand
GAGAAGCAAGACGCCACGGAGCGTCAAGCCGCCGCCAAGGCCAAGGCTGAGGCCCGTGCCGCGAAAGAGGCGGCGAAAGAGGCCGCGGCTAAGGAGGAGCGTGAGCGTCAGGAGCAGGCCGCCAAGGAACGTCAGGCTGAACGCGAGGCCCAGATCGAGAAAGACCGCATCGCCAAGGAGCGCGAGGAGATTGCCGCCAAGGAACGTCAGGCTGAACGCGAGGCCCAGATCGAGAAGGCTCGTCTTGATCGCGAGGCCGCCGCCAAGGCCAAGGAGGAGGCGAAATTTGCCGCACAAAAAGCCAAAGAAGATGCCAAGAAAGCCAAACGATCCGCCAAAGAAGATGCCAAGAAAGCCAAACGATCCGCCAAAGAAGATGCCAAGAAAGCCAAACGATCCGCCAAGGAGGATGCCACACCGACGGAGTCCCTCCACGATGAGTTGGCGGACAAGCAGACCGAAGCGCGTTCAAGTATAGAACCCGCCGCCAACCAGGAGAAGACAAGTAGTGCTGGTAGTGCAGAGGTATCGGTAGTTTCCGCGCCGGATCCTGTTTACACCCCGTCGAGTTCCGTCCCGCAAGCACCCGGAGGCAACGTAGCAGGTCAAGGGCACGGTTTAGACCGCATCCCGGGCGACGCAGGCATCGTTTCCGCGGGAGGGGAAGACACTCTTTTGCGGCCGGACAGGGATGTCCGGGTTACGGACACACCCATGGAGAGGTATTACACCGAGGATGAGCGCCTGAATCCGACGTTTACCACGCCGGAAGATTACATAGACCTGCTTCTGGCGCCGCTACTACCGGCCGATCGCCATCTAGTCCAGGAGTGGTTGGAAAACCTGGATGCCGGCGTGCTAGAAAAATTGAGTCCTCTCGACGTAACCAAGGCGAGTCTCGTTTTGAATCACCGCAAGATGGTGGACGACGAGGAGGCTCGCAATGCCTACACCGTGGATCTAGATGCGCTCAGCAAAGAGATACGCGAGAGACCGCGCCCGGAAGTGGCGTTCCGGGAAACCGAGTTTCTTGTGGTGGAAGACGAGGAGGAAAGCCAGGAAGAGCAAGAGGAGTACAGCGAGGGAGAGACCCCTGTCGTCATCGAGAAGTCCGCAAGGCAGATACGCAAGGAAAAAAAGGCCCGCAAGAAGTTGGCCAAAGTCGAGAAGAAACTCGCGGACACTAGGGATTCCGTAGCCAAGGCCGCCGCGCAGGACTCCCTAGAGGAGGAGAAAGTTTCCGGGCGCAAGATCCGGGATCGAGAGGAGGACACCGAGGATTACAGACCTTCCCTGTTTGGGCGCATCAAGGAACGTCGTATGGTCAGGGCGGCCTCCAAAGAGACCATGAGAGAGGTCAAGAAGCAGGCCGCCGAAGCCGAAAGTTCGGCGAAGAAAGCCGACAAAATCACCAAGGATCTGCAAAAAGCGCGTCAGCAGAACGTCATAGAAAGTCCGAAATCCTCGCGCAGACAACGGGCCGCGGATGCCAGAGCGGATGAAGTTGTTTCGACGCAGGAATTAGTGGAGGATAAGTCGACGGAAGTTTCTGAGGAGAAAGTGACCGAACGGGCCGCGCGGAAACTAACAAGGATAAACGACAAGAAAGAAGAGAAAGCCCGCAAGAAGCAGCAGGCTGAGGCCAGGGCCGAGGCCAAGAAATTGGAAAAAATCAGGGAGAATGAAAAATCACAAGAATCTGCCATACGCATAGAACACGAAAAGGAACTAATAGCGGAGCAGGCTTCTGAGGCACGGAAACAGGTAAAGGAAGTCAAGCGTCTGGAGAAGGAGCGCAGGAAGGCCGAAGCCAAGGCGGCCCAGGAAGTTGCCGCTCAGGAGAAGCGGGACGCCGCGGCCGCCAAAGATGCCTCCAAGCGCCGCCGTAAGCAGGCCGCCATCGAGGCCGCCGAGAAGAAGGCCCAGGATGCACGCGACAAGATTTTGAACAGAGAATCGGACAAGATCAGCAAACGCGCTTCCAGGATAAATAAGTCCGCCAGTGAGAACGAGTTGATTCCGATCGGCAATGCCGCTACCGGGTATGGCTGGGATACGGAGTCGGGGGCCCGGGAAGCGGTGGTCTACAGCAGCGATATAGATCCCTTGGATTTCGACATTCCCGAAGGTCTACCCATCCGGGGCCGCTAGTAGTGTTGGACCTAACGGCGGCAACGGTAGTGAAGGTAACACAATCCCCCCGTAAGGGACCCACGGGTCCCTAGAAGGAAAAAACATGCGAAGAGTACTTATTAGCGTAGTAGCGCTACTGTCTGTTGGCGTTGGATCCAGAGTGTATGCTCGGGATGCCACCCTTGGCTATGCACGTATGACGTCGCCGACGTTGCCGACCCCGACGTTGCCGACCCCGACTTTGCCGGCGCTGCCGACTCTAACGACCCCGACGCTACCCGTCCCGACGCTACCCGTCCCGACGCTACCCTCAGTGAATACGCAGGGTTCAGCTTCCGCGACTTCATCTATCGCGGTACCGACCAATCCCGGTCAGTCATCCACACCGACCTTGCCGGCCCCGGCGGCGCTTACCGTGCCGACTTTGCCGGCCCCGGCGGCGCTTACCGTGCCGACTTTGCCGGCCCCGGCGGCGCTTACCGTGCCGACTTTGCCGGCCCCGGCGGCGCTTACCGTGCCGACCTTGCCGGCCCCGGCGGCGCTTACTGTGCCGACTTTGCCGGCGCTGCCGACTCTAACGACCCCGACGCCGCCCAATGCGGCTTCGCCGGGCACCTCGAGTTCAGCGAATGCGGGGTCCAACGGAGAGGACGACGACAGTAACTCGGACTCAGAAACCACCGTCTCGCCGGTACTGGTCGCCCCTGTGGTGGTCATGCCCGCGTTGCCGGAATTGGAGTCGCCGACCTTGCCGTCGTTACCTGTTCAGGAAACGCCGACCCCGGTCACAAATAAAACCGGCAAGAAGTCGGGTAACGGCCAGCAAGATGCTGCGGAAACCCCGTCTTTGAACGTGGCCACTCCTCAGGAGCTTCTGGACCTGTTGAACGCCGACAAGGCCGAACCGGAAATAGTATTTCCGCAGGACGCACGAAAGAACACCAATGACCCCCTCAGGTATCTACCTTACGGGGCCGCAGGCCTTTCCGCGTACCTGGGTTATCGCCTGTTGCGTAAACCCAAGGCCAAGGCGTCTTAATATCAGAAAGAGGAGCAGGGACCGCAAAGGTCTCCGCTCCTCTTTCGCCATTATGGACTTATGGGCGGGTCGCGGAACTAGTATTACCTATGCAATCCTTATCCACGCCAGTAAAAATAGTAGTCGGGTCGGCGGGAGTTTTGATTGTCGCGGCTCTGGGTTTTCGTGTTGTTGGTAGTTTCTCCGATTCCGGGGATCCGTTGCCGCTCGAGAAACCGTTAACCATCACCGCCGATGACGCGGAGACCCCGGGACCGGTTTATTTCGTGGACGCCTCCCTGACCGCCTGCACGCCGGCATGCGAACTGATCACCGAACCGGACGCGAGGCGGTCGATCTCCGACGCTACCCGTATCCTGATGGAGCAAGCGGGTATCCTGGAGCCGTTGGATGTAAGCACCAAGCCCTACACGGGATTCTACACCATAAGTTCCCTGACCGACGATCAGGTTTATTTAAGGATTTATCACGAGAATGACGACGACCCCTCCAAGATATTGGCCATGTACGCCAAGGTGGGGCTCTGTATGTCCGACGACGATTGCGACAAGAGCCAGACCAAACTTGAAGATGGTGAGTATAGTATGGTTTACGTGGCCATACTGCGCGACGAGCAGGGGAAAAACCACTGGTACAAAGGCGTCATCGGAACCCATACGGACGCAAAGGGGGTTTTGGTTACCGGCATACTGTCCAAACAGGAAGAAGCGTCGATCAACACTACGGATACGACCGCGGTCCCGGTTACCAGCGTGGATCAGTAAGACCCGCTCCCGGCGCCAACGGTAACACATACCCCAAAAACCACAAAGGAACTCCTAAAATGCTCAATAATTTGAAAAAAGACGTCTACGCGCGTAGACGTCTCGCCGCAGCCCTGGCGCTGTTCGGCTTCGCCGCGTGGCACTTGATGCCGTTGTTTTAGTTTGAGCAGTGCACTTTTGTGCACTGCTTGACCTATTTATAGGGAAAGTGTGCCGGTCGCCCGTGTTCCCCCGAAAACAACGTACGCCCTATAATTATCGGATTCCTGCTTGTATCACTCCGGCGCCCGCAGACCGTACAGGGCATGAGATATACTTCTTTTGATGTGGACGCCATCCTGTCTGTTCCCCTGACCGACCCCCGGGAGAAACAGCACTTCTCCCCTAATCCGTCCCCTGCCTTGTTTACGTGGGACTATCTTTCCAGCCGGGAGAACCTGGCGAGGCTTTACGAGAAGGCTAAAACGGGGCAATGGAACTCCAGCGAGGTACTTCCGTGGCACCTCGACGTGGACATGGACAAGGTCGCCCGCCAGGACAGGGAGATCCTCGGGGAGGGTTTTGATCCCTCGTATTATCGCGGAACCGTGGTCGAGCATTGGCAAGATAAGGAGTGGCAGGAGTTCGCCGTGCACAGCAGGAAGTGGATTTTGTCTCAGTTTCTCCACGGAGAGCAGGGTGCCCTGCTGTGTACCAGCAAGATAGTGGAGACCGTGCCATGGTACGACGCCAAGATGTATGCCAGCACCCAGGTGATGGACGAGGCCCGACACGTCGAGGTTTTTGCCAAGTATCTTAGCGACAAGTTGGGTGGCGGATATCCGGTGAATCCTCATTTGCGCATACTTCTAGACGACGTTCTCCTCGACTCCCGCTGGGACCTCACCTACCTGGGAATGCAGATCATGGTCGAAGGTCTGGCCCTGGCGGCTTTCGGCTATCTGCGCCAGTCTACAAGCGAACCCCTGCTGAAAGATCTCCTCAAGTACGTGATGAGCGATGAAGCGCGGCATGTCGCGTTCGGTGTCCTGAGTTTACGGGAGGCGTACGGGGGGATGTCCGACGCGGAAATAAAGGACCGGCAGGAATTCGCGTACGACGCAGGCATACGCATGAGGGATCGGTTCATTCAGCAGGAAGTTTGGGAGCGCATGGGGGTACGCTCCCGGGATATAGTACCTTTGACGTTTCGCGACCCCACCCGTAAGGTTTTTCAACAGATGTTGTTTGCCAAGATCGTCCCCAACTGCAAGAAATTGGGTCTCTTAGACCGCAACGACGCATGGTTGCGTCACCGTTTCGAGGAGATGGGGGTTATAGACTTCGAACACATGCCGTCGGGGGACCAGGATTACGGCAGTCTTCAGGCCGTGTAGACGTTACCCGGTTCGTTCGCGCCGCGACCCCCGCATCTACCGGTTAACGGGTGATTTTGCGCAACGATACCGCGGAGAACAGAATCAGGAATAGCGAACTTATGGCGGAGACCCCGAGCAGCGACCTTCCGACTTCCCGTATGTCCACCAGTCTTAGTTCCGCGGCGTCCGCGTTGACGTAGGGCTGGTACAACCCTTGGTGCAGAGCCCACAGTGCGCCGTATGCCAGGAGGGATCCTATTACCATCTCCAAAAAGTGCTCCATAATGAAGGGCGCGCGCACCCTCCATCTACTGGCTCCCACCAGTCGCATTACCTCCAGTTCGCTTCGCCTGTGCCTCACCGTCGCCCTGGTGGTGTGCCCGAGCAAAAGCACGGCCCAGAGGATCTGTATGCCGGCCAGGGCGTTTATCCCGATTTGCGCGGACCTCAGAATCTTCATGAATGGTCTCAGGGCGGCTTCTTGACTGGTTACGGTGTCCACCCCGGTGACGTTGGTCAGGAGATCCGCGATATCCTGCGGGGTGTGTCCGTCGACTACTTTGACCCTGTAGGACTCGGGTATTGATAGCATACTGATCGAGTTGATGAGGTTAACGGTATTGTATCGTTTCGTGAACCTGTTCCAGGCCGCCTCCCTGTTTTCGAACTCTACGCTCTTTACCGCAGGACTCCCTAGTAGGATATCGCCGATTTGCGCTATAGCTGCCGAGTCCGCGACCCCGGAACAGCGGTCCCTGATGCTTGTTTTGGTGCACAGGTACACGTTGACGTCGGTTCTGCCTTCCCAGTAGTCGCGTACGTGGTTTCCCTGCAGGCCGACCAGGACCCCGCAGGTGACCGTGGTGATGGTTACAGTTAGCACGAATATTTTCAACAGGCACGCCCGGGCGTCTGCCCGTACCCCGGAGAAGGTTTCTTTCAATATGCGCGTCACCCTATACAAGGCTTTCTCCGGCGGTAAAAAGTTCTCCTTCCTCCATGACGTGCATCCTGCCGCCAACGGACCTCGCGAAAATCGTGTTATGGGTGGACACCAGTACTGCCGCGCCTTCGCAACTGAGGTTTTGCAGCACGGAGAACACCTTGGCCGCCGAGCGTACGTCCAAGTTTCCGGTCGGTTCGTCGGCCAGCAGAACGTCCGGCTTCATGCCGATGGCGCGGGCTATGGCCACTCTCTGTGCCTCGCCTCCGCTGATGTCTTTGGGGTATTTGTCCGCGTAGCCTTCCAGACCCAGGGCGTGCAAGGAGTCCATGGCCCGGGCCCTCACCGCAGCCGGGCAGTAACCGGCCACCTCCAGGGGATAGGCGACGTTATCGAATACGGTTTTGTTGTGTATCAGCTTGAAGTCCTGGTAAACTACTGCTATACGCCTTCGTAGCATCAGTGATTTTATGTTTCTCCTTTTCCTTACGTACCTTCCTAGGATCCGCAGATCGCCGGAGGTCGGGACGATCTCCCCGCGTAGGGCACGTATTAGGGTGGTTTTGCCCGAGCCGCTGACCCCCGTGAGGACCGTGAAATCTCCGGGGTTTAGGGCGAAGTTGACGGATTGCAGGGCTTTTTTGCGGGACCCCGGGTAAGAGTAATCCACGTCCTTGAGTGTTATAGAGTTTACGCCCTTTGCGGTCATGTACAGTACTGGTGCGCCGTGGGCCCGAACTGTCACCCTACGGGGGTTGCCTCGTTGCCCCCCCGCCTGTTGAATGCACTATATGGTGTAAGCGTTACACATAGGTGTGATGATAGCGCCGCCGGCAAAAGGATTGTGCACATACGGTCCGGCCCGACGCGAAGTCAGCCTCGCGGCCACTATGGCCGCGAGGCTGCCTTATAGGTTCTTGACGACGTCGCGAAGCCCTTCGAGTGTGCCGTACCATTCGCTATAGAGGGACAGGACCGTGTCCCATGTTTCCGTGTTCTCTCCTAGTTCCCTGTTCAGCCAGTGCGCCGCCGCTTCCTGCACCCGGTCGGGGGCTTTGTTCCACTGTGCGGTGATCCCCCCTACGATCTGGTCCACCCACAGGGTGTCGTCGTGTCCGCGCAAAGACGCTATCAAGTATTCGCTTATCTTAGATTTGGTATCGACGTCGCAGGTCTGCCAAAGTTTCACTATCTCGCCGCTGCCCGCCGAGTTCAGCCAGGCGGGCAGGTGTGTTGTCCAGTTTTCGTCCCGCATACCGGCCACGGCGGCCAAGGTGCGGTCTTTGGGCCTCTCCGCGTTCATGGCTACTATCCAGGCCATGGTCACGTCCTGGTTGTCCTCGAGCCTGGTTACGAGTTTTTTGATCTCGTTTTTTTTCAATACCAGGGCACGCACTAGTTTGTCCGGGCCTTCTTCGATTATCCAGTCGCGCACGGCTCCCACGGGGAGGCTGTGCAGGTCGGTCAAGCTATCCGCTATCTGTCTCTTGTGCTTGACCCCGAGTTTCGGCCAGATTGTGTTCAGTTTCCAGATGTGCTTGCTAGCCCACAGGTGGGAGTGGGCGTTGCTGCGCAGGACGGTCGCGATCAAGTGGTCTGACTGGCTCTGCCAGACCGTGGCACCGACCGTAGCGCTGTCGGCGTTCGCCACCAGCCAGTTAACGGCTTCCTGGTCGTGTTTGAGGGAATGATGGGCCTCGGCTAGCTCCGGCCGGCTGGAGGCTCTGGTGTCCTGTAGGTTCAAGGACCGGCAGTCCGGGTTCCTCTGTGCCTGGGCGATGGCGGCCAGTACGCTGTTTTTGAACGCGACGTCCAGGCCCCGCAAGAGGTGGACCAGTGGTACGCCTTCGGCGAACATGGCCGCCCGCATGTCCGGTGATTTTATCTTTCCTAGAAGGTTGATGCACTTGCTTGCGCATCCGCGTGCCCCGGCTATTTTTCCGCACAGACCCCAGAGTCGGGGGCTGTATTGGTCTTCTCCGTCGTCGACCATCAAGTCGCATACATAGTCTATGTCGATGTTGCGGTATCCGCAGTCGCTTTCCAGCAGGCCCTTTAGCAGGTTGCTTCGGTACTCATGGGGTACGTATTTCTCCAGCATCTTTAATATGTCGTAGTCGTCCGCCTCGCCTGCGCCGCGACCGCATTTTTCGTAGAATGTGCCCCGTATTTCCTTCAAGCCGTTGTTGTTATCGCCGTCAACTTGCGTTCCCTGCCTGCCCGTCCCGCCGCCAGGGGTTTCGATACTGAGTATACTCGTGTTCTCCGAGCATATCAAGGCCAGTTCTGACGGGCTTTTGTAACGGTAAAGGACGGAGATGGCTGTGCCCACCGGCAGTAGTTCCAGTACCGGGGCAATGCACTTGTGTGGAAGCTTCCTGTTTTTCAATAGGGCCAGGGCCACGTCGATGTCGTCGTCCATGTTGTCGGTTATGTACGTTAGGGTGTCCGGGTTATCGGCGATTCCCGCCAGCAGGCTCCTGTCTGCCTGCTTCAGTGCTCCCCAGTGTTCAACGATCAGTTCGTGGCTGGGTGGTGCTGAAATGTTTAGGCGGTTATGCGCGTTTACGCTTTTCACGAATACCGCATCGAGACCTTTTCCGGTCGGCAGATGTTTTGCGAATTTGGCCACGCTCACCCTACTAATAGTGCCCGCCGGGGCTTCTCAGTCAATCGAGTCGCGTGACCCAGGCGGTGACCCCCGCAGGCGAACGCGATGCCATCGTTTGCTGGGTGTTTTGGTCTACTGGTTTCGTTCCGTCTTTGCTGGCTCCTAATGCGGGACATATGGCGCCCTTTAGCGACCATGAGTAGGCATGGCTGAAATTTTCGTGTTGTCCTGCGTGACTGCCCTGGTTCTGTTTGTTGGTTTCCTGGGGTTCAGGGTTTTCAAAACCGCAAGAAAGTTGCGTAGCCCCGCCAGCTTGTCGCCGTCGCCCAGTGGTCTAAAACCGGACGATAAGATGCTTAGGACCGCTGCTAAAATGGGGGGCATATCCGTGCAGGAGGCCCGTCGCAGGCTCGGGGCGCCCGAACCCTCGCCGGTCGTGGCGGCTACTCGGTCGCCTGGTTCCGCGTCGGTCTACGCCGCTTCTACCCCGCGCCCAACCAGGGGAGGACGTTCGAGGAACGCCAAGGCCAGGAAAAGACGGAAGGCCGCAAACAGGTCGCGAGCCATAAACCGCAACAAACGCAAAAAGTAGATTTCAAAGGGTTTGCTAGAGTTTTTGGCAGGACCCGCAATATACCGTACCTCTTCCGGATACGGTGGATTTGGTCAACTTTGTTCCGCAAGTCTTGCAGGGCAGTCCCCCTCGACCGTAAACCTTCAAATGGTTTTGGTATGATCCTTTGCTCCCGTCTATGTGCACGTAGTCCCGGGAACTGACTCCTCCGTGCGCCATGCTGTTTGTCACCACGTCCAGTAAACTTCGGTGGAGTTTGGTGCATTCCTTCGCGGTCAGTCCGCGTTTTAGGGGGTGTATGCTGGCCGCATGCAGGGCTTCGTCGCAGATGTAGTTGCCGACCCCCGCCAGCAGGTTCTGTTCCAGTAGTATGGTTTTTATCGATCGCCCGGAACGGCCCACTACAGCACCGATGTGCTCCGGGGTGAATGTTTTTTCGTAGTATTCGGGCCCCAGGGAGTTCAGGGTGCCCAGTCCGTGGTCCTCGCCGCTTCCCACTACTTTCACCATACCGAAGCCCCGCGGGTCGCGCAGCCGCACCGTGTCCGACTCGGTGACAAACGTCGCGCGTACGCGGCTGTCCGCGGGGACGTTTACCAGGATCTGCCCGGTCATGCCCAGGTGGAGCACCATGTTTTTGCCGTCGGTCAGGTCAACCATTATGTATTTGCCCCGCCTGGAGACCCCGTTCACCCGTGAGTTTGTCGCGGATCTCGCTTCCTTGAACCGGGGGTTCGTTCCGCACCTAACTTTCTTTATCAGTTTGCCTTTCAATACCTCGTGCAGGCCGCGCGCCACTATGTCCACTTCCACCAACTCGGGCATGTCTAGGACAGTGCCGGCCGCGCCGCGTCAGGCAATGGTGCAGTGGAGGTTTGACATACGGTTTCCCTTCCGCACTGTATCTAGAAGCACCCGTTCCCCCTCGTTTCAAGCACCGTGGGGCAGGATGCACGGTGTTAGCACGTAGTGCGTGGAGAACGTAGAATATGGCCAAAGGAAAGAAGAGGGCGCACAGAGAGGCGCGCCGCCTGAAGAGGAAACCCGCCCCGGATTTGTTCCAGGCGCCGGATGAAGCAGTACCTTCGCCGGAGGAGTGCATAGAATGTCAGCGATTCCCCCACGCATCATGGTGCGGTCTGGTAGACGAACCAGCTTACGCGCCGGACGAATCTCTCGACCGCGTCGAAAGGTCAGCCCCGCAAGCCAGGTTTTAGGTCAGGCTTCGCTGACCACTACTTCCAGTGTGTGCAGGTTGGCGCTCTTGATGCGCACCTTGATTCGTGTCCCCGGCGCGTATCGCCCGCGAAGTGTGGCGGTCACTCCGGTTCCGTCCAGGTAGATGGCGCTTTCCGAGTTCTTTGTCCCGGACACCACGCCGCGGTGCACTTCCCCGACTACGAGCGAGGCTATGCCTTTGGCTGCGTAAAGGGAGTTTTCCGCCCACGCCGCCTCACCGGTTACCGAGTTGGTGTGGTCCAGCAAGGGGGTGAGTTTGCTCACCGCGTCCCTGAAGGATCGGTTGCCGATGTGCACGTCGCGCAGGTACTTTTTGATCATCCTGTGTACGAGCAGATCCGGGTAACGCCTTAGGGGTGAGGTAAAGTGCAGGTAGTCCTCGGAGACCAAACCGAAGTGGCTGCCTTCTTCGAAGGTGTAGTACGCTCTTCCGAGTTCCTTGGCTATTAGTTTGAACATGCGGGTAAGGTCGGGACCCTCCTCTACCTGCCGCAGGGCCGCCATGAGGGCCACGGGATCCACGGGTTTGTTGAAATGCGCGATGATTCCCATCTCGTTGAGGGATTTTTCGATGATGTCCACGCTCGCGTTTCCGAGGGTGGCGTGCACCCGTCGCGGCGTAGGTATGCTTCTGGCCTTCATCCACTTGGCGACGGACTCGTTCGCGCACACCATCAGGCGTTCCACTATCTCGTGGGCCTCCCCCTGGGCTTTTTCCCGGAGGGTGTCGATTCCTGCCCGTGCGTCTCGGGTCACGCCGAGTCTCTTTGCCGCGGTGCGCAGCACGCGCACCAGGGTCGCCACGTTTGGGTCTATACCTGCGCCTACCCCCTCGTTCAATAGTCTATCCACTTCTTCGTAGCTGAATTTCTTGTTGATTCTTACGGTGGCGTGGTACACATCGGTCGCGGTTACTGCTCCGTTTGCGCCGATCACGAACTCTGCGGACAGAACCAGGCGGTCCTTGCCCTGCAGCAGACTTACGGCCTCGGTGGAGAGGACTTCGGGCAGCATGTGGCGCACCCCGTAAGGCGAGTAGGTGCTTGTCGGGGTTTTTCGGCACTCCATGTCCAGGTAGGAGTCTTCGCCTACGTATTCGGCTACGTCCGCGATGTGCACCCATACCCGTATGGCGCCGCCGGGGCACAGTTCGGCGCTCAGGGCGTCGTCCACGTCCATGGTGTCGGCGTTGTCGATGGTTATGGCGGTGAGTTTTTTCAGGCTGTGACGCAGGTGGAGGTAACGGTTCTTGTTCTTCACCGATCGCAGCAGCGACTCGGCCGCCCCCTGGTGTAGTTGTACGGGTTCGCTGGGGAGGTTGAACCTGTACAAGAATCTCTCGTAGAGTTCTTCAGCGGAGTAGTTTTTACCGATGACCTTGGTTACTTTCGCCTGTTTTTTGCTAAGGGTGAATCGTACCGTGACGTCGGGGGTCTGGCGTTCGACCAGGGTGAACGTTCCGTTCCCCAGACCGGGATCCATGGTCACGGTTTTGCCGTCGGCGCCCACGGAGCCTATGAAGTATTTGCGGCCCCTGGATACCAGCGAGATCTTGTTGACGGTTTTCCCGCTTCTTTCAAGGGTCACGGTGTCGCCGTCGTATATTCCTTTGAGCATCGAGCCGGCGATGTACGTCGAGTCTTTTCGGTTGTGCAGGCCGTAGCGTTTGGGGGCGTTCGCGGGGGTGAAGAACCCGAACCCGGAGGGGTTGATGCGTATTGTACCGGTTTCTTTTTCCGATTTGTTGGTGTCGTTCATTTCTGTTTCTTTTCTGCTCTATATCGTGCCCCTTGGTCTGCCTGGCGCATACCGCGAGCAACCATCCCGCGGCCTAATGACTGCGCCGTGGCCCGGGTCACAGTGTATGGTATGGCAGTCGAACTGAACCTCAGCAAGTACGCCCTCGGCTGGCACGACGATACGGAGTATGCGGTAAAACCCCGGAAGGGGCTGCACAAGGCCGTGGTGGAGGAGATCTCCTGGTGGAAGGGGGAGCCGGAGTGGATGCGTGCCAAACGTTTGAAGTCCTTGAAGGTTTTCGAGTCCAAGCCCATGCTTCCGTGGTTCGCGGTGAACATGCCGGATCTAGACTTCCAGGACATATACTATTATTTGAAGCCCTCCGCGTCCCTGACCGATGACTGGGACAAGGTTCCTGACGGTATAAAGCAGACTTACGAAAAATTGGGTATTCCTCAGGCCGAACGCCGGTATCTCGCCGGGGTGACCAGTCAGTACGATTCGGAGGTCGTCTACCACAGGAACCGCAAGGAGCTCGAGGATCAGGGCATATTGTTTTGCGACATGGACACCGCGTTGCGGGAGTATCCCGATCTGGTCTCGCGCTATTTCGGTACGGTTATTCCGTCCGGTGACAACAAGTTCGCCGCTCTGAACACCGCGGTCTGGAGCGGGGGGTCCTTTATCTACGTTCCCAAGGGGGTGGTGTGCGATCTTCCTCTGCAGGCCTATTTCAGGATCAACTCCGACAATGCCGGCCAGTTCGAGCGCACCCTGATCATCGCCGACGAGGGGTCGAAGGTCCACTACATAGAGGGCTGCTCGGCTCCCGTGTACTCAAACGATTCTCTGCATTCGGCCGTGGTGGAGATAGTGGTGAAACCCCACGCCAGGGTCACATACACCACCATCCAAAACTGGTCACCCAACGTATACAATCTGGTGACCAAACGTGCCCGCGTGGAGGAAGCCGGGCACATGGAATGGGTGGACGGTAACATAGGCTCGAAACTAACCATGAAGTATCCCAGCGCGTACCTCATGGGACCCAAGGCCTCCGGACAGGTGCTGTCCGTGGCTTACGCCGGGAAGGGGCAGCATCAGGACGCCGGTGCGAAAATGGTCCACGCCGCCCCTGAGACGACTTCCGAGATAGTGTCTAAGTCCATTTCCAAAGATGCCGGGGTTACCACCTACAGGGGTCTTGTAAGGGTGGAGAAGGGCGCCAACGGCTGCAAGAGCCGCGTCCAGTGCGATGCCCTCATACTGGACGAGGTTAGCGAGAGCAAAACCATACCGTACATAGAGGTGGG
>Ga0194121_10007881_pt1 | contig 13715 bp, 9 predicted proteins | sample TA2MahCa50mmetaG_FD_148609 | JGI IMG/M metagenome (GOLD analysis project Ga0194121, IMG submission 148609) | Freshwater microbial communities from Lake Tanganyika, Tanzania - TA2015020 Mahale Deep Cast 50m | ecosystem: Environmental > Aquatic > Freshwater > Lake | place: Tanzania: Lake... | reverse complement strand
TCCTCCCATCGCCTCTTCCCCCGGCGCCTTCATCCCCTCCAAATCTTTGCTCACAATGATGCAGGGCACCGGGTTCGTCGAGTGCTCTTTATCCATTTCTCCCGTCATTAAATTTTTTACTTCTTCGGCATTTCCATGGTCTGCCGTGATCAAGACCGCTCCGCCAACACTCAACACCGCATCCACAATGCGACCTAACGCCACATCAACTGCTTCACAGGCTTTAACGGTGGCTGGTTCATTGCCTGTGTGGCCCACCATGTCAGGATTCGCAAAATTGGTCGCAATAAAATCATACGTTCCTGCAACAACTTCTTTTTCGATCCTATCAGCAATGTGTAATACAGACATTTCCGGCTGTTGGTCGTAACTCGACACGCGCGGGGACGGAATGATCACGCGCTCCTCTTGCGGAAATGGCTCCTCGCGCATGCCGTTGAGAAAGAAGGTTACGTGCGCATATTTTTCGGTTTCCGCGATATGCAATTGTTTCAATCCCGCGTCAGAAACAATGCGCGCTAAACACGTTTCAATGATTTGTGGAGGATAAGCAATATCAACGGGCAAATCTTTTTCATGCTCGGTAAACGTGACAAAGGTCAAATCGCGGATATATTCGCGGGGAAATTTATCAAACGCTGGAATGACAAAGGCCTTGGTGATTTGACGGGCACGGTCAGAGCGAAAATTGAAAAAAATAACCGCATCTCCAGAAGCGATGGTGGTGAGCGGCTTTCCATCTTTCATGATCACCGTTGGCACCACTTGCTCATCATAAACTCCTTTGGCATAGGAAGCGGCAATGGCAGCGTCTGCGCTTGTGGCTTGCTCTCCTTTTCCTAACACCATCGCATCATGCGCCTGTTGGACACGATCCCAACGGTTGTCACGATCCATCGCAAAGTAGCGTCCAGCCAAACTCGCGATCTGGCCCACCTTTAACTCTGCCATTTTCTTTTCCAGCTCCTGGATAAATCCCTGCGCAGAATTATAGATGCTGTCGCGACCATCCAAAAACGCATGCACAAATACATTGCTTACTCCTTCACGACGACACAACTCAAGCAAGGCATACACATGTTCTTGCGAGGCGTGGACACCTCCTGGAGAAACGAGTCCCATCAGATGAAGCTTGCCGCCCGACTGTTTGACTTTTTCGATCGCTTTTTTAAAAACGGGGTTAGCAAAAAATTCTCCATTTTGAACAGAGAGGTTGATACGCGGCAAACTTTGATAAAAAATGCGGCCCGCTCCAATCGTTAAGTGACCGACTTCTGAGTTTCCCATCTCTCCCCAACTCAGACCCACAGCTCCAGCCGAGGCTTGTACGGTCATCGTGGGATAGCTTTGAATCAATTTCTGAAACACGGGCATGTGCGCCGCGGCAATGGCATTGCCGTCTCCTGGAGGCGCAATCCCAAATCCATCGATGACAATCAAGACAACGGGCTTATAGCGAGGCATGCCCCACAGGATAGCGCTCAAAACAAAAGCAAACAAGAGAAAAAGCCACTCTTTTTCGATTGACAAAAACCCAAGAACGTGGTAAGTCATTCATCGTCCAAGGGACAAAAACGTCCTTTGAAAACCAAAAAAATCCGCTGCGAGCGGAGGAGGGTCACATGACGCAAACCACTGGTTCGAATCAGGGCTGCGATCAGGCCCTGCGAGATGCACGCACGCTGATGCGACGTAGATACTGGGAGCGTTCCAATTGGCATGCAGCGTTCCGAGTCTACGCTCAACTGCTGCGAGCCAAGCAAGCCCGTCTTCCTGATCTTGAACATCAGATCGAGAAGGCGCTCCGAGGCCTGTGGGAACGGGTCGGTATCATGCCCATTCGCTATCTTCCCTGGCAGCGTGATCGGTTCCCGCAGGGAAAGCAGCCGAATGACGATCTCGTGCCAATTGCCATCTCGGAAGCCACTCGCCGCTACCAAATAGATAAGTTCGTTGTTGATGTGTTCGCCGACGCGCAGCTCTGTCTGCGCCTTCCACCACACACCCTGCGGGAAGTGTGGGGGAAGTCTGGACCCGCGCTCATGCTCGGGCTCGTCGATTGCCGCAACCACGAGTTTTTCAAGAACATGGAGCAAGAAGTGTTCAGGGTTGCACGCGAGCTGCTCGAGAGGGAAGAGCTGTACGGGAGTCAGATGACTTTTCAATACACTCCCCCCCTTGATCCGGATGCCGAATTCTGGACAGAGGTTGGCGGCTGGGTAGATCTCGAGGCGTACTTCAAGCTAGATGAACAAGCCATACGGGCCTTCGAGGATAGTGCGCTCATTCTCGCTCAAGCGGGTCTGGAAAGGAGCGGACGACACCACGCGATTCCGGCATCCGAGATGCTCGCTGCCGGAGGAGAGGAAAAAAAACGGATGGAAGAGCAAAAAGACGTCGTCGTGCGGCTCCTCCAGGAGGCGCGACGAGAGAACCAGGAAGCACAACGGGCGGCGGTGGGGGCAGGAAAAAAAGTCGCAGTTCAGGAGGAAAGAATCCGCGATTTCCTGCACGATGAAGAGCGCCTGCGAAAGCACCCCGAAGAAGACCCGGGAGGTGAGGCGCTCGAAGAAATCAGACGGCGGCTGTTCGAAGCGCGCCAGGAAGCTGGTCACATAGAGAAGCTCAAGTGCGAGGCTGATCTCGCTGCGAGCAGGGCGAGCGAGAAGCTCGCTCAGGCCGAGATCCGTGCCCGCGAGCTCGGTCTGTACACCGGTGAGATGCCGACGGTTCCGGCACCCGGCTTCGAGGAGGCTGGGCGACGCGATACCGTGGTGGATCGGGCCAGGTTCTTCCCGGAGCTGGTCCCCGAATCACCATCCTCCGCGCCCGAGGATCCGTTCGCAGGCCTCATGGGTGGCGAAGGCGAGGAGGAGCCCAGGGGATTCCGCAAGGGAGAGAGGGGGCCCACCATCACAGGAGCGGTTCGCGAGCTCGCAGAGAGGCCCATCCCACCCCAGCTCAAGGACACCACGGTACAGCAGGTGGTTCCGGCGCGCTCCACGACCGGGCAGTTCACCCAGGAGCTGCGCATGCTCGACGACGTCGGCGATTTCTCGAAGATCAAGACCGTGCATCATGCCGATGACCTGATCGACGCTCTGCGGAGCGGTCTGGGAGAGGCACAGGCAGATCTGGACAGGGGTGGCGCTGACGCTGATGCTCTGGCCCGGAAAAGGGCTCGCGTGGAGAAGATCGAGAGCAACATCGCGACCGTTGAGTTCGTGCGAGACAACCTGAGAGCCAAACGCCACCGGAGGATCTGGGGGTGGACCCTGAGCATGGGAGGACTCGTGGTGCTGGGAGGACTTCTCTTCTTCCTCCACCGCGTCTCGACCATGCCGGTCAAGTCTCATGTCGTGGTGCCCGATGGCGGGTCGGTGTCGAAGGCGGACATGCGGATCCATCTGCGTGTGCCGCTCGATGACCCTGACGGCGGAGTCGAGGAGACGCCGGACATGATCCGGTCGCCGGACCTCAAGCAGGTCCCGGACATGGTGGTGCGACCCGACCTCGTAGTGCCACCAGATCTGTCACCGCCGGCAGATCTGATGCTTCCGCCTCTGCGAACCATCGCGGACGAGACCGCCTCTGATGACGCGGGCGTCGAAGAGGAGAAGCCGGAAAAAAAGCCCAAAAAGCCCCGCCGAGTCGTCGAGGTCGTCAAGCCCAAGATCAAGCCGGCGGTCATACCCAAGGCGATTGTTCCCAAGCTGACGGAGCGGGACCTCCTGCTTCCGATGCAAGAGTGGACGTTCGCCCCCTGGTCGGACAAGGGTGCGGGCTTCACCAAGTACTGCAGGTCTGACTGGGTGACCTGCTGGTACTGCCCGAAAGGGGTTCATCTCAAGGTCATCAAGCTGAGCGATGAATCGCTCGTCATGTCGATCGCGATCCCGGGCACGACGAGGACCCGATGCAACAAGGATCCGGGGAAGGTGAAGAAGTAGTCATCACCTCCTCCCCGTTGTACATTTACCTGACCCCTCCGACGCTCCGTCGGAGGGGTTCAGTGTTTTTATAAAAATTTTTCAATTACCTGTCGGGCTAGGGAGACTCGAACTCCCGGCCTCGTGAAGTCATTCACTGGATGACTTCACTCCCTCACGAAGCGCGCGTTTGTTTTTCAGGTATCTGTCGGGCTGGCGGGACTTGAACCCGCGGCCTCTTCAGAGTTGTTTTGATGGATTTATATTTTTCTCGGGCTAGGGAGACTCGAACTCCCGGCCTCTTCGTCCCGAACGAAGCGCGCTACCAACTGCGCTATAGCCCGAGAAAAATATAAAGTTGTTATGTGCTCGTTTCGTCGTCGCGAGTAAAATCTTTTACTCACTCACTCCTCAACTCCCTCACGTGGCGCGCTGGCCAACTGCGCTACAGCCCGACATATACCTTAAAAAGTGACAGAAATGTACCAATGATGTAAAAAAAATTCAACTCGGTTCTAGCGTGTTACTTCTCTCGCTGTTTTCCATGAAAGGCTTTGTGCACGTCTTTTAATTGTTGGTTGGTGATGTGGGTGTAAATTTGCGTTGTCGTGATGGAAGCATGACCCAGGAGCGATTGGACGCTACGGATGTCCGCGCCGTTCATGAGAAGATCTGTAGCGAACGAATGACGTAGAGTGTGTGGAGAAATTTTTTTGGAAATACCTGCGGCGATGGCGTAGTGACGAACGAGACGTTCAATCGAACGCGGGGTGATGGGTCCAACTTCTTTTGACTCACTCCGTGCGCGATCATGTCGCACAAACACAAATGGAGCTTCATCTTTGCGTTGATCCAAATAGGCCTTCAATGCATGGCGTGCCTGTTCGGATAAAAAGACGATGCGTGTCTTGTCTCCTTTGCCTCGAATCGTCATTTCTTCTCGCGCCTTGGGAAGTTGCTGTTGTTTTAATGCGGCTAATTCAGACACCCGCATCCCGGTCGAAAAAAATACTTCAAGGATGGCCTTATCGCGTGCTTTTACGATTGGCTGAGCATCGCTTTTTTCAGGTGCCTCAAGGAGTCGCGTCAGATCTTGTCCGTCCAAAAACGAAACTTCACGGCTCCCCTGCTTGGCCAGTTCGATTTTTTCTGGCGCCAGGGCTTTCACGTCCCGTCGCGCCAGAAATTTTAAAAACGATCGCAAGGCAATCAAGTGATAGTTCTGTGTGCTCTTCTTCAGCGTCCCCTCTCCGCGACTCTCTAATCTATTTAAATACAATCGAAATTGGTGGATCTGGTCCTGCGTCACCTCCTTTGCATCCGGATCCTTAGCCCAGTCGATAAATCTCTGCAGATAAAATTGATAATTACGCACCGTGAGCTGAGAACGACCTTTTTCTACTTCCAGATATTCCAGAAAGGTTCGCAGATGAGAAGACAGCTTTGCCATGTCCTACATTTTGCCATAAATCCCTTGCGTCGTAAAAGAGAAGCGCGCGATATGCTACAATCTTGTTGATCCCTATGCGTCACTTGGACCTCACCTTTACCGCGCTTCTCATCCCTTTGGACTTTCTCGCGCTCTTGGCCGCCGCCATCACCGCCTATCTTCTCCGTTTTTCGGATTTTTTTGTTGCGCTACGACCAATTCTCACACGCATCACCTTGTCTCAATTCCTTACGACAAGTGTCGGCTTTGTTATCATTTGGATGCTGTTATTTGTCGTGGCTGGACTGTATGCTTTTAAACCTCATCGCCCATGGAATGAACTCGCCCGCATCATTCTGGCCTCAACCGCTGGGGTCATGGTGTTGATCGCGATCGTCTTTTTCCGTCGGGAAGTAACAACCTCTCGCTTTCTCGTGATCGCGGTCTGGGGTCTGTCCATTTTTTATGTCTTTCTTGGACGGACCTTTTTGCGTTCACTCCGTCGCGCCCTGCTCTCGGCCCGGATCGGTCATCAAAAGATTGTTGTAATTGGCCACTCCAAGGCAGCCAAAGATTTGATCGAGCTGTATCGCACTCGACCCGCCCTCGGGCTCACGGTCGTAAAAAAATTTGCTGCTTGGAACGCAGATACACGTAAAGATGTGGAAGCGTTAGCCAAGAAACACTTGATCGATTGTGTGCTCCTCGCTGATCCAGAAATTGCCAAAGACGATGCGCTGGAATTAATCGGTCTCTCCAACATTTATCACTTTCAATTCCGCTATCTTGCCGACCTCTTTGCCGCGCGTTTTACCAATATTGACGTAACCACCATCGGAGGGATTCCGGTCATTGAAGTCAAACACACGCCTCTGGACGGCTGGGGCCGCATTGCAAAACGGATTTTTGATCTCGTCGTATCTGGAATACTCATCGTCATTTTTTCACCCATCATGCTTCTTACGGCAATGGCGATTGCTCTGGATTCTCGTGGCGGCGTCTTTTTTTCACGTCTTCCTGATGGATCCAAAACCATGCGCATCGGCGAGGGGGCGACCCCGTTTCATTACTTTAAATTCCGCTCGATGAAACAAGACACGCACTGGCAACGGTATAAAGAACTGGCGAAACACGATCTGCGCAAAGGTGATCCGCTCGTGAAAATCAAAGCAGATCCGCGTGTCACGCATGTTGGTAAAATCATTCGCAAATGGTCGATCGATGAGCTTCCGGAACTTGTTTTGGTTTTTTTGGGGCGTATGAGTCTCGTGGGCCCACGACCACATCTACCGGAAGAAGTTGAAAAATATAAACCGCATCATCGACAGGTTCTCGCCATCAAACCGGGCATCACCGGCATGGCCCAAATTTCGGGTAGATCGGATCTCGATTTTGACGAGGAGGTACGCCTTGATATCTGGTACATCGAAAATTGGTCCCTGTGGTTGGACCTATCTATTTTGTTAAAAACACCATTAGCCGTAGTTACCCACAGGGGTATTGAGGAGGGGGTGTAATTTCTGCTAAGGTCGCTGGATGAAAGTAGCGTTTGTCCATGACTATTTGATTCAAGACGGGGGTGCAGAACGCGTGTTACTTGCCTTGCATGAATTGTTTCCGCACGCACCCATTTTTACCCTGCTCCATAACCGCGAACGTGCTCATGCGCGGTTCAAACAACTTCCCATTCAGACGTCTCGTTTAAATGATTTCCCGCTCGCTCCACGGCACTATGAGTGGTATCTCCCCTTTATGGCGCAGGCTGTGGAACAATTTGATTTTCATGGATATGACGTGGTGATTTCTTCGTCCTCGAGTTTTGCCAAAGGCGTGATTTGTCCGCCTCAAACTCTCCATATCTGTTATTGCCACACACCAACACGATTTCTCTGGCACGATCGAAACGACTATGTACAGGGATTAAAACATTCACGCTTTGTCAAATCCATTTTGCCTTTTTATCTCCATCATTTACGACAATGGGATCATGTCGCCGCCGAACGTCCTGATCTGTATATAACCAATAGCGCGACCTCTCAAGCTCGGATCAAACGTTACTATCAGCGCCCCTCTGTCGTCATCCATCCCCCCGTTGATGTAGAAACCATTCCCCTTTCAACGAAGCGCGGAACGTATTGGCTTGCTGGCGGACGTCTTGTTTCCTACAAACGCTTTGACCTTGTGGTAAAGGCTTTTTCCAAATTACATCTACCGCTTAAAATTTATGGAGAGGGACCGGAGGAGCGAACACTGCGTCGCCTGGCTGGTCCAAAGACCGAATTCCTTGGCCACATCGATGAAGGAACAAAAATCGAGTTGTATCAAAACGCGATTGGATATCTGTATCCGCAAATGGAAGATTTTGGCATTAGCGCGGTAGAAGCCATGGCGGCCGGCCGGCCAGTCATCGCGTATCGCCAAGGAGGAGCAACGGAAACAGTGATTCCAGGTGTGACAGGAGAACAGTTTGAGGTGCAGTGCTGGGAAGATATTGCAAACATTGTTTTACGCTTTGATCCGAGCCGCTATACGCCACAGCGCATTCGCGAACACGCGGAACAATTTTCTAAAACACGCTTTAAAACTCAAATAAAAACCTTTATCGACGATGCGATGCAGACACGTTTCATGGCCGCACGTCTCTACTCTCCATTCCAGATAGAACGAACCCCCATCCAATCTCCTTTGTTGAGCAATTCCTTCCTATGAAGATCTTGGTTGATGGCAGACCGCTCATTGATGTCTATGCAGGGGGCGTGCCACGGGTTGCACGCCATTTCCTCCCTCTCTTGTTTCAGGTTATGCCCGAAACCTCTTTTGAGGTGATCACGAGTGGAATCAAAAAACCCTCTCTTCCATTTTCTCTTCCACCGCGTGTTCAACATCAGCATATTTTTTTACCAAACAAACTGTGGGGAGCTGGAACGACCATCAATGCTCTTTCCCTCACGCGTTGGTTTCAGAGAGAACAGGCGGATGTTTTACTGCTACCTAACATCGGGTTTATTGGCATGCCAACCATCCCTTACGCGCTCATCGTGCACGATCTCTCTTTTTTGATTGAACCGCGCTGGTTCACGATCAAATCTCGCCTATGGCATAAGGCGGTTCACGCAGAACGCCTGATGAAGCGCGCATCCGTGCTCTTTGCTGTGTCAGAAAGGACAAAACGCGATTTGATCGAACGGTTCGCCATTCCGGCTGAACGGATCATGCTTCTCCCCCTAGGCATTGAACGCGTGGTCGCGACACTCGATCCTCCACCATTTTTGATCAACAAGCGATTTGTTCTGTGTATGGGTGCCGGTGATCCACGAAAGAATGTCGTGTGCGCGATTCATGCGGTGGAGCGATTGCGACAGGACCCAGAGTTTAAAGACGTTGTCATTGTTGTTATCGGCAAAAAACCTGCTTCAATACTCAATACACCATACTCAATACACCTCGAGCACCCCCGCGACCTCGGTCTCCAATCCCTGATGAATCACGCACAAGCGATCCTGTATCCGAGCTGGTATGAGGGTTTTGGATTGCCATTGCATGAAGCGGCTCAGTTTGGGACTCCCTGCATTGCATCGACCGCGAGCGCTCTGCCCGAAACCGCCCCCGATGGCACGGTGTTTGCTCCACCATCAAAACCACATCTTTGGACTGAGGCCCTCAAACTGATCTTACGCGATCCAGGCAGGCACAAAACGTTCACCTCCATCGGCCGATGGTCAGCGACCGCACTCACGATCAAAGAAGCGTTAAAACAGCTAGAAAAAAGCTAAACTTGATTTTTTCTCAATTTTTTGCTATTCTATGTATATCCCATTCAGGGATTTTTCACCCTTGTCAGTCCTTTTACCGAATAGGCATAAAGGACGTCTAAGCCGATATGGCAGAACAGGACCAATTATTTATTGAATACGTCGTTAAGGCGATCGTCAACCACCCGGAAGACGTTAAAGTCGAGCGCACCGTGGATGAACGCGGTGTCCTCTTGACCCTCCACATCAACCCAGAAGACATGGGCTATGTGATCGGCCGCGAAGGACAAACCGCCCGCGCCCTCCGCATTTTGCTCAAAATCGTCGGCGCCAAAGCCAACGCCCGCGTCAACATGAAAATCTTTGAACCAGAAGGCGCTCGTCGAGAGCACCAGGAGCGCAAAGCAAGCCAAGCTCCAACGCAAAAACACGGCGACGCTGGATTGGTCACGGATGCGGATTTGAACGATTTGGGGATATAAAATAATAGATAAAACTGACAAGACCCACCGAGCAGCTTTCGCCGGTGGGTCTTGCAGTAGTGCCTACATCATCACTTCTTCTTGGGGTCGGGGTCAGCCTTGGCGTATTCGATCGAGCCGACCTTTACTTGACGCATCAGGAGCTTACCCTCCCGATCCACAGCGCTCGCCATGACCACGATCTTCCCGGGTTTCAGGTTCATGGGAAGAGCGATCTGCGCTTTGTGGTGGGCGCTCACTCCATCCGATGAATCGTAGAAGTGAGCGCGCGTGAGAGACACCTTGCTCATGTTGCCCAGAGCCGTCTGCTGGAGGCCCGCGCCATCGGCATAGACCAGTTCGAGCTCGAGCGCAGAGACGTCCCGAGTGTAGAGATCCACGAAGATCTTGAGGTTGCCTCCCGGCTTGACCCCCATGCCGTACTCGCTATATGCGGTCACGCCGACCAGATGTCCCTGCTTGACCTCGTACACGTCCGTCGAGAAGTTGTACGTGATGTACCCGGAGTTCTCCTTGACTCCCTCGATGACCTTCTGGATGCGGGCGATGCGGTCATTCATCACCTTCTCGATGGTGGCCCGTGCAACCACACCCTGCGTCCCGTGATTGGCGATGAGGGAAATCAGGAAGGTGTTGAGACCGGCGAAGTACGCTTCTTCCTCGGTGAATCCGTAGCCACCCGACAGATGGAAGCGTTCGCACACCTTGCGAGCGACATCCGGATCTTCGCCCTGGCGCACGAAGTAGAGAGCGCCGCACGACTTCTCGTGGGGCAGGTAGGGCGTCTTGCCCTTTCCCACTTTGGCGAAAACGACCCCCCAGGATTGCACGATGTACATCCTGTTGAGGATCTCCTCGATGGGGTCGACCTCTCCCAACACCATAGACCAGCCATCGTTGAACACCGCTTGCGCGCGGATGGAGAACCTGACGAACCCACCCCGCCGCTTGATGCTCACCAGCGATTCGCCCACCTTGGCGTCAGTGTGACCTTCTCGCGCACGCTTGAGGAGCTCCGGCGGCATGCCGGGCAGCGAACGGCCGGACATGAGCGTCTCGACGCTGACCGCATAGAGCGGGATCTTCTCACGATCGACACGCGCGTGCTGCTCCTGGCGCTTGAGGATCTCCGCGACCGTCTCCGCCCGCACCGGGCGCGAAACGAGGCACGACACCACGGCCAGCAGGCTGGCCACCACGAACGACATTCTCTTTTTCATCGGCTCCCTCGACTTTCCTTTTTCCCTCACCGTCTCAGCGGCTGGGATTGTTGTGATGATGTTGTCCAATGAACGTCCTCTCCCCTTCACACCCAGAATGCAGTATTTAAGCAGGTTTTTCCACTTTTGTCTAGATCTGAACCATTCAATTTCGCTAAGATCAGCGAAATAATGACATTCTTTTATTTTCATGCTTTAATTATCCTGCCTATGTTCCGACCGCTTACCGATAACATTTCACACATTGCTAAAAAAACACAAAAGACAATCGATCAATTAGAGTCTCTCTTTTTAGGAAACATCAACGTTTATATCGATCACGCAAACGTACGGCCCTGGGCAAATAAACTTGGATGGCATATTGATTATCGAAGACTAAAACAATTTTTTGATTCATTTGAAAATTTTCGCAGTGCTAAAATCTATACAGGAACCCTTGCAGGAGACTCCGTGTCTGAAAAATTCATAAAAGATCTTCATGAATGGAGATTTGAAGTTCGGACCAAACCAGTCAAGATCATGAAAATATCAATTGATACAACAAGCATTCATCCGCAATCACCCATCCTTCTCAATCAATTTATTCGTGCCGCTTTGCTTCGTAAACTTGATATTGCCACCATTGAATACCTCAATGAAAAACTCCGTCAGATGAATGCGGCTGGGCAATACTTCATCGAGGATCGCAAATGCAACTTTGATGTCGAAATTGGACGAGATATGGTGATTGACCGTGACAGAAATGGGGTAGATACATTTATTCTCTGGAGCGGGGATAGCGATTTTGCGGAACCAGTGCGCCAGCTTCTCGCTGATAAAAAAAACGTTATTTTATTTGCTACGGCCCGTCGCGTTTCGTCGGAATTAAACGCGCTACAACCGAGCGGACTCATGATTTTTGATATTCAAAAAATCAAGAACTTCATTTGCTGGAAAAAAGAGATGTCATGATACGCAAAAGGGACTCCCCGAAGGGAGCCCCCAAGCTCTAGAATTCTTGATCTTGCGATCATAAAAAATATACCAAGAAAAAATCATTTCGTCAATCACTATGAAAAAACCTCTGCGCGTCGATATTTTGACCATTTTCCCTGAAATGGTAGAGCCTTACTTGAACGGCTCCATTCTTGGTCGTGGGCAGAAAAAGAAATTGCTCGACCTTCACGCACACAATCTTCGCACATGGACGAGCGATCGGCACCAGACCGTTGATGATAAACCGTTTGGGGGTGGGCCGGGGATGTTGATGAAAATTGAGCCATTTGACAAAGCGCTTAAGGCCATAAAATCGGTAAAACAGAAAAACAGAAAAACACGGGTGATTTTGACGAGCGCGAAGGGAAAAACATTCACGCAGTCTGACGCAAAGCGACTTGCAAAGTACGATCGACTGATATTTTTGTGCGGACGGTATGAAGGGGTCGACGAACGAGTTGCTCAGCATCTTGCGGACGAGGAGCTATCGATTGGAAATTATGTGATGACTGGAGGCGAACTTGCGGCGCTCGTCATGACAGATGCGATCGCACGTCTGCGACCGGGTGTGCTTGGAAAAGAAGAATCGCTCGCTAACGAATCGCATGATGAAGAAGGGGTGCTGGAATATCCGCAGTACACGCGGCCGGAAGTATATAAAAAGTGGAAGGTTCCCGCCGTTTTATTATCAGGGAATCACGCCAAGATCGCGGATTGGCGACGCGCATACCATTTACGCGCTTCCTCCACCCATAAAACCAAACTCGACAAGGCCAACATGGCAAACCACTCCCCCGCCGTCAAAGGCACGGTGCCGAGAAGTCGTGAGAGAGGGGCAAAATAGTGTGCCGAAAGTTGCAAGGCGATCGTGAGCAAGGTCATCCCAAGCAACAATCTATTTCCAAAAAACGGTAGACGGAAAACCGACGTGGTTTCACTGCGACAGTTCCAAGCATTCCACCATTGAGCGCTGGCGAGAACAAGGAGGGTGAGAGATTGGAGGTATGCGACCTGGCCTTTTTGTAATCCAAAACCATAGGCGAGAAAAGTCGTGAGTGCCATCACCCCGGCCATAAGACTCATACGGATCAAGGATTTTCCATCAAGAATCGATCGAGAATGTCGACGAGATGATTCACGATGCGGCTCAAGCGCAAGGGCAACCACAAGAGAAACGTCCGTCAAAATATTGAGCCAAAGGATCTGTACGGGCAGGAGTGGGATCGGTAAACCCAAAACAAGAATCATACCAACAACCACGATCTCTGCCGCGTTGGTCGAAAATAAATACAAAATAACCTTGCGTATGCGCGCCATGACAGCACGCGCTTCCTGAATAGCTAGGACGATCGTAGCAAAATGATCATCGGTTAAAATCAGATCGGCCGCGGCCCGCGCAACATCGGTTCCACTCTTCCCCATCGCAATCCCGATGTCGGCCGATTGAAGTGCGGGGGCATCATTCACCCCATCCCCAGTCACAGCTACGCGTTTTCCTTGGCGTTGAAGAAGCTCGACAATGCGTTTTTTATGCAACGGATTGATGCGCGCAAAGATGCGAGCATGTAAGAGTCGCGTGGTAAGCTCGGTATCTGTCAGCATATCTAATTCCTGACCCGTCACCACCTCGGCATGACGATGCGCGATCCCTAATTCTTTCCCAATCGCAAACGCTGTCTCCGGATGATCGCCGGTTACCATAAGAACTTGAATCCCTTGTGCCTGGCACCAGGCCACGCTTTCTTTGGCCTGCTCACGCGGTTCATCTTTTAAACCAACAAGACCTAAAAATGTCCAGGATGAAACCGTATCAAGTGACGAGCCACTCCCCGTGGCAACTCCGATGACGCGCAGACCGTGCTGGGTCATGCGTTCAAGCGTGCGATACGCGTCGCCACTGGCTCGCGACATTTCCATGACCTGTTCTG
>Ga0194121_10007880_pt1 | contig 13718 bp, 14 predicted proteins | sample TA2MahCa50mmetaG_FD_148609 | JGI IMG/M metagenome (GOLD analysis project Ga0194121, IMG submission 148609) | Freshwater microbial communities from Lake Tanganyika, Tanzania - TA2015020 Mahale Deep Cast 50m | ecosystem: Environmental > Aquatic > Freshwater > Lake | place: Tanzania: Lake... | reverse complement strand
TAAGACATCGGCTTGTCGGAGTTTCGAAACGATCTCTTCAGGCTTGTGCCTCTTCTTCGGCATTGCAGTCCTCCTTCTTGTCAAAAGACATAGTTCAGGGTGGACCACTTTTCAGGGGGAGGACCAGCGACGACATCCGCATCCTGAGCGCCTGGTACGGGCTGGAAGGCCGCGCCTGCGACGCGACCCGCGATGCGCAGCGCATGTGCGAAGGGCGTTCGCGCTGCACGATCCCGGCGACCAATCGGCTTTGCGGCGATCCCGTCCCTCAGGTCAGGAAGGTGCTGACCGTCTGGTATCGCTGCGACCGCGGCCGGCCGCGCAGCAGCACGCGCTGGGAGGGCACCTATCTCGGGCTCCGCTGCGACTGACCCCTCAAGCCGTCGAGCGTGAGCGCCGCGGCGCCGGAGGCAACTCCGGCGCCGCGTGTGTCTCAGTGGTCCTTGAAGTAGTCGGGGAAGTCGCGCTTCATGATGAAGAGCCGCGAGTTCAGCGACTGGCGGACCTGCATGTTGGGCGGCCGCCGGCGGAAGTACTCGTAGTATTCCGTGCTGAGCTTCGCCGCCGCCTCGGCCGCCTCGAACCGCCCTTTCGGCTCGCGCCAGATCTCGTACAGCGCATGGCCGAGACCGCCTTCGACCTGGAAGTCGAGGAACAGCCGCATATAGGTCTGGCCGCCGAGCAGCTTCTTGAAGGTACTCGGCTTCGTCTTCGCGAAGATCACCTCGGGGCAGTTGATCTGGGTCTCGGCGGCGTAGCCGGGGCCCGTGCGCACGAAGCAGGTGAAGCCGGAATAGCCGCAGGGATTGCTCGCGGGCTTCGTCTCCTTGGCCGAGATCACGTTCAGCCCGGCATTGACCTGGACTGGATTCTTGGTCACCGGGTTGAGCATGGGCTTTCCGGTCACGGGATCGATCTGATTCGTCGTCTTCGACGGATTGAAGTACTGATAGATGAACCCGATCACATCGATCTGCCTGAGATCGCCGGGCGCGGGATAGAGGTACTGCTGCGGCGCCACCACGGTGCAACGCGCCAGGTCCTTCAGCTGGTACCAGTCGCCGCCGTAGTCCGAGCCGAGCTTGCGAGAGGCGCTTTCCTCGGTCTTGAGCGGACCGGGAATGTATTTCACATAGCCAAACTTCTTCTCGATCTCCTTGCCGAAGGCGTCAAGCTGATCCTTCGAGGTCTGGCCGCTCGCGAAGAGATTCTGCTTGATGCGGCCCTGCGCTGCGTCCTTGATCTGCTGGTTGAACGGCAGCTTGCCTTTGACCATCGCGTCGAGTTGGGCCTTGGTCGGACCGGTCATCGTCTTCCCCTCTCGGTCGGTAACTGCCGGCATGCAACCGCGACGCGCGTAGTAACGCAACAGAAAAACTTCCTGTAATATTTGAAGACATGTCTGATTCTCGACAATTCGCGCCGGCGACGCAGCGCAATCGCGAGCCGATCCTTGAAGTACTGCGGACAGTCTTGCCTGCATCGGGGCTTGTGCTGGAGATCGCGAGCGGCTCGGGCGAGCACGCCATCCACTTCGCGCAGGCGCTGTCGGGCCTCTCCTTCCAACCGAGCGATCCCGACGAGAAGGCGCGCGCGAGCATCGCCGCGTGGATCGCGGCGACCGGCCTCCCCAACATCCATCCGCCGATCCGCGTGGACGTGACCGAGCATCCGTGGCCGATCGCCTCGGCCGATGCCGTCCTCTGCATCAACATGGTCCACATCTCGCCCTGGAGCGCGACCGAGGCGCTGTTCCGGGGAGCGGCGGGCATCCTCCGCCCCGGCGCGCCGCTCTGTCTCTACGGCCCCTATTTCAGCCGCGAGGTCGAGACGGCGCCGAGCAACCTCGCCTTCGACCGGAGCCTGCGCGAACGCAATCCGGCCTGGGGCGTGCGCCAGCTGGAGGACGTGGTCGCGCTCGCGCGGGCCTGCGGATTCGCCAAGCCACTTGTCACAGCCATGCCGGCCAACAACCTTTCCCTGATTTTCCGACGTGCACAGGGTTAATAAACGGAACTTAGCCGTAATTATTGAAAATTGTTTGGATTTTCGGAGTGTACTTCCTTGATCTAAAAGGCAAAATAGCACTTGTACCGCCAGATTCAGGGCTGGCGGCTACCGGCAAAATGCCGCTTTGGGTGGCACGCAGAAGGCGCGCTTGCGAGGGGGTTCTGTGTTTCTTTTCCGATCGAAGACCTACGAGATCCAGGCGAGCCGGAAGGGCCGCTGGACCATCGAGCAGACCTCGACCGACCAGGCCGACGCCGAAGTTGCGGCCAAGGCACTTCTCAACAAGCTGAAGGACATCGAGGCGATCCGCGTCGTTCTCGACGGACGCAGCGAGAAGGTTCTTTTCGAGCAGAAAAAGCCGCAGACCAAGAACCCGATCGTCGTGCCGCAGATCGAGGAAGCCCCGGTCTGCTCCAACCCGGACGATCTTTATGGCCCGCAGAGCCGCAAGATCGTGAACCGTCTGTTCCGCCAGTATCTCGACCGCGCCATGCTGACGCCGACCGAGATCATGCATAGCGGCCGCGAGATGAAGCGGGTGATGGATTTCGAATCCATCGTGCAGACCGCGATCGCCCGCGTCGCCAGCGTCCAGAAGGATTCCGAGGGCGGCGACGCCAAGAAGCGCACCGACGCGCTCTGGAGCATGGTCAACGGCATCTCCAAGCGCGCGACCGAAGCCGACAAGCTGAAGCTCCCTTCGATCAGGGAGCTGGGCTTCGACGAGGCGGTCAAGTTCGTCACCAAGGCGGCGAAGCCGGAGGAGCTCAAGTTCACGCTCCGCTGCGTCTTCTCGCGCGAGCTATCGCAGACCCGGTCCTGGTACGGCAAGCTGACCCAGGTGCTCGAGTGGAGCAACACTTCGCGCGAATCCGCAGGGCTCGTGTTGCTCGACGACTTCATCTCGGACACGCTGGCCTCGGGCACGCTGATCGCCGACATCCTCGGCAACCAGCCGAATCTCGCGGCGGCGCTGATCAAGCTTCTCGACATCGCCGATGGCGAATACAAGCCCGGCCGCAGCCAGTCTCCCGACATGGCCGGCATGGAGGAGATGCTGTGCAAGCTGATGAAGACCGGGCGCCTGCCGGCGAGCCGTGACATCCTGCTCGAGCGCGTGCGCTCGGAGCTGCGCGGCACCAACCCGCTTTCCAAGAACGACGCCAACGCCGAGATCGAGCGCTTCTGCGAGATCATCGACCGCGTGCTGCTCGACCGCGGCGTTGCCGGCGGCACCGGCATGGCCGAGGCTCTCGTGCATCGCGCCACCGTCATCCTCAATGTCGGCGGCGCCAACGGCCAGCGCGAGGGCGTCGTCTGGGTACTCCGCCGCGGCCCATGGCTGACGGCGAACGCGCATTTCCTGATCAGCATCATGAACGGCCGCATGGCGGCGGCGCTTGACGACGTCCCGGCGACCAAGCTCGAGGCCTTGATCGGCGGCATCCACGACGTGGCCGAGATCGCCGGCAACGCTGGCTCGCCAATGGACCATATGCGCTCGGTCACCAACCTGTACCGTGCGATCGAGATCTGCATCGGACTGCCGCCGGAATCGGCGAAGGCGATCTGCGCCAAGCTCGACGAGCTGCTCCACGACTATGTGGTCAAGGGCAGGATCGTCGAGCAGATGGACAATCCGGGCTGGAAGCTGCACACGCGCGCCTTCCTGCTGATGCAGATGTGCATGCCCGACGTGCTGCCGAACGGAAAGGCGATCATGATCGCGCGGAAGGCGGTGGTGAACCACCTCCGCCGCCCGAATTTCGAGGTCGAGCTGGTCTCCGGCGTCACCGATCCGGAAGAGCAGAAGAAGATCATCCTGCAGTGCCACCACCTGATGAAGGCCGGCGGCTTCAGGTAAGCTGGAGGGATGAACACATCCCTCTGGCCCGAAGGGGCCGCGTATATCCACGGCCGCTTCATGCCGATCGCCGAGGCGGCGATCCCGGTCACCGATTTCGGCTATCGCCGCTCGGACGTCACCTACGATGTCGTCAGCGTTTGGGGCGGCGCCTTCTTCCGCCTCGACGACCATCTGAAGCGCTTCCGCGCCTCGATGCGGTCGCTCCGCCTTGAGCCGCCGGAATCCGACGATGACTTGAAGCGCGTGCTGACCGAGTGCGTGCGCCGCACGGGCTTGCGCGAAGCCTATGTGGCGATGGACTGCCTGCGCGGCCGGCCCAAGCCCGGCCTGCCACGGCATCCGACCAACTGCGCCAACTACATCGTCACCTTCGCTATCCCCTGGGTCTGGGTGATGTCGCCCGAGGTCCAGGAACGCGGTGCGCATCTGATCGTGGCGAAGACGCCGCGCATCGCCGATGAATCCGTCGACCCCAAGGTGAAGAATTTTCATTGGGGCGACCTCACGCGCGGCCTGTTCGAAGCGCATGACCGGGGCGCCGACAATTGCGTGCTGAGCGACGGCAAGGGCTTCGTCACCGAGGGGCCGGGCTACAACGTCTTCTCGATCACCGACGGCGCGGTCGCCACCTCCGACCGCGGTTCGCTCGAAGGCATCACGCGGCTGTCGGTCCAGGAGCTCTGCCGCGACCTCGGCATCGACTTCGCGATCCGGCCGCTGCCGGTGGACGAGCTCAAGGAGGCGGACGAGATCTTCCTCGCCACCACCGCCGGCGGCATCATGCCCGCCTCCCGCATCGAGGGCCGCATCATGGGCAACGACCGCCCCGGCCCGATCTCATCGAAGCTGCGCGAGACCTTCTGGAAGAAGCGCGCCGAAGGCTGGCACGCGACGCCGATCGCGTATTAGGCCGTCCGCAGCACCTCGCGGATCCGCTCTGCGGCACGCATCGTCAGCAGTATGCGGCGCTCGTCCATCGGCATTGCCTGGGACGAGAACTTGGCGATGACGATCTGGTTCTTGCGATCGACGAAGAGATTCTGCCCGTTGACGCCGAGACAGAACAGCATCGGTGATGCGCCGTGCCACACATACCATTTCGAACGGTAGTGGATCGGCATGCCCGGGTAGTAGGGAGTGAAGTCGCCCTTGTCCCAGGCGGTGCGATCGCCTTTGGTCTCGACATCATCGATCCAGGCTGCCGGCACCACCTGCTTCGCGCCGCGCTTTCCATCCTGCACGAGCAGCTGGCCGACGCGGGCGAGATCGCGGGCCGTCCCGCAGAAGCCGCCGGCGCAGCGCGGCGCGCCCAGACGGTCGACGGTGATGTAGGCGCTGCGCTCGGCACCGAGCGGCCGCCATACCAGGCGGCTCATCACGTCGGCATATCGCTCGCCGGCCGCCCGCTCGATCACCCAGCCGAGGAGGTCGGTGTTCGGCGAGACGTAGTGGAAGCGTCCGCCATGCGGGCCGTCGCTCTCGCCGAGCTGCGGGTAGAAACTGCGGAGATCCGTCGGCTTCTCGCCCGGTTCCAGCGGGTTCCAGTTGGTCGACTTGCGATAGGCGATGATCGGGCCTGACGTCGCGAGATAGTTTTCGTCGAACAGGATACCGGCGCGCATATCGAGGAGCTGGCGGATCGTCGCCCCCTTGTAGGCGGTGCCGCCCACCTCCGGAACCAGCGAGGTCACCGGCGCGGCGAGGTCGAGCTTGCCTTGGGCCTCGAGAATGCCGGCGAGCATCCCCAGCATCGACTTCGACACCGACATGAGGATGTGCGGCGTCGCCGCGGTCATGCCGTTGCCGTAGGACTCGGCGACGATACGGCCGCGATGCAGGACCACGAGAGCGTCGGTGTCGGTTTCGGCGAGGAAACCGTGGAGGTCCATGTCGCCGTCGATGCGGAGCCCCGCCAGATCAGCCGGCGCCGAGGGCAGCCGCCAGACATCCTCGGGGTCGTTCGCGATATCGGCCGAAGGCACGATCTCGCGAACGTGCTGGAACGCCCATTTATTGAACGGCGCCGTCCGCCAGTTGGCCAGCGTCACTTGGCCTCCCGCCGCCGGCGGGAAGCCCTGCATCAGGGAGACGTCGTTCAAGGGAAGCGATCCTCGGTTCGTCGGGAGAGCTACAAGAGTCACCCCGCGATCGGGTACGGTCAACGCCGGACCAAAAGGGAGGGAATGCCATGATCCACGTCCTCGCCATCATCACCACCAAGCCCGGCATGCGCGCCAAGGTGCTGGAGATGTTCCACGCCAACATGCCGGCGGTGCATGCCGAGAAGGGCTGCATCGAGTACGGGCCGGTGGTCGACACCGAGACCTCGCCTGCCAAGTTCGGGCCCGACACCTTCGTCGTCGTCGAGAAATGGGAGACCCCGGCCGACCTCAAGGCGCATGCGGCGGCGCCGCACATGGCCGCCTATGCGGCGAAGGTGAAGGACATGATCGCCAACCGAGCCATCCACGTGCTGGATCCGGCCTGATGCCAACCCTCTCGCATGATCAGGTTCTGAAAGGTCAGGTGGCGCTCGTCACCGGCGCCGGCCGCGGCCTCGGCCGCGCCTTCGCCGAGACGCTGGCGACGATGGGTGCGTCCATCGGCGTGCACGGCATGCGCGAGCATGGTCCCGCCGAATACGGCGAAGGCACGACCTTGACCGCGACCGCCGAGGCGATCGGCAAGGAACACGGCGTCAAGGTCGTGCGCACGCTGGGCGACCTCACGCGCATGGAAGACTGCGCGCGCATCGTCGCCGAGACCGAGAAGGCTCTCGGCCCCATCGACATCCTGGTTCACAACGCCGGCGGCGACATCGCCGCGGCCGGCGGCAAGCCGAACCCCAACGATTGCGTGCTGATCAAGGAGGAGGATGTCCGCGCCGTGCTCGACCGCAACCTCTTGAGCACGATCTTCATGTGCCAGCAGGTGGCGCCCGGCATGATGCAGCGCAAGCGCGGCCGCATCGTCACGCTCAGCTCGATCGCGGGATATATCGGCCGCGAGAACGGGGCGATCTACGCCACCGCCAAGGCCGGCGTCATCCACTACACGCGCTGCCTCGCGGCTCAGCTCCGTCCCTATGACGTGACTGTCAACTCGATCGCGCCCGGCGGCACGCGCACCGGCCGCTTCATCGGCACCGGCCAGGGCAACGATCCGAAGAAGATGGTCACCGAAGGAACGCTCGACCGCGTCGCCACCGTCGACGAGGTCGCGCGCACGGTCGCGATCTTCGCCGGCCCCGCCGGCGCCTTCGTCACCGGCCAGGTGCTGCGCGTCGACGGCGGCGGCCAGCTATGGCCGGCGTGAATGCCTAAGCTGACGCCGAAGCAGATTCAGATGTTCGTCGTCATCGGCGTCTGCGTCGCCATGCCGATGATCGCGATGTTGGCGGTCGCGATCGTCGTCGTCGTCGTCGATTTCATGGCGGGCGGCTAGCGCCGGCGCTTGCGCGCCGGGGCGACGCCTTCGAACCAGCGCGCGAGGTCCGGCCCTTGAGGCCTCCCGGCGGCCTGCCAGAGCTCGAAGGCGCGGCGGCGGACGAAGTCGTCCTCGACCGGCAGCGGATTGCCGAACTCCGGCGGTGCCGCGCCGCGGCGTTTCTTCGGTGCCGGCGCCTTCGCTTCGAACAGGTCGGGGCCGCCGGCGATGACAGGGCGTCTGGCGCTGCCGTTGACGCGATGCGCGGTGCGAGCCATGGGGGCCCCTACTTCGGTTTCGAAGGCTTGGTCTTGCGGCGGGCACCGGTCTTCTTGTTCGGGACCTTCTTGCCCTTCTTGCGCGCCTCGGAAAGGCCGATGGCGATCGCCTGCTTGCGGCTCTTCACCGCCCCGCCCTTGCCGCTCTTCAGCGTCCCCTTCTTCTGGCGCTTCACCGCGCTCTTCACATCCTTGGAGGCGCTCCGGGAGTATCGGGCCATGTCATCTCCTGATTCTGCCGTGACCAAAAGAACCACGGAAGACGGAGATGGTTTCCCCAAAGAAAAACGGCGCCGAGGGACCCGGCACCGCTTTCAAGTGCTCCCAGACGAGCTCGGCTACTTGGCGGCTTGGACCGCCCGCTTCGCCATCACCTTGATAAGGTGTGCGCGATAATCGGCCGAGGCATGGATGTCTGAGTTGAGGCCTTTCGCGTCGACCTTGACCGCGTCGAGCGCGCCGGCATCGAACGACTTGCCGAGCGCTTCCTCGAAGGACTTCTTGCGGAAGACGCCGCCTTCACCCGCCCCGGTCACGGCGACGCGGACGCCGCCCTTGGTCTTGGCGACGAAGACGCCGACCAGCGCGTAGCGCGAGGCCGGGTTGCGGAACTTCTGGTAATTGGCCTTCTCCGGCGCCGGGAAGGAGATCGCGGTGATCACCTCGCCCTCTTCCAGCGCCGTCTCGAACAGGCCCTTGAAGAAGTCGTCGGCGGCGATCTTGCGCTTGCTGGTGACGATGGTGGCGCCGAGCGCGACGCAGGCCGCCGGATAGTCCGCCGCCGGGTCGTTGTTGGCGACCGAGCCGCCGATGGTGCCGCGGTTGCGCACCGCCGGATCGCCGATGCCCTCGGCGAGCTCGGCCAGCGCCGGGATCGCCTTCTTCACCTCGGCCGACTTGGCGACCGCGGCATGCGTGGTCATCGCGCCGATGGTGACGCCGCCGCCCTCGGCCTTGATGCCGACGAGATCCTTGATCCCCCCGAGATCGACGAGCTTGGAGGGCTGCGCCAGGCGCAGCTTCAGGGTCGGGATCAGCGTCATGCCGCCGGCGACGATCTTGGCTTCGCCGGTCGCGGCCTTGGACGCATCGGCGACCGAGCCCGCCTTCTGATATTCGAATGAGTACATTGTCGGTCCCCTTGCTTACTCGGCCGCGCGGGCCGTCTGGGCGTTCGCCGCCCGCCAAATCTTCTCGTTCGTCGCCGGCATGTCCATATGCGCGACGCCGAGCGCGTTGCAGATCGCGTTCAGGATCGCCGGAGGCGCGCCGATGGCCCCCGCCTCGCCGCAGCCCTTCACGCCCAACGGGTTGTGCGTGCACGGCGTCGGCTTGTCGGTGTGCTGCACCTCCAGCGGCGGAAGGTCGTCCGCCCTCGGCAGGCAGTAGTCGTTGTAGGAGCCGGTGAGCAGCTGCCCTTCCTTGTTGTAGACGCAGGTCTCGAGCAGCGCCTGGCCGATGCCCTGGACGATGCCGCCATGGACCTGGCCCTCGACGATCATCGGATTGATGATCTTGCCGAAATCGTCGGATGCGACGAAGCGCGCGATCTCGATCGTGCCGGTATCCTTGTCGATCTCGACCTCGGCGATGTAGCAGCCCGACGGATAGGTGAAGTTGAGCGGGTCGTAGAAGGCCTGCTCTTCCAAGCCCGGCTCGAGCTCGGTGATCGGGTAGTTGTGCGGCACATAGGCCGTCAGCGCGACCTCGCCGAAGGTCTTCGCCTTGTCGGTGCCGGCGACCGTGAACTTGCCGTCCTTGAACTCGACGTCCTTCTCGGACGCCTCCATCAGGTGGGCGGCGATCTTCTTGCCCTTGGCAACGATCTTGTCGAGCGCCTTCACCAGGGCGGCGCCGCCGACCGCGATCGAGCGCGATCCGTAGGTGCCCATGCCGAAGGCGATCTTGCCGGTATCGCCGTGGACGATGTCGATCTGCTCGAGCGGGACGCCGAGCTTCTCGGACACCACCTGGGCGAAGGTCGTCTCGTGTCCCTGGCCGTGCTGGTGGCTGCCGGTGAAGATCGAGACCGAGCCGGTCGGGTGCACGCGCACATTGGCGGATTCGTAGAGGCCGGCGCGGGCGCCGAGCGAGCCCACCACCGCCGAGGGTGCGATGCCGCAGGCCTCGATGTAGCAGGACATGCCGATGCCGCGGAGCTTCCCCTTCTTCGCCGCCGCCTCCTTGCGCGCGGCGAAGCCTTTGTAGTCGATCATCTTCATCGCCATGTCGAGCGTGGCGTCGTAATTGCCGGTGTCGTACTGGAGCGCCACCGGCGTCTGGTAGGGGAACTGGCTCGGCTGGATGAAGTTCTTCCGGCGGATCTCGGCCGGGTCCATCTTCATCTCGCGCGCCGCGACGTCGACCAGGCGCTCGATCAGGAATGTGGCCTCCGGCCTGCCGGCGCCGCGATAGGCATCGACCGGGACGGTGTTGGTGAACACGGCCTTCACGTTGCAGAAGATCGCGGGCGTCGTGTACACGCCGGCGAGCAGCGTCCCGTAGAGATATGTCGGCACGCAGGTCGAGAAGGTGGAGAGATACGCGCCCATATTGGCGAGCGTCTCGACCTTGAGGCCGAGGAACTTCCCGTCCTTGTCCAGCGCCAGCTCGGCATGGCTGATGTGGTCGCGGCCATGCGCGTCCGACATGAAGCTTTCGCTGCGGTCGGCCGTCCACTTGATCGGCCTCTTCAGCTGGCCGGCCGCCCAGGTGACGATCGCCTCCTCGGCATAGTGGAAGATCTTCGAGCCGAAGCCGCCGCCGACATCGGGAGCGACGATACGGAGCTTCGACTCGGGGATCGACAGCACGAAGGCGCCCATCAGCAGCCGGATCACGTGCGGGTTCTGGCTGGTGGTGTAGAGCGTGTAGTCGCCGGTCGCCTTGTCGAAATCGCCGATCGCCGCGCGCGGTTCCATCGCGTTCGGGATCAGGCGGTTGTTGACGAGGTCGATCTTGGCGACCTTGTGCGCCTTGGCGAAGGCGGCGTCGGTCGCGGCCTTGTCGCCCAGGCCCCAGTCGTAGCAGATGTTGCCCTTGGCCTGCGGCCAGACCTGCGGCGCATTCGGCTTGACCGCGTCGCCGAGCGAGACGGCCGCCGGCAGCACGCCGTAGTCGATGCCGAGCGCCTCCGCCCCGTCGCGCGCCTGCTGCTTGGTCTCGGCGATGACGACCGCGACGATATCGCCGACATGGCGCACGAACTCTTGCGCGATCACCGGATGCGGCGGCTCGACCATCGGCGAGCCGTCCTGGTTCTTGACCAGCCAGCCGCAGGGAAGCCCGCCGACCTTCATGTCGTCGCCGGTGTAGACGGCGAGCACGCCCGGCATGCCGAGCGTCTTCGACTTGTCGATCTTGTTGATCTTGGCGTGCGCGTGCGGCGAGCGGACCATGATCGCATGGGTCTGCCCGTGCCGGTTGATGTCATCCGTGTAGGTGCCGCTTCCCGTAAGGAAACGCGCGTCTTCGCGACGCCTTACGGAAGCGCCGATCCCCGTACCTTCTGGCATGGCGGTCTCTCCCTCATCTTCGTCTTTGTTGGTCGTTCGCGTCCGGCCGGCCCTTAGGCCATGGCCTTGGCGCCGGCGGCGATCGCCTTGACGATGTTGTGGTAGCCCGTGCAGCGGCAGAGATTGCCCTCAAGCCACTCGCGGATCTCGTGCTCCGACGGATTCTTGTTGTTCTTCACCAGGTCGACGGCGCTCATCACCATGCCGGGGGTGCAGAAGCCGCATTGCAGGCCGTGATGCTCGCGGAAGGCTTCCTGCATCGGGTGCAGCTTGCCGTCCTTGGCGAGGCCTTCGATGGTCAGCACCTCGGCGCCCTCGGCCTGGACCGCGAGCATGGTGCAGCTCTTGACCGACTTGCCGTCGACATGGACGACGCAGGCGCCGCACTGGCTGGTGTCGCAGCCGACATGCGTGCCGGTGAGGCCCAGGGTCTCGCGGATGAATTGGACGAGAAGAGTCCGCGGCTCGGCCGAGCCCGACACCTTCTTGCCGTTGACGGTCATCGACACAGTGGCGGGCATCGCCCCCTCCCGTTTTTTTCAGCTCTAAGGTCTTGGCCTTCCGGGCGAGACGAATGGTTCTTGTTTGGCGCCCGGCCGACGACAGATAAGTTTCGACCGGAGCCGAGCCATCGGTCAAGCGTTTGCGACAACTGGTGGGAAAACGGGAAAGCGGCTATGAACAACGTAGCGTAGAGGTGGGGAGCCGGGGATGCCGCAGCCGATCGAGTTCTGGTTCGACTTCTCTTCGCCCTACGGCTATCTCGCCGCCCAGAAGATCGACAAGCTCGCCGAGAACCACCGGCGCTCGGCCTCGTGGCGGCCCTTTCTCCTGGGCGCGGTCTTCAAGGTGACGGGCCAGCAGCCGCTGATGAGCCTCCCCCTCAAGGGGTCCTACGCCAAGCACGACATGGAGCGCTCGGCGCGCGAGTACGAGGTACCGCTCCAGATACCGGCCAAGTTCCCGTTCCTCTCGGTCGCCGCCGCCCGCGGCTTCTACTTCATCGACGCGACCGACCCCGGCAAGGCCCGCGCCTACGCCAAGGCCGTCTATCACCGGATCTTCGGCGAGGGTCAGCCGCCCGAGACCGGCGAGCAGGCGGCCGAGCTCGGGTCCAAGGTCGGCATCGATCCGAAGACGCTGCTCGCCGGCATCAACGACCAGGCGATCAAGGACAAGCTGCGATCCGAGACCGACCGCGCGATCGCGGCCGGCGTCTTCGGCTCGCCCTTCTTCATCGTCGACGGCGAGCCCTTCTGGGGGCATGACCGCCTGGATCAGATCGACCGCTGGCTCGATACCGGCGGATGGTGAGCTGAGCACCCATGAGCGTCATTTCTTCCCAGATCAACCCGCGCTCGGACGAGTTCCGGCGCAACGCCGAGGCGATGCGGGCGCAGGTCGACGACCTTCGCCGGATCCTCCAGAAGATCAGGCAGGGCGGCGGCGAGGAGGCGCGCAAGCGCCATCTCGGCCGCAACAAGCTGCTGCCGCGCGATCGCGTGCGCACGCTGCTCGATCCCGGCTCGCCCTTTCTCGAGCTGTCGCCGCTGGCCGCCTACCAGCTCTATGACGAAGAGGTGCCAGCGTCCGGCCTCATCACCGGCATCGGCCGCGTCTCGGGCCGCGAATGCGTGCTCATCGTCAACGACGCCACGGTCAAGGGCGGCACCTACTACCTCGTCACCATTAAGAAGCATCTTCGCGCCCAGGAGATCGCGCGCGAGAACCGGCTTCCCTGCATCTATCTCGTCGACTCCGGCGGCGCGCATCTGCCGAGCCAGGCCGACGTCTTCCCCGACCGCGACCATTTCGGGCGGCACTTCTACAACATGGCGAACCTCTCGGCCGCCGATATCCCGCAAATCGCGGTGGTGATGGGAAGCTGCACCGCCGGCGGCGCCTATGTGCCGGCGATGTCGAGCGAGGCGATCATCGTCAAGAACCAAGGGACGATCTTCCTCGGCGGCCCGCCGCTGGTGAAGGCGGCCACCGGTGAGGTCGTTTCGGCCGAGGATCTCGGCGGCGCCGATGTGCATACTCGCATCTCGGGCGTCGCCGACCACTTCGCGGAGGACGACGCGCATGCGCTCGGCATCGCCAGGCGCGCCGTCGCCAACCTGAACTATGTGAAGCAGAACCCGCTCGACGTGACGACGCCGGAAGACCCGCATTACGACCCGGCCGAGCTCTACGGCGTGATCCCGCCCGATCTCCGGACGCCCTTCGACGTGCGCGAGGTGATCGCGCGCCTGGTCGACGGGTCGCGTCTGGACGAGTTCAAGGCGCGTTACGGCACGACCTTGGTCTGCGGCTTCGCCCGCATCATGGGCTACCCGATCGGCATCCTCGCCAATAACGGCATCCTGTTCTCGGAATCGTCGCTCAAGGGCGCGCATTTCATCGAGCTCTGCTGCCAGCGCCGCATTCCGCTTCTCTTCCTGCAGAACATCTCGGGCTTCATGGTCGGGCGCAAATACGAGGCGGGCGGCATCGCCAAGGACGGCGCCAAGCTGGTGACGGCGGTCAGCTGCGCCCAGGTGCCGAAATTCACCATGCTCATCGGCGGCAGCTTCGGCGCCGGCAATTACGGCATGTGCGGGAGGGCCTACCAGCCGCGCC
>Ga0194121_10007878_pt1 | contig 13722 bp, 16 predicted proteins | sample TA2MahCa50mmetaG_FD_148609 | JGI IMG/M metagenome (GOLD analysis project Ga0194121, IMG submission 148609) | Freshwater microbial communities from Lake Tanganyika, Tanzania - TA2015020 Mahale Deep Cast 50m | ecosystem: Environmental > Aquatic > Freshwater > Lake | place: Tanzania: Lake... | reverse complement strand
CCTACGAGCCCGTCTGGGCGATCGGCACCGGAAAGACCGCGACATCCGATGACATCAGGGCGATGCACGCCCATATCCGCTCTTATCTGGAGCGGCGTTACGACCGGATAACCGGCGTCTCCGTGCTCTATGGCGGCTCGGTAAAGGGCGACAATGCCAGGGAGATCCTCGGCGTCAGCGGCGTCGACGGCGCCCTCGTCGGCGGTGCCAGCCTCAAGGCCGAGGAGTTCTGGGCGATCTGCACGGCGCGGTAGGCGCGCCTGCGGGCTGGAATCGTCCGTCATTCGGCGCTACAACCCGCCGGCTCAGAAGGTAGAGGCCGATGACCGTCATCCTGATGACTATCCACATCATGCTCGCCGTCGCGATGATCGCCCTTGTGCTGCTGCAGCGCACCGACCAGTCGGGCCTGGGTGGTCTCGGCGGCGGAGGCGGTGGCGGCGGCAACTTCATGTCGACCCGCGGCCAGGCGAACCTGCTGAGCCGGACGACTGCGATTCTCTTCGCCTGCTTCGTCGTCAGCAGCCTTGTGCTGGTACTGCTGGCGCAGCCGGGCTCGAATCGCCCGCGTTCGATCGCCGACGAGGTGAACCCGCCGGCCGCGCCTGCGCAGCCCGCGCAACCCGCGGTTCCGTTGAGCCGTTGATGGATTCGGACCGCCGAGGCTGGCCCCCGGCCCGGCGGTTGGTGTAGCTTCGGGGTCCATGACGCGCTTCATCTTCATCACCGGCGGCGTCGTGTCTTCCCTTGGCAAAGGTCTGGCGTCAGCGGCCCTCGGGGCGCTCCTCCAGACGCGCGGCTACAAGGTCCGCTTGCGGAAGCTCGACCCCTATCTCAACGTCGATCCGGGGACCATGAGCCCCTACCAGCATGGCGAGGTCTACGTCACCGATGACGGGGCCGAGACCGATCTGGACCTCGGCCATTACGAGCGCTTCACCGGCGTTCCGGCGCGCAAATCCGACAGCGTCACCACCGGGCGCATCTATTCCAACGTGCTGGCGAAGGAGCGCCGCGGCGACTATCTCGGCGCCACCGTTCAGGTGATCCCGCACGTCACCGACGCGATCAAGGAATTCGTCCAGGCGGAGACCGCGGACGAGGACTTCATCCTCTGCGAGATCGGCGGCACCGTCGGCGACATCGAGAGCCTGCCCTTCCTCGAGGCCATCCGGCAGATCGGCAACGAGCTCGGCCGCGAGAAGACGCTGTTCATACACCTGACGCTGGTGCCCTACATCCGCTCCGCCGGCGAGCTCAAGACCAAGCCGACCCAGCACTCGGTCAAGGAGCTGCAGAGCCTCGGCATCCAGCCCGACATCGTCGTCTGCCGCACCGAGATGGAGATCCCGAAGGACGCGCGCCGCAAGATCGCGCTGTTCTGCAACGTGCAGCCGGACAACGTCGTGCAGGCGCTCGATGTCGACACGATCTACCAGGTGCCGGTCGCCTATCACGCCGAAGGCCTCGACACCGCCGTCGTCCGCCATTTCAGCCTCGTCGAGAAGGAGCCGGACCTCTCGCGCTGGAAGTCGATCGTCCATCGCGTGCGCCAGCCGGAAGGCGAGGTTTCGATCGCGATCGTCGGCAAGTACATGAACCTCCGCGACAGCTACAAGTCGCTGGCCGAAGCGCTGGCGCATGGCGGCATCGCCAACAACGTGCGCGTCAAGCTCGACTGGATCGACAGCGTCGTCTTCGAGAAGGAGGACGCCGTCCAGCACCTGGAGCATGTGCACGGCATCCTCGTGCCCGGCGGCTTCGGCGAGCGCGGCACCGAGGGCAAGATCTCGGCCGCCCAGTTCGCGCGCGAGCGCGAGGTGCCTTACTTCGGCATATGCTTCGGCATGCAGATGGCGGTGATCGAGGCGACGAGGCACCTGGTCGGCATCAAGAATGCGAGCTCGACCGAGTTCGGCCCGACCTCGGAGCCGGTGGTCGGCCTGCTCACCGAGTGGATGCGCGGCAACCAGATCGAGCGCCGCAACGCCGAGGACGATCTCGGCGGCACCATGCGGCTCGGCGCCTATGAAGCGAAGCTCGCCAAGGGCAGCCGCGTCTCCGAGGTCTATGGCGGCTCTACCTCGATCAGCGAGCGCCATCGCCACCGCTACGAGGTCAATCCGGCCTATGTCGAGCGGCTGGAATCGGCCGGCATGATCTTCTCCGGCATGTCGCCGGACGGCACGCTGCCCGAGATCATCGAGATCCCGGATCATCCGTGGTTCATCGGCGTGCAGTACCACCCCGAGCTAAAGTCGAAACCCTTCGAGCCGCATCCGCTGTTCACCAGCTTCGTCAAGGCGGCGGTCGAGCAGTCGAGACTCGTGTGAGCGCGCGCACCGTTCGCATCGGCGAGCTCGACGTCGCCAACGACCGTCCCCTGTCGATCATCGCTGGTCCCTGTCAGCTCGAAAGCCGCCAGCACGCGCTGGAGATGAGTCAGGCGCTGAAGGAGATGGCGGCGAAGGCCGGCGTCGGGCTCGTCTACAAGACCTCCTTCGACAAGGCGAACCGCAGCTCGGTCAAGACCGCGCGCGGCCTCGGCCTGAAAAAGAGCCTGCCGATCCTCGCCGAAGTGCGCGAGAGCCTGGGCATCCCGGTGCTGACCGACGTGCACGCGCCCGAGCAATGCGCACCGGTTGCCGAGGCCGTCGACGTTCTGCAGATCCCGGCCTTCCTCTCGCGCCAGACCGACCTGCTGCTCGCCGCCGGCGAGACCGGCAAGCCGATCAATGTGAAGAAGGGCCAGTTCCTCGCCCCCTGGGACATGAAGAACGTGGCTTTGAAGATCGCCTCCACCGGCAACGAGAACGTGCTGCTCTGCGAGCGCGGCGCCTCCTTCGGCTACAACACGCTCGTCTCCGACATGCGCTCGCTCCCGATCATGGCCGAGACCGGCTATCCGGTCGTGTTCGACGCCACGCATTCGGTGCAGCAGCCGGGTGGGCAGGGCGAGACCTCCGGCGGCCAGCGCGAATTCGTGCCGGTGCTGGCGCGCGCCGCGGTCGCGGTCGGCGTCGCCATGGTGTTCATGGAGACGCACGAGGATCCCGACCGCGCGCCGTCCGACGGACCAAACATGGTGCCACTTAAGGACATGCCGGCACTGCTCGCGACGCTGGTCGAGATCGACCGCATCGCCAAGGGAAGGGCGAACCGATGACCGTCCGCGACATGCTGGCGAAGGCGCGCGTGGTGCCGGTGATGACCGTGCACGATCCGACCGAGGGCCTCGAGCTCGCCAGGGCGCTGGTTGCCGGCGGCCTTACGATGCTCGAGGTGACGCTGCGTACCAGCCAGGCGCTGGCCGCGGTCGAGGCGATCGCCACGGTGCTGCCGGAAGCGACCGTCGGCGTCGGCACCTTGACCCGGCCCGAGGAGTTCAAGGCGGCGCGCGATGCCGGCGCGGTCTTCGCCGTCAGCCCCGGCCTCACGCCGCGTCTTGCCGAAGCGGGGAAGGGGAGCGGGCTCGCCTACCTGCCGAGCGCGATCACGCCCTCGGAGGTGATGGCGGCACGCGAATGGGGCTACACGACGCTCAAGTTCTTTCCCTGCAAGGCGGCCGGCGGCATCGGCGCGCTCAAGAATTTCGAGCCGGTCTTCGCCGATGTCGCGTTCTGCCCGACCGGCGGGCTCGGCATGGATGACTTCGGCGATTATCTCGCGCTCTCCAACGTGGTCGCCGCCGGCGGCACCTGGATGATGCCGGCGACCCTGGTCAAGGCGAAGGACTGGGCCGGCATCACCGCGCTCGCCCGCCAGGCGGCGCGCTGACTTCGAGGCCATGATCCGCACCCTCGTCGTGCGCCTCGGCGCGCTCGGCGATGCGGTGCTCACCCTGCCGGCGCTCGCTCATCTCCTCGCGCGCGGCGACACGGTCACCGTGCTCGGCCTTCCGGCCTCCTGGGCCTTCCTGCCGCGGCGCGATCGGTTGCGCATCGAGGATGCCGACGGCCCGCGCTCCCGCGGTCTCTTCTCAGGCGCGGCCTCCGACGCAACGAGCGGCTTCGATCGCGCGGTCGTCATGCTCGGCAATGTGTCGGTCGCCGACGCGCTCACGCGCGCCGGCATCGCCACGACTCATGTCTCGCCGATCAAACCAGGAGAGGCGGGCGAGCATGCGGCGCTGCGCCTGCTGCGCGGCGTCGGTGGGACTTCGGTCGATGCCGAGGCGGTGCGCGCGCTGATCGCGCCCGATCCGGGCGGCGAGGAATACGACCTCGTCCTGCATCCGGGCAGCGGCGGCAAGCATAAGCGCTGGCCGGCCGATCGCTTCGCCGCGCTGGCACGACGCTTCCGCTCGCCGTTGATCCTGCTGGGACCGGCGGAGGAGGAACTCACGCCGGTGTTCGACGGGCTCAACGTCGCGCAGGCGTGGCCGATGCGCCAGGTCGTCTCGCTGCTGGCAAAGGCGCACGCCTTCGTCGGCAATGATTCCGGCGTCAGCCACCTCGCGAGCTGGCTCTGCCCGACGTTGGCGCTGTTCGGCCCGACGGATCCGAAAGTGTGGGCGCCGGCAGGGCCGCGTGGGAATTTGCTCGTGGCGCCGGAGGGCGATCTCTCGCGTCTGACCGTAGACGACGTCGCAGGCCGTCTCGCTTAAGCGTTCGCGAGAACCAGGATCTTGCCGTCGCGGCCGCCTTCGGCGGCGTGCCGGAGCGCGGTTCCAATCGCGATCATCGGGTATGTGGCGAGGATCGGGATGCGGAGCTTGCCCGAGGCGACGAGCCGCGACAGCGCCATGTAGTCCTTCTGCACGGCCTCCGGCGAGCGCTTCGCGATCGCCGCGGGCAGCGAGTATCCGACCATCGAGAGGTTCTGGAAGATCAGCTGCTGCGGCGTGATCTCGCAAGGCAGGTTCGAGAGCAGGCCATAGACCACGATCGGCGCGTTGTCGGCGAGGCAGGCGGCGATCGCGCGCGTCGCCGGTCCGGCAACGGCATCGAAGGCGGCCATCGGACGGGCGGCGCCGGTCGCCGCGAGCACGCGCTCGGCGAGCGTGTCGTGCGGCTCGGCAAGCACGACGGCGTCTCCGCCGGCGGCCTTCACCGCGGCCACCGCATCCTCGCGACGGACGATATTGACCGTACGAAGGCCGCGCTCGCGCGCCAGCGTCGCGAGCGAGAGACCGACGCCGGAGTTCGCCGCCGTCTGCAGGATCCAGTTGCCGCGCTCGCGCGGCGCGTAGTCCTCCAGCATGTACCAGGCCGTGCCCGGAAGGCCGCGCAGCATAGACAGTTGTTGCGGATCGGCGGCCTGGTCGACGGCGAGCAGGCTCGAGGCCGCCACCACGCGCCGCTGGATCCAGCTCTCGGTCTGCATCGGCACCGCGACATCTCCCGGCGAGAAGCCGGCAACGCCGCTGCCGGCTTTCAGCACGCGCACTGCGGCCTCGCTGCCTGGCTGCGCCGGGAAGGAAGGCTTCTGTCGGTGCTTGCCCTCGATGCGCAGCAGGTCGGAGGGATTGACCGGGAAGACCAGGGTTTCGACCAGGACCTCGCCCGGCCCAGGCGGCGCCGGTTCGGGAACCTCCTCGACCTGGCAGACAGTGGCTGGCTCGCCGAAGGCGCGATAGGCAATCCGCTTCACCCGTGACCTCCTTGTGTCAAGGAAACGACCGACATAGTGCCGCGTTCATCCGCCGGTAGAGGAGAAGTGCGATGCTCAGACGTCTCGTCATCCTCGCGGTCGTGTCGGCGGTCGCCGCCGTGTTCCTGGTCGCCACCAACCAGCGCATGCTGGTCTGGGAGACCAAGGCCACGCCGGGCGACACCTATGTCGTCCAAGGTCACGGCGATCTCGGCAAGTCGCAGCAGCCCTCGCTGGTGTGCCGGTACTTCACGGGCTTCGATGTCGTGACCAAGGTCGTTCCTTATCAGCCTGCGGCCGGCAACGGCAGCTGTCCGTTCCTCGCCGAGAACGCCGTCTAGAACGTCGGAGGCTCCATCTTCGGGAAGCGCGGCGCCGGTCCCTGGATCGGCGCGCCCAGGGTCGCGTGCACGTCGATGCCGTTCTTCAGCACGAGGCGATGGTTGGCGCGGTCCGATGCCGCGGCGATGTCCTTGGCCGGGTTGCCCTGGACCAGCAGCAGGTCGGCCCATGAGCCCTCCGCGATGCGGCCGCGATCAGTGAAGCCGATCAGGTCGGCGGCATTGCCGGTCGCCGAGCGGATCGCATCCAGCGGCGTGACGCCGAGATCGACCAGGTGCTTCAGCTCCTGGCTGTTCTCGCCGTGGAAATTGAACGGGGTGCCGGCGTCGGTCCCCATCGCCAGCTTGCCGCCCGCCTTATAGAAGCGGATCACCGAGTCCTGGTGCATCTTGCAGAAGCGCTGGGCCTTCTCTCGCATGTAGGCGGGGATGACGTCCGGCCGTGACAGCGTGCGGTCCATCGATGCCAGCGTCGCCACCAGGTAGACGTTGCGCTTCTTCATCTCCTCGATGATCTCGTCGGTGAGCTGGAAGCCGTGCTCGATCGAGCCGACGCCCGCCTCGACCGCGTTCTTGATGCCGGGTGCACCCTGGGCATGCGCGGTGCTCTTGCGATTGAAGCGCTTGGCCTCGGCGACGCCGGCGGTCAGCTCTTCCAGGGTCAGCTGCGCCAGCATCGGATCGACGTTCGGCGTGGCGACGCCGCCGGTGGCGATGAACTTGATGTGGTCGGCGCCGGCCTTGATGTTCTCGCGCACGGCCTTCGCCACGTCGAGCGGACCGTCGGCTTCGCGGCCGAGGAACCAGCCATGGCCCCCGGTCATGCAGATGACCTTGCCGGCGCAGTGCAGCGTGGGGCCGAGCTGGTGCCCGGCGTTGAAGGCGTCGCGCACGGCGATTTCGAGATAGTCGCGGCCGCCCAGATCGCGAATACTGGTGAAGCCGCCGCGGAGCGTCGCCTGTGCCAGCTCGAGCACGCGCATGACAGCTTCCTGCGGCGTCGTCCCGCGGAAGCTCGCCAGCAGGTTGGCTTCGCCGGGCAGCACCAGATGCACATGGCAGTCGATCAGGCCCGGCATCAGCGTCATGCCGGCCGTGTCGACGCGCTTGCCGGAGAAGCCCGAGAACTCTCCCGCCGGCGCCACCCGGGCAATCCGGCCATTCTCGACCACCACGCCCAATCCTTCGGCCGGCGCTTTGCTGCCGTCGAACACGAGCCCGCCGACAAAAACGGTCTTCATCCGGATGCTCTCCGCTTTCTCGTCTTGGGGGAAGTCTAGCGCGTCCGCGTTCGGATGCGGCCGCTTCCGTCAGTCGACGAAAGCCGAAGTCAGCCCGAGAGCGCCTCGACGCCCTTGAGGCGGAGATCGTTTGCAACGTCGGGGCCGGCGAGGAGCTCGATCAGGCGGACCGAGGCGTAGAGGTTCGCCTCCACCGCGCCCCGCTGCTTGGTCGAGAAGTAGCGCCCGTGCAGCGTATCGATCGTGCTCTGGGTGATGCCGGTCAGCTGCTCGTGCAGGTTGCTCAGCTTCTCCTCGGCCTCGCCGCCGAGCCCCAGTTCCTCGGCGTAGCGTACGCAGAGGCGGAGCGCGATCGCGCGCTGCTCGGCCTCGCGCAGCCTCACCTCGTCCGGCGGCTCGTCCCAGTTGGTGATGCCGCCGGCGCCGCCGATGCCGGTGATGAACATGGCCTGGTCGGCACCGTTCAGGATGTTGACGTGGACCATGTCGCGCAGCGAGCGCCGGGCACGCTCGAGCTGGCGGTCGAGGCCCTTGCCCTGGCCGCTCGCCTGCACCGCGGCCTTGGCGCCGAGCATGGTCTTGGCGAGATCGGCGATCTGGCGGGCGAGCGTTTCGGAATCCGGCTTGTAGTCGCCGCCTTCGAGGTCGAGGCGCATGGTTTCGAGACGTTGCTCGGCGCCGGTGACGAGGGCTCGGATGGCGAGCGCCGCCAGCGCCGGGTCGACCGGCTGCTTCTTCTCGGAGGCGAGCTTCTCAAGCGCCTCCATGATTTCCCAGGGCTTCTCCAGGCAGCTCATCGCGACCAGCAGCAGCGTCTCCGCCTTCTTCGCGGCGAATTTCGTCGCCCGGTCCATATGGTCGCCGATGATCTTGATCACGCCGGTCGACAGCGTCTGGATCGGGCGCGGCGGCAGCTGTCGGCGCATCGACTGGACGATGTCGGCGATCTCCAGGATCTCGACGATGTCGGCGAGCGCCTTGAAGATGTGCTCGCCCTTGATCTTCTCGACCAGGTCGCGGCGGCTGATCGCGTCGCGCTGGTTGCGCACCATCAGGCTGCGGAGATTGACCGCGCCCATCGCCCAGATCTTGGAGCCGATCGCCTCGCACTTCGGATCGTCGATCGCGAGGCTGCCGAGCTCCTGCTCCATCTCGGCGATCTGGCCCTTCTCGGCCTCCTCCTCGAACATCTTGTAGACGGGCTCGATCGCGGTGCGCGGGATGCGGCCGTCGACGGGGAGCTGGCTCTTGGTGTTGTAGAGCAGCTCCTCGAACGGCCGGCAGAGCTGACGCTTGACCGTGTTGCGCCGGGGCGGGCGCACCTGGACCATGCGCGGGCGCATCTTCGAGAGCAGCAGGCGAAGCGGCGTGGTGTCGCCGCCGCGCTCGAGGTTCTTCTCGAGGAAGTTGACGAGCTGGAGGAACTTCGCCTCCGGGATCTCGAACAGCTTGTTCTCGAGATCGGTAAGATTCTCCTCGCCGGTCACAGCGGTGCTCCCTTGAGCCTCTCCAGGCGAAGCATGTGGTCGAAGTCGATACCGATGGTGGCGGCTCCTTCTCCGGCGACGGGCTTGATCTGCTTGCGCAAGGCGTTGACCAGACTCGACCACGTATCCTGGCTGGTCGTCGGCAGTTCGTCACGCGGAACGATCGGCAGGTGCCGGACGACGTCGCGCAGCGCGGCGCGCTGTTCCTCTCTCGGCCGGCCGGCCGCCTGGTCCCACAGCTTCACCACCTGTTCCCAGCCGTCCAGGATCCAGAGCAGCTTGTAGACGATCGAGTCCGTGGTGCGGATCGTGCCGTCCCAGTTGCGCAGCGACTCCGAGGGCTGCTTTCCGGCGACGTCGATGTCGGTGGCGAACTCGGTGGCGAGCCGCCAGGTCTCGCGGCAGAAGTCGGCGGCGAGCTGGGCATCGGCGGCGCCGTCGATCTGGTCCTCGGTCTCGCCCTTGCCCCATTCGACGAACTGTTCGCCGAGCGGCTTCAGCCGGTTGATGAGGCGGCGGGGAGGGGCCTCGGCCGGCATCTCGGCGAGGCCGACGGGGGAGACCGATTTCGACCAGGTGTCGATGCGTTCGTGCAGCGTGTCGAAATTCCAGCCCAGGGACGACGCGATGTCGGAGAGGATCTTGCGCGCCTTCTGCTGACCGGCGGCGCTGCTGAGCTCCGCCAGCGTCAGGGTCGCGCCGCCGACCGCCATGCGCTCGACGATCCGCAGCGTGAGGAAGAACCGGGCCACCAACTCGAGGTTCTCGTCGCGCTGTAGATGGGCGCGCGCCGCCGCGCAGGCCTCGCGGCCGGCAAGCCCGGTGCGGGCGACGCGAAGCGCGCGGCAAGACGGATCTGGCGCGGCGAGAAGGTCGGGGCTTCGCCGATCGCTTCGTGCAGCGCGCGGTCATGGACCGTGAGCTTGAACATCTCCGGCACCGACTTCCACGGAATGACGTAGGTACCCTTGCCGCCGGAAAGCCCCGGCACCAGGATCTCGGCCTTCTTGATCTCGGGGCCGCGGATGCGGCCGGCGGCCAGCATCGGCGTCGTGAACGGCACGAGGACGCCGCGCTCGCCAAAGGTGAGCGGCCAGAACTTTTCTGCCGTGGCGAAAGACGTCGTCATGCCGCGTCAACCACCCAACCCTGCGTGCTTATTGGTTCTTTCCGGGTTGTTACCATGGCGGAGGAAGGCAAAGCCAGCCGCGACCATGGTTAAGGCCGGCAACCCCCGACGGGCTGCAATCTCCGGGGCCGTCGGTAGTACGTAGAGAAAATTTTCCGACAATTTTAGCGGGCTTGGCGGCCATACCGATGATGGCGTCTCAGCCGCGAAAAGCGTGCCGGGTCAGGTCGCGCGGACACCAAAGGTTAAGTGTTAACGGGCGCCGTTAACCGAAATCGGGGTTGGCACGCACCCTGCAGTAGCAGGGTACGTCGCAAGTGGAAGGAGCGTCCCATGCTCACCAAGATCAGCCTGATCCTGACCGCTGCCCTGGCCCTCGCCGGTACTTCCGCCGCCGCCCAGACCCTCTGCGGCACCCGTGACGACGTGCTGAAGCAGCTCGAGAACGAATACAAGGAAGCCCCGGTCGGCATCGGCCTTGCCAGCAACGGCTCGGTCGTCGAACTCCTGACCTCGACCTCCGGCACCTGGACCTTGATCGTCACGACGCCGCGCGGCCCCACCTGCCTTATGGGCACGGGCGAGGCCTGGCAGCCCGTGGTCCGCAAGGCCTCGGTCAAGGAGCTCCAGAGCTAGGAAGTTTTCGCCGGGGCTAGTGGAGTCGCGGCGACTTGAGGAAGTCGGAGCGATTGGCCGACCGGACCTTGGTCTCGACCGTCCGCCCGTCCCGGGACAGGGTCATCGGCACCTCGACGCCGGCCGGACCCAGGGACCAGACGCGGCGGAACAGGGGCGCCAGGTTCTTCACCGGCTCGCCCGCCACCGCCAGCACCAGGTCGCCGATCTTGATGCCGGCGCGCGCGGCCGGCCCGCCGCCGGCGAGGCCCGCGACAACCAGGTGGCCTTCGGCCTCCATCGTGTACATGCCCAGCCACGGGCGCGCCGGGTGGCGCGAACGGCCCTGGCGCAGGATGTCGTCGAGGACCGGCTTCAGGAGATCGACGGGCACTGACATGTTCACATCGATCTGGCCCTTGCCCTGGCGCTCCTGGACATGAAGCGAGCCGATGCCGATCAGCTTGCCGCTGGGGCCGATGACGCCGGTGCCGCCCCAGTTCGGATGCGCGGGCGAGGTGAACAGCGCCTCGTCCAGCACGTATTCCCAGTATCCGGCGAATTCACGCTTGCCGGTGACGCGTGCCGCGAGCGAGCGCCGGCGCCCGCCGTGACCGGCGACGACGACGTCGTCGCCGACGCCGACCTCGGAGACGCTGCCCAGGGAAAGCGCCGGCAGCTTCACGCGGCCCATCACCTGGACCAGCCCGAGGCCCGTCGTCTGGTCGAAGCCCACCGGATAGGCCTGCAGCGCCTTGCCGCTGGACGTGGTGAGCCAGACGGTCTCTGCTTCCGTGATGAGATAGCCGATGGTGAGGACCAGCCCGTCTTCGCGAATGATAACGCCATTGCCGCCGCGCTCGGTCCCGAGGATCGAGGCGGTGAAGGCGTCCTCCGGAATGCGCGCGCGCAGAGCGACCGAACTCGCGAGCGCCTCATCGAGATCGAAGCCGTAGTCCGGCGCGTGAGGGCGCGCTTCTTCCGGAATTTCCCAGTCGGCGTTGTCGGTCATGCCTCTGATCGACGAAGTTTCAGTTCCGATAAGATAGGCCCGCGAGGCGCCTTCGCGAAGGGGGAGGATGGTCACGATCGCGCGGCGCAGATCCTGGGCGGTCCTGACCCCTCGACGAGCGGCATGCGAGCCCGGTCTTCAAGGATTCTCGGAGGAGGCGACTGATGCCCAGCCCCAATTTCGAGCTCTACGCCAAGCACAACCCGGAGCACTCCGAGGCCTATCGCGCCCTCGTGCGCGAATCTCTCAGGGCCGGCGCTCTCGATAGCGTGGCGAAGGAGATGATCTACATGGTGCTGCTGGGCGCCCAGGGCTATCTGCCCGGCATGCGCACGCACATCGAGAGCCTGCTGGCGAAGGGCGTCGCCGCGGAGGCGATCCGCGAGGCGGTTCGCGTCGTTCTACCCGCCATGGGCTCGGCACGCTTTCTCGCTCTCTACGCCGAGGCCGAAGCCGCGATCGCCGAGAGGTCCAGGGGGTGACCGACGCCTCTACATGGTCGCTGTCGTCGGAGACCATCGCAGAGACGATGTCGGGTTTTCTCTGGAGCGCGGACGCGGAGGGGCGCCTCACCTCGGCGACGTCCGGATTCGGGCGGACCGCCGGGCTGCCGGTCACCGAAGCTCTGGGCCGGCCCCTGATCGACCTGATCGAGGGACCGAGCGACCGCAAGCGCTTCGCCGAGGCGCTCGCCGCCGGCGCGCCGTTCCGCGACCTCACGCTCCGTTTCTGGCCGGCGCGGCGATGGACGCGGCTCGGCGGCTTGATGCGTGACGGGGGACATGTCGGGGTCGCCGTCGACATCGACGAGGAGCGTGCGCGCATGGGCCTGATCGAAGCGGCGCTCGACCGGCTTCCCGACGGCGCCGCCGTCTTCGACCGCGATCATAGGCTCGTCGCCTTCAACGAAGCCTATCGCCGGCACAACGCGCCCATCGACGACATGCTCTCGCCGGGTCGCAGCTTCGAGGAGCTGTTCCGCATCAGCATCGCGCGCGGGCAGTATCCCGAGCAGCCGGGAGACGTCGAGGCGCTGATCGCCGAGCGCGTCGCCCAGCACAAGCGCGGCCAGGGAACCTTCAAGCGTCTTCGGCCCGGCGGCGACTGGGCGCTCTATCGCTACTTTCCGCTTCGGCGGCTCCGCGACGCTGATCACCGACATCACCGAGAGCGAGCGCCAGCAGGCGGAACTGACGCGGCTGGCAACCACCGATCCGCTCACCGGCATCGCCAATCGGCGCAGCTTCTTCGCCCATGCTCAGCGCGAGGTCGAGCGCGCCAAGCGCTACGGCCCGCCGCTCGGCGTCTTCGTCCTCGACCTCGACCATTTCAAGCGCGTCAACGACACCCACGGCCATGCCGTCGGCGACGTCGTGCTGCAGAGCATCGCCCGCCACTCGGCCTCCCAGCTCCGCGTCACCGATATCATCGCGCGCACCGGCGGTGAGGAGTTCGGCGCGTTGATGCCGGAGACGCCGCCCGAGGAGATCGGGCAGGTCGTCGACCGCATCCGCCGAAGCATCGCCGATCTCGAGATCGACACCTCGGCCGGAAAGCTTGGCGTCACCGCGAGCATCGGCTTCTCCAGCCTGCTCGACGGCGAGGACCGTATCGACCCGGCCCTGGCGCGTGCCGACGCGGCGCTCTATCGCGCCAAGCTCGGCGGCCGCAACCGCGTCGAAGGCGGTTGATCGCCGATGGCTCCCGCACCGGCCACGCTTGCGGATACGATCCGCCAGCACGATCGCGAGCGATACCTGACCGCGCTGTTCGCGCCCTCCGACCGGCGCGGCGACCTGCTCGCCCTCTATGCCTTCAACCTGGAGGTGGCGAAGACGCGCGAGGTCGTGCGCGAGCCGATGCTCGGACAGATCCGGCTGCAATGGTGGCGCGACGCTCTCGACGAGATCTTTGCCGGCAAGCCGGTGCGGCGGCACGAGACGGTCGCGCCGCTGGCCGAGGCTGTTCTTCGCCGAAACCTGCCGCGCGAGCCCTTCGAGCGCCTGCTGATCGCGCGCGAGCAGGATCTCGAGGATGCGCCTTTCGCGAGCTTGAGCGAGCTCGAAACCTATGCCGAGGCGACCTCGGGGGAGCTGATGGCGCTGGCGCTGGTCGTGCTCGGCGCCGCCGATCCGACGCTGCAGGCGATCGCGCGTCGCATCGGCCGCGGCTATGCGCTGACCGGGCTTCTGCGCGCGGTGCCGTTTCATGCGCGTCAGCATCGCTGCCTGCTGCCGACCGGGCTCCTCGCCGCGCACGGGACCGATCCGGATGCCGTCCTGTCGATGAAATCCTCGCCCGGATT
>Ga0194121_10007876_pt1 | contig 13724 bp, 10 predicted proteins | sample TA2MahCa50mmetaG_FD_148609 | JGI IMG/M metagenome (GOLD analysis project Ga0194121, IMG submission 148609) | Freshwater microbial communities from Lake Tanganyika, Tanzania - TA2015020 Mahale Deep Cast 50m | ecosystem: Environmental > Aquatic > Freshwater > Lake | place: Tanzania: Lake... | reverse complement strand
TGGTTTATATTTCGGACATGAACAAGAGAATTTGGTTTATTTTTTCAACATGAAAAGGTTAATTGACTGGCATTTAAACGCTTGGAAAAGCACTGAAAAACGCAAGCCTCTTTTATTAAAAGGAGCTAGACAAATTGGTAAAACCTATGCTGTTAGGCAGTTGGGAAAACAATTTGAGTCCTTTGTTGAGGTGAATTTTGAATTGATTCCCGAAGCTAAAACAATTTTTATGAAAAATTTAGAACCGAAAAGGATTTTATGGGAGCTCTCTCTTTTAACGAATAAAGCAATTATTCCTGGTAAGTCTCTTCTTTTTTTAGACGAAGTTCAAGTAGAACCTCAGATTATTTTAGCGCTTCGCTATTTTTATGAGCTCATGCCGGAACTTCATGTTATTGCTGCGGGTTCCTTACTTGAGTTTGCTATTGAACAAGTAGGGGTACCGGTAGGCCGTATAACGATGCTTTATGTATATCCGCTATCGTTTATGGAATTTCTTGCGGCAACGGACAACTCGCAGTTTGTGGGGGCTATTTTAACAAAGCAGCCTTTTTCAGAAATTCTTCATAACAAATTACTAGATCTTTTAGGACAGTACCTTGCTATTGGAGGAATGCCTGCTGTGATTCAAGCCTGGAATGATACAAAAGATCCAAAATTAAGTTGTGAAGCTCAAAATGATCTTGTTGAATCGTACCGTTTAGATTTTTCCAAATACGCCAAAAAGCATCAACTTCCCTGTTTAAATATTTTCTTTGATCAAATTTGTCATTTCATAGGCAGTCAATTTAAATACTCTGAGATTCATGGTGATTATAAAAAAAGGGAGTTGGCCCCCTGTCTTGAATTGTTACATAAGGCAAATATTATCTACCCCGTTAGACATACGGCAGGGAATGGACTACCGCTTGGTGCAGAAGTGAATTTAAATAGGTTTAAAATCTTAATGTTGGATGTGGGAATTGCCCAAAATCTTTTGGGACTGGATCTTGTAGCCTGGTTTTTAAATCCGGATAAAGAGCTTATTAATAGAGGTCCTATCGTAGAAGCCTTTGTGGGTCAGGAGCTTTTAACCTATTCATCTCCAAAATCAAAAAAAGACTTGTTCTTTTGGAAAAGAGAATCTTCAGGAGCGCAATCTGAAATTGATTACCTTTATGATTACCAACATACTATTGTACCAGTTGAAGTGAAAAGCGGACATGGCTCTTCTCTTAGAAGCTTGCATCAGTTTTTATTAGAGCACAAAAAATGCAACGTAGGTATAAGGTTTTGGGCTGAAAATTACCTAATGTTCAATCAAGTAGATTCAAGACCTCTTTACGCGGTAGCAACACTTGCTCATCCGGATCAAATAGAGGCCTTGCAGCATCTTGTATGAGACCTCTATGAGGTTTTCATCCAGGTGATTTCGTGTTTGTTATGAAAAAGATGCAAAAGACGGGAACCCGGAATTTTTTCAAAATTCTCTAGCGCCTTTAATGAGATCCCTTCTTGGAATTTTAGGGTGCAGATAAAGTTTTTACATAAACCGCTTTCAAGCCATAGGCGAATATAGTCAAAAAGCTTATCGGGGTAACAAATAAGATCGCTAAAAAGCCAGTCTATGGGACCCACCTCTTGAGGTGTTAATTTAAAAGCATCCCCCTGCACAAACCGCAAATTGGAAAATCTCTTTAAAGAAGGCGCTAATGGCGCCCTATCGCAGCAAGTGAGTTGTGCACCAAGAGTGGCTAATATAGAGGACCAGCTGCCGGGAGAGGCGCCTATCTCCAGACATTTCTCTCCCTTTTGAGGCAGGCTGCCGACTTGCATAAACGCCTCGTAAAGTTTTAAATAAGCTCTGGAGGGCAGCGTTTTATCTTCTTCAAAGAGTACCTCCCCATGAGGAAAAGGCGATGTGGTTTCTTTTGAAAAAACAAGTGTCTTTTCATCTAAAAGTGTCCAACCTCCATAAGAGGTGCTAGGTAAGCTCGTTGGAAAAAGTAAAGGTTTGACGGGGGCTTTCGCTAGGTTTTCTTGGATAAGTAGACCCCTTCTATAAAGCGTTGTCGGGTAAAAAGCCCAGTATTTCCCCTTAGCTCTTAAAAGACGTGCCGCCTCCTTTATAGAAGAAAAAGCGAAGGTTTCTACCTCTTTCCACCCATTTTGTTTAAAATACAGCTCTTGATAAGGCAGCGTAGAGAGTACCAAATGGTCTAACACAAGCGCTTTTGGATCTTGTAATTCTTCCAAAAGATTTTTCAAAAGCCCCTCTTTAGCAAGGTACCCCGAACGCAGCATCATAGTCCCTGTTTGGAAAAGTAGTCATAACATACAAGCGCCGTTGCAACAGACACATTTAAACTTTCTACAAGGTGAGATCCCGGGATGGTTATAAAGCGACTTAGCTTGTTTTCCAGCTCTTTTGCAATACCGAACGATTCTGACCCCATCACTACAATAGATTTAGGAGCAAAGGCAAGCTTTTGTAGAGGGTCTCCTTTATGGGAAGAGGTGCCATAAAAAGTAAAACCCTCTTTATGGGCTTTTGTAAAAAAAGCCTCCATCTTCTCTGTATAGATAATCTTCACATGTTCCGCTCCCCCTTGGGCTATACGACAACAAGAAGGGCTCAACTTTATAGGATGATCTAAAAAAAGGTAGTTGACTCCAAAATGGGCCAGCGTCCTTAGAATAGCTCCTAAATTATGGGGGTTGTCGACGGCGTTAAGATAAAAAGATAAAACCCTTTTTTCTTTGGCGGCAGCTTCAAAAAAATCTGCCGTCGTCAAGGGCTGCAAAGGCGCAGCTAAGCAGCATACCCCTTCATGATGAGTAGAGTCGGTCAACCTTTCTAGATCCCCCTCTTCAACAAGATGGTACGGTTTTTTAGCCTGAGCACACCATTTCAACAACCCCCTAAGGGTTGCTGTTTTTTCTTTTACAAGGTAAACCCTTTGGATAGCCTCTTTTCTTTCGGCAAAGATCTGTAAAACGGCATGTATCCCATAATAGGGTATTTGGGTTGTCTTTTTCAAAAAAAAGCCTCCATAAATAGTTCTAAAAAGGATAAAGAAAAATCCTTTAAAAAGACATCGAATTCACTAAAAAATGTGCATTTAAAATTTTACTTAAAAGGCGACGCCCAAATTAAGTCGTAAACCCCAAAACTTATAATCTTGTTTGGGGAGGTCAAGTGAGGCTTCATTGGGCAATTTGGCATGCAGAGCGCCATCGACTTTATAGGTGAGGTAGGGAACGAGGTCGATTTCTGCTTGGGTTGTCTTAGCACCTAGAAAAAAGCGAAAGGGAACCTCTAGTTGATACCCATTTTTTCTTTTGAGATTAAAGCGAACGCCCTGTAGATAAGGGGTTTTTAACATCTCGTTAAGGGTGATTTTCCATTCAAAGAGAAAACCGAATCCAAAGCCGCGATTGATACGAAAGTCTATGATACTTCCCACAGGAACATAGTAATTGTAGTAGTGGTATTTCTCTCCTTCGATCACAAGATCTTGTCTAAGATACTGTACCACCTGAGAGTAGCCAAGTCCTGAAAAAGCTGTGATAGTCATCTTATAAAAGTTCCACATGGGCAAGCTGTAGCCGAAGCGAGCTTGACCATCGATGTCATGGATATAGCGGCTCATCGACATCTCAGAGTCGCAGTCACCCATCATCCAATCGGCAAAAAAACCTCCATAAAAAGAGCAAAAGGGGCGGTATTCCAGCCCGAAAGAACCCCCATGAAAAACGCCTCTATAAATAGCTAAGCTCTGCACTTGAAATTTTAAACGCGCTATCTGCGGTGCGACATAAATACGAAAATCTTGGTAGTTTTTGGGCGTGCAGCCACAAAAGTAGGTCGCTTGCAAGCCACCAGGCAGGAAAATCCAAAAGAGGATGAAAGGCGCTGCAACTTTGAAAATAATTCTATTCACACGATCACCATATAGCCACTTCATATCTTATGCCCCACTCATAAGCTCTTTGACTGGAGATGCTTATCATGGGACTGGATTCACAGGTGCAGTTACAAAGCAATTTGCCTCTGCCGTAGTAGTAGGTTCTATAAAAAGGGATGAGTCTATACTGCACATTTTTCCATCTTGGATGGGGATAATAAAACTGCATAGGAAGTTCTACGCTATGCTCTTGTTTTTCTTTCAGATCAAACCTTATGGAGGTAAAACCTGCAATCCTTGCGTAGGCATTGACTTCAGGAGTGTACTGGTAATCGAGGCCTATACTGAAAGAGGTGGAAGGGTGATAGGTCAACAAAGCCCCTACGGGGACATTCATATTGGTATAGGCTAAGTGTTTACACACCTGTGGCACCCCGTTCCTTTTAAAATTAGCGACATCGATACCAAATCCGAAATAGGGGGTAAATAAAAGGGTTTTGCCGAAGGTATAGCCAAGCCTTGCTTGCATATTCATGAGTTCCGTATCTCTTTTGCAGGAGCCGGAAAAACTGCTGCCATACATATAGTAAAAACGGTAGCCGATATAAACATTGTCGGCATGACGATAATCGATACCGCAGGAAGGTCCTATGAGGTATCCCATAAACTTGGTGTCTCCTGCGGTCCAGGCTAGTCTAGAACCCCGCACACCTACATAGATGCCTGAGCTAAAGATGGGATAATCCTCTGCAAGTAGACAGAGGTTGGTACCCACTAAGAGAAGAAGTAAAAAAAAATTTGCTTTCATAAATGCAAACCATACTTAATTGCCCGAGTTTTGGCAACTAGATTGATCACTGCATTGCGGACGGCTATTAAATTGGTTAACAAGTTCTGTGCAAAACAGGTTGAATTTATAAGGAGAGTAAATACAGCCTTCCCTAGAAAAATAACAAGAAGGGCTCTGCAGTGTAAGATTTGTTCCGGAATCTACCATGTTGTCCCATTCGATACCTGTTGTTTTATTAACATCAAACGGTCCATATTTATACACCCAGTTGCCGTTATTATAAAACATAGCCCTTGCTGAACGTTGGATCATAGCAAGGTTTGTATTAGAAAAGGTTTGTAAAAGGCTGAAACCTGCCTGATTAGCAGAAGAGATAACGGAATAGGGGGTCTTTTGAATTTGAACGGCATAAAGATAAGAAGCATAATAGCCGTTAAAATCTTCGCTAATACTTTCGTTATTGCGCGAAGGATAAGCATTGACAGGCGGTAATCCTTTGGAAGAACTCAAACCCTCCCACTGGTTGCCATATCTATAAAAAGGGAGGTTATGCTGATCATCCGTAGCAGGGTTGGCATAGTCTCTCCACAGCATATCTACAAACTGCTTCATAGTTCCTGTGAAAGAGCTTGTGTTAGTTTGGCTGGAAGCAATCCAAGCAGTATTGCCAAAGAGTCTATCTAGTTCGATAGCGATAGCAGCGGCTCCCAAAAAGTAACCATACTGACGATTGTGACCTGTATAGACGGCATTACCGGAATCTTGCACTCCTCCTGTAGAGGAACCCGTCCCCTGCACGGCTACGATTCCTTTACCGAGCTCATCTCCTGCAAAATAGTTGGCGACGCTGCTTCCTTCAAACTGATGGGAAACAAGCCATGTTTCTAAAAGATCCTCTATAGTATCTAGTAGAGGCTGTATGCGAGATTTTATGCTGGACGGAACGGCGTAGCCGGAAGGGTACGGAGGGAGTTGTTTATTTTGCGCCAAAAGGACGTAGGTGGCGTATTTTGCTGTCATGGCGAGCTGAAATAGAATCTGTCCCTGCGTATAGACGCTTGTGTTATAGCTTGGCAAATCCGAAGCTAGGACACTATTTAACTGACACATAAGGTTTGTTTTATCAGAACCTTGCAATCTTAGCCAAAAATCGTCTGGCAAAAAGCGTGGAGCCCAAGAAGGCAGCGCTTGTCCTTTTAGCTGAAGAAGGTAACTTCCCGGCGTGCTTGCGATATTACCTTCTACGTAGTTGATATCGCCTTTAATCGGGTCTTTATTAGTCGCGTTGCTGACGATATTAAAACCGTCAGCTAGCGTCTGATAGCCGGGAAAGTTAAAAAGAGGGAGCTTGGCCGTAGAAGATGGGAAGGTGTTCACAATATCGAACGTGCTGGCATAGAACTGATAAGAGGTGTCTGAGTTAAACTCCAGCTCACTAGATAAAACAACCTCCGATCTATGCTGATCGAACATGGTTTCCATGGTGGAGGCCGAAGGGCTTATACCTAAAAGAGGTGTAGAGACTCCATTGGGAAAGGTGCTTTGGTAACTTTGGATATCGGCTTTGTAATATTTGGCAATGAGCATGTTGACAAGGGTGACGAAAGAGTTGGTGCCTATGTCAAAAACCACCTCCCCTCTTGTTTGTTTGTCGATAAGTTGGTTGTACCAGCAGTTGGCGATATCAAAGTTGTATAGAGTTACTAGCGGCACTAAAATGGAGTTAGTAGTACAAGAAGAGAGAAAGACATTGTTATCTTGATTGAAGATGATTTGCGGTCCCACGATTTGCGTCCAGGCATAGGGCCACAGCATGAACATTTCTAAAGGAGTTACCGGCATAGACTGAATCTGTGTAGCCAGCTGCCAATCCGGTGGCGTACGTACCCTTAAGGCATTAGGTTGGGCAAGAGGTTTGTCGATTTGCATGGCAACCGTTCGAAGATATCCTTCAAAGGTGCTGGCAGCGGAAAGGGTCAGCTCCGTCGGAAAGCCATCGTCTGTCAGGCTATAGCCCATGGTAAACTGTATAGGTGTCGTGCCTAGCTCCGACTGCGCATAGATAATCCAGGTTTGCTGATGCAAGGGATAGTCTTTGGGGTTTCTCATAACGAACTTGAATTTTGTGCCGGAAGGCAGTGTGAGTGGGTTGCCACTTGTGGGAAGGGTCTGCTTGGTTCCATCCACATAAAGCTCAATTAAAACACCTGTTCCAAAGACAAGATAGGGGGTGACATCTTCATAACGGATATCGTGATAGGCGCTTAAAGGGAAGTTGATATTTCTCATGTACTGTAAAGGGCCGGATTCGTAGGTCACATGACAAGTTGTGGAGGTTTCCGACTCCGTGAGATCAATGAGAACCTCGTCTAAGGTTTCTGAAAAGCTAAAGGTGATGAAGTTGGGATCTCTCGGTTCCGAAATAAAGCGATTAGGCTCTATGTCGGCGCTTTGATCCCCTGCATAGACAAAAGAAGGCAAAGAAAGTTGACTTCCAAAAGGAATGCGTCCCACGGTATTGGCCGACTCGCTGACATTAAAAACCCCTATTCTGCAGGCGTATCTTCCGGCGGCATAGTTGCCAAAGTTAAGCTGCAGAGTTTGAAAATCATTAGTTCTTAATATCTCGTCAGAGAACTCAAAGGTGTAGTGGCTAGAATTTTGCAAACTGATATTTTGGTTAGTGACCGTACCGAACGATACCAAAGATATCTGGTTGTTAAAGGTAGAGCCCAAAAGCGAAGCGAGTGCACAGCACCCTACGAGACAAAAAACAGATCCATAGTACATAAGAAAGTCCCTTATTTTAATCAATAAAAGACTTTAAAAAATCGGGATTAATCAATCAATCAGAGATTCATTTAAAAAAGGTGCCGGAAGAACTTCTGGACACCTTTCATGATACAGGAAGAGCTGCTTACGCGAAAAACTTTCTTCTAAAGTAGTCTTTTGCCGCATTTCTATGGGTGTAGCGACGCTCATATTTGTTTAAAGACAACTCCTTAGCATCAAGGCTACCATGCTCTTCTTCTATACCTACCTCCTCAACAGCAGAATAAGCACTTGCGGGCCTTTTCCTTTCATAGCGGCTAACAAGAGTAAAGCCGTCATCCTCATCAGATGAGCTTGGAAAGCTATAGTCTTCGGCCTTGTTTTGTTCTAAAAACCCTTGGCAAGAGTCGGGAAAACCCTTCACTAAAGGAAGACCTGCTCTTGTTTTTTTGTAATAGTTTTTTACTTTGCAGGCGCTTCTATCGTAGAGCGTTGTCCTGCCATTATAAGCACGGCGACGCTCGTATTTTTTGTAAGATAACTCCTTAACACCAGGAATATCATAATCCTCTTCTACATCCATCTCTTCCATGGAAGAGTACGTGCTTGCGAGTCTTTCTCTTTCATAGTGGATAACAGGAATAAAATCGTCATCCTTGGGTGATACATAGCCGTCGGAATTGGACGCAAAAGACGTGGGAGACTCAACCATTACCCATGAAGAATTGGAAGAAACGCGAGATGCCATAAAAAAAATCCTTGTTTAAATTTGAAAAGGCAAGAAAGTAAAACATTCCAGCAAAAAAAACAACTCAATCCTAAGAAAATTCACCGCTATAATATAGCCATCGCCCACTTTCCTTGAGGAAGGTGCTTTTCTCTTTTAGTATAACTTCTTTCCCTTGCTGCTCCAGATAGGCATGAAAGGTCACCGTGGCCCTGTTAGGTCCTACCTCTTCAAAATCTATAATCTCAAGCTTGCAAAATTTTGTTTCTCGAGAAAATTTTAAAATATCCCTTTTCCAGGTATTTAAATTTTTTATGTAAAGAGAGGAAGAGGGATGTGTAGTATCAATAATATATTGAACCAAACCCAAAGCATAGCCGCTATAACGGGAACGCATTAAAGCAAGCGCCGTGGGAGCTTCCTTACCAAGATGATAAGGCCGACAGCAATCTTCATAAGATTTGTTACTATGACAAAAACATAAAGACATAAAAAATTATAATCTCCCTATATTTGGTGAAGATATGTTAAAATAATGCGTATTAAAAACATTTTAAATTAGGTTGGCCGATGACCTCTACAACAGATTATAGCTCCATGATACGCTCCACGTATAGTACGATAAACACGGCCTTAGTTCAATTCAATGATATCCTTGTAGAGCTATCCCCCAACCCTAAAAGCCTTTCTGATGAAAAAATAAAAAATATTTTTGCCAGAATTCAAAAAATCAACCAACAATGCTTGCGTTTACAGGCTCAACATACAGGTTACTTTAAGGACAAAATCTGCGAGGATTATCCTGAGGAAGCCAGCAAACCCTTTCCTGAGCCTGAAAGACTTAAACATCAAACGCAATTAACTTCCTTGGACTTCCCTAAAATCAATTTTACAAAACCGGCCCCTATTAAACCTGTAGAGAAAATTATTCCTACAAATCCGCAAATCTGCTGGATAGAGGCTATAAAAATACATAAGCTTTTAAGTCGCATGATAGCTACTATAAGTTTTTTAAAAGCCCCCCTTGAAATGCATGAGCGGGGTCCTCTTAATCTGCCGCAAGATACTTTTCCTTTTATGGAAGCCAGTTACTATGATCAATTGCGTATGGGAAGGCTAAAAAAAGGAAATGTGGGGTTCCACTTTATATACAAAAACCCAAACGAGCGGACATTCCCTAAGTATCTTATAAAAAAAACAACCCCTAATTCCCCTCTGTATCCCAAAGCTTTTTGTTTTCCTAGGTTCCCCTCTTTTGTACGCGCCCATGCCGTTTCCGACAACTACGCCCTATTTCAGATACAGCCTGAGAAACTTTTACAAAATGTATTGGACGTCAAAAATCCAGAGGCTATAAAAAAACGATTTTTAGAAATAGCTACAACACTCCATGACTTGCATATAAACCATCGCAAGAATCCCAGGGAACATTTGGTTACAGTAAGGCTTGAAAACTTTGCCATATCAAAAAGCGATAAAATCGTTATGCTTGATGAGCCCGTCCAGGACAATCCCTGGAAGTACGCTCCTGAAGTTTTTCGCGCTGAAAAGGTGGGCTCTTTATCTCTAGATAAACATAAAGAAGATGTTTGGGATTTTGGCATCATGCTTTTGATGATCCTTCGAAAAGACTTTGATAAACATCCTCTCTTTTCCGATGTAGGTCAACCTCTGAGTAGACCCGATGCTGTCCATGAGTTTTATGGGCACCCGCTCCCTTTAAAGTATTTAGAAGGTATTGAGCATAGAGAGCTTTTTGAAGACCTCCTTTGCGGCTGTCTTCATGGAGATCCCGGTCAAAGGTTTTCCATGGCAACGGTTTGCAAGGTTTTAGAAGGTTTAGATCCCTCTTTGGAATTACTTGACCATGGCTTTGCCTCTTTGCAACTAGAATCCCCTGCCTCCAAAAAAGAAGCTCCGCAAAAGCTTTCCATACCACTGGCTTCTCAATTGCAAAGATGTCGATTATCTGAAAAAAATTACAAAAGCGTTTTTTCTCACCTCTCAAAAGATCCGCGCATAGTTAAAGATAGCTCTACTGTTACACAGCTCTCAGAAGACAGCCTTGTACCCCCTTTAAAACTTCAAGTATCGCTATCAGATGCCTTGATAGATGCCCCTATCTCCTTAAAAGGGCACCACTCGCTAGAACCTATCCATATAGAGATTCCCCTTTTTCCCTCAGAGAAGCCCCTCAAAAAGCTAAAAGAGAAAAATCCAACTATGGAATCAGACTATTTGCGTCTATTTGAGAGACGATCCTTACAGGATTTAACACTAAGGATGAACCTCTTGAATAAGAGGATTAAAGAAGCGCTTTCCTTTGTAGAAGCCCCTATAAAAGCTTATCAAGCTGTGGATCCCTCTTTAAAGGCGAGCGTCAAAGAGGTTTCTCTACCTAGTCGTACTTTAGCCTTTATGCATGAGGCCAGACATAAGCCGGCCTATAAACTAAACAAAACCTCTTATGACGGGTCGTTTTCACATATCTATGACATCACAGAATCTTCTTTAGAGACACCTTGTTTACAAAAGCGCATTGTAGCCCCCTATCCCGAAAATGTTAATGAAGTATTCCATTTATTGACACTTGACCATCCTCATATCCTCTCTCCCTTGGCTATTAATGGCGGAGGGCCTGTTTTTAAAAAAGGGAATCCGGCTTTTAGTGCCACTTATCCCTATACCTTGCTAGGTTTTGAACAGGCTACTTTTGGTGATCTAAAAAGGTGGGGTTCACAGATAGCCTCGGCGCTTGCTTTTATACACGAGAAGAATCTAGCGCATATGGATATCAAACCCGCTAATATCCTATTCTTTGATAATGAGGCTTATCTTATTGACCTTGGGCTGACAAACTCAAAAAATCACAAACATATGAATGGATCCATGCTCTTTTTTTCTCCTGAAAAAATGGCGGCAGATCTCGCTAGCCCTCCGCTTAAAATAGACCATACCAAAGCAGATGTATGGGCCTTTGGATTAACTCTTATGATGATGATTTTTAATAAACATATCACGCTCATTACAGAGATGAGTAAAGACAAACGCCACAGCTTTGTCAAAGATTTTTCATGCAATCAGGAAAAGATCAAAACTCTTTTTGAGAGCTATGAAAAAACTTACAGCACAAGATACGCCCGGGTAGATCCCGAAGGACATCTCAAACAGATTGTTTTAGGCTGTCTTCATGGAGATCCTGCCCAAAGACTCACCATGCAAGAAGTTTGCGAGCGTTTAAAACACTGCCGGAGCACCTTTGTTAACCTATAACCATTCTAGAATCTCATTTTGAGCCTCTGCTCCAGTTTCTGCATCTCACTAAAAACAGCTTTATGGCGTGATCTTGGGCAATTTGAGTCTGCTCTTGAATTAACTTTTCCACTTTTTTAGGACAGTCAATCCCTTTATGTTCTCAGAGCTATGATCTAAAAGGCCGGAATAACAGCGCCTTTGTACTTCTCTAGAATGAAAGCCTTCATCTTATCAGAGGTCATGGCTTGTTTAAGAAGCTCAAGGTCTTTACGATTTTCATCTCCTGCGTGAATAACGAGAACATTGACATACGGAGAGTCTTTCCCTTCTAGAATAAGAGCATCTTTTTCCGGGGAGAGCTTAACTTCCAAAGCGTAATTGGTATTGATGGCAGCCGCATCCACATCCTGCAAAGATCGTACCGTCATAGCGGCATCCACTTCAAGAAATTGAAAATGCTTCGGATTGGTTTTGATATTAAGAGGTGTTGCTTGCAAGTTGTTTGGATCGTCCAACTCGATAAGATGCGCTTTTTCTAGTAAAAAAAGAGCTCTAGCTTCATTAGTTGGATCATTGGGGATAGCGATCTTAGCTCCTTCAGGAAGCTCTTGCAACGAGGTCCATTTTTTTGAATAAATCCCCATAGGTTCTACCTCTATCTTTGCATAGCTCACGAGAGGATAATGAAACTGCTTGATCTGCTCTTCTAAAAAAGGTAGATGTTGAAAAAAATTGGCGTCAATCTCTTTTTCTGCCAAGGCACGGTTTGGCATATTATAATCATCTGTAACGATAACGATCAAATCTACCCCCTCTTTCTTTAGGTCGGATTTGATGAATTCTAACATCTCGGCTTGGGGAACCGGTGTAGCAGCCACCTTCAACCCCTCTTTTTTGGAAGAGGAACAACTAAAAAAAGACAGTACAGATAGCACAAAACATAAAAATTTAATCATGACACCCACTTTTTCCTCTTTTTTTAAGAATCTGTTTTGACAAAAAAAAGCCTAAGATCTGAAACGCTTGCACAAGGAGAATCAGTAAAATAACAGTTGTTACCATAATGAATGTGTTAAATCTATTGTACCCATACTGTATAGCTACCTGTCCCAATCCTCCGCCTCCTACAAGACCTGCCATAGCGCTATACCCGATCACGTTGATCAAAGTGAGTGTTACCGTCGCAATCAGCGAAGGCAGCGCTTCAGGCAGAAGAACTTTGGTGATAATCTGCCAGGTACTAGACCCCATGACAATAGCTGCTTCAAGTAGGTGTTCATCCACCTCTTTTAGATTGTTTTCTACAAGCCTCGCTAAAAAAGGCGCTGCTGCCAAGGTCAGGGGAACAATAGCTGCCGTTGTACCTAGACTTGTTCCCACAACCCACCTCGTTAAAGGAATTAAAGCGATCATCAAGATGGCAAAGGGAAAAGAGCGTCCTATATTAACCACCGCCTCAAGTATCTTGTAGCATAAAGGGTGGGGTTTGATAGAGCCTTTGGCGGTGATCGTCAAAAAAATACCGAGCGGAATGCCAAGAATACAAGCGAAGAGGGTAGAGAGGAGCACCATATAGAGGGTATTCCACAGTTGCAGAGGGAGAAGAGTGTAGGCAAGCTCTAAATTATTCATGAGTAAGAACCTCATAGTGGACGGCTTTTTCTTGCAAGTAGGCTAACGCTTTTTTTATTTCCCCTTCGGGACCCGTTAGCGATATCACAAGAGTTCCTAAAGTCAGCTGCTGAACTCTATCGAGCCATCCGAGCAAAATATTAGCATGGATATCAAAACGTTTTACAATTTCAGAGATAATGGGCTCCCCTGCCGAGCTGCCTTTAAACTTAAGCCGTAAAAGAGTACGGCCGGGATCGTGAAAAAATTCGCTTGGAATCTCATGAGACGCATTTTGTAAAAAATGCCTTGTCATATCTGTTTTAGGATCAGCAAATACCTGGGATACTACCCCCTCTTCGATAATCAAGCCCTTATCAAGAACAGCCACTTTATGACAAAGGTACTTGATGACATCCATCTCATGGGTAATCAAAACTATAGTCACCCCTAGCTCTTGGTTGATTTTTTTAAGTAGACTCAAAATCTCCTTGGTGGTTCTAGGGTCAAGAGCCGAAGTGGCTTCATCACAAAGGAGCACTTTGGGATGATTAGCCAGAGCCCTAGCGATACCCACTCTCTGCTTTTCTCCGCCGCTCAGTTGCGAAGGATAATGGTGTCTACGAGAGGTAAGGCCTACAAGGTCTAAAAGTTTTTCTATGGTTTTTTGAGGCTCTTTTCT
>Ga0194121_10007870_pt1 | contig 13728 bp, 20 predicted proteins | sample TA2MahCa50mmetaG_FD_148609 | JGI IMG/M metagenome (GOLD analysis project Ga0194121, IMG submission 148609) | Freshwater microbial communities from Lake Tanganyika, Tanzania - TA2015020 Mahale Deep Cast 50m | ecosystem: Environmental > Aquatic > Freshwater > Lake | place: Tanzania: Lake... | reverse complement strand
CAATGAGTTGAGCCTTTGCTTGAACTCCCGACCCAGAACCACCAGTAACACTAATTACAGGTTCTGTTATGTAATCAAAACCACCATCAATAACTTGTATTTCTTCAAACTCCCCTTCAACTTCACAAAATCCAGTTGCTCCAAATCCAACAGGGTCTGATATTGAAAGAATGGGAGGATTTATAACATCATAATTTGATCCAGGAGATAAAACATTTATCTCCTCCAATGGTCCATAAAAAAGACTGTCTCTTGATTTATAATTTAATATTTCAACTCCATTAACTAAAATTCCTATCGGTCCTGGGGAGGTCTCAGTAGAATTTGACGCAATTTCTGGCGATAAAATATTTCTTACTAATTTTTGATTATCAAGAGTTTGGTTATAAAAATCATTAAAAACTAATTTATTATTTGTGACAGTAGCATTAAATGAAATAAATTTGTCTTCGTAAAGGTTAGATCTACTTCTAGATAAATTAATTGTTGTTGAATTTACTCTATTGACAAAATAAATTTGATCTTGAATACCTAGACTATTAGAGACTGACTCTGCAGAATAAAAAACAGCATCTCCTGTATAGAATCCATGATTTCCGATTACTAAATCTACACCATTAAAGAATCCGGAGAAAGTTACAGACCTATCTTTTACCAATAATGACTGATTCAAGTAACTTGGTAGAGAAGATGAAGTTACATAAAAAGAGTTTTTTCCATCTTGATATGTATTCTGTACATTAGTGCTGTAAATATTAGATGATGAAAAATTTAAAGCATTTGTCTTGGATATTAATTTTTGAACCTTATATTTTTTGTTTACGTCAATTTGTCCTTGATCTGCAATAATGAAAGATTTTTGATTTAAAACTTCAACTACCGAAGATACTACTTCGGTACTATCGGTGAAAATTAACTTTACACTATCCCCAACATATATGCTATGATTATCTATTGTTACAATTCTATAAGAAAAATTTACTAAATCTGTTAATGTTAGAGTGTCAATATCATATGTTGTGGCAATATTAAAAATCCAGTTATTTGCTCTTACATCATTAGAATCTTTTCCAATAGTTTTTATTTGAATAGACTCTCCTTCATCATGATACTTGGTATCAACACCATAATTTAAATTAGATAAAACTCCGGTGACTCTTACTTTAACAACGTCTGATCCAACAAATCCATAGGCATATGAATTAATTCTAATATTTTGCCCAGAAATTAACTCCTGATCTATTCCAGTACATCCATAAAATTGTGTGTATGACTTTGATGTGTATGAAATGGTAAGAGATGTTCCGTTAGATAAATCTGCAACTAAAAATCCAGAATTTGGAAATCCTATTGTAGAATCAACATCTATAACATCTGATCCAATTGAGCAAGATGTAACTAATTTTGTTTGTGAGTGAATAGAAAAATCAGAACGTTGAGAATCTTTTTCTAAATCTACATTGGGATCATAATCTAAACTAATAGCATAATAATCTTTTCCACCCCTAGATACTTTCTCAACATTATTAACCGATCCAAAAGTCGATTTAAAATAAGAATCTTCATCTTGATAAAGAGTTCTGTTGAGAAGATCAAAAGGATTACCTTCAATTTCTTCTACAATCAAATCTTTTGTAATTCTATATTGTGCATCCGATGGAGTAAACAAATAATCTCTTGGTTTAATTACCTCAACATCTTCTCCATATAAAGATCTAAAAAGAATTTCAAAGGATTGGTCGGTCCCTTTTGAAGAATAAAAGTCCTTCGCTTGCTTTATAAAAAGACTCTGATTTAAATTTGAAAATAAATCTCTTTCATCAAATCCTGGCGAAAATTGTTTTTTTACTTTTTTATAAAATTCTTTTAAAAATAAAATACTTAAATTCAAAACAGAAGAACCATTCACATGTTCTTCTCTTGCTGATGTTGTAAAAATCAAATTATCTGGTTTTAATGGATTTTGGTGAGAAATTACCCCACTAAATCCTCTAACACATTCATTAAATGAAGTATTGGTTTTGGATTTGTACGTAATAATTTCGGACCCAATTTTTAATAATCCATAAGAATCCGGAAATCCTTTTGTCGATTGTACATTTATTGTGGCATCGCCAAGATTAATTTCAGATGTAATCGTTGTGGAATCTACAAGATTAGTAAGTTGATCTAATTTAATGTATCGATCTATATTTTGCAAAAGATCTAATACACCACCTTGATATTCAAGTGAACTATAATATTCAGATAAAAATTCATTTACAAGTGGAAATTCATCTCTTACAAAAGATGGAAGTTGATTTTCAACAACTGAACTAATTTTGATTCTTGTAACTACCATGTTTTTTATTTTCTTACGCGACTACCGTTTGTGTAACTTATGGTGGAATCATATAAAGATGCAGAAATATCTGCACCAGAAGAAATATCATCAATTTTCATGTTTAAGGTTGTGTTATTAATATCTAGTTCCAAATAAAGATCCTGTTTTCCGATAACATCATTCGAAGATGGAATCGCAGCAATTTCAATTATAGGTTCTCCATTAAAAGTTTTTGATGTAGATATTATTTGAATTTCATTAAGTATAATCTCACCTTTTTCATAATCTATGGTTCCAACTGATTTATTTTGAATTACTGGATTAATTGAGTCGGGGTTCGTAAATATAAAAATTGTGCCTGTCTTTTTATTCGAATTTGGTAGATCTGATAGATGGCAAGTTTCTTGTATTCCACTTATTGTAAATCCAGAGGATTTTATATTATATCCTCCCATACTCTTAATATGAAAAGAATTTCCATAACAAAGTTCATAATTAGCAAACCGATTTAGATTTGGATTTAAATTTCTTCTAATTTGAATTTTTGTAATATTAGAAGTAATAGATTCATGACTATCATCTATAATTTTTTGGAATTTGCTATATTTAAATTTCGCACCGTAGCGGTTCAATTCAGTAGAATTTGTATATGAATTAATATTATTTGATATTAAAGTTTTAACATACTCTGAATTTGGTGCAAGATTGGGATTGTAGTAGGCAGTAATGTCAGCTTCAACATAAAGGTATTTTATGTCAAGAATTTCTGGAACAATTCCCGCAACACTATATTTTCTAAGTTCTTTTTTTAAATTATCTTTTATTGAACTTGGAATGTATGACCCAGAAGATGGTTTGATAGTAATGAACACCTTTCCAAACTGAGGTGGATCTAGATCTTCTCCACCAAATACTGATACTGATTGAGTTTCTGGATAAATTCTTGGTATAATGGTTTCATAATCCATTGCAGTTACTGCGCGATTTTGAGATGAATAAACTCTTGGAGCATACTTTTTAATTGAATCCAAGGATTCAATTTCTTTTCCTCCCTGAGATGCAGTATTTGTTGTTACCAGAGAAATTCCATTAGTGACGAGACCATTGTTATTGTCTACAATTCTACCATTGAATGTAAATGAAGATATTCCATTTCCTGATTCTCCACTCGTAATAATGTAAGAGGCATTAATATAATTTAAAGCAGATAGTTTTTCCCCAAATATACCATCACCAAAAATTAACTCATATCTTTGATCTTCTATTTCTTGTATAAAGAATACTCTTGATTTTGAATTTACCGAAAGTAAATTATTGGATAAAACAAATTTTCTAGAATATGTACTTGATTGGGTGTCTCTGACTGTTACTGAAATAGTTGATGTATCAATGTTTGCATTATCAAGAATGTATCTTTGGGTTTCAAAAGATGTACCAGAGGGGACTACAAAGTTTGAAGTTAAAAATGTTCCCTCATAAATTTCGACACCCTCAAAAAAAGCAATTCCATTAGTAACTGGAACTGTTATATCATTTGGAATAGCAAAACTATAACTTTCATTTCCAAACACATTTGCCGATGCACATACAACACCTTTATTTAATGTTAAAGTAAGTGGTTTTATGGAGAAGTTTGTAGTATCTACAAAGAATGAAATTGATGCCCTTGCTGCTGTTCTGGATTTGGGAACATAACCAATATTTCTAGCAAGAGCAACTACATTTTCTCTCAGTGTTGCGCTATCAATAAAAACCTCATTGCTAATCATATTAGCATTATATGAGGAGATATATGTGTTATATGCTAGAATATCAATTAATACTGAAAGATTTGATCCTTCAAAATCATAGTCAGTAAAATCAGAATTCGATCTGAGATACTCACGGATCGAAGTCTTTATTTGATCAAAATCTAGACTTGTGAAATTAACTAATGCCATTATCGTGTTGGCTGCAGTGCGAATGATAATTGTTGTGGAAGAGCTTCAATTCCAATAATACGAAAGTTTATGATCACATTAAATTCATTATCATCGTAATTAGGTTCTACGATTACATCTATTAACTTCACTCTTGGCTCATAATTTTTGATTGTATTTTCAATTTCATCTCTAATGATAGATGCATTAATGCCATCCATATTCTCAAAAAGAGATTGAGTTACTCTTGATCCCAAATTTTGATTAAAAAATCTTTCTCCGGGAAGAGTAAAAACCAAATTTCTGATTGAACGGGCAATTGCATTTTCATTTTTAATTGCAATCATGTCAAAACTAACAGGATTAACCTGAAAAGTCATACTTAAATCTTTAAAACCTTTACTTACCCGTTCGACAGGCATAAAATTTATAAATTTTATAAAATCTATATTATTTATTAGCGTTATTTAGATTCATAAAGCGGTTCTGTGCCATATTCCCAATCATCATAGTCCTCATCATTGCGAATTTTTTCATGAATTTCATTTTGATGATAAAAATCGTGTTTTTTGGGAGTCAAATCATCATTTGCGATCTCACGAAGCATTTTTGGCTTCTGAATTTTAGTCTCCCAACCATATTCACTTGACAAATACTGAGTTCCCCACTCATTTTTCATAAAAGTTTCGTCTTTATCGACTTGTTTGGTCATTGTTTTGCTCCTGATTTGTTAAATCAGAACTTTTTACGGGGTTGCTATCCCGTGTTTCAATGATATCATAATCATCTTCAAGTATTTCCTTCAAATAGTTCTTATCCCACATCTCATAGTATGATGTTTTTGCTAAGTTTTCTCTAAATTTACGCAATTTCTTAGTTGGTTGCCCTAAAATCAAGTTATATTTACCATTGTTTGTCTGAATCCCATTAATGTATGTCTTATATGCACCACAATCTTCAAAAAACTTCCATCCTTCATACTTTGAATTGCAAACACCAACCCATTGCTGAACCTCATTGAGATTAAATGCATCTTCTATGATGTAGATTACCACATCCATGTCTTGAATGGGCTCTATGGCGCTTGCAGAGCACTCTACAATGCGATATTTTGACTTTGCTGCAAAAGGACAAATTGCAAAACCTTTTAATTCAGTTCTAATTTTCGAAACTTTTTGAATCCAATTTAAAATATGAAGTTCTTTTTCTGAAAACATAAAAAAAGAGTGCCTAAGTCTATTTAAGCACTCTGAATATTATTATTTACCTTGACCACGATATTTTTTCTTACGTCCATTACGAGACGTTGCACTCAATAATGTACGTGATGAACGTCCCTGACGAGTCTTCTTAGGAGTACCAGGCTCAAATACTACTTTGTTAGATCCACCTTTTGCCATTTAATCTTTTCTCCTTTATATAATGTTTAATCAGATTACGCGAGTTTTTTCATGTCCCACTCGAATCCGAGGATCGCACCAAATTTCAAAACCTGCCTCTTTTGCATCAAGACAGAATGAAACATCTTCTCCACACATATCTTGAACTGCACCAGATTCAAAGACTTGCATCTTAGGAGCAAACCAAGGGTATTCGAGATTTTCAAAGACGCCATTCTTAATCAGAACCCAACCAAATCCAGTGTAATCCACAGTAAATGGCTTCCGACGCTTTGAGATAGACTCAACGGTTTCATGATTCATCACCCCGCCATTCTTGCGGAAGTCATCTTCTTCTAACCAGTGTGCGACAGAGGTTGTGTGACCATCTTCTGTTGCATACCATCCAGCAACAATCTCCTTCTCTTCTCCTTCTTCATTCAGAGCAAGATCACAGAGTTGCCAGAACTTGTTAGTGTCAAAGACAATATCCGAGTCAATCCAAAGTTGATAATCGTATTGCAGTTTTCCATCCCAAGGAATTTGCTTTGGTCCACGAAGAACATTTGCACCAAGTACCTTACAACGTGCAAAGTTCACCATTGAAGAATAGTCCTGAGAAATTTGAATACTCATTCCATTCTGTACCATATCAAAGCATAGTTGTACAAATGCTTTCAGAAAAATAAACGAGCATCCTCTACCAGGCAGGCAGAATACAATTGACTTTCCTCGCATCCTTTCTTTAATTGCATCATAGTCCCATGTCTGTTCACTGGGCTTTGGTGCAGTTGCTTTAACAGTAAATCCTTTTGCCATAAGTTGAAATAACCTTCAAAATCAATTTTATCAGTTTATATATGTGTTTGTCAATGGGAAGAGTTAAGTATTACTTCTTTGTTTATGACCACTTCCTCATAAGAAAGATCCTCTACTGAATAGTCAGTTTTCATAAGACCAATCATACCTTTTATCTCTTTCCAAACCTTATCAAAGTCTTCTTCTTTTACCGAATGAGATATACACTTATCCTTTGCATATATGTGATAAATCTTTTCCATATAAATTTTTTTTCCGGGAAATTTTTTCTAACTCTTTTATTTGATTACCGCATTATATATCATTACAATAAGAATCCCAATAGGTATTCCAATGATTCGGAAAACCTTATCGGGATGTCGTATTAACCAACCAACAAAAACAACCTTCCAAAAGTTCCAATAGGGGTGGCGGGGGGTTTTTGTGTCTCATTATAATTCCGGAAAATTTTTTTATAAGAGAAATATATCGATGCCGTGGTACGGAGTTGTTATAGATTAGGGATGTTTGCTTTTTTTAATACGGGGGTTAATTAACGCAACGCCGCCACGACGCCATCAACAACGGGCGGCAAAACACTGGCCCGCACTGATATCTACGAGTATAACATAAACGCCCCCCAGTGTCAACCAGGGGACGCACAGTTGTTAACAATCAGAACTCGATAGTGCTCTCCTCAGTATCACTCACAGATTCAGCAGCGAGAGTATCAAGAATCGACAGAATCTCGCTGCCAGTGTTACCCTGAGCAAGAAGAGAAAGCATCACAGACTTGGACATTTTTCGTGTTTTATGTTAGAATAAGTGTGGAACAGTGAGTGTCTTTATAGAGGCGCATCTCATTCCCCTTTGTTGTTACCTATGCCAGCGTGGAAGTGTTCATCAAGTCCTGATAATCATTCCACTTCTCTACTGCTTGCTCTAGAGTTTCAACATCAGCGAACAGGTCAAAGTTCTCAGGTAGATCTAACTGACCTGTCATACCCAAGTAGTTAATGAACCCTAGGATTTGCGTTGATTGCTCATACTCATAGGCATCAAAGATCCGACCGAATTCTTCATTGCGAAAATCAGAACATGCGATCAGGTCGAACACATAGTAGAACGGACGACGAATAGCGTAGGGGATGAAGTTCAGCATCAAAGTGTCAGTGACTGTGTGGGAGTGACCCTTGCACCATAGGAACGCTTTAAAGGTGAGCTATTTTAATGCCACACAGATTACCAATGGTCAGGTGTACTTAGGTCCTCAACATAAGCTTCACATTTCTCTGCACCTTCCAACTTGAATAACTTCTCCCAATCAATCTGGTGTGGGTCGAAGTCACCGAATACTGATAGATCCAGAGTGATCCTATAACGCTGCTTCTGTGCCTGCTGATATGCAACTGACATAAGTTCGCTCCTGTGTGTTATGAAACTACTCTAAGATGCTGTGGCGTAAATGTCAATGGTCTGGGGATATTTATTTGCGGTCCTTATAGTTTTTTTGCGATTGTGGGGATTTTCTGATAACGGGGGTCTTGACATTTTGGCGGGCGTGTGATAAACTGACCTGTAAGATAACAACACCCAGAAGCATTTAATTACAACACTAATTTTATACAATCACACAAACCTATTTTTATAAACGTTTTCCCCAGATTGTGGAAATTGTGGAAAACTTGCCAAAAGACAGTAGGTTATCATAAATACCACCAAATCACTCAGCACGTTATAGAATTGGAACAAGGAATAATCTATCTCATCACCAACACAGTTAATGATAAGAAGTATGTTGGTCAAACAAGACAACAACTCAACAAACGTTGGTTAGCACACATCACAGAAAGTAGAATCCATAGTGATAGACCACTCTACAAGGCAATCAATAAGTATGGTCTAGAAAAATTCAAGATTCGTATACTTGAAGAGTGTAATGTAGATATACTAAATGAGCGTGAAATATGGTGGATAGATTTTCTCGACTCATATCGGGGTGGATATAATGCAACAACTGGTGGAGAATACTTTGAGCACACAGAAGATACGAAACAGAAAATATCAGAAACGATGAGCAATGTTTCTCGTTCTGATGAGTGGAAAGAGAGTATAAGTATTGGACTTAAAAATAAGTTAGAACGTGGAGAAAAGTGGGGAATGTTCTTACAAAAGAACTTAGGTGGTACACATGCAAAACGAAAGATTCAGGGTAAGAGTATAACAACTGGTGAGATTGTTGAGTTTGATGGTACAAGAGAGGCAGCACTTAAAGTAACAGGAAACGAAAAATATGCAGGAAACATATGTAGAGCAATGAAAGAAGGTTGGACTGCTTATGGATATAAATGGACGAAACTCGACAATAGACCAGTCATTAAACCTGTGGTTGGTTATGATAAGAAAACTGGCAAACTTGTTTATGAGTTTGAAAGTGCAAATAAAGCATCATTAACTATAAGAGGAAAGCGTGGAACAGGATTACTTAAATCACTTAAAAATCCAGGAAAAAATAGTTGGGTTGGTTGTTATTGGTATTACAAGACATAAAAAAAGACCCTATAAGTAGGGTCATTTGCGAGAATTGCCTAAAAGACGAACAGCATGGCGGAAAGTGTAAGTATCAGGAAAATGAACAAATCTCGTCCATTCGTTTTTGCTGCGGGACAATCTTGTGACTTTGAGATACATGAGCTTGGTTCAGATAATGATACAAAGATTAAACATAATGCGTCATGATTCAACCTTCCAGCAGTTCAGGATAGTATTCTTCAACCTCTGCAATCAGTTGCTCGTCGCTATAACCTTGCAGATTATCTTGTAGATTATCATACACAAAACGTTCCATTGTTTTGTAGTCCATACTCTCAATCACCTGTTGAATGTATGATTCTTGGAGTTCAGTGCGGTTCATGATGTTTGTGTTAGTTAAGTGAGAAAGATTCAGGCGAGGCGCATACCAGAGAAGAAAGGAATCGGTGCTCCATTGTATTGAATGAACCACTGACCTTTTTTCTGAAAGACATATTCACCATCACATCCATGCACTTTCAGAATAGCATTAAGACGAGACTTTGTGGTGTTTGATTGATAACCACCATCGAACAATTCGATCCAGGTTTCGCCAATTCGAGCAATCAGATTGCCATGGAGAAACACATCAGAAACATTCGTGCAGTTGATAACTTCAGTGTTATCAAGTTTCCAATCTTGTGATGCAGTGATAGCATCATTCATTTGGGATTCGATCTTTTTCATGGTTGGAAGTGCAGTGGTCATACTACTAGGACACTTTGAGTGGCCCACTATTCATTAGTCACTCAAACATCTTCACCTTCAACCTGACAAAACTCCATCAAATAATGATCAATGTTCAAACCAAGTTCAGAGGCTTCAGTATAACATTCATCGAATTGTTTTTGAGAAAGAATAAAGAACTCAGTTTCAATCATGTGGTGCAATAATGTCAGCAACAGTGTGTAATGTGTTCGCAGTAATGTTACGAACTCCAGGTGATAGAGTGAGTGCAACGATGAAAATGAGCATAATTGTTCTCATTTTATCTGGTGTCTTAAATGTTAATCTTTTGGTTGCCATTAGTTAATAACATCATACTGCAGAGATTTGATACACCAACCAGTATTGTTTGTGATCACATCTGCAAGACATTCTTCTCCATCAGGTGAATCCCATAGACAATCTTTAGTTCCTTGAATGATCTCATCTTTCTCCTCTTGAGTGAGATCTTCATAGTCGAAATCAAACTCGACTTCAGTCACTTTGTAGAAGTTCATAATTGGTTTTGCTTGTGCTTGCATTGTGGTTGTGCTCATACTACTAGGACACTTTACAGGGCCCAATAATACTCATTGAAGGGTTTGTGAAGAATAGTGTAGTCTTCGATTGATTTATCAAAGAGTTCATCAATCTGCCTGGTAATTTCACTCCAGGACTTTTGCTTCTTTTGCTTTTCAGTATAAACCTTCACCCAACGATTCTTTACTTTAATCAGAGAAGGCTTGACGATTGTTTGATTCATCAGCAAGCACCTTGCATGAAGTTATACTCTTGAACCAGGTTAATGTTATCACCAGTGATCACATAATCCAGTGCGATTCTCTCATTGATCTCGCGGATTGCATCTTTTTTGGTGATGCACTTCTGAGAGATGGTATCAATACCCTTCCAAGAAAGAACCTTGAGAGTATAGTTGGAACAATGCTCAATCGGATAGAAACCAACAATCATTGTGCCATCCTTGGATTGTAGTGTGGGAAAGTCGATCATGGTTGGGGTGTTGCTCATACTACTAGGACACTTTACAGGGCCCACTAATCATTACCAACTTCAACCATTGGTCCTTCAACATCACAAAACTCCATCAGATAATGGTCGATATTCATACCGTGCTCTGAGGCTTCAGTATAAAATTGTTGCCGTTCAAAATAAAGAAATTAGTCTCAATCATTGGAAGAAATAATGTCGGCAACAGTGTGCAATGTGTTGCTGGTAATGTTACGAACTCCTGGTGAGAGTATAAAGGCAACAGCAAAAATGAGGAGAATTGTTTTCACTTTAGATGGTGATTTGAAAGTGAGTCTTTGTGCCATCAGTCGAAGCGGGAAGATACATCAGGACCAGGATTCTCAAGATGTGCAACACTATCTGCAACACCTTCAGCAGTTAATGCAAACTGTACTTTCTGACCTTGATAGTAAATGTCAAAGACAGATTGAACATAAGGTGTCAGATTGCCTTGTGAATCCCAGGCATTTCGTGTATGGGAAGTCTCTACGATGTCGTAGACTTTAGAGGTGAGAGGTGAAGTATAAATCATCTTCAATCAATATCCGTTGAGAAAGTCAGCAAGTGCCTCCTGATATTGTTCCTCAGTGTGATAGGTTCGAGCACCAATCGTCAGAGGAAAAGTATGCTTTGAAGCAGAAGATTTGGGCAGATCTCGACACTTATCGAGAACCTGTTGAGTGTAAGGATTTCCGTTGTAGTTAGTGTTGCTCATACTACTAGGACACTTTACAGGGCCCACTATCTGTTACCAAGTCCCACGTTGAATGTGAATCTTGCGAATCTCCTGGTAAATGAATGAACGAAGCTTGGGTTCGGTAGTGTTATCAAAAGCATAATACAGTCGATTCAGGTATTCATTCTGTGTTGCACCTATGTTACCATCACCACCGATGTCATTGAGTGATGAACCTGCGACTGGTTTTCTAACACCAAAGTTTCCTGTTATGTTACCTTTGGTGCGAAATGATGTTTTAATTTTGGAGAGATTGGAATAGGTCATCGTGCAACAATGTCCAGAGTTTCTAATAGCATCATCGCAAGTTCCATTCGATTGTCTTCATCAACCACAGGAATGTTTGTATCAACGAACTCGCTAATCAGTTCTGCAAAGAGTTCAGTTGTACGCTCATCTGCGAATATAGAAGTAGCAAGTTCATTCTTGAAACCATCACGCAGAAGTTTGAGTGATTTGGTTACAGTCAGTTCGTTAATAGTGTCGTTCATTGTGTTAATCATTTTGCGTAAAGATAACCACCACACCAATCTGCGTTTTCAAACAACCATTCACGCTCTTTGATAATCAAGAGGTTATACCTTTCTCCTTTTGCTGGTGCTTTCCAAGATGCAGATTTTAGAACTGAACCAGTGTTCTTATCAATGAAGCAATGCACACTGCGAGAACGACCACTGGTAATCATGATGACTTTGTGATACTTTTTACCAGACTCGATGGTATAATCAATGTCACACTTACCAGACTTGAGTTCATCAATCTTACGAAGATGATACTCTACATTTTCACCATACTCTGCGGAACGCTGATGAGAACGAATCGAGTGTTGACGATAGTTGTCTTTCAGTGCTTCAATCAGTGCGAGAGTGTGCTGATACACATTCTCTACAATAGTTTGTTGTGCTTGTGCTTGCATTGTGGTTGTGCTCATACTACTAGGACACTTTACAGGGCCCACTACTCAACCCCAGGTCTTTGGAGTTACAAAGTTATGGTGAGAGAATACTTCACGGTCAACTACTTTGTAAGATCCAAACTGGTTATGGATGACATAACCTTCGTGGAAACTTAAATCATCACCAATAGAGCACTCAATATCATCCTCTTCGTGAATGAACATGAACAAATCTACCTTGATAGATGCAACGAGTTTGTGAAGTCGCAGCAGGTTAATGTCACAATCACATTTTTCTGCAATTTCATTTTCATCCACGACCTTTTGCTCACGGATGCAGGCATTGATCTCTTTTTTGATTTGTGATGCCTTGCGATCGGACACAAACTCACATAGGGTGCTCATTTGCTTGGCAAACTTACACACATCCTCCAGATCCTCACGATAAGGATTCAGGGACACTGCAGGTTGCACAAACAGAACAGTCTTAGTGCTCACAAACTTGCTGGTGATAGGGTGTGCTACCATCTCAGGCAGTCGATCACCAGTATAGTAAGTGTGAGGGCAAATGATAATCTCCTGGCGAACAATCTCAGGGAACTTATAGGTAATGGTGTTGGGTTTATACTCTTGAGAACCACCCGCTCCAATCCAATCACCTTGATAGAAGTTCTTGGTGCGAGGCAGATACTCAAAACACAGATGCAGAATATCTGCTACTTTACCTTCATAAAACTGGTCAATCTCTTCGTGAGAATGTGCAACCCTAATCTTTACTTTATTGAACACACTTTTTGTGCCCACACAAAACTTTCCATTTGAAGGATTGGCTCCCCAACATACTGCAGGAGCACCATCCATCTTGACGCTGATAAAGCTATCAACCTCAGAGAACCAATCAAGAACCGACAGATTACCCGTCAGGATCTCATCTTCAGGATGGGAGATGTGTTTGTTTTGCATAATCTTAGTATGGCATAAAAAAGAGGACATTGCAAGTCCTCAGAGTCAGTTTTCAGACTGCCACACGGCGAGCAGTCAGTTGTTTAGTAAAGGTCACAATTTGCTTCACATAAGGAGAAACAGTTTGAGTGAACTTAATCACATCTTCACGAAGTTTGTTGACTTCATACTGATGGATTTGCCAGCGAACCTGAATGTCTTGGAAGTATTGTTCCCGAGTAATCAGTGCCTGTGGGGCAGAAACTTCGGGAGCAACAGCAACAACATCAGTGGGTTGCTTGCGAGCGCGAGGCATAGAGTAGATGCGTCTTACACTACTAGGACACTTTACAGGGCCCAGTATCAGTCAACGGGCAGTTGTGCTACACTCTTACCTTTCTTATGATCATTGATATACTTTCGTGCAGAAG
>Ga0194121_10007865_pt1 | contig 13734 bp, 14 predicted proteins | sample TA2MahCa50mmetaG_FD_148609 | JGI IMG/M metagenome (GOLD analysis project Ga0194121, IMG submission 148609) | Freshwater microbial communities from Lake Tanganyika, Tanzania - TA2015020 Mahale Deep Cast 50m | ecosystem: Environmental > Aquatic > Freshwater > Lake | place: Tanzania: Lake... | reverse complement strand
CGTCTCGGCGGCGGTCGACGCCGCCTCGCCCGCCATGCCGCCCAGCTCGCGCGCCGCGGCCGACACCCCCTTCGCCATCCCGCGCGCCACGCCGGTCGCCATGCGGACCGCCTGCATCGCGGACGCGGTCGCGATCTCGGTCAGGCTCTCGACCGCGCGTTCGGAGACGTCGGCGGCGCCGGTCGAGGAACGGCGGGTCTTGGAGGAGCTGGGACGCTTCGCGCGGCGACGACTGGCCATGATGGATCCTCCCGGAGATCGAGTCCTGAATCCAGGGCAGCAAGGCGGGTGCCAGCGACCCGCCGTCCGGCGCTACACTGCCAGCGTCATGGCCGACGTGCTGGTGGTGGAAGACGAGCCCGATATCCGGCATCTCATTGCGCACCACCTCGAGCGCGAGGGGTATCGCTGCCGCGCCGTGGCGAACGGCGCGGAGGCGCTGCGGGCGGTGCGCGCGTCCGTGCCCGACCTGATCGTGCTCGACCTGATGCTGCCGGAGATCGACGGGCTCGAGGTCTGCCGGCGCCTGCGCGGGGACGCCGCCACCGCGACCGTGCCGATCATCATGCTGACCGCCAAGAGCGACGAGGTCGACCGGATCGTGGGCCTCGAGCTCGGCGCCGACGACTACGTCGCGAAGCCGTTCTCGCCGAAGGAGCTGGTGGCCCGCGTGCGGGCGGTCCTGAGGCGGGCGCGCCCCGAGGTGGCCGGCCGCGTCTTCCGCGAGGGCGCGCTGCTGTTGGACCCCGCGCGCCACACCGCCTCGGTCAGCGGCGCGACGCTCGCGCTCACCCCGAAGGAGTTCGACCTGCTCCAGGTCCTCATGGAGGCGGCGGGCCGCGTGCTCACGCGCGAGCACCTGCTCACCCGGGTGTGGGGCTATGCGCACGCCGACGAGATCGAGTCCCGCACGGTCGACGTCCACGTGCGCCGCCTGCGCGCCAAGCTCGGGGACGAGGGGCGGCGGATCGCGACCGTGAAGACCGTCGGCTACCGCTTCGAGCGCGCCGGGGGCGAAGGCTGATGCTCGCGGTCCTGCGCCGGCGGATCGTCCTGAAGCTGACCCTCACGCTCGTCGGCTTCGTCGCGCTGTCGATCCTGGCGGCGGGCTTCTATCTCGGCGACGCGCTCGAGCGGGCCGCGGTCGCTTCGCTGGAGGCGCGGCTGGCGACCGGCGGCCGGCTGCTCCGTCCGGAGGCGGCCGCGCTGCTCGCGCAGCCGCCGGCGCCGCCGGCGCTCTACGAATGGGCCACGCGCGCGGCGGAGGCGGCCGGCGCGCGTGTGACGCTCGTCCGCGCGGACGGCGTCGTCGTCGCGGACTCGCACGTGCCGCCGGGCGACCTCGCGCGCATCGACAATCACGCCCCGCGCCCGGAGATCGCGGCGGCCCTCGGCGGCAGCATCGGCCGGTCCACGCGGCGCAGCTCCACGGTGGACATCGCGCAGCTCTACGTCGGCGTGCCGGTCCAGGAGGGTGCCGCGGTGCGCGGGGTCGTGCGGCTGGCGATGCCGGTCACCGAGGTGAGCTCGTCGTTCGCGCCCATGCATCGCGTGCTGCTCGCGGGCGGCTTCGTCGCGCTCGCGGTCGCGGCGGGCATCGGCATCTTCGTGGCGGGGCGCGTCACGCGCCCGGTCGTGGAGATGGAGGCGATCGCCCGCCGGATGGCGGCCGGCCACTTCGACCGCCGGGTGCCGGTGCGCTCGCCCGACGAGATCGGCACGCTCGGCCGCGCGCTCAACGCGATGGCGGGCAGCCTCGTGGGCAAGATCGCCGACCTCGAGCAGGAGCGCGCCAAGGCGACGGCGATCCTCGACGCGATGGTCGAGGGCGTGGTGGCGGTGGATGCGCGCGACCAGATCCTCGCCGTCAACCAGCGCGCGCGGGCGATGCTCGGGCTGTCGACGGGCAGCGAGGGGCGGCCGTTCATGGAGGCGATCCGCAACGGCGACCTCCACGCGATCGTCCGCGGGAGCCGCGGCATGGGCACCGGCGCCGTCGTCCACCGCGAGGTCCGGCTCCTCTCACCGGTGCGCCGGACCGTCGAGGTCAACGCGGTCCCGCTCGTGCTCGCGGGGAACGATCCCGGCGTGGGCGTCGTGCTCGTCCTCTACGACGTGACGGACCTGCGGCGGCTGGAGGTCGTGCGGACGGAGTTCGTGGCGAACGTCTCGCACGAGCTGCGCACCCCGCTCACCGCGATCCAGGGCTATCTGGAGACGCTGCTGGGCGGCGCGCTGGAGGAACGCGAGCACGCGCGGCGGTTCCTCGACATCGCGTACCGCCACACGGAGCGCCTCGGCCGGCTCCTCAACGACCTGACGGACCTCTCGAACATCGAGCTCAACAAGGTGAAGCTCGCGCTGGGTCCGGTCGCGCTCGACGAGGTGATCGACTCGGTGGTCGCGATCATCCAGCCGCGCGCGGACGCCCGGCACGTGACGCTCGCCGCCGAGGTCGCGCGCGACCTGCCGCCCGCGCACGCCGACCACGACCGCCTCGAGCAGATCCTCATCAACCTCGTCGACAACGCCGTGAAGTACACGCCCGAGGGCGGGCGGGTCACCGTGCGCGCCTCCGCGGCGGTGAGCGGCGGCGTGCTCGTGGTCGACGTGGCGGACACCGGCCACGGCATCCCGCCGGCCGACCTGCCGCGCATCACGGAGCGCTTCTACCGCGTGGACAAGGCGCGCTCGCGCGAGCTCGGCGGCACGGGGCTGGGCCTGGCCATCGTGAAGCACCTGGTGATCGCGCACGGCGGGGAGCTGACGATCGACAGCGGGCTCGGACAGGGTACGACGGTGCGCTTCACGCTGCCGATCGCCGGCGCTCCGACCGCGCGCGTGTAGCGGACCGCCGTCACCGAATCTTCATCGTCCCGTGACCGGTTGGTCATGCCTTCTCCGCCACACTCGGCGGAGGAGGCGCCCATGGATCACCTGAGCGTCGAGGCTGTGGAACGAGCGCTCGTCGAAGCCTGCCGCCGCGGCCACGCGGACGTCGTCGCCTTCACCGTCGCCCCGTGTGAGCCGAGCGCCCGCTGCCGGCGCGGGGGCCATGACTGGTTCATCGAGTTCGGCGAGCCGCCCGGCGCGCCTGAGGTCTTCGTGCACGTGCTCGAAGACAGCCTGCAGCGTGGCGACGCGACCTATCGGCAGCGTCGCGGCGCGAGCGGTGATCTCGGACGGCCGCGAGTCCTCGAGGTCGCGGCCGGCACGTTCGAGCGCTGGGCCCGCGATCGCTCGCGCCGCGGCGAGGCGCCCGCGCCGCCGCGGGTCATCCATGACAGGGCGCTGCTTCATGCGCTCGTGACCGTGATGGCCGCGCGCAGCACGTACCCGCCGATTCCCGTCGGCATCGCCTGAGCCCGCCCGGCCTTGACGCATGCGCCGGCTTCGGCGACAACGGTCATCGTGTCCCGCCGCCGCGCGCTGATCCTCTGCACCCACAACTCCGCGCGGAGCCAGATGGCCGAGGGGCTCCTGCGCGCGCTCGCGGGCGACCGCTTCGACGTCGCCAGCGCCGGCACCGAGGCGACCCGCGTCCATCCCCTGGCGATCCGCGCGATGGACGAGCAGGGGATCGACCTGCGCGCGCACACCTCGAAGACCCTCGACGGTTTTCTCGCGGAGCCGTGGGACTACGTGATCACCGTGTGCGACAGCGCGAACGAGCGGTGCCCGCTCTTTCCCGGCGCCGCCACGCGGCTGCACTGGAGCTTCGACGATCCCTCCGCGGCCACCGGCACGGAGGACGAGCGCCTCGCCGAGTTCCGCCGCATCCGCGACGCCATCGCCGCCCGGCTGCGCGCCTGGCTCGCGACGGTGTGAGCGTGCCGCCCGTCTCGCCCGCGCGGCGCGTGATCGCGGAGCTGGTCGGCACCGTGTTCCTGCTCGCGACGGTGATCGGGTCCGGCATCATGGGCGAGCGGCTCGCCGGCGGCAACGTCGCGGTCGCGCTGCTCGCGAACGCGATCGCGACGGGCGGCGCGCTCGTCGCGCTGATCACGACGTTCGGCCCGGTCTCGGGCGCGCACTTCAACCCGGCCGTCACGCTGAGCGCCGCGTGGCAGCGCGCGCTCCCGTGGCGTGAGGTGCCGGCCTACGTGGTCGCGCAGCTCGTGGGCGCCGTCGCGGGCGTGGCGATCGCGCACCTGATGTTCGGCGAGCCACTGTTCTTCGCGTCGCAGAAGGCTCGCGCGGGCGGCGCGCAATTCCTGAGCGAGTTCGTGGCGACGTTCGGCTTGCTGACGGTGATCTGGGGCTGCGTCCGCTGCGCCCCGGGCTCGGTCCCGGTGACGGTGGCCGCGTACATCACGGCCGCGTACTGGTTCACGTCATCGACGTCGTTCGCGAACCCGGCGGTGACGCTGGCCCGATCAATGTCGGACACTTTCGCCGGCATCCGCCCCTCTGACGCCCCCGCGTTCATCGCCGCGCAGCTCGTGGGCGGCGCCGCCGCAACCCTCCTCGCAGCCTGGCTCTTCCCCCCGCCTCCGGACCCCCGCTAACTCCCGAACCCCGCACGCCCGCGCCGCGTGCGCGCCGGCCGGCACGCCGGTCGATGCCGTGGTGCGATGCGCCGATGCCGTTCCGAAAGCATCTGAATCACGCACCGGGCCGGCGCTGCGGGCGTGGGCGGCCGGAGGTCGGCGGCGGGGGGTGCAGTCGCCGACATTGGCGGTCGGGAGCGAAGCTCCCGACATAGCCCGGAGGACGCCGCACCCCCCGCCGCCGACCTCCGGCCGCCCACGTCCGCAACGCCGAGGCGGAGTACGCGACGCGGAAGGTTTACGCGAGCGTCATCGTCCGGTAACGCCGACGCGCGAGTCTGCCACCCGTGAAAGGCACGGCGCGGGTTCTCGTGGTCGAGGACGAGCAGGACGTGGCGGAGCTGCTGCGTTATCACATGACGCGCGAAGGCTACGAGGTGATCGTGTCGCCGACGGGCGCCGACGCGGTCAGGCGGGCGCGCGACGCGCAGCCCGAGGTCATCCTCCTCGACGTCATGGTCCCGCAGCTCAACGGCTGGGAGGTCTGCCGCCGGCTCAAGGCCGAGCCGGAGACGCAGACGATCCCGATCATCATGGCGACCGGCCGCGCCGAGGAGGGCGACAAGGTGCTGGGCTTCGAGCTCGGCGCCGACGACTACGTCACCAAGCCGTTCTCGCCGCGCGAGCTCGTGGCGCGCGTCCGCGCGGTCGTCCGCCGGGGGCGCCACGGCGACGGTCCCGAGAAGAAGCCCCGCCTGAAGGCCGGCGACCTGGAGATCGACCGCCACCGCTTCGAGGTCCGCATGAAGGGCCGCGCGGTCGAGCTCACGCCGAAGGAGTTCGAGCTGCTCGCCACCCTCGTCGACTCGCCGGGGCGCGTGTTCGGGCGCGGCGAGCTCCTCGACCGTGTATGGGGACGCGACGGGTTCGTGGAGCCCCGCACCGTCGACGTGCACCTCGCGCGCCTCCGCGCGAAGTTCGTGGCCGCGAGAGTCCCGCCGCCGGGCATCGAGACCGTGCGGGGGGTCGGTTACCGGCTCCGTGACGCTTCGTAACACAGACGTAACACGCGGGTCACGGGACCGAAACACGGGGCTCCGATAGTGAGTCCCGAAGACAAGGAGACAGCATGAAGACGCGAATCGTGATGGCGGTGCTGGCGGCGGGACTGGTCGCCACGGGGGCGTTCGCCGGGCCGGTGAAGCTCGATCCGGGCTTGGCGGTCTACAAGCCCGTCGCCGGCGTGAGCGGCAACCTCTCCTCGGTCGGCTCGGACAGCCTCAACAACCTGATGACGCTGTGGGCCGAATCGTTCAACAAGCACTACCCGAACGCGAAGATCCAGATCGAGGGCAAGGGCTCCTCGACCGCGCCCCCGGCGCTGATCTCGGGCACCGCGCAGCTCGGCCCGATGTCGCGCGAGATGAAAGGCTCCGAGATCGACCAGTTCGAGAAGAAGTACGGCTACAAGCCGACGGTCATCCGGACTTCCGTCGACGCGCTCGCGGTGTTCGTGAACAAGGACAATCCCATCAAGTGCCTGACGATCGCGCAGGTCGACGCGGTCTTCTCCAAGTCGCGCCGCCACGGTCACCCGAGTGACCTCACCACGTGGGGGCAGCTCGGCCTGACGGGGGAGTGGGCGAAGAGGCCGATCAGCCTCTACGGCCGCAACTCCGCGTCCGGCACGTACGGGTTCTTCAAGGAGCAGTCGCTCAAGAACGGCGACTTCAAGGACCAGGTGAAGGAGCAGCCCGGCTCCGCCTCGGTCGTGCAGGGCCTCACGGTGGACCGCTTCGGGATGGGCTACAGCGGCATCGGCTACGCGACCGCGGGCGTGCGCGCGGTGCCGCTCGCGGCCAAGCCGGGCGGCAAGTGTGTCGAGGCGGACCCCGACAACGCCTACAGCGGGAGCTATCCGCTGGCGCGCTTCCTCTACGTCTACATCAACAAGGCGCCGGGCAAGGCGCTCGAGCCGATCACCCGCGAGTTCGTGAAGCTCGTGGTGTCGAAGGACGGGCAGGAAGCGGTCATGAAGGACGGCTACTTCCCGATTCCCGCGGCGATCGCCAGGGAAGAGCTGAACAAGGTCCAGTAGGTGGCCGTCAACCTCGAGACGCTGCAGGCGGGCGGGCCGGGATCCCCGGCCCGCCCGTTGGTCGTTTCGCGGGCCCGCACCGCGCGGCGCCTCCTGCTCGACCGCATCGCCAGCCGCACCGTCGTGCTGGGCGGCCTCGTCATCATCGCGTCGATCCTGGCGATCCTGTTCGTGATCGTCGGCGAGATCTGGCCGCTGTTCCGGGCACCGGGCGCGGCGGCGGTCCCCGTGGCCAGCACCGCGACGGCGCCGGTGAGCGCGGAGGCCGTCGGCGTCGACGAGTATCGCGAGATCGCCTACCTGATCACGCCGGCCGGCGCGCTCCAGTTCGTGCCGATCCGGGTCGCCGGGAGTTATCCGCCCGTGGCCGTGCCCGAGCTCGGCGGCGCCACGCTCACCGCCGCCGCGGACCTCGGCGGCGGCCGCCACGTGGTCGGCACCTCCGACGGCCGCGCCATCGGCGTGACCGTCTCGTACGACGTGGAGTTCACGGACGGCCGCCGCGTGCTCACGCCGAAGCAGGAGTTCGCGGCGCCGTCGTGGCTCGATGCCGACGCGAAGCGTCCGCTCGTCCGCCTCGCCGCCGCCGCGTCCGACGGGGGCCCCGTGGTCGTGGCGCAGGTCGGGCCCGCGGACCTCGTGGTGCAGTCGGTCGTCGAGAAGAAGGCGTTGATCGGCGGCGCGCGTCGCGAGGAGTCGCTGCAGGCGCTCCCGGGCGCGGTCGAGGGCGCGATCACCGCGCTCGCGGTCGACGCGCGCGGCGAGGACCTGTTCGTCGGCACCGCCGCGGGCCGGATCGTGCGCTTCGACCTGCGCGATCGCGGCAACGTCACGCGCGCCGACGCGGTCGCCCTCGGCGCCGGCGCGGTGACCACGCTGAAGTTCCTGAACGGCGACCGTACGCTGATCGCCGGGAGCGAGCGTGGCGACGTCTCGACGTGGCAGGTGGTGCCGGTCGAGGACGGCGGCGCGCCGCGCCTCGTCCGGATCCACGACTTCACCCCGCACACCGCGCCGGTCGTCGCCGCCTCCGTCTCGCGGCGCGACAAGGGCTTCGTCACCGTCGACCGCGACGGCCTCGCGCACGTCCGCTACGGCACGTCCGGCGCGACGCTGCTCGACCTGCGCGCGTCCGGCGGCGACATCCGCGCCGTCGTGTTCGCGCCGAAGGCCGACGGCGTGCTGACGCTCGACGGCGCCGGCCGGCTGTCGCACTGGACGCTCGACAACCCGCATCCCGAGATCAGCCTCCGGACGCTGTTCGGCGCGGTCTGGTACGAGGGCTACCGCGGGCCCGCGTACGTCTGGCAATCCACGGGCGGCACCGACGACTTCGAGGCGAAGCTGAGCCTCACGCCGCTCGTGTACGGGACGCTCAAGGGCACGTTCTACGCGCTGTTGATCGCGGTGCCCATCGCGCTCCTCGCGGCCCTCTACGTGAGCGAGTTCATGCATCCGGGCGTGAAGGCCTGGGTCAAGCCGATGGTCGAGATCATGGCCGCGCTGCCGAGCGTGGTCCTCGGCTTCCTCGCGGGCCTCTGGCTCGCGCCGATCGTCGAGCGCATCGTCCCCGGGCTCTTCGTGCTGCCGGTCGTGGCCACGATCGCGATCCTGCTCGCGATGACGGCGTGGCGGCTGCTGCCGATCGCCGTCCGCGGCCGGATCCGCCCGGGCACCGAAGTCTTCCTGCTGCTGCCCGTCCTCGTCGGCGCCTCCGCCGCGGCGTTCAGCCTGGGCGGCGTCCTCGAAGGCTGGCTCCTGCAGGGGGACTATCGCGCGTGGCTGCTCGGCACGCTCGGGCTCTCGTACGACCAGCGCAACTCGCTCGTGGTCGGCCTCGCCATGGGCTTCGCGGTGATCCCGATCATCTTCACGATCGCCGAGGACTCGCTGGCGAACGTGCCGCAGCATCTTCGAGCGGGGTCGCTCGCCATGGGCGCCACGCGGTGGCAGACCGCGATGCGGATCGTGCTGCCCACCGCGAGCCCCGGGATCTTCTCCGCGATCATGATCGGGTTCGGCCGCGCGGTCGGCGAGACGATGATCGTGCTGATGGCCACCGGCAACACGCCGGTGATGGACGGCAACATCTTCAGCGGCTTCCGCGCGCTCTCCGCGAACATCGCGGTCGAGCTGCCGGAAGCGCCCGAGGGCGGGACGCTCTTCCGCGTGCTGTTCCTCGCGGCCTTCCTGCTCTTCTGCCTGACGTTCGCGGTCAACACGCTGGCCGAGGTCGTCCGGCTGAAGCTGCGCCAGCGGTACCGCTACCTGTGAAGGCGATGCTGCGCGGCGGCGAGCCGTTCATCTGGCTCACGGGCGGCGCGCTCGCGTTCGCGCTGCTCATGGTCGCGGGCCTCGTCGGCATCATCGTCACCAACGCGATCGGCTTCTTCTGGCCCGCCCCGATCGTCCGCGTCACGCTCGCCGACGGCACGGTGCACACGGGGTCGGTGGTGGAGCGGGAGCGGATCCCGGGCCGGGCCGAGTCCCGGGTGAAGCTCCGCGTCGCGAACCGCGACCTCTACGGCGCCGACTTCGTCTGGGTGGACGAGCCCGCGATCGCGCGCCGTGAGTCTCCGGCGGACGTCGTGGTGATCGAGCGGACCGAATGGGGCCTGCTCCTCGGCGTCGTGACGGAGCTTCGGGAGGCGGGCGCGGTCGTCGCGTCCGGCCCGGGGGCGCTCGCGGAGCTCCGCCGGCGCCTGCCGGACGTCGAGCGCCTGCGCGCCCGGATCCGTGCGGTGGAGCGCGGGGACATCGGTGCGATCAACTTCGAGCAGGAGAAGGCGCGCCTGACCCTGCGCGGCCTCGAGCTGAAGGGCATCACGACCGGGGCGGACGTCGACGCGGTGAGGGCGCGCCTCGCCGAGCTGCAGGCGCGCTACGAGACCCACGCCGCGCGCCTCGCCGAGCTCCGCCAGGGGCAGGGGGCGAGCGTGGTGGTCGCGGCGGACGACGGCAAGACGAAAGAGCTGCCGCTCGCGCAGGTGGTCGACGTGTTCAGCCCGAACACCATGGGGCTTCCCGCGAAGGTCGGGCACTACGCGGGCAAGCTGTGGGAGTTCGTGGCGGACGACCCGCGCGAGTCGAACACGGAAGGCGGGGTGTTCCCGGCGATCTTCGGCACCGTGATGATGGTCATGATCATGTCGGTCATGGTCACGCCGCTCGGCGTGCTCGCGGCGTTCTACCTGCGCGAGTACGCGCGGCAGGGCACGTTCGTGAGCGCCGTGCGGATCGCCGTGAACAACCTCGCGGGCGTGCCGTCCATCGTGTTCGGCGTGTTCGGCGTCGGCTTCTTCATCTACATCGTCGGCGGCAGCATCGACCGGCTGTTCTACCCCGAAGCGCTGCCCACGCCGACGTACGGCACCGGCGGGATCCTGTGGGCCTCGCTCACGCTCGCGCTGTTGACGATCCCCGTGGTGATCGTGGCGACGGAGGAGGGGCTGGCGGCCATCCCGCGCGGGACCCGCGAGGCCTCGCTCGCCCTCGGCGCCACGAAGCTCGAGACGACGCTGCGGGTGGTGCTGCCCGCGGTGACGCCGTCGATCCTCACGGGACTCATCCTCGCGATGGCACGCGCCGCGGGTGAGGTGGCGCCGCTGATGATCACGGGGGTGGTGAAGCTCGCTCCCGCGCTGCCCCTGGACGGCACGTGGCCGTTCCTGCACCTCGACCGCAAGTTCATGCACCTCGGCTTTCACATCTACGACGTCGGCTTTCAGTCGCCGAACGTGGACGCGGCACGACCGATGGTGTTCGCCACCACGCTCCTGCTGCTCCTCATCGTCGTCCTGCTCAACCTCTTCGCCATCACGCTCCGCCAACGGCTCCGTCGCAAGTACGCGACGGCGGCGGTGTAGGGAGGATCCCATGGTCACGCTCAACCCCGCGGCCGCGCCCGCCTCGATGCTCGAGGCGCCGATGGTCGAGATCGACACGCTCAACCTCTGGTACGGCACCAAGCAGGCGCTCCGCGACGTGTCGATGTCGGTCCCGAAGCAGCGGGTGACCGCGTACATCGGGCCGTCCGGCTGCGGCAAGTCCACGCTGCTCCGCTGCCTGAACCGCATGAACGACCTGGTCGACGGCGTCCGCATCGAGGGGACCGTGCGCATCGGCGGCGTGGACGTCTACGACCCCGCGCTCGACGTCACCGAGCTCCGCAAGCGCGTGGGGATGGTGTTCCAGAAGTCGAACCCGTTCCCGAAGTCGATCTACGAGAACGTCGCCTACGGGCCGCGCATCCTCGGCGTGAAGAACCGCGGCGACCTCGACGGCATCGTGGAGCGCAGCCTCCGGAGCGCCGCGCTCTGGGACGAGGTGAGCGATCGCCTCGGCGACTCGGCGCTGGGGCTCTCGGGCGGGCAGCAGCAGCGCCTGTGCATCGCGCGCGCGATCGCCGTCGAGCCGGACGTGCTGCTGATGGACGAGCCGTGCTCCGCCCTCGATCCCATCGCGACCGCGAAGATCGAGGAGCTCATGCTCGACCTCAAGAACAGCTACACGATCGTGATCGTGACCCACAACATGCAGCAGGCGGCGCGTGTCTCCGACTACACGGGATTCATGCTGCTCGGCGAGCTCGTCGAGTTCGGCGTCACGCGGGAGCTCTTCACGAGCCCGCGGGACAAGCGCACCGAGGACTACATCACCGGCCGGTTCGGGTAGGAGGGGCGCCATGCAGCGGCACTTCCACGAGGAGCTCGGCGCGCTCAAGCAGACCCTGCTCGCGATGGGCGGCCTCGTCGAGGACCAGATCCGCCGCGTCATGCGCGCGCTCGTGGAGCGCGACGACGCCCAGGCCCGCGACGTGATCGAGCGCGACCGCGAGGTCAACGCCTACGAGAACGAGATCGACGAGAAGTGCGTGGAGCTCCTGGCGCTGCACCAGCCGGCCGCCGGCGACCTGCGCTTCATCACCACCGCGATGAAGATCGTGACCGACCTCGAGCGCATCGGCGACCAGGCCGTGAACATCGCGCAGCGCGCGCTCGAGCTGAACCGGGAGCCGCAGCTCAAGCCCTACATCGACCTGCCGCGGATGGCGGAAAAGGCGCAGGCCATGGTGAAGGGGAGCCTGGACGCCTTCGTCGCCCGCGACACCGCGCTCGCCCGCCGCGTACGCGCGGAGGACGACGCCGTCGACGACCTCAACCACCAGATCTTCCGCGAGCTGCTGACGTTCATGATGGCGGACCCCAGCACGATCCCGCGCGCGCTGCCGCTCATCCTCATCGCGCGGTGCCTCGAGCGGGTCGCGGATCACGCCACGAACATCGCGGAGATGGTGGTCTACCTGGTGGAGAGCCGGATGGTGCGCCACACGCCGTCCTGACGGCGCGGGCGCGCGCTACGAGACGAGCAGCTTCTCGACCACGCCCAGCAGCATCTTCGGATCGATCGGCTTCGCCATCACGGCATCCGCGCCGACCGCGCGCGCGTCGTCCAGCACATCGAGGTCGTTCGGATTGCCCATCACGCGGACGCCGCCCGCGCGCCAGCCGGCGGAGATCGCGAGGATCTTCGGCGGGCGCAGGGCGCGCCGGATCTCGCGGATGACTTCGATGCCGTCTTTCTCGGGCATGAACATGTCGACGATGAGGACGTCGGGATGCCAGGCGCGTGTCTTGACGACCGCGATCGCGCCGTCGTCGGCCTGCATGACGTCGTGCCCCGCGCGGCGCAGCACCCACTCCAGCAGATGGCGCGTGTCCTCGTGGTCGTCGGCGATGAGGATGCGGCGCGCGCCCTGCCGCTCGGCGGCCGCCTCCGGCTCGGGGCTCGCCGCGAGCGCCCATCCGTAGGCGTGGAGCGCCAGGTCGATCTCCGAGAGGCGGCGATCCGGGTGGTGGCCCGTGTGGTGGCTGCGGCGGTCCACGACGATCTCGAGGCCGTCGAAGTCGGCGAACGCCTGCCGGAAGCGGGCCAGGAGATCCGGCCGGTTGCGTGCGACGATCAGCACGGGAGGCATGGGGAGATCCTGGGTGAGTGTATCAGGAGGACTCTGCACGCCGCCGGACACGGGCGATGACGCGGCAGAGCTCCGCGGGGCTCGACCGGCTTGCGCAGATAGGCCTGGAAGCCCGCGGCGAGCGCGTCCTCCGCGGCGTGAGCGGCACTGTAGCCCGTGAGCGCGATCACCGGGACGTCGCGCGCCGCCCGCGCGGAGTCGGCCGACACGACCTGCGCGCCGAAGTACTCGAGCACCGACTCGAACAGCATGCGCGCCTCGCCGTCGTCGTCGACGACCAGGACCTGAACGCCGCGCAGCAGGTCGGGCTCTACGGTGGAACGCGAGCCCATCCGGCGGCAGCTCTGGGTGGGCTCTCAGGCCGCGTGGGGCAGGTGGGACAGGGGGCCGACGGCGGCCGTGAGGTGCTGCGGGGGCAGCACGGTGTGGGTCAGCCAGTACTCGACCGTATCGCCGCACCGGCAGGCGGCCACCGCGCGATAGCCCGTGCCGCCCGGCAGGGGCGGCGTGTCGAAGACCACGCTTCCGCACCCGTCGTGGAGCTTGAGGAACTGCCGGATCCCGTCGACCGCGACCGCCCGATCCAGATCCATCGCGCAGAAAGCCGTAGCAAGCGCGCCGCCAAGCGCCGGACCCGCGCCGCATCCGCGCCAGACCTGCGATCGACGCGGCTACCCGGGCTACCGCACTGGGCAGGGGCTTCCCCAGGGTGGGGACGGATTTACTCGCTCGGGCTGATCGGCGCCTACCTCGGGATGGACGAGCTCGCGGCGGCGCTTCCGCTGACCGGGACCTCCAGCACGCCGCTCGCGCGGGCGATCCGCAGGGTCAATCCGCGCGGGCCGCGGTCGGAGAACGCCACCAGGCCATGGTACAGACCCGGGGTGCCGGCGGGCTCCAGCGGCGCCTCGACCACGAGCCCGTCCGTCGTGACGCCGCGGAGTCGGACGTCCGCGCCGGTGACGGGCTCGCCGGTCGGGTTCGAGAGGCGCACCGTGTAGTCGACGGCGCCGTTGGCCCCGTCACGCTTCTGGGCGACCTCCACGCGCACGTCGGGCGTCGCCGGCCGTCGCGTCGCCGCGGGTGCCGGTGCCGCCGCGGCGGGGGGCGTGGCCGCTACGTCGGTCGCGGGGAGCGCCGCCGAGCTCGCGTTCGCCTCCGCGCGCGGG
>Ga0194121_10007863_pt1 | contig 13736 bp, 13 predicted proteins | sample TA2MahCa50mmetaG_FD_148609 | JGI IMG/M metagenome (GOLD analysis project Ga0194121, IMG submission 148609) | Freshwater microbial communities from Lake Tanganyika, Tanzania - TA2015020 Mahale Deep Cast 50m | ecosystem: Environmental > Aquatic > Freshwater > Lake | place: Tanzania: Lake... | reverse complement strand
CGCCGCGCAACCTGCCCCACGCCCTCGACGAGAATCAAGCCGCCGCCCTGCAGGCCGTGCTCGCGGTGGAGTGGGGCGTGCTGGAGGCCGCCGACGGAATGCGCCGCTCGCTGGTGGCGCTGGCCGCGGCCGCCGAGCGCGGCGTCCCCACCCTGGTCCTGGTGCAGAGCGCGGCGCGGCTCCAGCAGTGGCGCGAGGACGCGGTGCTCATGCTGGGGATGGAGGAGGCGGACATCGGGAGCGCCGCCACACTGGCCGCCCGGGGACACTTTCTCACGGTGGCTCCCTACGCGGCCATCGCCGGCCACGCCTGGCCGGCCCTGGAATTGCGCTTCGGATTTCTCATCCTCGACGAGGTCCGCCGGGTTCCGCTGCCGGTGTTGCGCGAGGCCGTCTGTGCCCTCCCCGCGCGCTGGCTCCTCGCGCTCACCGACCTGCCCCCGCGGGCCGACGGGCTCGACGCGATGGCCGCCCTTTACGTCGGCCCGGTGGCGCACCGCATGGGCGCGCGCGAGGACATGCTGCTCGACGTGGTGCTCAAGACCACCAGCTTTCACTTCGAGACCGACGCCGCCGCCGAGCCGCCGCCCGAAGACGGCCCGCTGTTCACCCTGGAGCCGCCCGGTCCGACGGGACCGTCTCGGCGGCGCAGCGCCGCCCCGGACCGGGCGCGCGAATGGAACGCGCTGCTCGAAGCGCTCTGCCAGCACGAGGGGCGCACCCGCCAGATCGTCCGCGACGTGGTGGCCGAAGCGCGCGACGGGCACGCCTGCCTCGTGTTCACCACCCGGCGCGAGCACGCGCTGCTGCTCGCCGAGCGCATCGGCGAAGAGGTGCCGGTCGCCACGCTGGTCGGGACCATGACGCCGCAGCAGCGCCGCGAAGCCCTGCGCCGCTTCCGCGACGGGGAAGTCCTGGTGCTGGTGGCCATGGAGCAGCTCGCCGCGGGCGGCTTCGAAGTGCCGCACCTGGAACGCGTCTTCCTCGCGTTTCCGCTGAAGGAGGCGTCGCTGCGCCAGTTCATGGGACGGCTCACGCAGCCCAACCCGGATCGCAAGACGGCGCGGCTCTATGATTATCTCGACGAGAACGTGGGCCGCCTGGAATTCCTCGCCCGGGAGCGCCGAAAATACTACAAGCGGGTGAACACGACGCAGAACCCCGACACCACCCAGTTGCGTCTGCCCTTCGATGCGTAGAATATTGTGGGTTCTGCTGGCCGCGCTGCTCTCTGGATCGGCCTGGGCGGCCCCGGACGCGATGGTGCCGGTCACCTGGTCGGTGAACGGCACGCTCAGCGTGATTCACGTGGGGCGCGCGACCATCAGCGTTCCCCACGCGACCGTCGAGGACGCGCGGCGCGACGCCCCCCGCGAAGCCGCGCGCCTGGGGCTGGTAGCCTCCACCCGCGCCTCCCTGGCCCGGGTGACCGCGGCCCCGATGGGGCAGGCCGCGGCACTGATGTGGCAGGATCGCATCGTGCTCGTCGTGACCCGGGCGCGGTCCCGCGACTTGAAGCTGGAGCCGCTCGAATTGGCCGCTGCGTGGGCCGCCACGCTGCGCCGCGAAGCGCGCTCGGATGCGCGGCCGGGCAATCTCCCGCCGTGGGTGACGGTGCCGCTGGGCGAGTCCCGCGTCGTGGCGGTGCCCTCGGCGTGGATCGGCGCGACGCTCTCCACGTCCTCCGCCGAGGTGATGTCCGCCCAGGCCGCTCGCGCGGGGACCGTCGTGGTGCGGGGACGAAGCCCCGGGGTCGCCGTCCTGGAATTTCGAAAAGGCGCGCGGACCGCCCGGCTCGAGGTGCGCGTGCGAGAAGTCGCCGGGAAGATCCCACCGGGGATTTCAGTGCAATTGTCCGGCCAGGACCCCGATGTGGAGCTGGCACTCGACGCGCTGCAGCGCGCCCTGGAGCAGGCCTGCAAGGTGGCGCCCGGGGCTTGGCTGGTCCCCTACTGGCAGGGCGTCGGGGGAAGACTGGCGACCGGCCGCGTCCGGGTGACGGCGTGGCTGGAAGGACCCGGCCTCTATCCGGTGGTTGCGGCGGTGGCCGCGGACGTGGGCGTGGCCGGCGCGGCGTTCGAGCGGCCCATCGCGCTGGCCGCCAGCAACCATCCTGAGCGGCTGGAAGCCGAGGGATTGCTGCTCGACGAGAAATTGACCGCCGGCAACACGGTTTACTATTATCACCATCAAAATGCTCCGGAAGCGCCGGCCCGCGGGCTCGAGGTGCGGCTGGAAAACCGCAGCGACGCGCCGCTCGTATTGTTGGTCACGCAGAGCGGCGCGGGACCCTCGCGTGATGAATTGTATGCCGGGCACCTCGCCACCTGGCGTTATTTGAAATGGATGACGCGCGGAAACGGCTGGCTGGTGCGCATTCCGCCGCGCGGCTCGTACGTGCTGGATCGCCGGGTCCTGTCAGCGCGCGAGGTGGGCTGCGGCATGGGACAGGTGATGGTGCGCCAGGGCGCGCCGCCGTCGCTTGTCGTGGAGTCGTATCGGCAGAGCCTGTCCGACGTGGAGGACGCTCCCATGCCGATTCCCACGCCCCAGGCCGGGGGGAGCATCCGCGGACGGGGATTGTTCGGGCGGCCCGAAAAGGAATTGAACGCCCGCTACCGGGTGGGCGATCCGTACGTCTACGTGCCCATCGGCGAGGGGCCGTACCAGGAGCCGCTGGGGAGCGGAACGCCGAACATCGGGAATTACGGGGTCGAGCATCGGATCCGCATCCGGCTGGAAAATCCCACTCCCGAGGAGCGCCGCGTATTTCTGGTATTTTCGGTGCGCGGCGGCCTGGCGCGGGGCTCGCTGCTGGTGGACGATCAATTGATCGAGACGCCGATGCTCAGCACGCTGCCCGGCCGCAACCGAGAATTCGAACTGGCCCGCTATGATCTCGCGCCGGGGGAAATCCGCGAGGTGAGCGTGCTGGCATTTCCGGAGCCGGGGTCGAATTATCCGGTGAAGCTTGTGGTCAAGCCGCTGCCAGCCAATCAATAGGGGGAGAACATGTCGCTGCCGCGCTGGGTTGTGGTGGGATTTTGCCTGATCGCGCTGGGCTGTCTGCTCGCGCTGTTGTCCTTGCTGGGCGGGCGCGGAACCCGACAGGTGGCGCCGCCGTCGCCGGTCGTGGCGCAGGAAGGGTCGCCGGAGCCGGAGGAGCCAACGCCGTCGCTTTCCCCGGAAGAAACGACCTCGCCGTGGCCGGACGAGCGGGAGACTCCGTCGCCGGTCGACACGCCCGCGCCCGATGCGTCGCCGGACGCCTCCCCGTCGCCGCGACCAAAGACGACACCGACACCGGTGCCACCCCGAACCGGTGCGAGTGGCGGCGTGCCTCCGCCAACCGGTGCGAGTGGCAGCGTGCCACCGCCAACCGGTGCGAGTGGCGGCGTGCCTCCGCCAACCGGTGCGAGTAGCACCGTGCCACCGCCAACCGGTGCGAGTGGCGGCGTGCCTCCGCCAACCGGTGCGAGTGGCAGCGTGCCACCGCCAACCGGTGCGAGTGGCGGCGTGCCTCCGCCAACCGGTGCGAGTAGCACCGTGCCACCGCCAACCGGTGGAAGTGGCAGCGTGCCACCGCCCGCGCCGGTGCCCGTCACCGGCACGCAGGCGGAGTCCCTCCCCTACCGCGTGCAGGCCATCGCCGACGACACCGACCTGCACGCCCTGCTGCTCGGCGTGTCGCGCGTCGAGCGCACGGCCGACGGCCAGACCGTGTGGGCGTTCGTGTACAACGGCACCAGCCGCGCGCAGCGAATTTCCCTGCGCCACCGCGTGCGCGACGGCCAGGGCCGCGAAACCGACGGCCTCGCGTACTGCCCGCCGGGCCGCGCGGCGACGCTGAACCAGGGGCACGTGCTCTACCTGTGGCCCACCTTCCGCTTCCGCGCGGCCGCCGACGACCGCCTGGAATTATCCGTCGACGTGGAAGGCTACGGGCGCCTGCGCGTGCCCCTCACGGAGCAGCGCACCAACCTGGGCGCCTGGGACGATCTCCCGGCCGGCGTCCGCAGCGTGCTGGCCGACGCGTTCAAATCCGACGGAGCGTTCCGCTGGTGGGGGGAATAGTCGCGCGTCCCGGAGCGCACGGGTGAATGCAACACGGCATCAAATTCTCGTTATGCCTGGTCAACCCGCTTGATGATGAGCCTGCATCAGTGCCCGGAGGCGTTCGGTGTCTCGCCGCTTGGCTTCGTGCCGCGGACTCTCCGCGGGCTCGCGATCTTGGTGCCACAGCCACGACCGGCCCTGTCGCTCGATGATTCCCCTTTGTCTGGTCTCTTCGAAGCGTGCCTGGTGTGCGGCGAAAGTGCCGTCGTCGCGCAGCACGACGCCTTCGTAGAGGGGGTCCAACAGCATGCGATGGTAGTGAAACCAGAGTTGCTCGATCTGGGCCGGGGTAAACGGTTTGGGTTCCATGCCGGGGTATTCCATCGTCATGAAGTCGCGTGCGTCACGGGGAGTTTCCCCGCTCAGTCCGATCAGCAAGTCATAGTCCGAGTGCGGCTTAAAATCTCCTCGGGCGCGCGATCCGTAGAGCACGATAAAGGCAATCTCGCCAGGAAATCTCGTCGCGACCCACTTGAGCCAATCGGTCAATCGACGATCGGTTGAGGTGATCACGGTTTTCGCTCCCCCAGCAAGGATCGGACGAAATCCATGATGGTGTCCGCCCGGCGGCCCGCTGCCGCAGCGTCTGGCTCCTTATAAATCATGGCGGGCGCTACGCCACGGTGCAGATCCGGGTATCGCGTCGCGCTGTACAGGCTGCTGAGTTCGATGGCGGCATCGAGCACGTCGCGAGGAGCGGTCGACTTCCGCACCGCATCCAGGGCGCTCAGCAGATCCGCCAGATCGTGGCCAGGGCGCTCGCTATTGTAAAGTTCATGGCCCGCTTTCAGGGCCATCTCCGCAGCTTGCTGATAGTGAAAGCAAGCGGAGCTGTAGAGGTTCGCGCCGCGCGCCAGGTCGGCCACCTTGCGCATCTCTTGGGCCTGGGCCCACCAGCCGCTTGATTCGAGCACGTCCATGCAATTCGGGGAGGATGACGGCATTCCTTGCCTGCGCCACCCATGCATCGACTGCGGAGGCGTATGGTGGCACTCGTGAGTTTTCAGGCTGTCTGCAACGAGCGGTACGCCCCTGGGGCTACAGGGCAGGAACGACCAGAAATGAAGTACTCCTCAAGGCCCGCGCCCAGGGCGTGCGCGGCGGCCTCCTGCATCTCGGGATTGGCGAGCAGCCGCTCCTCATCAGGATTGGTGAGGAATGCAACCTCCACCAGCACCGAGGGCATGTGCGTTTCGGTCAGCACGTAGAAGTCGGCGGCCTTGACTCCGCGGGCCGGCACGGGCAGGGATCCGGCCAGCCGGTCGTGCTCGACGCGCGCCAGGCGACGCGCGGCGGTTCCGGCCCGGCGCGCGTGGTAGACTTCCATCCCCGAAGCCCTCGAGGACTGGCTGGCGTTGGCGTGGATGCTGACGAAGACGTCGGCGTTGAGGGCGTTGGCGACGTCGCAGCGGGCCTGCAGCTCTTCGTTCGGAGGGGCGTCGGGGCGCGCCACCGAGCGGTCCGTGGCGCGGGTCAGGCGCACCTCGGCGCCGCGCGCTTCCAGGTAGTCGCGGAGCCTGTGGGAGATGGCCAGCGTCACGTCCTTCTCTCGGGTGCCGGCCGGGCCGATGGCTCCGGCGTCGGGCCCGCCGTGCCCCGGGTCTATCACGATGCGCTGCCCTTGCACCGAACTGATCATGGCGGCCGGTCTCCTGTGTCCGAGTTGCCGAGACGTGTCCTGGCCAGAGTGTGCCGCCAGTCACGGTAGCGCGCGGGCGTCTCGGAGAAGTGAGCGGTCCGTGAAACGGGCGTGTTTGGAGGGCGCTCCCCGTGCACCAGTGGTGAACGTTTCGCAACGGGTGCCGCCGATCGAGACCGGCGCGGTTCGCAGGCCTGCCAGCCAGGAGGTAGCCGCTGGCTTGTTGTTGAAAGCACCCGCCCGCGTCGCGGGATTCGCCGAGAAATCCCGCATTTTTATTGCCGGGCTCACACTGTTCTCACCGCGGTGGGACAAGGCCCATGTAGGCTTCTCGCCGATCCGATTCACCCACGAAAGGAATGCACGCAAATGACTCCGACCTCAGCAGCGCCCGGGCAGCAGGATTGCGCCGTGGATTGTACGGACGAAGATTGGGCGCTGATACTGGGAGGCTCCAGCGGCTTCGGGCTGGCAGCGGCGAAAAAACTCGCTTCCCAGGGGATGAGCGTTTGTGTGGTTCACCGCGATCGGCGCGGCGCCATGCCGAAAATCGATGCACAGTTCGAGAGCATCCGCGGCCACGGCCACGGTTTTCTCAGCTTCAACCTCGACGCCCTGAGCGCGGACGGCATGGCCGCCGTGATCGGAGCGCTCAAGGATCGCGCGGTCCGCATCCGGCTTGTGCTGCATTCCCTGGCTTATGGAAACCTCAAGCCGATTGCTCCGTCCCCGACCGCACTGACGGCCACGTCCTTGCTCGACGACGAAGATCTGGCCCGGACCATTCACAGCATGGGAACCAGTCTGCTCTCCTGGGTGCAGGCGATCCACCGGAACGGCCTTTTCGGCCCGGACGCGCGGGTGCTTGGACTCACCAGCGAGGGCAACACCGTCGCATGGCCTGGGTATGCCGCGGTGGCCGCCGCGAAGGGGGCGCTGGAGTGCCTGTCGCGCGCCATCGCCGTGGAGTACGCGCCCTACGGCGTGCGCTGCAACATCCTGCAGCCCGGCGTGACCGACACGCCCGCCCTCCGTTTAATCCCGGGAAATGAGAAGATGCGCGCCGTTGCGATACAGAAAAATCCCTACGGACGCCTCACGACGGTCGAGGACGTGGCCGACGTGATCTCGCTGCTGTGCCGGGACGAAGCGCGCTGGATCAACGGCGCCCTGATTCGGGTGGACGGGGGCGAGCATATTGGCAGCCTCTAGCGTGAAGGCCAACCTTTTCGTTCACGGACTGGGACACTTCCATCCGGAGAACGTCATCGACAACGCCTTTCTCACCGACCTTGACATCGGCACCAACGAAGAGTGGATTCTCGAGCGCGTGGGAATTCGCTCGCGGCGCAGCGTGCTCTCCCTGGAATACCTCCGCGAGACGCGCAACCGCTCTCCCCAGCAAGCGGCAAAAGCGTCGCTCTACAGCAACGCGCAGACCGGAGCGCTCGCCGCCCGCATGGCCCTGGAGCGCGCCGGACTTGGGCCCGGCGACATTGGTATGGTGATTGCCGGCGGGTGTTCTCCGCAGTTCACCGCCCCCGCGGAAGCCTGCACCGTGGCCTCCGAGCTCGGGATTTCCGCCCCTGCCTTTGACGTCAGCTCGGCGTGTTCCAGCTTCGCGGTGCAAATGCACCAGCTCAACGCCACGCGTCCGGAGGCTCTGCCGGATTTCGTCCTGGTCGTCAACGTCGAAAACAACACGCGCGCCGTCGACTACTCCGATCGGCGGGCCGCGGTCCTGTGGGGAGACGCCAGCACGGCCGCGGTGGTATCGCTCCGCCATGCGGCTCCCATGCGGCTGCGCTACAGCTGCATCGGATCGGATCCGAGAGGCTGGAACACGGTCGCGATTCCCACCGGGGGACACTTCTACCAGAACGGTTCGGCGGTCCAGGGATTCGCCATCCGGCAGACCGCAGCCACGCTGGCCGAAGTGCGAGAGCACGCACAAGACGACCAGGAAAATCTCTACTTTATCGGCCATCAGGCCAACCTGTTGATGCTGACCGCGGTCTGCCAGCGGGCCGGCGTACGTCCGGATCGTCACCTCTGCAACGTCGACGAGTACGGAAACTGCGGCGCGGCCGGCGCGCCCAGCGTGCTCTCGCAGAGTTGGGATCGCTTTGCCCCGGGCGATGAAATCGCGATGGTGGTGGTCGGATCCGGTCTCACCTGGGCGGGGCTGCTGTTTTCAAAGGAGCGCATGTGAAGTACCAGACATTTTTGGAGCGACAGCATTTCTCGGCCAGCGAGCTGACCGCGATCGCCGACGGAACGCTCATCGACGACCTGCCCGCGGACGGCGTCCCGACCCTGCCGGCTTCTCCCATGCTGATGTTTGATCGGGTTGTTGAAATTGTGCGGAACGGCTCACAGGGCCGCATCGTTGCCGAGCAGGACATCCGCTCGGACGCCTGGTTCTTCCAATGCCATTTCAAGAACGATCCGGTCCAGCCGGGATGTCTTGGAGTCGATGCCATCTGGCAATTGCTCGGCCTGTACGCTGCCGCGCGCGGTGCCCGGGGAGCCGGCCGGGCACTCGGCGCAAAAGAGATCGAGTTTTCCGGGCAGATTCGTCCCCATCATCGCCTGGTGCGGTACGAGGTGAGCGTGCGCCGCTACGCGGAGCTGCCCGCCAGTCGCAGCGCTGTCGTGGTCGGAAACGGCGAAGTCCTGGTTGACGGCGCCTCCATTTACACCGTCCGCGATGCAAGGGTTGGCGTGTTCACCGGAATCCGCTATGACGAAGAGCTCCGCGAAGGTCAGCCCGGGGTGGCGGTCCCATGAGCCTGAACGCCGAGGAAGTCCTGGGGTTGATCCCCCAGCAGAAGCCCTTTCGGTTCGTCGACCAGATCGAGACGGTAAGCAGCAGCTCAATCGTCGGAAACTACCGTTTTCGTGACGACGAGTCTTTCTACGCGGGTCACTTTCCGACCCGTCCAGTGACCCCGGGAGTGATCCTGCTCGAGACGATGTGCCAGGTGGGCGTCGTGGCGCTGGGCATCTACCTTCTCTCCGAGGAGGTGCCTCCCCACGAGGTCAGCGGGTGGACCACCATGTTCTCCGACGCGCAGGTCGAGTTTCTCCGGCCGGTGTTTCCCGGCGAGCGGGTCAGGATTCGTGGGGAGCGCATGCTCTGGCGCAGGATGAAGCTGCGCGCCCGAATCGAGATGCACAACGAGCGCGGAGAGCTGGTCGCGACCGCGACTGCTTCTGGAATTGGAGTTCGGCTGTGAAGCAGAGAGTGGTCGTCACTGGAATGGGAGTGGTGGCCGCCAACGGCCACGGTCTGGAGGCTTTCGAGGACGCGCTTCGCCAGGGCCGGTCGGGAATCCGATTTCACGAGCGGCTTGCCGAGCTGGGTTTCACCTGCCAGGTGGGCGGAATTCCGCAAGGCATCGACGCTTTGAGTGCCCGCTACTTCAGCGAGGCCTCCCGAATGGCGATGAACTCGTGCATGACCTACGCCGCGATCGCTGGCATCGACTGTTGGCGAGACGCGGGATTTGAAGTCCCGGCGAGCGGCGACGCTCGAGTGGACTGGGATACCGGCGCCGTGATCGGCGTGGGCGTCGGCGGCGTGGACACGCTGGGCGACCTCGTCGTGCCCCGGGTGAACGAAGGGAAGGTGCGCCGCATCGGCAGCACCTCGGTCGAGCAAACCATGGCCAGCTCGGTGAGCGCCTGCCTGGCGGGATTCCTCGGCCTGGGCGGCCAGGTGACCACCAACAGCAGCGCTTGCACGACCGGAACCGAAGCCCTGGTGAACGCCTGTTTTTCGATTCAGGAGGGGCGGGCCCGACGCGTCCTGGCCGGTGGCGCCGAGGGGTGTTCCCCCTACGTGTGGGCCGGGTTCGACGCCATGCGCGTTCTTGCGCGGGGGTTCAACGAGCGCCCGACGCAGGCATCCCGGCCGATGAGCGCGACGGCCAGCGGCTTTGTCCCCTCGTCCGGCGCCGGCATCGTCATGCTGGAAGCGCTTGACAGCGCGCTGGAGCGCGGGGCGCGCATCCATGCCGAGGTGCTGGGCGGCGCGGTCAACTGCGGTGGCCAGCGCAACGGGGGAAGCATCACCGCCCCCAATTCCCAGGGAGTGATACGCTGCATCAAGAACGCGCTGGAGCGCTCCGGCGTGCGCCCGGAAGAGGTCGACCTGATCAATGGCCACCTGACGGCAACCATGGCGGACCCACTGGAAGTCGCGAACTGGATAGCGGCGCTGGCCTGCCGGCCGCAGGAACTCCCCCTCATCAATTCCACGAAATCCCTGGTCGGTCACGCCCTGGGCGCGGCCGGCGGCATCGAGATCGTGGCCAGCGTGCTTCAATTGTGCCGAGGATTCGTGCACGGGTCGATCAACTGCGAGGATCTGCACCCCGATCTTGAACCGGTGCGCGCGCGCGTTGTCCAAGAAACGCGCGCGTCCGATGCCCGAATTCTCGCCAAGGCAAGCTTCGGCTTCGGCGACGTCAACGGCTGCCTGATTTTGCGGAAATGGGAAGGTTGACCGCCAACCATTACCGCCAACCATCACATCAATAATCCATCACATCAATAGAATGAGGAGAACCATCATGGACCAGTCCGAAACCTACAACAAAATCGTCAAGCTAATCACGCCTTACGTGAAAAATACCGCCGCGCTGGAAGCGGCCAACAGCAGCACCCGGATTCTCGAAGATCTCGAGGTGAATTCGGCTCGTCTCGTCGACATCATCCTGGCCATCGAGGACGAATTCTCGGTCGCGATTGACGACGAGGCCGCTGACCGGGTCCAGACCCTGGGCGATGCCGTCGAGGTCGTCCTGGCCCGCTCGGCCGTGCGCTGACGTCTCGCTCGCATCGGTTGCCATGTTATCCTGGCGTGAGCGCTGCTTGCTTGGCATACAGCGGGTACTGGCGCAGGCCTTCGCTCCGTTGACCTGGCTGCTGACCGTTGGCTGGATGAGGCTGGGACGCCGCTACCGGATTCTCGACCGGTCGGCGGTGCGCAGACGATTTCGGGACCTCCTCGTCGAAGGCGACGGCCCCGTGATCGTCTGCGCGAACCACCTCACCGTGATCGATTCCCTGTTGCTGATATGGGCCCTTGCCTCGGTCTGGAACGGCGCGCTGAAGAGCGCGTTGTTTCCCTGGAACGTTCCCGAAAAGAGCAACTACTACAAGAACCCGCTGCTCTGCGCGTTCTGCTACCTGGGGAAGTGCCTTCCCATCGTGCGGCGCGGCCCCCGGGTGGAAATCCGCAAGGTGCTCGACAGGGTGGCTTACCTGCTGACCCGCGGCGAGTCCGTCATGCTCTTCCCGGAGGGCGGACGGAGCCGCAGTGGGCGCGTCAGCCTGGAGAATTTCGCCTACGGCGTGGGTACCGTGCTGCAGGAAGTCCCGCGGGCCCGGGTGCTCTGCGTCTACCTGCGCGGGGTCGAGCAGGGCGGCTTCTGCGACCTCCCGCCGTCGGGCGAGCGGTTCTACGTCGACCTGAAGATGCTCACCCCGCGCACCGAGCAGACCGGTCGCCGCGGCGCGCGGGATCTTGCCACTCAGGTCGTCGAGACGCTCGTCGAGATGGAGTGCCGGTACTTTGAGAAGTCGGCGTGATCTACGTCGGCAACGATGTCGTCGACACCGATCAGGCCGCCCAACCCGGCGACCGCGGCTGGGATCGGTTTATCGGGCGTGTCCTGGCAGCCGACGAACGGCGGCTTGTGCGCGAGCGGTCTGATATTACCGTCCTGCCCTGGATGCTGTGGGCCGCCAAGGAAAGCGCTTTCAAAATCATGCGCAAGCGCGATCCGTCGGCAATTTTCGCGCATCCGGGATTTCATGTGGACTGTGACGATCTGACTTCGCGTCTTCCCGACCGGCTCTTTCCCGGAGGCACCCTGCCGGGGGCGATTCGTCACGCCGGGCAGCGCTTTTCGCTGCGCTGGGATATCGGGATGGGCTACGTGCACTGTCTGGCGTGGCATCCGGGCGGGGGGCACCCTGACCTTGCCAGCGTGGTCGAGGAGACCGACGATGCGGTTGGGATTGTTCTGGATCCCCGGGAGGCGGCCTCTGTCCACTCCCCGGCCTCCGCGCGCGTGCGGCACCTGGCTCGCCGCCTCGTCCACCAGCGGTACGGGTTGGAGGACGCGTGCATCGTCCGTGAGCGGGGAAATGATGGGCGGTTTGGACCGCCGAGAGTGATGGCGCAAGGAGGCGCCGTGCCCGACCTGGACCTGAGCCTGTCGCACGACGGAAGGTTCGTCGCCGTCGCCTGCGCTTCATCGCTCGAATCGCACTGAGCTTCGCTTCCGGCAGTTCATCCTCCCCGGACGACGGCCCACCGAGGTAGGGCTGCAGGCATCGCCGTCTCCGTGCTACGCTGCCCTTGGAGCAGTAGAGAGGAAAGCGGCGGATTTGAACGCGCACGGCCCGCAAGGTTTGCCTGGCCCGGGGCTGCCGGGGCCCGTCGGGGTTGCCCGTTCCAGGCCGGCCGCCCCGGCGAGCGCCGAACAACCCGCCCCGCCCGGGGACCGGGTGTCGCTGGGGGCTACGACCCCTGCCGTGCAGCCCGCGGTGGCTGCCTCCCCCGAGACCCGGCCGGCGCCACCCTCCGCCGGCCTGCTCGAAGGTGACCCCGCCTTCGTGGCGTTGCGCCGCTCGTTCCTCGTGGCAATCGGGCGGCAGCCGGCCTCCTCCCTGCACCTCGAGGAGGGCATGCTGGTTGCCGACGCCCGGCCCGCGACCGCGGCCCGCGAGACCGCGGAGTCCGCCATCCGATCCCTCGTGGACGGCATGCTGGCGCGCGGCGGGTCGCCGCCCCCGACAGACGAGGTGCGTGGCCGTGTCCAGGAGTCCCTGGCCACTCTGCCGCTGTCCGTGGTGCGCGCCATCGACCGCGCCGGCACGGCCATCCGCGTGCTGCGCCCGGGAGAAACCCCGCTCGAAGCCGGGCTCATCGCGCCGCTGCGTCCCCGCCGCGACTTCTCGGCAGCTTCCCTGAGAAGCCACTTTCAGCGCGCCGTGCAGGACGCGGATCGCGTGTTCGGAGCGGATCTCGCCGAGGTGCGCAAGGAGCTGGAGGCCCCGGAAGATCCATCGCGCCCGCCATTCCTGCGCCAGATCGAGAAGGTCAGGCTGGCCGACCGGGTGCGGAAGCTCGAGACCTGGCATCACCGACACGTCATGGAAGCCGCCGCGCGCACGAGCGCGGGCCGGCTGCATCCGTTGCAGGTCCCCCGGGAGCAGGCCCGCGGCGCGGTAACCGCCGATGATGTAGCCCGCTTGCACGGAGCCACGACGGAGGACGAGGTGCGCCAGTTCGTCTCGTTGTTCACCGCGATTAACGGGAAGCGCCTGGTAGCGGCTCAGGAGGCGCTCTCCCCCGCCGCGGATCAGCCCGCGGCCGACCGACCCTTCCGCTCCGACGCACGGCTTGTCGTGCCCAACCTGTACTACTTCCGGCCCACCGCGGGCGGCGACGCCATCCCCTTGAACCGGCACGACCGGGACTCGGAGGAACTCTGGCGCAAGGGCGGCGTCCTCGGACAGTTCCTCCCCAACGCCAGGCCCGGGACGGTGTGCCTGCGCGCGGATCAGCTTGGCGACAACGTCTTTGGCCACAGCACGCCGGTGCACGAAATGGGCCACGCCTACGAGCATGCCGTGGAGATCCTCGCGCCGGCCCGTTGGCCCGGGCTCCGCGACGAGCGCGAAAGGACCTGGATTCGCCTTCTGACCGCGGGTGGCTCGGGGTTTCCGTCAGAGTACGCCAGCGTCAGCCCGAAGGAGATGGTGGCTGAGTCCTTCGCCGAGGCCCTCGGCGCCCGCCCCTCCCGCCTGGCCGAGCTGGATCCCGAGTGGTCGGCGTCTTTCGACCGTTTCCTGGCCGTGGCCGATGACCTGGCGGCAGAGCGCCCGTCGTGGGTCCGCCGCTGGCTGACTGCCCCGATTCCGTTGAAGAGGTTTACAGATCCCCGACCCGGAAATACCCCCT
>Ga0194121_10007860_pt1 | contig 13738 bp, 11 predicted proteins | sample TA2MahCa50mmetaG_FD_148609 | JGI IMG/M metagenome (GOLD analysis project Ga0194121, IMG submission 148609) | Freshwater microbial communities from Lake Tanganyika, Tanzania - TA2015020 Mahale Deep Cast 50m | ecosystem: Environmental > Aquatic > Freshwater > Lake | place: Tanzania: Lake... | reverse complement strand
GAAGCTGATCGAACTGAACAACGCCCTCACCCAACACGTCACGGTGAACGGTTCCACGCCGCGCGAGGCGGCCCTGGCGATCACGCGAATGCTCGCCCCCCTCTGCCCGCACATGGCCGAGGAGATCTGGAGTCGGCTCGGCCACACCGAGACCATCACGTACGAAGCCTTCCCCGATGCCGATCCGTCGATGCTGGTGGACGACACGATGGAGTACCCGGTGCAGATCAACGGCAAGGTGCGCGCCCGCATCGAGGTGGTCACCGGCGCCGACCTCGCCACCGTCGAGTCGGTCGCGCTGGCCGACGAACGAGTAGTGGCAGCCCTCGCGGGGGCCACCCCCAAGAAGGTCATCGTCGTACCCGGCCGCATGGTGAACTTGGTTCTGTGATCTCCGGCGTCATCGAGGGCTTCTATGGAACGCCGTGGTCGTGGAGCGACCGCAAAGCGTGTATCGAGTTGCTCTCGCACTTCGACGCGAACGCCTACGTGTGGGCCGCAAAGTCCGAACCTCGTCATCGTGATCTCTGGCGTGACTCGTTCAGGACCGACGAGTTGGAGGGATTCTCTGATTTGTCGTGTCATCGCGACGGAGTTCGGTTGATCGTCGGGCTGACGCCCGGCGCCGATGCCACCGCCCCGGAGGTCACTCGAAAACTGGGTCCGGCCATCGCGGCGGGCGCCCACGGCGTCGCTCTGCTGTTCGACGACCTTCCCGAGCTCGACGCCGCCGAGCGTCACCGCACGCTGGCCAACGAGACCGAGCAGACCTTCGGACTGCCCGTCTGGCTGACGCCCACTCATTACGCCGGGGGACGTCGTTCGGAGTACTTGGACCAACTCGTGCGCGGACTCTCCCCCACCGTCGAGATCATGTGGACCGGCGAGCACGTGGTCAGTGATCGAATCGGCCCCGACGATGTGCGGGCCCGAACTCTCGCCTGCGGGGGCCGTGCACCATTGCTCTGGGACAATACGCCCGTGAACGACGCGATGATGAGCGAGGCTCTTCACCTCGGCCCCTACGTCGGACGCGATCCCGCGATTCGTTCCGCGTTGTCCGGGGTACTGGTGAATCCGATGGCCTTGGCGCGCGCATCCCTCCCGACCATCGCCAGCGCGATGGCCTGGTGTGGTGGTGGCGATGCCCTGGCGACGTGGAACGACACCATCGACCGCCTCGGATGGCGTCGACTCGCCGAGTCCACCGCGTTCCCCGACGACGCCCATTGGCCCGGTGCCCGCCCGAGTCGGCAGTGGTGGCAGGAGGTGTCGGAGTTGGACATCGTCGACATCGACGACGGCTGCCGGCCCTGGGTGGAAGCCGCCAAGGAAGGTGCCCGGCTGGCCATCGCCGCGCTCGATCTCCAAGAACGCCCCGACCCCGATCCTCAGCGGCGCACGATGGCCGCCATCGGACTCGGGTTGGCCTGGCGGTCGTGGAGTCGGCTGCCGGCCCTCACGTTCGGTGGCGGCCCGCGCCTACGACCGGTGTTGACCAACGACGACCGGGGACGCTTCACCTACGACGGTCGTTCGATCTCGCACTCCACTTCGTTGGTGGACGATCTGGTGAAGCGCGCCACACGCTGAGAGGTCGCAGGGCTCAATCCCAGCGACGCGTGCGCACCCGCTGCGGTCGACGCGACGGGCCGAGATGGACGATCGACGCCGACCCGGGATGCACCGGCGCCCCGTCGTCGGTCGACCCGAGCACGTCGCCCACGGTGCGGACACCGGCCAGCAACGGTGAACCGTCCACGTCCACGCGATCGGCATCGAAGTAGTCGAACCACGGGAACCCCCACTCCGCGTATTGCTGTGCCGTGACCGGGGTCGACGGTTGCGCCTCACCAGTGAGCGCGGTCCAGTTGTTGGCATCGGTGAGATGAACCCACACGCGGGCGGACGGTTCGCTTCGCCAGTCCGACTTCGCGAAATCGGACCGATAGATCTCCTGTTGGATGAGACCTCCCGCACCGACACCCATGGACATGCTCTGACAGGCCGGTTCGATGCTGTAACAGATCCCGGGCGATAACACGGACGAGTCCATCCAGCGACTCTGACGGTCACGCCAACGCTCGAGGGCCTCGTCGGTGAGTTCCCACACCACGATCTGCACACCTCCCACCGGCACTTCGTCGCTCAATTGCTCCTCGACGGTGGCGCCGTCGCCGAGACGGGCCGCGACGAACTGGCGAACCTCGCCGGACTCGGTCTTGAAACCGTCGAGCCACGGCTGGGTGGTCCCCACGACGTAGTTCTGCTTGCGGTGCCGCAGACGCTTTTCCAGTTTTTCCCCAGTGACCGCACAACGCAATCCGGTGGCGATCTGTATGGCCACCGGCACCTCGGCGTGGAACGACAGCCACATGGCCTCGCGCTGGTAGATGGGCATGACCACTCCACCACGCTCGATCATCTCGGCCGTGGCCCGATCACCGAGCGACTCCACGCTGCGAAGCGGGAACATCCCGAACCCGGGCGGCAAGCCGTTCAGACCCGTCTCGGACACGCGCAACGTGCGCTGGAACGTGATGTCGACCAGTCCCCGGATGCTGATCTCGCTACCACCGAAGTCGTGGGACACCACCGAGACCGGTGCCCTGCGGGGTCGTTGCTTCGGTCGGGCGGTCTTCGAAGTCGTCTTGTCGGTCTGTGCCATGTTGCTCCCCGTCGTGTCGTGGGTCGGACGATCTCCGACCCCTCGACATCAGGAACGAACGCGCGTCCGCGAAGTGTGCGTCACCAATCTCGAGAGTTCACTCGGAGAGTCCGAAGCGGTTCCCGAGTTCCTCGGTCCCCACCACGGTGAGCCACAACTTCGCCCTGCTCGCGCCGACATACAAGAGACGCTCGTCGATCTCCTCGTCCAGTGATACCAAGATGACGGCAGCCGACTCCAAACCCTTGGCCCGATGGACGGTCTGACAGACGATCTTGTCCTCCGCGCGTTCCTCCCAAGGCACTAGATCGAAAGGCTCTTCGTTGTCCAACCGCTCCACGTCCTCACGGATGAGACGATCGCGGAGCTCCGAACGCGTCGTCAGGACGGTGATTGCGGAAGGAGCGACTCCGTATTTGTCGACCAACATACTGATCTCATCCCGCAGTTTCTTGCGCACCACCTTCACGCCGTCGGCCTTCAAGAACCTCGGGGGAAAGCCCACCGGGTTACCCGAGTAGGGCATCCCGCCGCCCCAGCCAGACACGATCGATGCGATCTTTCGCGAGTTACGCAGATTCAGAGGCAATTCGAGGAGTGCGAAACCCGGCGGAACCTCGAACTCTTGGTTGTAGATGTTCTGGGTCGTGTCGGCCGCCATGAGAACCCGACCGGCACCGTTTTGATCGAGCAAGGAGAACAACACCTCGATCCACAGTGGTGAGAAATCCTGTGCCTCATCAACGATCACCGTGTCGAAACCTGCATCGACTTCGTGCCGACGTCGCAGGAACTCGTGCGCGAGTCCCTCTTTCCAGAATTCCGGCGTCGGACTTTCCGGAACCTCGAATCCGATCGGAGCGAGGAGACGAACGAGGACGTCGTGGAAGGTCCCGCTCATGAGCCGATCACCGATGTGCCGCGGCACCAGTGACTCACTCACCGGTTTGTTGAAGCAAACGGTCAGCACGCTCTCACCTCGCTCCACTGCTCGTTTCGACCACGATCTGACAACCGCCGTCTTCCCGGAGCCCGCCCCACCCCGAATGAGCAGGCGTTGGTTGACGTCCGCCCGCTTGGCGATCATCAACAAATCGTCACTGTTACTGCCGATGTCGCGGGACGCACGAGCGAAGAAATCCCCGTAGGCCCGCATCGGATCGATGGAAGGACACACGGCCTGCAATATCCGCTTCCTTATCGTGGGGTCGACAATGACATCTTCTGAGGCAACTATCGGTCCCAGAACCTCGAGCGGCCAAGTCAGCTCACTGGCGCCAATGACGATTTCCCTCGGGCAATCCATCCCGAAGCCGTTTTCCGGCACGACCTGCAGGTCTGGGAAGCAGACCGCGTGGTCGATGTAGAAACCCCGATGATCGACATTAATCCGCTCCAGACGTTTGACGAGAACGTGCTTGGCCTGCATCGCCTGCTCCGCCGGATTCTTGATCGGATGCCCCCCTTGCAACCACTGTCCGTCCCGAAGTTCGATGGAACCGCCCTTGACTTCGATCACTACCCCACCGGCCGACTGAGATACCGCGAGCACATCGATCTCCCGGTCCTGCCGACCAACCGTGATCAACACATGAGGAATCAATACCCAATCCTCCGGAAGGTTCTCGGCCAAGGCCTTCAGGACCTTCTGCTCACTCGGGTTCAAGGAGTCGGTGTCGAAGTTCTCGGGCAGCACGGTCGCCATGTGAATCCCCAACTCCTCGATCGAACGGACAACTTTCGGATCATTCTGGCACCGAGAGCGGCGAGTCACCCGGCCGCCCCTGGACGACCTACGAGGAGTCCGGTCGCACACTTTCTCACCCACGGGGCGTTCCTTGTGGCATGACCACGAAACCAGCGAACCCATCCCCCACCACGAACCCCTCGGCCGCCAAGCGGGCGGCCCGCACCGAAGCCTTCCGTCAGAAGAACGCCCGCCGACGCGCCCAGCGTGCGGACAAGCGCTCCCGCCTGACCCGGGGGGAGTACCTCGAGTGGCGTCACCAAATGCGTCTGGTGCAGTTTTACCCCGCCAAGGTCAAGAAAGAAATTTTGGACGGAAAATCGCTCAGTCAGGACACCCCGGAGCGTTCCTCCGTGCGGAGGGACAAATGAGCGACCGAACCAGCCACCACCGTGTCGTCAGACTCGGGGGCGACGGCACCGGACCCACCACGCATCCCACCCCCAGCAGCGCACCAGACAAGGAGACATCCATGACCACCCCGTACATCACCAAAACTCCCAAACGGCCGGCACCCCCGGCGAGCGTCATGACCGACCCTGTCGCCGGGCCCCACGATGCGACTCAACTTCCCTCCTGTTGGCGTGACGTCGTCGACGCCTTGGGCGCGGGCATCGATCGCCTCGTGCTGTTCGGGCCTCCCGGAACCGGAAAGACCTACGCCGGCCTCACCGTGGGCGACGTCACCGGGGGCGCATATCGACTCATTTGCAACGAGGACATGACCGCGGCCGACGTGACCGGCCACTTCATGCCCACCGCCGACGGCACTTGGAAATGGTTGCAGGGCAGCGTTCTCAAGGCGTGGGAGGGCGACGGTGTCGTGGGGGGTCGCGTCGTGGCCGACGAGATAGACCGCGCCTCGGGCGACGTGCTCTCCTTGTTGCTCAACATGTTCGACAACGTCGAAAGTGCGTCCTGGCAACATCCCGACAGCGCAGTAGTCCATCGACCCCGTCCGGGCTTCAGCGTCATCATGACCACCAACATCGAGGATATGCGCGACCTTCCCGTAGCTCTGCGGGACCGCTTTCCGGTAGCCATCCGCATCGACCAGCCACATCCCGGGGCCCTCGCCCGTCTGTCGCCCTACCTGCGCGCTCCGGCCGCGGCGGCGGCGGCGGCCGCCAAAGCCCGACGATTCAGCGTGCGTTCGTTCATGGCCTTCGATCGCCTGCGCGAGAACGGCATGGACCTGGAACGTGCGGCCTTTCTGATCTTCGGCGACCACTCCAAGGATGTGCTCGACGCCATCCGCGTCGATGCCGTCAGCAAGCGCCCGACGAAGAAGGTGTCATGACCGGTCGCCGCATGGCCATGCCCGAATGGCTCGAGCGCGACGACCGGCCGGCCCGACCCTGGGTCGTCGAGGAGGGTGAGGCCCGCCGGGGCGAGGCCTTCACCAACCTCGTCACCCATCGCATGCGCGTGCCGTTGGGTTCCGATGAAACGTCCCGTTGCATCAGGGCGCACGAATTGATGCACGCCAAAGTCAGCCCGGTGGAGGTGGTCGTTCCCGAGTCGTACTCGTACATCGACCGCGACACCGTGATGGTGGCCGAGGAGTTTCGCGTCAACATGCTCACGGGTGCGGCGGGCTTTCCGGTGATGACCCACCTCGCCGACGGCAGTGAGCGTCGCACCGGAGAGCGAATGGCCGAGTCCTTCGACTGGAACGGCTTGGTCCACATGGTCGGGGCCTCCGCGGGCACCAAGTCGTTCAACGACCTGTTGGCCGGAGTCCGCAAGGTGCGTCCCGAGTGGGTGCGTCCGATGCGCAAGCTCCACCTGGCCATCAAGCGCCACTGGCGCGGTGCCACCGACAACGACACCAACCTCGATTTCGTCGCCTCCACCACGATGGTCGACGGCGTGCCCGAGGGTTGGAACTTCACCCTCGAGGTGGCCCGCATCCTGCACCACGCCCTGCGCTCCTCCGCCGAACTCGACGAGAACGACGTTCCCGACCTGTCCCGCCTCGAGGACCCCGCCACCCTCGTGGAGTCGCGTTGGGGTCGGCTCATCGAGTTGCCGCTCGATCGGACACGTCGCGTCGACGGCCGTATCGGGCGACGCAAGCGGGCCAGTATCACGGGTCGCAACCCCCGCCATCTCGATCGCCTCCTCACCGATCCGGATCGACGAATCTTCGAGCGTCACGACCGCGGCAACGGCGGAGTGGTGCTGGTCGATCAGTCCGGCTCGATGCGACTCACCAACGACGACCTGTGGAACATCATCGAGGCCGCACCCGGCTGCGTCGTCGTCGGCTACAGCCACGCCGCCGGCACCGACGACGAGCCCAACATCTGGGTGATCGCCGAGCGCGGGCACGTCGCCGAGCAGGTTCCCAGAGGCGGCCAGGGAAACGGTGTCGACGGCCCGGCCCTACGTTTCGCCTTGAAAAAGCGTCGCAACGGCGAGCCACTCATCTGGGTCTGCGACGGGTGGGTGACCGACGAACGCGACCGCCCCTGTACGACCCTCACTAATGAGTGCGCCACCATCGTGGCCACGAACGGCATCCATCAGGTGCCCGACGTGGCCCAAGCGATCGCCGCTTTGAGGCGGGCGGGTCGGGGCGAGTCCTTGCGGGCCGCCGCCATCGGAGATATCGCCACCAGCGATGCCTGGAGGTCCAGGGCGCACTGACGTCCGAATCCCCGCTTTGACCCGCACACAACCGACCCGAAGGAGCGTTTTACCTTTCATGAGCCGCAACACCCCGACCCCGTCCGTCACCTTCGCCATGTCCCCGCCCGAGTTCAAACTCCTGGCCACGTTCATGGCGCCCCTCCATTTCGACGAGTCGAATGGCGAGTCCGTTTGGGTGTCGCGTCGCGTCGATGGCAGTCGCACCTGGACGGCCCACGCCAACGGCACCACCTCGGTCATCGAAATCCGAGACGGAATCGAATCACTCAACGAGACCGACCCATGGGCATTCCCCATTCCCGAGAACCTCCTCATCGCCATCGGCAAGATCTTCCTGACCTACGACGAGGTCATCGTCACCCTCTCCGACGACACCGCGACCATCGCCACCGACGAGATCACCATCACGGTGGCTCAGAACCCGCACGCTCACCAACCCGCCATACCCCCGATGAGCGAGTCGGTGTGCGAGGTCAGCGTCGATGCCTCGAACCTGTGGATCGTGTTGACCACCGCCCGCATGTGGCCCGCGGGCGGTGACGGCAACGGCATGAACCCACCCTTGGTGTGCACCTTCGACATCGAAAAGGGACTTCTGCGTCTCAGCGCGGATTGGACCACGATCGGTCTCGGTATCCACCAATTCGACACGAAAGCCGAATTCGGCAACCTCGAACCAGGTGCGTTCCTGCCCCGATTCAATTTTCCGCATTCGGCGCTCCTCGACATCCTGCGCGACCCGGTGGCGGCCGGCCGCATGTCCGAGATCACCATTCACGCCAACACGACCGGCGAGGGTTTCATCCTCTTGGAGGGAGACAACTGGAAGCTCCACGTGCCGGCTCTGGCCGACGTCGACCACTGGGGCCACGACCTCGACGCGGTCATCGGAGGCATCGACTACGAGTGGGCCAACAGCACCCTCGTGCACGTGCTCAGCCCCGAACTCACCCGTGGCGTGATCGAACTACGGGCTCTTCCCGCTCGCGAGGGTGGTGGCCCCTTCAAGTATCGGGTCAGCTACGAGTTGTTGAACGACGTCGTTCCCACCCTCGACCTGTACAACGAGCTGAACTCCTTGAACGAGGGCGCGGCGGGGTGTCGATTGGTGGTCGACGGCAACCGGGTGGTGGCTCTGTCCGACCTCACCCAGGAGAACTACGAGCTACTCGAGAGTCACGTCAACGCGTTCGCGCGCGATGTGTCGGCCCTCCCGCCCCTTCTCGGCGCGCTCGACGGCGGCCGGTGAATCAACGAGTTCACCGAAACGTCTTTTCGGTGTTCATCCGGCATCACCTCGCGTTCACTCGAATGAATCATTGTTTGGTCGGCGAACTTCTCGCCGGACGAACTCACGAGGTGAAGCATGGGAACTAGACGTCATCGTGTTCGACTCGCAGCGGGACTGGGCGCCCTTGCCATCGGAACCGCGCTCATCACGATCGGCAGCGTGGCCAACGCAGTGCCGCCTCTGGCGGCCGGGGGACTGCAACTGGTCCCCGTGGGCACCTACAACGGTGGTGGCTTGGCGCGGGCCGAGATCGTGGCGTTCGACGCCGCGTCGAAGCGAATGTTCATCAACAACGGCAGTCAAAACCGCGTCGACATCGTGTCGATCGAGAATCCCACCACCCCCTCATTGGTGAGCAGCTTCGATGTCTCCAGCTACAACGGCTATACCAACAGCGTCACGGCGGCCAATGGTGTCGTGGCGGTCGCGATCGACGTCACGGCCACGGTCGCCTCGAACGGTCGTAAAACCGCCAACCCGGGCAAGGTCGTCCTCATCGACACCAACGGCACGCTGATTCGCGCCCTCGACGTGGGAGTGCAACCCGATCATGTGAGCTTCTCCCCCGACAAGAAGAAGATTCTCGTGGCCGGCGAAGGCGAACCTTTGTGTGCCAACGATGACCCGGCGACGGTGGGCACAGACGAAAGCACCGATCCGGCTCTCGTGACCGACCCGAATGGAACGATCTCGATCATCGACCTGTCGTCGGGCGCCGCCAACGCCACGACGACCACTCTCGACTTCGCGAACTTCGACAAGACGGCCCTGCTGGCCGAGGGCGTGCGGGTGTTCTTCCCCGGCTCGTCGGCGGCCAAGGATCTGGAGCCTGAGTACGTCGCGGTCAGCCCCGACAACACCAAGGCCTTCGTCACGCTTCAGGAAGCCAACGCGATGGCCATCGTCGACCTCACCACCTCGACCATCGTCGACGTGGTGAGCCTGGGCTACAAGAACTGGGGCGCCAACACCGGCAACCTTCTCATCGACGCCAGCGACAAAGACAACGGCTCCGGTGGTGCGGCACGCAACATGACGTCGTACGCCGGCGTTCCGCTGAAGGGCATGTACATGCCCGACAGCATCGCCAGCTTCGCCCGCAACGGCCAGACCTACACCGTGACCGCCAACGAAGGAGACTCGCGTGACTGGCCCTGCTACAAGGAAGAGTCCCGCTTCAACGACACCAGCGGTGCCGACTCCTTCGCCTCCTTCTGGGTGGGGTCGACCATCGACACCTCGGGCACCACCGGCAACACCGGCACCAGCATCAAGTCCGACAACCGTTTGGGGCGCATCAAGACGACCATGGCCTTCCCGACCACGACACCATTGACCGACATGTACGTCTTTGGTGCTCGTTCGTTCACCATCTGGAACTCGTCGGGCACCAAGGTGTGGGACAGCGGTTCGCAGTTCGAGGAGATCATGCAACGCGACTTCCCGAACTGCTTCAACTCCGACGCCAGCGATTCGGCGGCGAGCGCGGCATTGATGGCCGCGTCGATCTGCTCCACCACGACGGTTCGCATGGACGGGCGGTCCGACGACAAGGGTGTCGAACCCGAGGCCATCACCACCGGCGTCATCGGAGCCCAGACCTTCGCTTTCATCGGACTGGAGCGCGTCGGTGGCGTGATGGTGTACGACGTGAGCAATCCCACCAACCCACAGTTCGTGACCTACAAGAACCCGGCCATCGACGGATCCAGCGGCGCCGGAGCGACCGACGTTTCGCCGGAAGGCTTCGTCTTCGTACCCGCCGCTCAGAGCCCGAACGGAACGCCTCTGTTGTTGGTGGCCAACGAACTGTCGGGCACCACGACCATCTACGAGGTGCGGGTGCCGTCTCCCCTGGCGCCCTCCGCGGATGCTCCGACCACCGCCACTATCGACGCCTTCACCGAGAGCTCGATCGCTTCGTCCAACTCGTTGACCCGCGGCGGAACTGTTTCGGCCACCTACACCGGCTTCACCCCGTACGAGACGGTGCACTTGGTCCTGGAGTCGACCCCCACCGTGTTGGCCACGGGCACGGCGAGTGCCACGGGTTCGATCACGCTCAGCGCCAACGTGCCCGGCGACGCGGCGGTCGGCAATCACCGACTGTCGTTGTACGCGCCGGTGAGCGGAATAGGTGTGCGCACGGCCGTGACGATCGCCGAGGCCCCATCGTCGACACCGGGTTCGCCCGGCACGCCCCCGGTGAATCCCCCCACGTTGCCCGCCACCGGAGCCAAGACCGACACCAGCGTGCTCGGTTTGTCATTGCTCGCGATGGGCTGCGCGTTGCTCGTGGTCAGGCGGCGACGTCCGGCTTGATCCGCGGAAGGACCGCCCGCTCGAGGAGGTCCAGGCTTTCCTGGGCCAACTCGGGCGGGATTCCCCCCATCAAAGGGTGCATCGTGAGCGAACCGAACTTCTTCGCCAGCGCGACGCACTCGTCGGGAGTCACCACCGCGTAGACACCGCTGGCCTTCACGTCGTCGAGGGTCTCGGTGTTGTGCACGTGCACCACCGACGACTGCCCGGGTCGTTGCCACTCCCCGTAACTGCGGGCCTCATGCATGACATAGGGGGCCAGACGGTTCCAGTCGCGTTCCGGGTCGTTCGTGACGTGGATGAATCCCGGCGCGTTCGCCGGCAACATCACGAACCCCTTGAAGCCGACCTTCTCACATTCGTCGCGATAGGCGTCGGCCACCGCCGGATCGTTGTTGGCCGCGGAGAAGAAGCAGTGCAAGCGGGCCGCCCGACGGGCCGCCACCGGGGTGGACCCGCCCATCAACAACATCGGACCCCCGGGCGTGTGCGGCAACGGGCGCACCTTGACCCGCCGACCGTCGAGATCGAAGTATTCACCCGTCCAGGCCTGACGCATGACGCTCACACAACGCTCGAGATCGGCGAATCGGTTCTTGAAGTCGAGCCCAGCCATGTCGAACTCTTCTTGCCGGTAGCCCGTGCCGCAAATGACGTTGGTACGCCCCTTCGACAGCAAGTCGACGGTGGCCAGTTGCTCGGCCAGTCGAACCGGGTCGTGCATGATCACGAGGGCCGCCGAGACGCTGATCCCGATGCGCTCGGTGGTCGAGGCCACCGCGGCGGCCAACGTGACCGGGGCCGGGATGAAGCCGTCGTCGGTCCCGTGATGCTCGGACAACACCACCATGTCGAGGCCGATTCGGTCGGCCCAGCGCACCTGCTCCAAGCAGGCCGCGTACTGGCCCGAGGCCGTCACGCCATGGGCCGGACTGCCCGGCGGCGGGATCCGCAGGTCGTAACGCATGATCACCATGGTCATCGGAACCCTCCGTTGCTCGGCTCGCCACCAATATCTTCCCATCGGACGGCCTCGAGCGGGAACTCGGTGGGTTGAACACCACTGTGGGTGAACTCAGGCCCCCCTCGGCGGTCGAAACTCACCTGAAGTGGTATTTCACCTGTTCACAAGGTCATTTTTGGAACATCCACCACGTTGGCCGATCGGTCTTCATACGTTGCGCTCGCGGTCGAGAGATCGCAAGACCCGGAGGGGAACCAACCATGTACATCGTCGCAATTTTCATCGTGATGGCAATCCTGCTGGAGGCGGTCATGACCGTCCTGCACTCGATTCTCGGGACCGTCGGTCTCGGCGACACCATCAAAAAGATTCCGGTACTCGGGGCCAACCTGACCCTGCTCATCTCCATCCTCATCGTCTGGTTGCTCGAGGCCTCGGTCCTCAGCGGCTGGGGAGTGATGTGGGAGGACGACTGGAAGAACTACGTCGTGAACGGCGCCATCATCGCCGGCATGATTCCGCTGAAGGACGCCGTGTTCGGCGCGATCCAGAAGGGTCTGCGGGCCTAGGCCCCAGTTCCACCGTTTCATCAACCTCGACGAGCGGGGGTCGGCCCAACGGACCGGCCCCCGTTTCGCGTCTTTGGGCGACTATTCGATGCCGCAGAGGTGGCCGACACGCGGATCGACCGCCCCCGAGGCCAACCGAGCGAACACGCCCCGCACGGGCTCGGCTCCCGACGTGGAGCGAAAGTCCATCCACTGGTCACTCCAGCGCGCGAACTCGTGCCAGGCCTCTCCAACTCGGGCGTCCAAGCCAGCCTTGCCCCACTGCTTGCTTCGCAAAGCGATCTGCGACGGCGCGAAGAAGAACTCCGGCCTCGGTCCGGCCAGCGGGGAACGGTCGCCATCGGACTCCACATTCCAGTGCGTGCCTCCCACGACCATGCTGTACGTCAGTTCGTTGTCGAAGCGTCCGTGAACTCGCTGATTGACCGCTCGATCCCCCGCGACGTCGACGTAGACCGCCGGGCCGTCGGGCAGGGTTCCCTCGGAGCCGTAGGTCAGCACGCGGTCGTAACAACCGAGGTCCTCGACGAACTCACGATTCGACGGCGACGTTAGACCGATCACTGTCAGGCCACCTCGTCGCTTCAGCAAGAACGCCACCCCGATGGAGGTCTTGCTGGAGGCACTCGAGATCACGACCTCCGATGCACCGAAGAACTCGGCGTGATCGGATCCCTCACCGGTGATGAAATCGTCGATCATGAAAGAGGTCATGAACAAGGGCCACAGGACCATCTGGTGGTTCTCCAACTCGGTCAGAAAGGCCGGATCATTGTCGACCGTCACGTATCGGTTGTACGCGGTCGCCAAGGGCGCTCGATGCGTCGCGACATCGATGAAGCCGGAGGCGTCGACCTTGCCGGGGGTCATGACCAACTCGTTGGCCATCGGCAAGTATCCGTACATCCTCGTCCCCACCGGGACGGCGTCGCATCTACTGTCGGTGGCCACGGCGAATCCCCACACCGGCACCCGACCCCACGAGCGGCCGTCATCGAACGAATCATCCGACGGCACCGGGAAGAAGTCCCAGTAACGCATGGCATCTCCGAACACCGCGTAGGTGATGTTGTTCGACGTGAGGGCGAATCGCTCCACGGCGAAGCGCACCCGACCCTCTTCCAGCGGCACCGACTCGCGAGTCGCCACCCGGCTCGTCTTCACGTCGTGACGAAGCACCTCGATGACCGTTTCCATGTATCCCCCTTGTTCGATTCCGACTATCGACGAATGCCCGTCAGTCTCGTCTAGGGCGCGCGGCCGGCATCCAGTTGGGGCCGACGGGTCCGAGCGTCCTCGGCGCAGCCACCTCTCAGGCCTCCACGCCGGGCTTATGTGGTGGGCGATACCGGGCTCGAACCGATGACCTCCACTGTGTCATGGTGACGATGTTGGTGCTTGACAGGTTCTCTTGTGGCGTTGACGTGCGCCTTGATCCCGAGGTCATCGGCGTCAAGTGGAGCCAAGTGATGGCAAAGGTCCTCAGAGGATTCGTCTCCCGTGGCCGAGATGTGGCCCCGAT
>Ga0194121_10007854_pt1 | contig 13746 bp, 15 predicted proteins | sample TA2MahCa50mmetaG_FD_148609 | JGI IMG/M metagenome (GOLD analysis project Ga0194121, IMG submission 148609) | Freshwater microbial communities from Lake Tanganyika, Tanzania - TA2015020 Mahale Deep Cast 50m | ecosystem: Environmental > Aquatic > Freshwater > Lake | place: Tanzania: Lake... | reverse complement strand
GCGGCCTGATGTGGATCTGCCCACAGAGGGCCGCCGGCGGCTCCGCAATGTGACTTGGGCGACAGCTCCGCCGCGGTGCCTTGCGTACAACCATGGCACCGCCCGAGTTGCCATGACCTCCGAACAGGCCGCTCAACTGATCGACGACACCCTCGACCTGGTGCACCAGCGTTTGCTCGACCTGGAGAGCAACCAGCAATCCGCCGCCCATCAGGCGCTGGCGGAGGAGTTTCGCGAGTGGCGCCACCCCTCCGGTGGCCACATCGATCTGATGGTTTGCCCGGGCTTCCCCAAGCCCTGAGCACACCGCACGGGAGACTGGGTTAACCCTCGCCCCGTCCGGCCCCGCCGGACCGGTTTGTGTCCGCCCCGTTTTCGCCGAGCGACACCATCGCCGCTGTGGCCACGGCCCTAGCCCCCGGTGAGGGCAGCGTGGCCATCGTGCGGCTCTCGGGCCCGCAGGCCGAACCCATCGCCACGCGCTTGTTTGTGGCCCCCGGCCAGCAGACCTGGGACAGCCACCGCGTGCTTTATGGCCATGTGTGCGACCCCGCCAGTGGCGAGCGGGTGGATGAGGCCCTGCTGCTGGTGATGCGGGCCCCCCGCAGCTTCACCCGCGAGACCGTGGTGGAGTTTCACTGCCACGGCGGCCTGATCTGCGTGCAGCGGGTGCTGGAGCTGGTGTTGGCCGCCGGCGCCCGCCGGGCCCTGCCGGGGGAGTTCAGCCAGCGGGCCTTTTTGAACGGCCGCCTCGACCTCACCCGCGCCGAGGCGGTGAGTGAGTTGGTGACGGCCCGCAGCCGTCGGGCGGCCCAGTTGGCCATGGCCGGCCTCGATGGGGGCCTGCAGCAGCGCATCACGGCCCTGCGGGAGCGGCTGCTGGATCAACTGGCGGAGCTGGAGGCGCGGGTGGATTTCGAAGACGATCTGCCGCCCCTGGATGGCCCCGCCGTGGCCACGGCCTTGGCGGCGGTGCAGGCGGAGCTGCAACAGCTGCTGCGGGATGGTGAGCGCGGCCAGGTGCTGCGCGACGGCCTGCGGGTGGCGATCGTGGGGCGCCCCAATGTGGGCAAGAGCAGCCTGCTCAACCGGCTCAGCTGCGCTGAGCGGGCCATCGTGACCGATCTGCCCGGCACCACCCGCGACCTGGTGGAAAGCGACCTGGTGCTGCAGGGGGTGCCCCTCACCCTCATGGACACGGCCGGCATCCGGAGCACCGACGACCGTGTTGAGCAGCTGGGCATCGCCCGGAGCCATGCGGCGTTGCAGTCCGCCGATGCAGTGTTGCTGCTGTTCGACCTCACGGTGGGTTGGCGGCCGGAGGATCAGCAGCTGCTGGAGGCGGTGCCTGCGGGGGTGCCATTGCTGCTGGTGGGCAACAAGCTCGACCAACTGGCACCGGGGGCGACACCGGCCCCCCAGGCCGAGGTGTGCATCAGTGCCCTCAGCGGCAGCGGTGAGGAGCCCTTGGTGGCGGCGCTGCTGGAGCGCTGCGGCCACGGCGATGTGCAGGGGCTGCAGGTGGCGCTGAACCGCCGTCAGCAGGATCTGGCGGCGGCGGCGGTGGCCAGCCTGGAGGCCAGCCTGGAGGCGGCGCGGCAGCAGTTGCCGTGGGATTTCTGGACCATCGACCTGCGGGCCGCCGTGCGCAGCCTCGGTGAGATCACCGGTGAAGAGGTGAGTGAGGCGGTGTTGGATCGCGTCTTCTCCCGCTTCTGCATCGGCAAATAACCGCCTGCAGACTGACCCGATGGCGGAGCTCCAGATCACCCCCCAACTGCGCGCCCAGCTGCAGGCCTGGCTCCAGGAGGACATCGGCCGCGGCGACCTGAGCGCCCCGGCCTTGAGTCACCGGCCAGGGCGGGCCCATTGGCTGGCGAAGGCGCCCGGGGTGTTCTGTGGCGGCGTGCTGCTGGAGCCCCTGCTGCAGGGGCTCGATCCCGCCGCCCAGGTGACCCAGCTGGTGGCGGAGGGGCAGCCCGTGCAGCCGGGGCAGCGCCTGTTGGGGCTCGAGGGGGCCGCCACCGCCCTGGTGGCGGTGGAGCGTACCGCCCTCAACCTGGCCATGCGCCTGTCCGGGGTGGCCACCGCCACCGCGGCCCTGGTGCAGCAGCTGGAGGGCACACCGGTGCGGCTGGCGGACACCCGCAAGACCACCCCCGGCCTGCGCCAGCTGGAGAAATACGCCGTGCGCTGCGGCGGTGGCCTCAACCACCGGCTCGGCCTCGATGACGCGGCCATGCTCAAGGAGAACCACCTGGCCTGGAGCGGCGGGGTGGTGGCCGCGGTGGCGGCGGTGCGGGCCCAGGCCCCCTGGCCGGCCCGGGTGATCGTGGAGGCGGAAACCGCCGCGGAGGCCCTGGCGGCGGTGGCCGCCGGCGCCGACGGGGTGCTGCTGGATGAATTCAGCCCCGAGGACCTGCACAAGCTGGTTCCCCAGCTGCGGGCCGCCGCCCGCGCCGCCGGTGCCGCGGTGGTGCTGGAGGCCTCCGGGGTGCAACCCCAGCAGCTGCGGGCCTATGCCGCCACGGGAATCGATCTGATCTCCACCAGTGCGCCGGTGACCCGTAGCCCCTGGCTGGATCTGAGCATGCGCTTCGAGCCCTGAGCCCCCTTTCGGCCGGGGGGGATGATCGGAAACAGCTCAGGCCGCCTCGGCGGTGAACGGACCCCATGCTGCGGATCGCCCAGACCCTCGATGCCCAGCTGCGGTCGGCGATGGAACGGGCCTTCCCGCAGGCGGCCGAGGCGGCCCAGGCGGCGGGCCAGCCCCTGGATCCCCAGCTGGCCCCCGCCAGCAAGCCGGAATTCGGGGATTTCCAGGCCAACGGGGCCCTGCCCCTGGCCAAACCCCTGGGTCAGGCCCCCCGGGCGATTGCGGCGGCGATCGTGGAGCAACTCCAGGGGGAGCCGGCTTTCACGGAGCTGTGCCTGGAGCCCCAGATCGCGGGCCCCGGCTTCATCAACCTCACCCTGCGCCCCGAGCGGCTGGCGGCGGAGGTGCAGGAGCGGATCGGCGATCCACGGCTGGGGGTGCCGGCGGTGCAGGGGGCGGCGCCGGTGGTGGTGGATTTCTCCAGCCCCAACATCGCCAAGGAGATGCATGTGGGGCACCTGCGCTCCACGATCATTGGCGACTCCCTGGCGCGGGTGCTGGAGTTCCGCGGCCATCCGGTGCTGCGGCTCAACCACGTGGGCGACTGGGGCACGCAGTTCGGCATGTTGATCACCCACCTCAAGCAGGTGGCGCCGGAAGCCCTGGACACCGCCGATGCGGTGGACCTGGGGGATCTGGTGGCCTTCTACCGCCAGGCCAAGGCCCGCTTCGACGACGACGAGGCCTTCCAGACCACCTCCCGGGAGGAGGTGGTGAAGCTGCAGGGGGGGGATCCGGTGAGCCGCAAGGCCTGGCAGCTGCTGTGCGACCAGAGCCGCCGTGAATTCCAGAAGATCTACGACCGGCTCGACATCCGCCTCAGCGAGCGTGGCGAATCGTTTTACAACCCCTACCTGGCGGCCGTGGTGGCCGATCTGGAGGCCGCCGCCCTGCTGGTCACCGATGACGGCGCCCGCTGCGTGTTCCTCGAGGGGGTGAGCGGCAAGGACGGCAAGCCCCTGCCGGTGATCGTGCAGAAGAGCGATGGCGGTTTCAATTACGCCACCACCGATCTGGCGGCCATCCGCTACCGCTTCGGGGCGGCCCCGGAGGGGGATGGCGCCCGCCGGGTGATCTATGTGACCGACGCCGGCCAGGCCAACCACTTCGCCGGGGTGTTCCAGGTGGCCCGCCGCGCCGGCTGGGTGCCCGGCGACGGCCGCCTGGAGCACGTGCCCTTTGGCCTGGTGCAGGGGGAGGACGGCAAGAAGCTCAAAACCCGTGCCGGCGACACCGTGCGCCTGCGGGATCTGCTGGATGAGGCGGTGGAGCGTGCCGAGGCGGACCTGCGCCGCCGCCTGGAGGAGGAGGGCCGCAGCGAAGACGAGGCCTTCATCCAGCAGGTGGCCACCACCGTGGGGCTGGCGGCTGTGAAGTACGCCGACCTCAGCCAGAACCGGATCACCAACTACCAGTTCAGCTTCGATCGCATGCTGGCCCTGCAGGGCAACACCGCCCCCTATCTGCTCTATGCGGTGGTGCGCATCGCCGGCATCGCCCGCAAGGGGGGCGACCTGGGGGGCGGTGGCGATGGGGCGGCCCCGCTGCGGTTCACCGAGCCGCAGGAGTGGGCGTTGGTGCGGGAGCTGTTGCGCTTCGATGCGGTGATCGCCGAGGTGGAGGAGGAGTTACTCCCCAATCGCCTCTGCACCTATCTGTTTGAGCTCAGCCAGGTGTTCAACCGCTTCTACGACCAGGTGCCCGTGCTCAAGGCCGACTCAGGTGCCCGCCCCTCGCGGCTGGCCCTCTGTCGCCTGACGGCGGACACCCTCAAACTGGGGTTGGGGCTGCTGGGCATCCCCACCCTCGAGCGGATGTGACAGGAGCGCAGATGGGCGGTTCCGGTGGTCAGGCGTTTCCCCCGGCGCGGCCCGAGGTGGAGGGATTGCACGCCTACAGCGCCCCCCTGGAGGGGCGCCGGGGGATGTTGCGGTTGGATTTCAACGAGAACACCGTGGGCCCAAGCCCGCGGGTGGTGGAGGCGCTGCGGGCCATCCCTGCCGATCACATTGCGATCTACCCGGAATACGACGGCCTGCGGGAGGCGGTGGCGGCCCAGTTGCCTGGGCCCCTGCAGCCCGAACAGGTGGGCCTGTTCAACGGCGTCGATGCCGCCATCCATGCGGTGTTTCACGCCTATGGCGACCGCGGTGAGACGTTGCTCACCACCACCCCCACCTTCGGCTACTACACCCCCTGTGCCCAGATGCAGGGCATGGCGATCGAGGCGATTCCCTACGCGGGGGAGGCCTTTGCCTTCCCGCTGGAGGCGATCCGCTCGGCCCTGGCCCGGCGCCCGCGGCTGCTGCTGATCTGCAACCCCAATAACCCCACCGGCACGCGGCTGGAGCCCCAGGTGATCCTGGAGCTGGCGGCCCAGGCCCCCGACACCCTGGTGGTGGTGGATGAGCTCTACGAAGCCTTCACCGGCGACAGCGTGTTGCCCCTGGCGGATTTCAGCGCCACCCCCAACCTGCTGGTGCTGCGCTCCCTGGCCAAAACCGCCGGCCTGGCGGGCCTGCGCATCGGGTTTGCCATCGGCCATCCCGCCGTGGTGGATCGCATCAGCCGTGTCACCGGCCCCTATGACATCAACAGTTTCGCGGTGACCGCCGCCTTCGCGGCCCTGCGGGATCAGGCCTACGTGGATGCCTATGTGGCGGAGGTGTTGCGGGCCCGCTCCTGGATCAGCGCGCAGCTGCGTGTTGCCGGGGTGCGGCACCACGTGGCGGGGGGCAACTACCTGCTGATCTGGCCCCGGGCCGCTGCCGCCCAGGTGGACGCTGCACTCCGCGCGGAGGGCATCCTGGTGCGCTCGATGGCGGGAAAACCGCTGATCGATGGGTCCCTGCGGGTGAGCCTTGGCACCGTGGAGCAGATGCAGCGCTTCTGGCGGGCCTATGCGCAGATCGAAGCGCTGCCGGCCACCGAGCCCTGACGGGCCCCTAGCGCAGCACGTCGATCTGGAGGCTGTTGCCGAGCTTGGCCGGCAGGCTGAGGCTGCGCCCACCCCGCTTCACCGGCGTGCCGGCCATCGCGTTCAGGAAGGGCTCCACGCTGCTGAGGTCGCAGGCCTTGGGCGCGCGGCCGCTCACGTATTGCACCGGGATCACCCGGCGGGGGGCCAACTGGCGCACCACGGCTGCGGCCTCGGCGCCGTCGTACACCTTGGCGCCACCGCCCACCCCGATGATCAGCACATCCGGCTTGCCCAGCAGCACCTGGTCTTCGGCGCTGAGGGGTGCGGCGGTACCCCCCAGGTGGGCAAATTCCAGGCCCCCTTGCCGCCAGCGCCACAGGGTGGACTTGCCGAAGCGGCGGCCGCCAAAGCGGTCGTGGGCCGCGGCGATGCCTTCGATGCGCAGCCCGGCCAGCCGGTAGGAGCCGGGGGCGCTGAGCAGGGTGCCGCTGGCTACGGCAGCCCCCTCATCCAGCAGGCGGCTGCTGGCCAGGATCACATTGGCGCTCACCCGCGGCTCCGCCAGGCCGGCGGCGCAGCCCACGGCCCGGAAGGGGTTGATCAGCACGCTGGCGCCACCGCCCTGGATCAGCAGGGCGCTGTGGCCGTAGCTGGTCACCGTGACACCGGTGTTGGCACGGGCGGGCAGCCCCAAGACCGTGAGGCTGAACGCCAGGCCACCCAGGGCAGCCAGGGAGCGGTTCGCAAGTGCCATGGTGCAGCGGGTCGCCCGAGATGCGCGTGGGCCGAACCCTAGCCGGCAGTTGGGGTCAGCCCGCCGCCGCCTGGGTCAGGAAATTGCTGAGCAGTTGATGGCCGTTCTGGGTGAGCACGCTTTCCGGGTGGAACTGCACCCCCTGCAGGTGGGGGTGGTCGCGGTGCCGCAGGCCCATCACCGTGCCGTCCTCCAGCCAGGCGGTCACCTCCAGGCAGTCCGGCAGGCTGTCGCGCTCGGCGATCAGGCTGTGGTAGCGGGTGGCGGTGAGCGGGTTGGGCAGGCCCGCAAACACCCCCTGCCCGGCGTGCAGCACCGGTGAGGTTTTGCCGTGCATCAGCTCCTTGGCCCGCACCACCCGCCCGCCGTACACCTGGGCGATGGATTGATGCCCCAGGCACACCCCCAGGGTGGGCACCGTGGGGCTGAGCTCCCGCAGCACCTCGAGGCACACGCCGGACTGGTCGGGATCGCCGGGGCCCGGTGAGATCAGGATGGCGTCGGGCGCCAGGGCGCGGATCTGCTCGAGGCTGAGGGCGTCGTTGCGCTCCACCCGCAGGTCGGCCGTGATCGGGTGATCGGCCGCCAGCTCCCCGAGGTACTGCACCAGGTTGAAGGTGAAGCTGTCGTAGTTGTCGAGGACGAGGAGCATCAGCCGGCTCACCAGGCCCCCATTCAACCGCTCGGCTGCCTCAAGCGCCGAGACGGGCCAGCAGCGGTGGCAGCAGCAGCAGCGCCGCGATCACGATGGAGCTCAGGGCCGCCACCAGCACCGCCGCGGCGGCGCAGTCCTTGGCGATGCGGGCCAGGGGGTGGAAACGCCGGCCGATGGCCAGATCCACCACCGCTTCAGTGGCGGTGTTGAGCAGCTCCAGCACCAGCACCGCCGCCACCGTGAGCACCAGCACCGCCAGCTGGGCGGTGGGCAGCTGCAGCCATAGCCCCAGGGCGAACACCACCGCCCCCATCACCACATGGATGCGGAAGTTGCGCTGGCTGGCGAAGCCGTAGATCAGGCCCTGGGCCGCGTAGCGGAAGCTGGCGGGCAGATCGCCGGCCACCTGCCAGGCCCCCAGGCGCCGCACCTTGCTGCGCAGCTGCTGCTCCACCCCCTCAGCCATGGCATCGCCCGCGAGGCGCGGCCTGCGCCTCTCGCTGGAGTCGGAGTTGGAGTCCCGGGGGGCGAGCATGCTCAATGGGCGCCAACCGCAACTTTGAGCGCACCTTACCCCGGTTGGGTGGAGGCGAGAAGCTCCTCCTGGCGCGCCAGCATCGCCGCCAGGCTGGCGTCATCGGGGTGATCCCAGCCCAGCAGGTGCAGCAGCCCATGGCTGGCCAGGAACAACACTTCCCGCTGCAGGCTGTGGCCGTGCTCCGCCGCCTGGCGGGCCGCCGTTTCCAGGGAAATCACAATGTCCCCCAGCTCCAGGGGGTCCGCTTCCCCGTCGTCGTTCCAGTCGGGCATGGGCATGGCCGGCGCCTGCTCCAGGCCCTCGTCCTGGGCGGCAAAGGCCAGCACGTCCGTGGGTTCCGGTTTCTGGCGCCAGTCGCCGTTGAGGCTGGCGATCTCCCCATCCCCCACCAGGCTCAGCCCCAGGCTGTAGGCGGGGGCCCGCAGCGCCGGTGGCAACTCCCCAGCCAGTTCCGCCAGCCAGCCACTCAGCAGCTCGTGCCAGGGTTCGGCCCCCTGCAGGGGATCGGCCCAGGGGCCGGCGGCCTGTCGCAGCGGTGGCGGCAGCTCTGGATCCGCCTCAAAGGCCAGGTCCAGGTCGGGCACCATGGCGGCCGTCACAGGCGTCAGCCCCCGGGCAGCTGGGGCCGCCCCAGCCAGGCCACCAGAGTGATGAAGCCGAGGAAGCCCAGGGCCGTGAGGCCGAAGTGGGTGAGGCTCAGCTTGCCTTTGCGCACCATGTTGCGCATCGCCAACTTGGTGAAGCTGGGGTTCTCGTCAGTCATCGCCTGAGCCCCCCGCCACGTCCACGCCCGCATGCAGCAGGCTCTGGATGAAGGGATCCAGGTCGCCGTCCATCACCCCCTGCACGTCGGTGGTTTCGTGCTGGGTGCGCAGGTCTTTCACCATCTGGTACGGGTGGAAGACGTAGTTGCGAATCTGGTTGCCCCAGGCCGCCTCCACGATGTCGCCGCGGATGTCGGCGATCTCGGCGGCCCGCTGCTCCTGGGCGATCACCAGCAGCTTGGCCATCAGCAGGGCCATGGCCTTTTCCTTGTTCTGCAGCTGGGAGCGCTCCTGGGTGCAGCGCACAAACAAGCCGGTGGGGATGTGCAGGATGCGCACGGCCGTCTCCACTTTGTTCACGTTCTGGCCGCCGGCGCCGCCCGACCGTGACGTGGTGATCTCCAGGTCCTTGTCGGGGATGTCGAGCTTCACCTCCTCCTCGATCTTCGGCATCACCTCCACGCCGGCGAAGCTGGTTTGGCGCTTGTCGTTGGCGTTGAACGGGGAGATGCGCACCAGCCGGTGGGTGCCCTTCTCATTGCGGAGATAGCCGTAGGCGTAGCGGCCTTCGATCTCGATCGTGCAGCTCTTGATGCCCGCCTCTTCCCCTTCGCTGAGTTCGTCCACGGTCACCTTCATGCTGTGGTCTTCGGCCCAGCGCGTGTACATGCGCATCAGCATCAGGGCCCAGTCCTGGGCGTCGGTGCCGCCGGCACCGGCATTGATGCTGATCACGGCGCCCTCCTTGTCGTAGGGGCCGCTGAGCAAACGCTCCAGCTCCCAGCGATCCAGATCGCCCCGCAGCTGCTGCAGGGCGGCGTTGGATTCCGCCAGCAGCTCCTCGTCGGGCTCGAGCCCGTAGATCTCAACGGTGGCCTCCGCATCGGCTACGGCCCCCTGCCAACGGGCCAGCTGCTCCAGCTGGGCCTTCACTTCATCCAGTTGGCGCATCTTGGCCTGGGCCTGCTTCTGGTCGTCCCAGAAGTCCGGCTGGGAGGCCAGTTGCTCGAGATCCTGTTGCCGCGCCTTCAGTGCAGGAACGTCAAAGACAGTCCTGGGCATTGCCCAGGCGGTCAGTGAGCTCGGAGAGGTCGCGCTTGAAGTCGGTGAGATCGAGCACCGCGTGCAGGTGGGGATCAGTGGCCTGACCGTACTCAACGGACGGCGCCGGCGAGGGCCCGCCGCCAAGCGGCGCAGGCACTCTCCTTAGGATTCGGGCCGATTGAGGCTCGGACATGGCGGCGACCGTGGAGATCTACACCTGGCGGGCCTGCCCGTTCTGCATCCGCGCCAAGGGGCTGCTCGACCGCAAGGGCGTGGCCTACACCGAGTTCGCCATCGATGGCGATGAGGCCGCCCGCGATGCCATGGCCGCCAAGAGCGGTGGCCGCCGCAGCGTGCCCCAGGTGTTCATCAACGGTCAGCACGTGGGTGGCTGTGACGACCTGCACGCCCTTGAGCGCAGCGGCCAGCTGGATGCGCTGCTGGGGGCCTGACCTTGACCCTCCCTGACGCCGGTCGCGAACCGCAGTTGTTCGTGATCGATCCGATCGATCGCCTGCGCCCCACCAAGGATTCCAGCGTCGCCCTAATGCAGGCCGCCCAGCGGGCCGGCCAGCAGGTGTGGGTGTGCACCCCGGCCCAGCTGGCGGTGCGGGGTGGCACGGCGGAGGTGCAGGCCCAGCCGGTGCAACTGGCGGCGATCCGCCCCACCGCCAGCGGCTGGGAGTTGCCCGAGTCCTGGTTCGAGGCCGGCGACGCCCGCTGGTTGCCCCTGGCCTCCTTCCCGCGGGTGTGGATGCGCAAGGATCCGCCCGTGGACGAGGCCTACCTCTATGCCACCCACCTGCTGGAGCTGGCGGAGCGCCAGGGGGTGCGGGTGCTCAACCGCCCGGCTTCTCTGCGGGCCTGGAATGAAAAGCTCAGCGCCCTGCGCTGGAGCCACCTGATGGCCCCCACCCTGGTGGCCACCCAGGTGGAGGCCCTGGCGGCCTTCGCCGCCGACCACGGGGAGGTGGTGCTCAAGCCCCTGGGGGGGCGCGCCGGCCAGGGGGTGGTGTTCGCCTCGTCGGCCACACCGGGGTTGCGGGCGCTGCTGGAGCTGGTCACGGCCATGCAGACCCTGCCGGTGATGGTGCAGGCCTTCCTGCCGGGGGTGAGCCGCGGCGACAAGCGCATCCTGCTGGTGGATGGGGAGCCCCTGGGGGCGGTGAATCGGGTGCCCAGTGGCGGCGAATTCCGCAGCAACCTGGCGGTGGGCGGCCAGCCGGAGGCCACCGAGCTCAGCGACGCCGAGCGGGCCATCTGTGCGGCCCTGGCGCCGGCCCTGCAGGCGGAGGGCCTGTTCTTTGTGGGCATCGACGTGATCGATGGCCGCCTCAGCGAGATCAACGTCACCAGCCCCACCGGCATCCGCGAGGTGGAGCGCCTGGGGGGCATCCCCCTGGCGGATCAGCTGATGGAGCGGCTGTTGGCGGCCTGAGGGTTTGGCCCGGTGAGCTGCTGCTGCAGCACCCCCAGCTTGAGGGCCACCTCCGCCAGCTCCCGCTCCACCGCCGAGCCCCGCACCAGGCCGGCGCCGGCGGTGAGCTCCAGGCGGCGCCCCTGCAGGCTGCCGCTGCGGATGGCTACGCGCAGTTCCGTGTCGCCCTCGCTGTCGATCCAGCCGATCGGGGCGGCGTAGTAACCCCGCTCGAAGGGCTCCAGGCTGCGCAGGGCGGCCATGGCGGGGCGGCGCGGCAGCCCAGCCACCGCCGGGGTGGGGTGCAGGGCCGCCGCCAGGGCCAGCGGTTGCTGATCCCCCAGGGGGGCGGTGATGGGGGTGTGGAGATGCACCAGTTGCCCGTGGCGGGCCAGGCGGGGATGGCGGGGCCGGCGGGGGTTGAGCCCGCTCTGCTGCAGCACCGCCGTGATCGCCTCCACCACCAGCTCGTGTTCGCGGCGGTCTTTGTCCGATTGCATCAGCTGGGGGGCGCTTGGGCCCACCGGGGCGGTGCCCGCCAGGGCGTCGCTGCGCAGCTGCCCCTGACGCACCGTGAGCAGGCGCTCCGGTGAGGCCCCCAACAGGGCCGGACCCTCGGCGCGCTGCCACAGGAAGCGGCAGCTGCCCGGTTGCCGTTGGCGCAGCTGCGCCAGCAGCTGCAGGGGATCCAGCGGATGGGCCAGCAGCAGCTGTTGCCGCACCGCCAGCACCAGCTTGCGCAGGTCGCCCGCCTCCACCAGCTCCAGGCCCCGCTCCACCACGGAGCGGTAGCCCTGCTGCCAGCTGGAGCCCTCAAGGATGGCCGGACCCGGCGCATCCCCCTGGCCGGCGTTGGGGTCCGCCGGCAGCTGCGCCAACCGCGCCGCCTGCTCCCACAGCTCTTCCGCCAGGCTGCGGGCGCTCACGTCACCCCCCAGGGTGCGCTGCAGCCGCAGCCAGCAGTGGCGCCCCTGGCGGCTCAATTGCCAGCGGGGCAGCACCGCCTGCACCCCCGGAACCCCATCCCCCTCCTGCAGGGGGCTGTCGAAGAAGGAGAAGGCCAGCAGCACCCGGGGCCGCGCCAGGGGCGGGCAGGCCTGCGGCGCCGCCAGGCGGCCCAGGCTCACGGCGCTGAAGCGCTGGGCCAGCTCAAACCGGCGGGGGCCGCTCAGCTCCAGGCTGTTGCAGCGGCCGCTGGCCGCCAGGCAGAGGCCCGGGGCGCTATCCCACAGGAAGCGGAACCGGTCCCCCTGGTCCAGCTGGCTCAGCAGGGCCAGGGGGTCGCGGCCCGCCAGGGGCAGGGCCAGGCTCAGCACCCCATCACCCTCCAGCTGGCGGGCACCCTCGCCCGCCGCCGCCAGCAGATCGCTGAAGCTGGTTGTGACGCTGGAGGGGGCCTGCACCCGGAGCGGGCTGTAGCGGCTGCTCAAATGTATGGGTCCCGCCTTGCCGCCCGATGGCGCTGCCCGCGTCCGAGCCCCAGGTCGTCGCAAGCCTTCATGCCGATGGGGCCGCCCGCCGGCGCCTGTGGAAGGCGGCGATCAAATGGCCGATGTATGCGGTGGCGGTGATGCCGGTGCTGCTGGCGGCCGGCTGGCGCTGGGGCCGCGGGGAGTTGGTGCGGTTGGATCAGCTGCTGCTGTTTTTGGTGGCGGCGGTGCTGCTGCTGGCCTGGGAAAACCTGGCCAACGACGTGTTTGATGCCGATACGGGGGTGGATGCCCAGGGCAAACCCCATTCGCTGGTGAACCTCACGGGCCGCCGCGATCGGGTGGCCTGGCTGGCCAATGGCGCCCTGCTGCTGGGGTTGGCGCTGATGGCCCTGGTGGCCCTGCGCAGCAGCGGCGCCGTGCTGGCCCTGGTGCTGGCCTGCTGCGGGATCGGCTACGCCTACCAGGGGCCGCCCCTGCGGTTGGGCTATCGCGGCCTGGGGGAGCCGCTGTGCTGGCTGGCCTTTGGCCCCCTGGCCACGGCGGCGGGGCTGCTGGCCCTGGGGCCCGCCGCTGAGGCGGCAGCGGTGCCCTGGCGGCAGGCGGTGGAGCTCGGGGGTGGGCCGGCCCTGGCCACCACCCTGGTGCTGTTCTGCTCCCATTTCCACCAGGTGGAGGAGGACGCCGCCCACGGCAAACGCTCGCCCGTGGTGCGCCTGGGCACGGCCCGCGCCGCTGCCCTGGTGCCCTGGTTTGTGGCGGGTGCCCTGGCCTTTGAGTGGGCCCCCGTGCTGGCGGGCCACTGGCCGCTCACGGCCCTGCTGGGGGCGGCGGGGCTGCCGCCGGCCCAGCGGCTGATCCGGCTGCTGCGGGAGCACCACCACCAGCCCGAGCGCATCGTGGGCAGCAAGTTTCTGGCCCTGCGTTTCCAGGCCCTCAATGGCCTGGGGTTGGCGCTGGGCCTGGCCCTGGGGGCCTGGTTGGGCTGATGCCGCAGGCCGGCCCGCTGCAGTTGTGCTGGCGCCCCTATCGCTTTGCGCTGCCGCAGCCCCTGGTCACCAGCCAGGGGGCCTGGGGCGAGCGCAGCGGCTGGTTGCTGCAGCTGCAGGGGGCGGACGGCGCCCTGGGCTGGGGGGAGGCGGCGGTGCCGCCGGGGCAGGGGGCTGCGCTGGAGCAGGCCCTGGGGCAGTTGCCGGCCCATCTGGAGCGCCCCGCCCTGGAGCGCCTGCTGCCCGCCCTGCCGGCACCCCTGGCCTGTGCTGTCGGCCTGGCCCTGGCGGAGTGCGATGGCCTGGGATCGCCCGCCAGCGGCGGCTGGAAACCCTCGCCCCCCTCCGCCGCCCTGCTGCCGGCGGGGGCAGCGGCGCTTGAGGCTCTGCAACCGCTGCTGGCGGCGCCCGGGCCCCTGACGTTGAAGTGGAAGGTGGCGGCCTGCGCGGATGCGGAGGAGCGGCTTCTGCTGGAGCAGCTGTTGGCCCTGTTGCCCGCCGATGCCAGCCTGCGCCTGGATGCCAACGGCGGCTGGGATCGCGCCACCGCCGGCGCCTGGGCCGATCGGCTGCGGGCTG
>Ga0194121_10007849_pt1 | contig 13754 bp, 10 predicted proteins | sample TA2MahCa50mmetaG_FD_148609 | JGI IMG/M metagenome (GOLD analysis project Ga0194121, IMG submission 148609) | Freshwater microbial communities from Lake Tanganyika, Tanzania - TA2015020 Mahale Deep Cast 50m | ecosystem: Environmental > Aquatic > Freshwater > Lake | place: Tanzania: Lake... | reverse complement strand
ATCCGTACTACACGCCACCACCGAGCCGAGACCGACGAGCACCACCAACGGTCGAACCAGAGCGCGAGACAGATGACTCACGGTGGGTGACCCTCCATCACTGTCTCTACGCACGCAGCCACCAAAACTGTGACAGCGCTAGAGGTCGCCTTCTGGGTTGACCTCGCCACGACAGACCTTGTTCCAGTCACGAACACTGAGACGACCAGTCAACTGAAGATTCGTGCGTGCCACCTTGTGCTTGTTGGGACCCACAAAACTCTGGCCTCTAAGTCCCGCCTCCTTCCAGTCGTCGAGACGCACTGATCGCCAATGCCCTGCGAATCTATAAGGATTGGAATAGATCGGGCGGACGAGGAAATGCTTTGGTCCCACTGCAACAATGACAGAAGGCCTCACTTTGCCTTTCGCCGCTGGATTGCTCTTGTCGTAGGCGATGTAAGTTAAGGCCACCGACCCCACCAGCTCATGCGTTGCCGAGAGGCCCTTGCCGGGCCGAATGTGCGGATGATCGAGACGCTTCTGTACGATCATGTTCTTTGACTCGGGTTTCGTCGGAGACTTTGCTGTCGGCTTCGACTCGACCTTCGGTTTCGCCTTAACGCGTTTCCTTCGCACGGCGGGCTTCACAACCGCGACCTGTTTCTTCCGTTGAGTCTTCCGCTGTTTACGAAGTTCCTTCGTCGCAGGGGCTGCAGCGCGTGGCTTGGGCTTGGGGAGCGGGATTGGTTTCGAGTCGTCTGCTTTAACTTCGAACAGGCCGTCGGGATCAAAGTACCGCTCAAGCATCGAAGATGCGTAGTTGTCACCAGCGATGACACACACGTAGTAAAGCATCGTCAGCAACCTGCCGTGCTGCCGGACGAGTTTTGGGGTTAGGCCGTCTAGGTCGTCCTGCGTTGGCTCGCTGAACGCATCACCAAGCAGCTTCTCGGCAGTCTCCGAAACTGGCTCTGTCAAACCGAAAACGAGATTCAGGAGGTACTCGCGGTTTCGCAGTCGTAGACAAGCGTTAAGTATCTGTGTTGCTTGCTCTTCGGTCACCGCGTCGGAGGAATAGCTCAGATGCGCTCGTTTTGCTATCTCGCGAATGCGCCACTTGTCGCCGGCCGCAAACATCGTGACCAATTGACTTGGGGTTGCGTGCCGAAGGATGACTGTGAATTGATCAAGGGGTTTCATGGTCACGACCTCAGTTTCTCACGCGGTTGTAGCACGATTGTGATATCTCAACGCTCGACATCTTCGCACTTGTGACTCAGTCGTCGCCATCGTCACTCTCGTAATACGGCACCACTGGGTCGGCCGCGATTGCCTCAGTATGTGCCCGCAATACTTTCATGAAGGTTTCGCGGGTCTCGAGATCGGGAACGGCAACCACAATCGAGATCGACGCGACCACCAGACTGGCCGACACCCGAACCGCCTTGTCTGGGTCGACGTGACCGTCGACGTCGTGTCCTTGGTCCATCATCTGCATTAGGAATTCGATTCGGGCGTCGTCTGAGGTCGAACGAGCGAATCGGTACATCGCCGTAAAGACGGCCTCCACTTCGGCTCGTTCACTAGCCGACTCGCACTCACGACGGCGAATCTTGGCAATCTCGTTCAAATGACTGACCACGTCTTCCCTGGTCTCTGGGTGAATGCAGTCGAGCAGCTCCATAGCCGATGTCGCCGTCGTGAGCAGCAGCATCAACTGCGGGTCATCACTCTCCCGCTTCGGCGCTACACGCGACCACAATGGTGATGCCTCGCCAAAAGCGAGCGACGGCTCATCGGCCGAATCTGGCCAACGCTCTATGACGTCTGCGAACCAGTCGGTGAACATTACGAAGAAGTCGATCATGAACGACTCATCGAGCATCCCCGACGGAACCTGGTCGCGTTCAGGGTGCAGGTTTGCGTAATCGTCGGAATTGAAGAGTGGCATGTTCGGTACCTCAGTTACTTTCTGTGTGTTGAGTAGGGCTATATTCGCGCGAGCATCGGGCTCGCACGAATCAGTATCGGGGGTCGACCCCGAGAAAAAAACCTGAAGCAATTGGTTTTTCTCTGATAAAGAATTCAAACAGAGATGTGTTGTCCCATTAAGTCATCAATTGAGTTCGCAATTGAGTGAGACTCTCGAGATCCGTGACATTGTTGGAACATCTCGCCGGCGACCGAGACGACTTGTGACCGAGAATGACGTCTAGTCGGTCTGTGTCGGTCACACTCCATCACCGAACGTGCGTGAGATAGGCAGCACCTCATGCGCAACCGGCCATGTCTCATCACCGGCACCCGACCGGACGGAAGCCTCGCGTGGCACGCTGCCGACGCCAAGCAGCCTCGCGGAGCTTTGCCGCTCGAGTTGGTGCCCGATGGCGTAGAGGAAGGAAGCGAAGTGCGCATCACCGCCGAGCGCGACGCATTAGGAAACTGGAACGTTGTGGAATGCACCCTTCCACGAACAGAACGGCCGAGGAACTCGCTTCTCATCACCCGAGCTCCACAGCCACTGCCGACACCCAGGAAGACGCATTTCTCACTTGGACAGATTCGCTGGACGAACGTCAGAAATCCACTCGAGAATTCGATGAACACCGGCAAGTATCGACCTGCTTTGCTGGTCGCCGGCGACGACAGACAATGGCGAATCATGGGATTCACCACAAAGAGCCACTACGAGGATGGCCAGCCTCGCACCCCGATTCCGAATCACCTAGCGATCGGTCTTCACGGCCCCGGCTATTTCTGGGGTTGTCGACTCACGCGCGTCGACAATATCGACATCGGCTTCTACATCGGCAATGCCGACCATGCACTGCTTGCTTCCCTGCTCAACCTCGCGCGATCTGACCTCCATATGGAAGAGATTTCCCAGGTTCGTCGGGCAATGAGCGCTTTCGCTACTGCAAAGTGAGCCACGCCCCCGGGGCGTCTCCGCAACCGCAACGACGGTTGTTGCTCCTCAGGCTGGTGTTGCTGCAGAGCCGAGTTGACGAATCCTCTGCAATGTCGTACTCATACGACGTAGCCGATCGGCGGCAAAGCGCACGTCTTCACGCGCCTGACCGACTGCGCGACCCCCGAACAATGTGCCGAAACCTACAGCGGTACCCAACAGCGGCTCGCCAATTATCACCGTGGTCACGGTCGAAGCACCTGAGGCAAGCAATGACAGCATGACGCGTCTGCGTGCAACCCGCAAGATGTCGGGCACGCTCGCGTCTGTGTCGAGGTACTCAATCACGGCCCGACCACCGATCACTACTAGGGCAATCCAGGGGATGTTCTCTTGCAGCTGGTCTCCGAAGCTGACACCGTCGGCGGAGCCAGCCGCGTCAGCCCCATCCATCAGGTTCTCGGCACCCGAGCGGATGCTGTCTTTCGTTAACCCGAGATCAACCACGTAGCGACCCGCATCATCCGGGAAGGCGTCGCCTGGATGCAGCACGGTGATGTTCGGGTCGCCGACCATCGCCTGTGCGGCTTCGGAGTTCGTATACACGATGTTGATGTCGGGGTATCTCGCAAAGTGTTCGCGGATGACAGCTGCCGAATCACTGATTTTCACTTGCGCGACCAAATCTGGTGCACCGTCTTCGCTCAAGAGTCGCAGGTCGTAACCAGGCTGATTCGAGGACTCCGCGAGAGTCGCGTATCGACCTTCCGGTACGGGCACGGCCCCCGAGTTGATCGCGTTCAGGGCTCGCTCTTCGCCAAGGTAGCCCTGCATCATGTTGATTGCGCCGAATTCCGCCTTTGCCCCGCGGGCGGCAATTGCCTCAAGATCGGCTCGGTCGAACTCTGGCATCGCTGCAAGCAACTCGCGCGTCGCCGACTCGTCGAGTCCGGGTGTATCGAATGCGCGCATCCCGACTTCCAGCGCGATGATCGCCGCGATCAGCTGGTCGGCTCTCTTGCGGGAGTCTTCCCAGCGCACGTCTCCGACTGGCTTGCCAGTCTCTAGTGAGCGCAGGCGCGCATCATTGACGCGCAGCCGCTGCTTCACAGCTTCAACACGCAGCTTCGCGTCGACCAAGTAGGCACGAAGCTTTTCGTCGTCGGCTTCGGAAACGGGTGTCACTTCTCGCCTGCTCTTTGCTGCTCGAGCTTACGAATGCGCTCCTCTTGTGTGGCGATCACTTTCATTGCTTCTTCGAGGGCGTTCTCAAGCTCAATTCGATACTTGTCAAACCCCATGTACTGCTTCATCTTGTTTTCTACCGCACGCTGCGCCTCGCCGAACTTCTCCCAAGTCCACTTGCCCGCGATTCCGAGACGTTCCATGGTTTTCTGTAAGGCGGGAGAACGATCTGTCTGCGATTCGACCACCTCACGTGCCTTCTTCGCCTGCTCCTTGCCCTGCTGAAGCAGCCTCTTGCCCCGATCTCTCACGCCCATAGGAGTCCTCCTTATGTTTCCGTTACCCGTTCCGACAACACAATAGGGATTAATCGAGTATCACCAAAATTCGACTGAACCGTAACTAGTACGCGCGGACCGACACCATCTCGCTGGGCACCTCACCGATACGGCGGATGCCCTGATCCGTGATCTCAAGAACGTCACCATCACTGCTCAACAGCACCTTCTCATCTGGTACACCCATTGCCTTGGCGTTGCGGGCGTTCGCGTGCAACATGCGGTAATCGCCATGAATCGGCACCACGTACTCGGGCTCGGTGAGGCTGATGAAAGTCCGCAACTCGGCCTCCTGAGCGTGCCCGGTGGCGTGCACGTCGGCGACTCCGTTGTGCACGACGCGAGCACCGAGCCGTAGTAATCCTTCCACCACCTCGTTGACGCTCGACTCGTTGCCGGGGATGGTATCCGACGAGTAAACGACCGTGTCATCTGGCCCGGCGCGGAACGACGGGTGGTCGTCTTGAGCCACCCGTGCAAGCACGGACTGTGACTCCCCCTGCGAACCGGTGGCGATGATGCACACACCCTCGAGCGGCAAATCTGCGAGATCATCTTCATCGGCCATGTCGTCGACGTCGATGTGCAATAGTCCGAGCTCGCGCGCGGCGCGAATGTTCAACACCATCGTGCGCCCGAGCGGCACTACGACGCGACCTTCGCCCGCTGCGGCATCGGCGATCTGCTGAATGCGATGAATGTTGCTCGCAAACGCCGTCACGGTGATTCGCCGACCGCGATGTTCGACGAACACCGATCGCAGCGAGCGTCCGATGTGACTTTCCGATAAGGAGTAGCCCGGCACCTCTGCGTTGGTGGAGTCGAGCAACAACAACCGCACGCCCTCGTTCGACGCCAGCGAGCCGAGTCGCGCGAGATCGGTACGACGATCGTCAACAGGATTCAGATCGATCTTGAAGTCACCCGAGTGCAGCACCACCCCCTGCGGTGTGTGCAGCGCTACGGCGAATGTTTGGGGCATCGAGTGGGTAACCGGAATGAATTCCACGTCAAACGGCCCGATACGGCGCCGGTCGCCGTCGGCCACCGTCGTCAAACTCGCCTGACGGATGCCCTTGCCGCCGTTGATCTTTCGACGCAAGAGAGCGAGCGTGAATTCCGCACCGTAAATCGAGAGCGGCACCTCGCGCAGGAGGTGCGGGATACCGCCGAGGTGGTCCTCGTGTCCGTGGGTGAGCACGAGGCCCTCCACACGCGCACGGTTCTGCAACAACCACGTGAAGTCGGGCAGGAACACTTTGTCGATGTCTCCCCCGCCGCTCGGGAACATCTGACCGCAGTCAACGAGCAGGATCCGATCGTCGTGTTCGATCGCCATACAGTTGCGACCAACACCGCCGAGCCCACCGAGAAACACCACCCGCACTGGCTGAGGCACCGCCTCAGAGTAGTTCGCTTATGACCACCAATCGAGGTGCGTTAGCTCAACAAGATTTCCTTTTTCGTCGCTTACAGACTCTCTCTGCCTAGAGATCGGTCGATGGCGAGTGGAACCGCCCTCGGCATTCAGGGCACGGACTCCTGAGAAATCACGCTTTCGCATACCTTCGGCTCGCTCACCCCTCGATTCGCCTACGACATTGAATATCACCGACGTCGGAGCATGCTCGGGACTCGCGTCGCACCAATGCGCGAGTGCCTCACCGACACAGGTGGCGATATCCCTATGGAACGACCACGGTGCTGCCGGATTCATCATCCAAATGCGACGCGCCTGGCGATGCTCACAGGTAATCCGAAGTGCCTCATATGCAACGTTGTAGTAGAAGTCACGAAACGGAAGGTCACTCTCAAAGGGGCGATATGAAAGACAACCTCGACCTGGCTGAGATCCTCCGTACGGAAGAAGAACAAGACTTCGCAGCCCCGAGTCTCCTGTCCCTGCGAATGACAGAAGCGAGACTCGCTGATTTTCATTTCTGTTCCACTCCGCCTGAGTACGCATGAACTGGTAACTGACTCCAACCTGATTTGCGAGAAACTCATTGTAAAAACCGAACTCCGAGAACCCCGTCTCGCAACCGACGATCACCGCGTCGATCTCACCGGAATCTACAGCTTCGGGTAGTACATGGTGGTCTTCGCAGAAAGCGAGCTCGGTCAGGGTGCCACTATCACCTCGCAGTTGAGCAAACATTTCTGTGCGCATGACCACAACCTACATCACGACTCATCGCTGTTGCTTGGCAACGGAGGACGCGTTACGACTCCTCGGCGTCAGGCACGTCGCTGACATACTGCTTGTACAGATTCCACGGCAGACCAAAGACGTCGAGCACCTCCAACTCGGCGCGACGCGTCGACTCGAGAGCAATGATTCGACCATCAACCACGGTCAGAAATCGTCCGTCCGGGGGACACACCTGGTAACTGCGCAATGCTGCATATTGCTTCAACTGCGCGGGGTCGAAACCATCCCACGTCGGCATCTTTGGCTCGAGCGAAACCTCATCACCCACCTCATAATTCTGTTGACAGCAGCCAAAACACTTGACCTGCACATCCCCGCCATCGGGATCCCACACCGTGTCAAATGCGCCCATCGAAGACCGTCAGCCGCGCTTCAGACGTATGGCAATTCCGCTCTCTCCACCCTTACCACCCTTTGACTTGGTTGCCAATCGAATACCAACGCGAGTCATTTCGTTGCTGAACCGCATCTCGATCTTCCATTGGTCAACCTCAAACCTGACCAACCCATCCTCGTCCTTCTTGATCTCTGACTTTCCGATCTCGATAACTGTCTGCAATGAATGATTGATGACCCACGAGCGTGGACTTGCCGACGCCAGGTACGACAGTTGGGTTTTTTCTCCGACACGATTCCAACTGAAGTCGTGATGACTTCCGGACTCCTGATAATCTTCCGAACCGATATCGACTAGAGGTACGACACCGTCACTGAGCATATACAGTCCATCGCGACAGTTCTTCGTGTTGTACAGCTCAACTATCTCGCGATTTCCATCTTTCCGAATGTGATGCAAACCCCACTGAAGCGAAACTCGAAGTTTCTGCTTCGACTCGCTCTCCTGCTCGGACGAATAGCCTCGGCTTTTCACCACCGACCTGCTATCGCCCCATTTAAATACGGCCCTGAGGTAGCCGGCGCGACAGAACTCCTGCAAATCCTTGGCCACGAATTCTTCGGTATACACGTCGTACAGTTCCCATGCTGCACGCCAGTCGGCTGCGAATTCGAGTGCGCGTCCGTGCCATCTGGGGTCGAGCACCTTCGGTCCGAGATCCCTTCGGTACATCCTGAGCATCTCGTACAGCGAGTCCCGAGCGACCCCCGGTATGACCCTATCGTTGGTTGTTGATTCGAATGCTGCGAATGTGAGACTGAAGTCCATCGGCTTCTCCCAGCGCTTGACTGCTGCAATCGCAACGACCTCGATGAGTTGGTTGCGAGATTGGGCAACTTCGGGCTTTGACAAGCCATGAATCACCTGAAGGATCAGGTGATAACTGCTTAAGGAGGCCGCCGCAGCTTCGACGAACTGCTTCTGGCGGAGTGGTAGCTGATCTGACTCCTGCATCTCAGATGTGTTGAGACAAGTGAAGGCATGACCAATTTCGCCGACTGCGACCGCAAACGCGAATCGCCTCGTGTGATCCCCTACATTCCGAAGCGCAGTCTCGATACCCTCCCTGTACCATCTCTCATCCATCGGTGCGCCGACGTCTTCCCACACGGCAATCGCTACTTCATGCATTCTTCCGTTGACGAGCAGTTTCAAGCCGTCGGGGAACCCTTGCTGGTGGGCCTTCGCTAGTTCTCTACGTCGCTCCTGAGTCGGCGAGAGTCTTCGGCTTTCGGCATAGTAACGTGCGGCCTCAGCCCACACCCTGTCGGCTGCATACAAGTCGGCAAGTTCGGGACGCAACCCGGAGAGGCCGTTTTTCCCAGTAATCACTCGGTGTAGAACATCCCTCAGCTCGCCAAACTCAGTCTCCAGATTTTCCGGAATCAACGCATAAGGAGAATCACCCAGCACGTGCCGAATTCGCGTCTTGATGTGGTCAACCACCTTTAGCCACAGCCGAGTAATCTTGAATTCATCATTCGCAAGGTCTCGTGCGATTGCGGTCAGCACCTCCCGAATCGAATCGAGATCCTCGGCCGGCGCTTGCATCATCTTCACCAACGCGACTTCTCGACTCGGCGGACTAGTCAGCCGCGGTAGGAGACTCGTTGCGCGACCCCACATGTCTCCGTCAAGGGCGACATTCCACGCATCGACGAAACACGACGCCCGCTCGAAGAAGTCGATTGACTCGGAAAAATCCTGTTTGAGGTACGAGACCCAACCTCTTGCTTCCATCTCGTTCTCCAGAAACTCGGGCCCGAGTTCGTTGTAGATACCCGCAGCTCGAATGCAGTGGTCAATGCTCGAATTCTCCTTGCCTGCCTTAAGTCGTGCGGCAGCCTCTTCGGGAGTCCAGGCCGATCGTGACTGGCTCCACTCACGACTTCGCCCTTCTCTCGCGAGGCGAATATTCAACTCGAAATCGGGGCTCGTCTCCATCAGCGTGGCACCAAGATCAGGATTGCAACTATGACCACCGCTCGGAGACTCGAGCATTGCTTGCCAGAGCTCTGGAGGGTACTCATCGTTCGTCTCAAGAATCACGAGTGATTGCCTAGGTCGACTCGCGGCAACATACAACTTGTTGAAGAAGAACTCGCGCGCGAAATCGCCGACCCGCTCGCGATCGGGACGCAAATCGAATCTTTCGTCTTCGAAGTGTTTCCCGAAGTTGTAGAGAAACACTTCTGGAAACTCATCTCCCTTCGCCGCTGCGGAGCTGAGTACTGTCGCCAGGGACTCCGTTACCTCTTCGTCAGTCTTTCCTTCGACGAGCGAGCAGAGTATTGGATCGTTTTGCAGGAACTCTCGCTCACCAGACTCTTCGCACGGCAGCAGGAGCAACTTGTCATTGGCGATCTCGCGAATCTCATCTTCCGTAATGTTCAACCCCAGCCTGAAATAGAGAGGGGCTGGACCCGGCGCAATGTCCCATGCGGCCTGCGGCTTTATCTCGCGAGAGTCCTCGCGATTCGGAAAGAGGTGCTTGCGATGCAACTGAACGACGTTGCCGAAACGAACGATGGCCTCGTTCGAGCGATAGTTCTTCAGCAGTGGCAAGCTAGAAGGATCGCACTCCCTACCGCAAGCAGCCCATATCTCCTCGTAGAGGATCGCTTTTACTGCACTCCACCGGAAGCCGGACGGTGAAAGTGTCTGTAGCGAGTCTCCCGCAAGAACAATCGGAACTGTAATGGGCTGAATTCTCTGGAGGTCGAACCTCAATAGCTCGCAACTTCGAACTAGAAAGCGAATTTCGCGTGAGGTGAAATCTTGTGCCTCATCACAGATGATGGCCGTGATGTTTGGGCGCTCACTGGCGGGACGCTTCAGACCTTCGATAGCCAGCGAGACCAAATCCTGATCGTCCCACAGGTTGTTGTTCTCCAGTTGCGACCGATACCAACCGACATGGACCTCGGTAAAGATCTCTTCGACATCGTCCGCGGAGACTCCCTGTCGATCCGCAGCCGGCAACTCCCCTAGGAGATCGCGGATTTCGGCCGCATTATCGATCGCAAAGCGATCCGAGTTGTCCGTCGCACCCTTGATGAACTGTCGGATGATGTACCAGGCACGCTCGGCTGAAACTCTCCGTCGAAGCTGGTGATTGGGAAATGGTGAGAGCAGACCCTTCAGACCGTTGTATGCGCTTTTGAACTTCGAGAAGTCGACGCGTGTCGCATCTGAGAAGTCCTGCCTCTGGTCATCCGTGAGATATAGACGCAGAAGGTCGTGGTACGACAGTACATAATCGGAACCAAGCGATTGAATCGCAGTCTCTAGCTTCTCTTGCTGCTCAGAATTCAGCGATGCTCGAAACTGCGCATTGCTCCTAAGGAGGCCCGCGATTGATTTACGAGCGTTGTCAAGTAGACGCGGGTTGTAAGTTACGTACACCGGCCGACCCGAGAGATTCTCGCGCGCTTGCTTCTGCATAAGAGCAGCAAACACGTAAGCCAACATCGTTGACTTTCCAGTTCCCGCTCGACCAGAGATCAGCGCGGGTAGCGTCCCTCCACCCTTGCCCTCAATAGCCGACTTGGATAGTTCAGACCCCGCGCCAGAAAGAGTTTTCAGAAGATCCAGTTCGTCCTGAGAGAGAAAGAGATTCCCCTCCTCGGACTGCTGAATGTCTCGCCATAGTTCTTCGTCATACGTCGCAAAACTCGGATAGGCACGGCGAATCTCAGCCTTATAGTTTTCACTCGCGAGTATTCGCGTTGCCTGATCGAGATGATCCTGTGTAGGTCGCTGAATCCGTGCGTCAAGAAGGCAGATTGTGGTCGCATCGTACAGCGCCCAAATGACATAGCAGCTCCCACTCCCCTCGAAACTAACTATCCCTACCTCGGCATCACTCGCTTCAGTACCACCAGAGAGTCGCTGCACAAGATCGAGCACAATCTGATGAAGCAACTGCGTGCCGCGTAGTTCCTCCAAGAAGACCTTCTGAACCTGTTGTATCCAATCCTTGGTTTCGTGAATGTCAAAATCTGTTCGCGTTGCTCCGGTCTGAAGCTCACTTAGCGGAGTCAGCCATCCCCTCAGACCTTCGCCCGGTTCCTCCAACGCCTTTCGTGCCGTCGATGCCGCAGTGACGCATTCGCGTGCCGCCCGCTCTACGGCAGCATCCGTCACGGTCAGTTCTCGCTGCTGCAAGAAATCGATGTATCTTGTGTCATCCCGCCTGAACACCTCACAAAGCACCAACACCCGAAGGCTTTCTACGGTCACCTCTCGGACGATTAGCCGAAAATGCCGATACCGACGTTTCTTAAACGGCGCAACTGGGTCGAACAGCAAACCGACATCAAAACTCTCTTCGCGTTCGCACCGCTTGTGGAACGACTGTAGCCAGTCGTTCAACTCATGATCATTGAGTCTCTTCAGGGTCTTATCGAGTGAGTCAACTTGGCAAACAAGCACTTTTGGGACAGTAGCGCAACGGCGAGATACGGGTCAACTCTCGTCAAAATTTATTCCATTACCGCCCCTCATGTACAACTTCATCTTGTTTTTTACCGCGCGCTGCGCTTCACCGAACTTCTCCCAGGTCCATTTGCCTGCGACCCCGAGGCGATCCATCGTCTTTTGCAAGGCAGGAGAACGATCGACTTGCGACTCGACCACCTCGCGCGCCTTCTTCGCTTACTCTTTGCCCTGTTCAATCAGCTTCTTGCCGCGATTCCTCACGCCCATCAGATGCCTCCCGTCGTCACCCACGAAGGGTACTCAGGGAAGCTACGACTCTTCTTCCAGCAGCTTGGTGAGGGTGGCTTCGAGGCTGTCGCCGGAGTCGGTGGCCATGCTGCTTGCCTCGCGCATCGCGCTGTCGTCGGCATAGGTGCGGAAGAGTTCGGCTTTCTCGCGCAACAGGTCGACGATGCGCTCTTCGATGGTTTGGCGCACCATCAGGCGGTGCACGGTGACGGTTTTGCTCTGGCCCATGCGGTGCGCGCGGGCGATCGCGTGCCACTCCGTGCTCGGCTTGAGTTGGGGTTCCATGATGATCACCACTTGGGCCGCTTGCAGGTTGACGCCGATCCCGCCCGCGTCGATTTGGCCGACCAGCACCCTTGCGTCCGGGGCGTTAGTGAACTCGTCGATGATTCGCTGACGCTGACCGTGGCTGGTGGCGCCGGTGATCTGCGCTGCCCCGCCGACCAGCTCGCTGACGTCGGCGATCACCTGCAAGAAGAAGGAGAAGACGAGGATTTTGCGACCCTGCGCTAGGTGTTCGTCGATGATTTCCATCAGCCGTTCGTACTTCGCCGAGGTTTTTGTGCCGTCGCCAAGTGTTGCGGCCATTCGTTTGTAAACGAGCACCAACGGCGCAGCTCGGTATGCGGCGAGGTCGGCTGATGTTGGTTCGACCCACTCGTCGATTTCGATGCGCTCGGGCAATTCAACGAGTACGTCCGACTGGGTACGCCGCAGATATACGGGTGCCAACTCGATACGAATCTTTTCGGGGTCTGGCCGACGTTGTGCGCCGATGATGCGTTCGAGCGCACCCTGCATGCCGGGCTGCGCCAACGTGATGAGGAACCGCATCTCCTCCAGCCGGTTCTCCAGTGCGGTGCCGGTCATGAGCGCCACTCGCGACGAAAGTTGCACCAGACGCCACACCGCCTGGGTGCGTTGCGCCTCGGGGTTCTTTGCGTAGTGCGCTTCATCCACGGCGAGGAAGTCGATCTTTTCGATCGACTCAGCGAGTCGTCCGACGGTGCCGTAGGTGGTGATGGCGACTCCGCCACGACGCTTCCAGCGGGCGAGCTCGCGGTCGCGTTCGGCACCGTGCACCACGACCGGATGCAAACGAGTGTGCTTGCGAACTTCGCGCTCCCAGTTGGCGATCACGCTGTTGGGCGCGACCACGAAGAAACACTTGGCGCCTTCGGCATGCGCGTGGCACATTGCCGCGAGCACCTGCACCGTCTTGCCGAGCCCCATGTCGTCGCCAAGCAACGAGCGCTCCTGCAGAACGAGATAACGCGACCCGAACTCTTGGTACCGCCGGAGAATCGCGGTGAGCGGCCCGCGCTGCAGCGGCGTGGTCTCCACACGTGCCGCAATCTCCAACGGCAGACCGCCATAAATCGGCGGCGCCACCTCAACCGCGGGCATCTCGCCGACTGGCGTAGTTGGCGATGACGGCATCCGCTGACTGCCGAGGTACTCGAGTGCCGCCATCGAGGCCGCGTTGTTCTGACGGAATCGTTGCAGCGATTCACTCGCAGACGCGACTGGTTGTGCCGCCTTCTGCAGCGCCTCGGCGGGCAACGCCTCGGGCAGCGACTCATGCACTTCGCGCATCGACCGCTCAACGATGTTGAGGTGCTCGACATAGCGGGCCCGCGCCTCGCGGGAGAAGATCATCGCCAGCGTGTTCGTCACCGAGAGCACGTGTTGGCGATCGGCGGAACTCTGCTTCCACAAACCGAAGACATCGGTTGCGGGAAGTTCGAGTTGTTCGCGTACATGGCGGTAGTTGTCCAGGGCGACAATCAACTCATGATCGAGCGCCCCGCCATCTGGGTCGGGCATCGCGCGTGCGCCGCGCTGGCGCACGAAGGCATCTCGCGCTCCGAGGACCCGGGCTTGGGCCGACTTCACCAGCCACAGCGCACGCCCGATGGTCGGCTCGGCCGCACGCACCGACGCAACGACCGCTTGCCGACGCAGGAGGAGGTTCAGCAAACCTGGCACCGACCTCACGATAGA
>Ga0194121_10007846_pt1 | contig 13755 bp, 9 predicted proteins | sample TA2MahCa50mmetaG_FD_148609 | JGI IMG/M metagenome (GOLD analysis project Ga0194121, IMG submission 148609) | Freshwater microbial communities from Lake Tanganyika, Tanzania - TA2015020 Mahale Deep Cast 50m | ecosystem: Environmental > Aquatic > Freshwater > Lake | place: Tanzania: Lake... | reverse complement strand
CGCCTCGAGTTTGGCGACGCGAGCGGTCAAGTGCCGAATCAGCGCCAGCACCGCTGCGGGTGTCGCGGCGAGATCAGCTTCAGAAACAACCGGAGAAGCATCCATGCCAGCGGCAAGGATACCCCATTCCGAGTAGAAAACGCTAGACTGACCTGTGAACGGTTACACTCCAGCCACAGAGGAATGCACATGCACTTGCTGCAATCGCACCTGGATCTGGGCCGCCTGGGGCTGCTGGCGACTGCGGTCCTGTTCTTGACGCCTCGTCCTGCCGAATCGTACATCGACGGCGGCCCAGCCACGCTGGGTGGCCTGTGCGTCATGTCCTCGCACATCATGGTCGTAAAGGTTGATAGTTTCAATGAGCGGAATCGCGTCCTCGTTTATCGCAAAGTTGCCGATTTGAAAGGAAAGTATCCGAGGGGCACGATCAAGCACGTGTTCGGCGCTAGCCATGGCGCCCAGCCAGCGGTCCTCAAGGAGCCGCAAGTTGGCAAGACAGCGATCGTCTTCTCGTACTGGTACGGAGGCGCTCATGATGGCCTGGGTGGACCGGAGGCGAAGGGCGGCCTCGTCCGCAGCTACACGTATATCGATCGGCAGATGTATATCTGCTACGTCGGCAACTGGGACGGCGGACGTTGCGACGATCAACGGTTGATGCCGCAGCAGTTCTGCGGGTCGCCCGCACGGCTGGGCGCCGCCGTCACGGAAACCCTGGCCGGCAATGTGCCGTCATTCCTTGCTTCGTCAAGGATGCTCAAGCACGGCCCACGGTCCAGAGACTCCGAGCCAGCATGAAACGGCTCGACTACAACCCCAAGCGCGACTTCGTCGGCTTCGGCGGCGACGACTTCACTCGCCTGTACGGCATGCCCGGCTTCAGCTACGAGATACCACTGCCGAATCTGGGGGCCGGCGCCCAGGGCGCTTCGGTCGTGGACCTCGATGGCACGGGTCAGGCGCACCTTTCTCTGTTCGGTGCCGGTCGGGTTGAATTGCTGCGCAACTTCGGCGATTCCTTCCTGGAATCGAAGGTCTCCGGGTTGGCAGGCGGATGCCGGGCGGCGGTTTGGGCCGACTACAATGCAGACGGCAAGCCCGATCTGCTTCTGGCAACTCCAACCGGCCTGAGGCTCTACACCAATCTCGGCAACGGAGCTTTTCGCGACGACACCGCGCTGCTGCCCAGCGAAGTTGGCTACAACGCCATCATGGCCGCCGCCTGGATCGACCATGACGGCGACGGTCGGCCCGACATCGTGTGCGCCCCTTGCTACCAGGGCCTGCGCCTCTATCGCAACCTTGGCAAGAGCCAGCCAGACAGTTCCAGGGCTGCACGCTGGTTTGAGGATATCTCGGCGCAAGTCGGTCTGGGCCCGGAGGGGATCGGCAGCAGCGTGAAAGGCGACACGCTTGCCGTTTCCGACGTCAACGGCGACGGCCGACCCGACGTACTCTACGGCGCTGGCGCGGGCATGTTGCTGCGCAACACGCCCCAGGGCTTTGTCGAGCAGAAGGATTGCGGTATTGCATACCGGCCGGGCAAGGCCGGCGCGGTTTTCGGCGACTTCGACAACTCGGGCGCCATGAGCCTGTTTGTGCCGCAACTGGACGGCCGTTGCAAGCTGTTCAAGAATGACGGACAGGGTCGCTTCACCGACGTGACCGCCGCGTCGGGCGACCTGGCCAGGCCGCTGGGCATGGCCACGTGTGCCGCGTGGGGAGATGTGGACAGCGACGGCCATCTGGACCTGATGGTCGGCTGCTTGCGCGGCCGCAACCGCTTTCTCCGCAACTGCGGCGACGGCACCTTCGAGGACGCCACCGAAGCGATCGGCCTCAATCGTCGTATCTTCAACACCCAGGCGATCGCCCTCGCCGATCTGAACAGCGACGGCATCCTGGACCTTGTGTTTACGAATGAGTTCCAGAGTTCGGTAGCGTTGCTGGGCGACCCCACACACCAGCGCAAGCGGACGCCGACCGTCCTGACGCTGACGGGCAAGACCGGTGTCATCGGAAGCCAGGTGCGCGTCCTCGCCGACGGAGGCAAGCTCCTGGGGCTGAGGGAAATCTCCGGCGGCGATGGCCGCGGTGGTCAGCAGGGACCGCAGGCGCATTTCGCGCTGGCGCCAGGTAAATACCGGTTTGAGGTGCGTTACAGCTCAGGCACTACCAGGGGTCATGACATCACCGTCGGCACGGAAGCGCTGCGCGCGGTGATCAGGCAGCAGTGACAATCGGCATCGTCTGTTGATCCTTCGCCTCGAACGGCAGCCGCCACGGCGCGAGCAATCGTCGCGCGGCTGCTAATGCTCGAAGGACGCTTCCTCTTCCAGGCGCTGTTTGTCCTCGGCGGCGACAACCGGTTCCTCGACTACCTGGTACGGGCAGTGGAAGACCTTGGCGCATTCGGCGGCGCTGAGCGGCCGGTTCACAACGGGGTCGCGGAATTCCATGCGCATCAGCACGGCCAGCGCTTCGCCCGGCTTGGGCGAGCCGAGCCACTCGATGCGAAACGGCCAGCGGCTCTCGGCATCGACATAGATCGCGCAGCGGCGGGCACGCATGTGGTTGGGCAAGCTCTTGAGCTTGCTCTCGTCCGTCGGGCAGTTGGCGGCAAGGCGGACCACCTTGCGTGCCTGACACGTCCCCGTTTGCTGGACGAGATCGGTGTGCGTCTCGCGAATCTGGGCCAGCAGCGTGCATAGACCGCCGAAGCCTTCTTGCTGCAAGAAGCGATTGCGCTCTTCACTGGCGACCTTGGGGTCGGTTCCCGGCGCGGGTTGGGGCAGCTGGACCTTGGTCGCTGCCGGCACGTCTTCGTCGCTCCAGCGAGCCTTGTACAGATCCTCGCCGTTGCTGACCACCAGGACATTGCCGCTGGTGTCGTCTCCCTTGACCTTCATCTCCAGACGCAGCCGCTGTCCGGGTCCGATGACGTAACGCCCCTCGGTGGTGAAGTTCTCCTCGAACATCTTCTGCACGACAGTGAACTGCAGCCATTGCACCCGTTCCGGGCCGAGCGCGTCGATGACCAGATCAAGCAGGTCCTTGCCGGAGGTTTCGGCGGAATCGGCAACAAAGGCCGACGCGGCATCGTCCGCGGACGGCTGTCGTTCCAGAAAACTGTGGGCCAGCAAGCTGCCGAGTCCCAGCACCGGAATGAGCAGGAAGTAACGCATGGGGAATCTATTCCTAATTTGACGAAAGTTCCCTAAAAATCGGGCCGAGTTATAACGACAGGCGACAAAGGGATAAAGCCCGAACGCCGCTGGTCCGTCAAGCTGGGGAAGCTGCGGGCCGCAACGAATGGGGGATTGTGGCGACCGATTTGTAACCGGTCGATCCAGGCAAGTTGCCAACTTGCCCCACATGACCGAAGGGTCCTGGGAAACACGGGGTGGAAGCCATGAGGCAGTACGCGGGGGTCGCACTGGTGCTGATCGGTCTGGTGGGTTGCCAGTCGGGTCCGGATTCCATGGGAGGCGGCCCAGGCGGTGGTGGGATGCCGCACGGCATGGGCTACGCGCCGCCGGCCGTCCCCGGCGTGCAAGGTCCATGGGGTCAGAAAGTGGCGATGTGCCCGCCCTACAACGCCTCTCCGCCTGGCGCAATCGCTGCCATGACCATGATGGGCAACAGCATTCCCATGGACATGTTGCAGATGAACGGCGGTATGGGCAACATGGCCATGGGAAACATGGGTATGGGCAACATGGGCGCCGGACCGATGGGGCCGAAAGGCATGCCGCCGGGCGCTCTCTTGCCGAACACCGTCATGCCGCCGGGTGGACTGCTATCGCCACCAGGCATGCCGGCTGCGCCCGGGATGCCTCCCGGAGGCGGCGGACTGATGCGCGCCAGCGTACCGCCAGGCGCGGCTGGCGGACCCGGCGACATCATCCAGGCACAGTTCACGCCGCCCGGGGCCGTCGCTGCCGCCGGCGCCCTTACCAGCCAGATTCGCTTTCCCACGCAGCGGACCCAGATCCGCTTCGGCAGGCCCTCCGGCATGAAGGTGTCATGGTATACGACCGGTTCGGACGGCAAGCCAAGCTACTCGACGACGCCGATCGAAGCGCCGGGACGTTACAACTTCCTCCAGGGCGCCATCTACCGGCTCAAGCTGAGCAACCTGGAAGGCCGACCGGGACTGGAACTGTATCCGACGCTCGAGGTCGTGCCGGCCAACCCGAAGACCGAGGCGTTTCTGTCGCACAGCGCCGTGCCGATTGACTTCACCGACGAGGACTTCAAGCAGATCGCCGAAGGCAACTACGTCGTCAAGGTCGTCTACCTGCCCGATCCACAGTATCAGGAACTGGCCGGGACCGGGACCGAGGAGATCCTGTCCACGCGGCTGGAACCGGGCGCCGACCCGATTTCCGAGGCGTTGCGCCGCGGCAGCATCTTGTTGGTCATCCGCATGGGCAACATGGACCAGGAAGCGCCGAACACGCCGCCCATCAGCGCAGGCGCTCCGGGCGCGCAAGCGCCGACGATGGGCATGATGCCCGGCATGCCGGGGATGCCCGGCATGGGCGGACCGATGATGCCTTTCGGCGCCGGCCCGCCGATCATGGGTGGCGGTCCGTTCCGCTCGCCGGCGTTCCAGATCGGACCGCCCCCTGGCCCGCAGATGGGCGGACCTCCGGGTGCCCTGCCTCCGGGTGGGCTGCCTCCGGGTGCCTTGCCTCCTGGCATGATGCCGCCTCCAGGCGTCATGCCGCCGGGAATGCCGTCCGCCGGAATGCCTCCGGGTGCAATGCCTCCGGGTGCAATGCCTCCGGGTGCAATGCCTCCTGGTGGCAGCCCGCCCGGGATGATGCCTCCAGGTGGACTGCCGGGCATTCCCGGTCCGCGGCCAGGTCCGTTCGCTTCGCCAGGGGGTGTCGCTCCCAGCGCTCCGCTGTTTGGACCGGGCGGCGCGGTACCGCCGGAAAGCGTCGTGCCGGGCCCCGCGCCCAAGGGCTTGCCGTCGAACAGCGCCGGCCCCGGCGTGATCCCGGAAGGCATGCGGCCGGTGCCGCCGTCCACGCCAAGCAGCGGACCAGCGCCAGCGCCCTCGACATCACCGCCACTGCCGGGTTTGCCGATGCCCGGCGGACCGGACCTTGGACCGAACACGTCGCGACCGGGTCCACAACTCCCGGATGCCGCGCCGGCCACGCCGGCCTCCGGACTCGGCGACATGGTTGGGCCGCCGCGGTCGTGAGTCATGGCGAGCCGGAAGTGTCGGCGCGCATCTGCCCAGCGCTGCCGCTTCCGGCTCGCCGACCATTTCGTTGGAGTCTCCATGATCCGAAACACTTGGCTGCTGGGCGTGATCACTCTCGCCGTCGTGTCGCACGCCTTGCCTTGTCATGGCCAGTATCCATATCCGCTCGTGCCGCCGCGCGCCTTGCCGCCGCTGATGTACGTCAAGTTTGCCGGCCCGGCAGGGATGTCGGTCACGCTCTACAAGGGAGGCGGCGTCGGGCAGACCTTCCAGGCGCCGTGTACGGTCGGTTTGCGGCCCGGCTATGTCTATCGTGTCCAGCTCTCCAATATCCCCGGCTATCCGGGCATGTCGCTGTTTCCGACGCTCGATGTCCGCGGCAGCCTGCAATTCGCCAACCGGCTGCGCAACAGCGATTTCCCGGCCGCGCTCGTGTTCCGCGAACTGGACATGGAAGCCGTCCGCAACGGCTCGCTCGTGACCAGGCTCGTTGTGCTGGAACGCCCCGAAGCCGCCGTGCCCTTGGCCAGCTCGCGCGACGAGCCCCTGGAAATTGACGTCCCCCCGCAAAACGACGCCTTCACCGAGGCTTCCCTGCGCGGCAAGACTCTCATGATCGTCCAGCTTGGCCAGCGCCAGTACAGTCCGCGCGAGCTGGCCGAGCAGGCAATCCCCGGCACGCTCCTGATGCCCGGCGAGAGGGTGCTGCCGATGCCGCGCATCCCGCCGCTGGTGGACTTCAACTGCTGGCCGATCTACGATCCCGTCGCCGGCGCCGCTGACCCCAATGAAGACATGAAGCTCTGGGACGGTGGCGACATCGGCCTGCGCGCCGGCTTCGGACCCGACGGGCGGCTGCGCGGCCTGGACCCCAGCGACACCGTGGCCGAATACACCAACAGCCGCGGCGAGAAGCGCGTCGCCGTTTCCAATCGCGTCGGCCTGTGCGTGCCGCGCTTTGTCGTCGTCCGCAAGGAAATGCAGGCGTCCAGCCAACTCGCCCAGTACGGCCCCGGACGGGCGACGGCCATTCAGGGTCGCGACACGATGCACATGCGCCTGCCGCCCGTCGAGCACTCCCACTCGCAGACGACCGATTCAATGCACGCGCGGCAACGGCTCAGCGGCGCCATCTCCCTGCACGGCACCGCCATCGTCGGCAAGCTGCAAGGCATCCTCATCTACACGGCCGCCCATGAAACCGCGTCCGTGCAAGGCGCCTGCCCGCCGCCATCCAGGGAGCAACCCGACAAGCCCCTCAAGATCATCAAGTGGCCGGACAAGACCGGCGGCCTGGTCGGCGACGTCATCACCTTCTCCCTGCGCTTCTCCAATGGCGGCGGCCAGCCCATCACCGACATCGTCGTCTCCGACAGCCTGACGTCTCGCTACGAGTACGTCCCCGGCTCGGCCAGGTGCGACCGCGCAGCCAACTTCACCACCCAACCCAACGACGCCGGTTCCACCACGCTCCGCTGGGAGTTCCCCGGCGCCCTGCAACCCGGCGAAACCGGCCTCATCAACTTCCAGGTCCGCATCCGCTGAACCATCCCCTGAAAGGATTCGTCCAGGATTCGTCGGCCAGGCCGCGCGCGTGCCATGCTCACGGCTTTGCGTGAGCATGGCAGCAACACGCCACGGGCCTTGTCCCGAGACAGTTGACCGGGCGCGTCGGCCAGACCGCAACGTGACGCCAGCCGAGTGGGACGAAGTGCATATACTCACTGGCAAGAATCCGCGATCACCCCATGGACAGGGCTCGAGATCGTGGCGTGAACCACAACCGAACAAGAGAACACAGGGTCATGATCATCGCGCGCTTGAGCATGGTTCTTTTCATTTCGGCATCGTGGGCCGCCGCCGGCGTCGGGGCCGGCCCGCCGATCCATGTCGGCTCGCGCCTCGAGTTGTTTGTCGATGATGCGCTCATCGAGCGCCTGAACGGCGCTGAGCGCCGTCTACATCATCCCGTGCCGGCGAATGTCGCCCTGATCTGCGACCGGCCCTGGGAAGGAAACTGGTGCGCCGGCTTCACCGTTCTCCGCGACAAGGGGTCGTACCGCATGTATTACCGTGGCGGACGAGAAACCAGACTCACAAAGAACCCTCCCGACAAGCAGGTGGATGCAAGGCTGATCTATACCTGTTACGCCGAGAGCCGCGACGGCATCACCTGGACGCGGCCATCCCTGGGGTTGTTCGAGGTCGCCGGCACACGGAAAAACAATGTCGTCTTCGCCGAGCCGTCGGCCATCAATCCCCTCATGCCCTTCGTCGATACTCGGCCGGGAACGCCCCCGGAGCAGCGCTACAAGGCCGTGGCCACCAAATTTCCGATGGTTTCCGCGGACGGCCTCCGCTGGCGCAAGCTGAACGACTCCACCGTCATCGAGGGCTACGACTCGTTCAACCTCGCGTTCTGGGACGCAGAGCGCAAGCAATACCGCTCCTATTCGCGCCACCGCCGCGGTTCCCAGGAACAGATGGCGAAAGGTGCTGGCGTGCCAAAGACTTCCGATCAAGGAATCATGGAAAACGGCCGCGACAATGGCCGCGACATCATCACCAGCACCTCGAAGGATTTCGTCAACTGGACGAAGCCCGAGTTTCTCAGTTACTCACCCGGCCGCATCAGCGAACTTTACGAGAACAATGTCCTGCCCTATCACCGCGCGCCTCACTTGCTCCGGGGTTTCCCGGTGCGCTACGTCGATCGAGGATGGACTGAATCAGCCAAAGCACTGCCGCAACTGCAGCACCGGCGGAATCGCGCCGGCGCTTATGAGCCCCGTGAAGGAACGGCCCTGACCGACGTCATGCTGATGTGCAGTCGCGATGGAACCCGTTTCTCCATGTGGCCGGAGTCCTTCATCCGGCCTGGCCTGCGCTTGCAGGACAACTGGTTCTATGGCGACAACTTCCTGGCGTGGGGACTGATCGAAACCCCCTCCGCGATTGTGGGAGCACCCGGCGAGCTGTCGCTGTTTGCCACCGAAGCATTCTTGCAACCGGGGCCGGTCCGCCTGCGGCGCTTCACCCTCCGCCTGGACGGCTTTGTCTCGGTGCGGGCCCCGTTGGCCGGCGGCGAATTGCTCACGCGGCCGGTCGTTTTCGCCGGTTCCAAGCTGGTCCTGAACTACTCGACCTCGGCAGCCGGCAGCGTGCGCGTGGAATTACAGGATGCCCAGGGCCTGCCACTACCGGGATTTGCCCTCGGCGACTGCCACGACATCTACGGCGATCAACTCGAACGCACGGTTGCCTGGAAAGGCAATCCGGATCTGGCCAGGTTCGCGGGGACTCCTGTCCGCCTTCGATTCGAACTCAGGGATGCCGATCTATATTCGATCCAGTTTCGCCGCGCGGCGAACAACTGAGGTCCGGTTCGCTTGCTGGGGAATGCAAAAAGCGGGGAATGCAAAAGGGGACATTCCGCACCGGCGTCGCCGACTCCGCCAACGGCGTGCAGACTTCGACCTACGATGCGGCCAAAAACCTCACCAGCCGGAGAAGAAAAGGGGACATTCAAGGTTGTTTTTGGGAATAGTGAATGTCCCCTGGTATGGTGCTTTGATTGAAGGAAAATCTTAAAGACTGCCTTTCTGGGAAGATGGCATTACCCAGCTTCCCCTTTGATTTCTGCTGGGTTGTTGTTCCCGCGAAGTCCAAATGAAAACGAGTAGGAGGCCCCTCAGGGCAGCCAACTATTAGTAATAGCAGGACAGCCGGCCTAACAGGGCCGGTCCATTCCCCATTGCATCATCTTTGCATCCTACTAAACTAAATCCGCAGATAATCTTGTGACACTTCCAATCTTGCAGTCACCAGGGGAGATAGCCCGCGATGACCGCCCAGGAGCGGGTAGCCGCCCTACAGGCTGCTCAACAAGGAGATGCCCAGGCTCTGGGAAAGCTGCTGCATAGCTTTCGGCCTTACATCCGGGTGATTGTCCATGCCCTGCAGGATCAAAGGATCCAGGCCCGCGTCGATGACTCGGATCTGATTCAGGACGCCCTGTTGGAGGCGCAGCGTAGCTTTGCCGGCTTCCAAGGCACCACGGTGGAGGAGTTAGCCGCTTGGCTGCGCCGGATCGTGGTTCGCACCACGGGGCGGACGCTGCGCAGTTTCGTGGGCACCGGCAAGCGCGACCCGGCACGGGAACAGCCTGCCGATGGCTTGGCGGGACAACTCGCCGATTCCGGCAGTTCTCCCAGCGCCCAGGCCATTCGCCACGAGGAGGCGGCTTTGATGGCTGAAGCCCTCGCCGGTTTACCCGATGACATGCAGCAGGTGCTGCTCGGCCGGCACGTCGACGGCCTGTCACACGCGGCCATCGCCCAGCGCCTGGACCGCACCGAGCAAGCGGTAAGAATGCTTTACGTCCGAGCCTTGCGCCGCCTGCGCGAACTTTACCGCGGCTGAGATCCTGACAGCCCGGGCGGTTGAACTTCTTGTCGAGGTCTTCTGCTAATGACTCCCTCCGAAAGCGAACACGAGATCCGCATTGCGGCACTGCTGGTTGCAGCCCAGTCAAAACTGCGCGACGGGAAGCCAATCGACATGGCGGCGTTGCATGCGCGCTACCCCGATCTGGCGAACGAATTACCGGCACTCCTGGAAACGGCGCACGCTCTGGATACCGCCGCGGAGAACTGGAAGTCGGGCTGCACGCTGGACGAATTCGAGGCGGCCACGGGCACACATGCGCCCGCGAGTCATCCAGCGGTGGCCGACGAAGCGCCGCCCGAAATGATTGGCCGCTACCGTATCCTGTCTCGGCTGGGCGCCGGCGGCATGGGCACAGTCTACAAGGCCGAGGATACGCAGTTGCACCGCGCCGTTGCCGTGAAAGTGCCGCATTTCAACCCGTCCCGCCCCGACAAGTCCGTGGCCGTGCAGCGCTTCCTGCGCGAGGCCCGCGCCGCCGCCCAGGTTTGTCATCCGCATATTTGCCCCATTCACGACGTCGGCGAACAGGACGGCACTCCCTTTGCAGTCATGGCGTACGTCGAAGGGACAAGCCTGGCCGATCTCTTGAAACGAGAGCGTCTGGACCCGACGCGCGCCGTCGAACTGGTTCGCAAGGTGGCGCTCGGCCTCGAAGCGGTCCACGAGAAGGGCATCATCCATCGCGATTTGAAGCCCGGAAATATCCTGCTTGATCGGGCTGGCGAGCCGCTACTGACCGATTTCGGCCTGGCCCGCCCGGAAAAAGATGCCGAACACTTGACCCAGGAAGGCGCCGTAGTGGGGACGCCGGCGTACATGGCCCCGGAACAGGCTCGCAGTGAGACTGGACGAATCGGTGCCTGGACCGACATCTATAGCCTGGGCGTGGTGCTCTACCAGCTGCTCACAGGTCGATTGCCCTTCGAGGGGCCGCCGCTGTCGATCCTCTACAAGATCGTGCATGAACCGGTGCCGCCGCCTTCCAGCCTGCAGCCGGAACTGGCCCCGGCTCTGGAAGCCATCGTGCTGAAAGCGATGGCGCGCCGGCCCGAGCACCGTTTTCAGACAGCTCGCGAATTTGCCAGCGCCCTGCAAGGTTGGCCCGGGCGGCTGCCCGTAACCATCTCGCACCACCCGGTTACCGATAACCGCTCCCCACCAAAAACGGCTCCGAAAAGCCGAAGCTGGAGTCAAGTCGGCATGGTCGTCGCCGCTGCGGTGCTCTTGCTGGTCGGGGGAGGCCTGCTGATCCCCCAAATCATGATCCGCAATCGAGATCCGCAAGAAAACGAGAAGATCGTCGAAGTGAAGCTACCAGGAAGCGATGACAAGCCGAAGTCGAAGAAAGAGACGTCCGCGGTTCATTTGCTGGCAACAGGGGCAGAGCACACGGATACGGTGACGCATCTGGCCGTGTCCCGCGATGGGACCAAGGTGCTAACTCATTCCGGCGACAGCTTTCTATGGTTTTTTGAATTGGATGCGGAGAAAGGCAAGTTCACGCCAGTCTGGAAGAAGAAGGTAGACAGGGTCCAAGACCTGGCCCTCCATCCCACCGGCAGCCAGGCGCTGCTCGCCATCGGAGGCAACTCGAACTTAACTCAGGTGAACACCTTAACCGAGGAAATGAAAGATAGGCCGCGGGACCGGGTCTTTTTTCCCGCCGGTGGGGTGGTGTTTTCAGCGGATGGTCGGCGCTATTTGGTCGCCTACCGGCACGGGGGCTTCAGCATATGCGATTGGCAGGGCGGCGAAGTGCTGCGCACGTTCTTGGACATGTCGAGCCTTCGCGTTCGTCCCGCCCCACAATTATGCTTTTCCGGCGATGGGGAAAAGATCCTGTCCAGCGGCGATGACAACACCGTCCGGCTTTGGAACAGCAGCACCGCCGACGAACTCAAGAAGCTGCCCTCATTTTCCGCCGCTAGAAAAAGAGTTATCGCGTTGTCGCCGGACGCCAAGCAGGCCTTGATCAGCCAGGACAACGACTTGCAGCTTTGGGACCTGAACATGGTCAAGTCCGTCGGGGAACTGAAGGGGCACAAGGACCAGGTGACGGCCGTGGCCTTCGGTCCGACCGGGACCTGGGCGGTGTCGGCCAGTCGCGACAAGACGTTGCGGATATGGGAGGTGGCCACGGGAAAGGAGCTGGCCAAGCTGGAAGGACATACCGATGATGTGACCTGCGTGGCCGTGACTTCGCAGGGGCGGCGCATCATTTCGGGCAGCCGCGATAAGACCTTGCGCGTATGGAAACTGACGGAGGTGAACAAAGGGAGCGACATCACGACTGAGGAGAAGAGGCCCAATCCGGCGCCTATCAAGCCCGAAAAGCTACCAGGAAGCGATGACAACCCGAAGTCGAAGAAAGAGACGCCCGCGGTTCATTTGCTGGCGACAGGGGCAGAGCACACGGATGCGGTGACGCATCTGGCGGTGTCGCGGGACGGGACCAAGGTGCTAACTCATTCCAGCGACAAGTTCCTGTGGTTTTGGGAGTTGGATGCGGAGAAGGGCAAGTTCACACCAGCCTGGAAGAAAAGAGTGGAAAGAGTCCAAAGCTTGGCCCTCGACCCCACCGGCAGCCAGGCGTTGCTCGGCATCGGCGGCAACTCAAAGTTGTCTCAACTGAATACCCAAACCGAGGAAATGAAAGATAGGCGGGGGGGCCGGCATTATGGCGCCGGTGGGCTCTTCTTTTCAGCGGATGGCCGGCGCTATCTGATCGCCGACAACTACGGGGGCATCTACCTATGCGATTGGCCGGGCGGAGAAGTGCTGCGCACGTTCTTGGGCCATAGATCGGACCTTCGAGTTCGTCCCGCCCCACAAATATGCTTTTCCGGCGATGGGGAAAAGATCCTGTCCAGCGGCGATGACAACACCGTCCGGCTTTGGAACAGCAGCACCGCCGACGAACTCAAGAAGCTGCCCCCATTTTCCGCAACCAGAAAAAGAGTTATCGCGTTGTCGCCGGACGCCAAACAGGCCTTGATCAGCCAGGACAACGACTTGCAGCTTTGGGACCTGAACATGGTCAAGTCCGTCGGGGAACTGAAAGGGCACAAGGACCAGGTGACGGCCGTGGCCTTCGGTCCGGCCGGGACCTGGGCGGTGTCGGCCAGTCGCGACAAGACGTTGCGGATATGGGAGGTGGCCACGGGAAAGGAGCTGGCCAAGCTGGAAGGGCATGACGATGATGTGACCTGCGTGGCCGTGACTTCGCAGGGGCACCGCATCGTTTCGGGCAGTCGCGATAAGACCTTGCGCGTATGGAAGCTGGCGGAGTGAATCTACCCGGACCTTTTGATGCTGAGGTGATACATGGCTGCGGACTGGTACTTCAAGGAAATGGGCGAAGAGGTTGGGCCGGTTTCGGCGAACACGCTGCGCAAGTATGCCCAGGAAGGTAGAATCGCCACGGACACGTATGTTCGCAATGGCGCTGACGGCAAGTGGCTCTGGGCGGAGAGGGTGAAGGGATTGTTCGATCCATCTCCGCCGGTTGCCAAGACGCCGTCGAATGAACAGGCGAAGGAACCGGCGCCCCAGCTTTCCCCGGTTGAGAAAGCATGTCCTTCTTGCCAGACGGTCTTGCCGCCGCGTGCGGTGCTTTGTGTGCATTGTGGTTTCGATTTGCGCACGGGCAAAAAGTTGACGGGACCAGCGACGTCGGCCATAGCCCGTCCCAAGGCGCTGATCGTGGGCGGCGTGGCAGCCGGAGTTGTGATTGCCGCAGCCGCGGCCATTTTTTTCCTCACCAGGGGCGAGGCGCCGGAAAAAGGCTTGCCGGTGGGCGCTCAGGCCAAGGCGACGAAAGAGCCACCGCCGGATCCAGTCATTATTCCCAAGAAGGGCGGCCCCAAACCTTCCGGAGAAGCGCCGCCCATACTTGTCGACAAGGAAAAGCCCAAGCCTCCACCGGATCTGCCACGAAAGGCCCCTGTTGCCCGCCCTGTAATGCTAGGATCCGGCTTGGGGTAACCGTTCACGCCTTGGCCAGCGATGGCGCTGGCTTTCCGGCAAGTTGGGCCTCGACGGCAGTCACCAGCCATGCGAAAGCGTTTTGTGACTGGCGACGG
>Ga0194121_10007842_pt1 | contig 13759 bp, 15 predicted proteins | sample TA2MahCa50mmetaG_FD_148609 | JGI IMG/M metagenome (GOLD analysis project Ga0194121, IMG submission 148609) | Freshwater microbial communities from Lake Tanganyika, Tanzania - TA2015020 Mahale Deep Cast 50m | ecosystem: Environmental > Aquatic > Freshwater > Lake | place: Tanzania: Lake... | reverse complement strand
GCCAAGTTTTTTTGCGAGCGCTTGCACAAATGTTGTCTTCCCCGCGCCCAATGGACCAGACAAAGCCAAAATCATCCCAGGTTTGAGCTCGGGCGCGATTTTTTGCGCTAGATTTATCCAATCTTCAGCGTTTGCAACGTGATACGTGCTGCGTGTTACTTTCATACATTAAGCTCAGGATCGACTTCGAGCTTTTTCCAGTTGGAAAAATCCTTTTTGCGGAAGCGCCAGTATCCAGCGGCTCCAATCATGGCCGCATTATCTGTGACATACGAGCGATCCGAGGGGAGAAAAACAACGCCGGGAAGATCTTGTTCGATTCGTTCACCTAGTTGGCGGCGAAGCTCTGTATTTGCAGACACGCCCCCGACGACGAGCACTCCTTTTACTTTAAATTTTTTTGCTGCTCGGATTGTTTTTTCAACGAGTACGTCTACGATCGCTTGTTGCAAGGAGGCGGCGAAATGAGCTTTTAGCTGTAAATTGTTAGCTTTTAGTTTTTCCCATTCCTGACGAACTGCCGTTTTGAGGCCACTGAAGCTAAAATCCAGAGAATCATCTTTCAGCATCGGTCGTGGAAAAGCAAAGGCGACGACGTCACCCCCTTCGGCAAGTTTCGCGATGTGCGGTCCGCCGGGATAAGGGAGTCCCATCAGCTTTGCAGATTTGTCGAACGCTTCTCCGGCCGCATCATCACGCGTCTGTCCCACGATTTTGTATTTACAGAAATCCTTTATCAGTACGAGCTCCGTGTGACCACCGGAGACGATGAGTGCGAGAAGGGGAAACTTCCAGTTTTTTCTATTTTCCGGATTTAACCATGCGGAAGCCATGTGTCCTTCTAGATGATTGACCCCGATCAGGGGTTTGCCAGATACATAGGCAAGTGTCCTTGCCGCCTCAACTCCGACACCGAGCGCCGTCGCCAAGCCAGGGCCTCTTGTCACAGCGATCGCATCAAAATCGTGTGGAACCTCACTCAATAAAGCAACGATCTCGGGTACATGTGATCGCGCCGCGACTTCAGGGACAACGCCTCCATATTTTTGATGAATGGGAATCTGTGATGAGACAAGATTTTTGATGACAATCACATCATCTTTTGAGCAATCTAAAATAGCAACGGATGTCTCGTCACAGCTTGTCTCGATGGCGAGGATGCGGGTTAGGCGTTTAGGCATTTAGGTGATTAGGCTGTTGGGTTTGATCGATGATAAAATAAAGTTTGAAAAATTTCCAGCCTAACTTCTTAACCTCCCAACCTCTACCTATGTGGATTGTCTATGGTCTCTTAGCCGCTTTGACCGCCGCTCTCATGACGATTGTTGGAAAAATTGGGTTGAAAAAGATTGATCCAACGCTCGCGACAGGCATTCGCAGTTTTTTTATGTTCGGTTTCATGGCGCTTGTTGTTGTTTTTAGCGGGAAGTTGAAGCATTGGAATCAGGTGGGACAAAAAGAGATTTGGTTGATTGTCCTTGCCGCCGTTTTTGGCGCCGCTTCCTGGTTATTTTACTTTCTCGGTTTAAAAGCAACGACCGCCTCGAAGCTCGCGAGTCTTGATCGTTTGAGTCTTCCGCTCATCATTTTGCTTTCCATCCTTTTTTTAGGAGAGGGGTTTTCTTGGAAGTTGGTTGGTGGAGGTGTTTTGGTCGCAGGCGGCGCGATGTTGGTTGCATGGGCTTAAAACCCAAAACTACCTCGTGCGCGTGAATTTCTTATTCGTTTTTTTGCTGGTCCAAGAGCGTGCGCTCGCAGACTAACTGAAAAAGCGATAGAATTTAAATATATGAGTTTATTTCAAAAAATCATGCTGTTCCTCTTACGCCTTGGACTTGGGGTGATGTTTTTTTATGCAGGGTTGTCCAAATTACTTAATCCAACCTGGTCTGCGGCGGGATATTTGAATAATGCGCAGACGTTGAGTGGGTTGTACAAGTGGTTTGCGAGCCCGAGCGTGCTTCCTGTGATTAATGTGATCAATGAATGGGGGTTGTTGTTGCTTGGGATCTCGCTCATTCTTGGTTTATTCGTTCGTTTGAGCACCGTGTTTGGGAGTGTGCTTATGCTCCTTTATTACATTCCAATTTTGCACTTTCCCTATGTCGGCAAAACAGCATTTCTTATTGATGATCACGTGATTTTTATTCTTGCTTTACTCACGCTAAATGCCTTCCGTGCCGGACGCGTGTATGGGTTGGAGATGCGGTGTTCCAATTTGTCAATTTGCAAGAAGTACCAAAAGATACGGAATTTGCTTGGATAAAAAATCTTGAAGTTGAGCTCGATGATCAATCTGATTTAGATTTGTGCTATTCAGGCAGATTTTGTCCACCGCGATGCGCTAATTCAAATAAAATTTGCAGAGTTCGTATCAATGCTTTGTTTTCAATAATAACAGAATGCATCTTTCCCTCAAACGTAATCATGGCTAGTTTATTGCCATAAATCCCAATGTTAGATCGAAAGTCGCTATATTTTTTTGGGAGAGAAATACGCTTTACATCTGTTCCAGGCGAGGGACTGTGGTTAGGGCCATAGTAAAAAATACCAATCTTTTGTCCCTTAATTTTTGCCACTTCTTTTTTCAGCTCTGCTGTATCTTCGTCCGTGATGACGTTTAACATCGAGGGGACATCCGTCATTTCATATAGGCAATCAGGTCGCGAAGCGCGCAGTTCTTCAATCACAGCGCGGATTCCTTCTTTGCCCTCGAATACTTTTACGATCGGTTTTTCTCCCCCCATTTGCAATTCCAATTCTGGAATGGCTCGCTCTAAATCGTGGATAGATTCTTTTAATTCATTTTCGCGTCGTCTGGCAAACGCCAAAAGCCTGCCTGGATGTTCTGCGGCGTAAAAGCGCTTTTTACCACGCAATACACTGCTCATCAGTCCTCGTTTTGATAATCCATCGATCGCGACATAGGTTGCTTGTCGCGATAATTTGGTTAGTTTGGTGAAATGAAGCACGGTACCCGCACCTTGTTCAAAGGCCGCCATGTACGTTTTGATCTCACTCTCCAACAGTCCAAGTGAACGCAGTAAGGGCAAAAGATCCTTCATGATAAAAGAAGGTTTAGCACAAATTTATTTCTCTTTTTCACCAAATGTATACCCCTTTATAGTCCCGTCGACCTTTCCTGGTTCATTCTCCTCACCCGGTGGAGGAATGATGACGTAGTCTTTTGGTGGTTCTTGTCCAACATCTGGTCGTTCTATTTCTATCCGCAATTCCCCTTGTTTAGATCCACCCCCCTGTTCCCGACGCAATTTTTCTAATTCCTCCTGCTCACGCTTTCCCCAAGCGGCTAACATTTTTTCGTTCGGCATATAGTAATAGGATAGCAGATGGAAAAAAGAATGAGAACCCAAAAGAAAAATACCCCTGTTGGAGCATTTTTCTTATGGTAGCCCATGTGGGTGCGCGGTGGAACGAGCTTGTTTCCGAGCTGGAACGCTGGCATGAGTTCGGCAAAGCGAGGGAAACGGCTCAAACATTGGCGTAATGACGCGGGAATTGTCTCGATCTCAGACTGCCATAAGGGATTGAAATAGCTTGATCCGTCTTAGATGGGGAGCTTTGATGATTGATTGATGAATGTTCTTGGAATTATGCGAACGCCGCGCGAATTTTTGAGAGTACCGTTTTCGGTACTGGTTTCTAGGTTATTAGGTTTTTAACCTAGGAAACCTAGCCGCTTATTTTAGCCACGTTTTAGGTTCTTAGGTTTTCGTATGCGGTTCTCAACTGAGCGGAATTTTGGGTTTTTGGGTTTTCGTATACCTAGGCCACTCCCAATCTGTAAGTGGCTTTGTCCGTCTCCACATTGATAAAAATCGTCCCATCCGAGCGTGTCGAGACAACTTTACGCACCTGCTCACCAAATCTCACTCCGGAAGCATGTTGCTGATACAAGGAGTGCTCCTGAGTTTGATGTTCAACTGGTTTATCGGAAATGATAACTAACTCGGGTTTGCAGTGATTGAAGACTTCCGCGCAATAACCACCTTCTCGGCCATGGTGAGAAGCAACGAAGATATTGGTGCGCTGGAGGGCAGCGCAGAATTGTGGATTTTTTAACAACTCAAGCCATCCGACCTTTTCCATGTCTCCAGGGAATATAATCCCAATCTTTCCATAAAAGAAGAACGTCACAAGACTTGCATTGTTGGTGTCCTCAAATTGACTGAATGGATTATGGAATGATTGCATTTCTACACCGCCTAAATCCGGAGTAGCAATCGGATTTGTATAGGTATCGCACATACGGCAGAACGCCTCCAAACCATTCGTTAGAGGCTGCTCCTTAATTGATCGAATGAGAGACCCGTCTATCGTAGGATTCTTCATTAGTATTACTGGCTGCAAAGTGCCATGAATATCGTGGAGATCCGAGACATGATCGTGGTCGGCATTGGAGTTTATAAAAATGGTGACCTGGGAACGACCACGATTTTGGAGATCGAGTTCGATCTCATGACGAGGGTAATAATCAGCATCTGAGCTGTGACCTGCGTCGACCAGAATAGATTCACCGTTTGGTGTCACCAGGTAGGCGCAATTTCCATGTTCTACATTGTAAATCTTGATTTGCAGCATAATCAGACGTCTCCTTTAGTGATCTTGTTATTCATGAAATATGTGAAGTTGTAGCCCGCCAGAACCCCCAGAAAAAAGAACGCCATAAGATTTTGATTAGAATCCTGCAAATCTAGCCCCAAGAACGCGACCAACACCGTTAGACCACCGGCCACACCGCCCAACAAGAAACGGAAGAAATACCACCAACCAAAACGCGCAAAGTCGAATGGGCGATCCTGATTTATCAGGCTCTGGTAGAAGCCTCGCGCCATGTAAATTCCTCCGCCGAGGAAACCGCCGCTGATTCCTAGCCAGACAGCGCCTACTTGATATTGCCGGATATCAAAAAGAGTGGGCAGGAAGATTCTTAGAATGATTCCGCTTAAAGTAAATGACGCAAGAATGATGGCAACGATGATCATTTGCTTCCAGATTTGGCTTTGCATATCTGTGGGGATAATTAAGGTGTTGATTTTCTATTTTCTTTCTAGTATCATGACAGATATACGCAACACGTCAAGCCTATGCTCACCAAGAAACAAAAAGAAGTCCTCGATTTCATCAAAAGCTCTTCTCAAAAGAAGGGTTATTCGCCATCACTCGAGGAAATTCAAAAGCATTTCAAACTAGCATCGGTCTCCACCGCTCATTTTCATGTTACAAAACTGAAAGCGGGTGGTTATTTGGATAAGACAGAGAACAAGGCACGTTCCATCAGTATCTCCCGCAGCAGTCGTTTGGTAAAAGTTCCCCTCATGGGAACTATCGCCGCCGGAGTGCCGATTGAGGTTGTAGAAAATAAGGAGGTTATTACGGTTGATCGATCTCAGCTTTCACATAGCGGGAAACACTATGCGCTAAAAGTCGCTGGGAACAGCATGATCGATGAAGGTATATTTGATGGTGATACTGTTATAGTGCGCGAACAACAATCTGCTGAAAACGGAGAGAAAGTAGTTGCTCTTGTAAATGGCAATGAGGCGACCCTGAAGAAATTTTTTCTTGAGGAAGATGGTCGTGTAAGACTGCAACCAGCTAATCCCAGTTTTCCTCCCCTGTTTCCGGATGATGTCGCGATCCAGGGAAAGGTTATCAGTGTTCTCAGCAACAAGAACGATCAGAATGTCGAGGCAGGACGCGCATCTAAACGAAAGGAATTTAAGTTTGCTGCCGATGGTGCGTCGACTATCTTTAACGAAGATTGTATTGAGGTTCTAAGGAGCATTAAGGATGAATCGATTGATTTAATTTTTGCTGATCCTCCTTATAATATAGGTAAGGATTTTGGCAATAATAGCGATAAATGGGATTCGACCACGAGGTATTTGGAGTGGTGCCAGCAATGGATTAACGAGTGCATCCGGATACTGAAACCAAGTGGTACATTCTATTTCATGAATGCCACTCAACACATGCCTTATCTGGATGTTTACGTTGCCTCAAAGTTAAAAATCATCAATCGTATCGTTTGGTTCTATGACAGCTCCGGAGTACAGGCAAAGAATAAATTCGGCTCGCTTTACGAACCAATAATCATGGCGGTTAAAAACGAGGACGGTTATAAATTCAATTTTGAAGATATCCAAGTCGAGGCCAAGACTGGTTCAGAAAGAAAGTTGATCGACTACAGAAAGAAAGTTCCCACTCCTTACAATACTAAAAAAACTCCCGGGAATGTTTGGTATTTTCCAAGAGTCCGTTTCCGCATGCCTGAATATGAGGATCATCCAACTCAAAAACCAGAATCGCTTTTAGAAAGAATAGTCCTTGCCTCAAGTAATCCCGGTGACACTGTTCTAGATCCATTTGGCGGCACATTCACTACATGCGCCGTTGCAAAAAAACAAGGTCGAAAAACTATTGGGATAGAGCTGAATGAACAGTACTTCAAAATTGGCTTACGTCGACTAGGCTTGGCTGAGGAATACAACGGTGAGAAGCTTATTCGAGATATTAAAAAGAAGACTGGCAATAAAAGTAAAAAGGATCATGAGACCCCTTCGAGGAGCCAGCTACCATTCTTTAGCCTTTAATGTTGTACTCAATCTGATATTGCAACGCCAGTTCGTTTAGTAATTCTTTAATTTCCTTCTTCTCTTTGACTTCTTTTAGGTACCCTCGGAGAACGGGCAACGTGATGATTTCCTCGAAGCAGGCCAAGTAACGATTTAGGGTTTCTTTGTTGTACTTACTTTTTGCATCGGAGCGAATCAAGCTTAGAGAATCCTCTGGCGTAGCCTCAGTTCGAATTACAAAAGTGATTGGGTAGTGAATCAATTTATCAATGTCCAAGAAATATTTTTCAAAATCCAACACCTCCGTTACTTGAAAGAATCTCCCTTCCGGTTTAAGAACGAAATCAATGCCGCCATCATTCGCATTCGTTCTGCCTGTTCTATATAAAATGAAGCCGTGGTTCTTGTAATGCTCTTTCAAAATACAGTAAGAAATCATCTCGAACAGTCTCGCGTCTGTTTCTTCGGAAAGAATAGAATTTAAAAACTCGAAGACTTGGTTGCCATCAAATTTCTTCTGTAGTTTTTTACATGTATCAATGAATTGGGTGTATCCCTCTTGCTTAAGTGAAATGTAGTGATCAATGATCTTAATGATGACATCCGCAAGGTTCACCTCATCGCCGTTGGGTTTTATTTGCAAGAGGTTTTCATTGACCCAATAACGTCGAGTTGAGAGATCTCGGATAAGAGGTACCTGTTTTGTCTTCGTACTGAAAAACTTTCTGAATTCTTCGTTGAGCCTATGGTTTAGGGCGTGGTTCTGTAACTTCTCACCCCATGGCAGTAAACGCACCTGCTTCAACGCTTCGCCGAAACGCATACCGTCGTATCCTGAATACTTTTTCTGTGTGGCTATTACCTCAATATAATCCTTGACCAACACATAGATCGCGTAGATATTTGCAAAACTCGCTCTGCTCTTACTAGAACGATCAACTGATCGAGTCTTTTTATCCAAGTATTGGATCAGGAAGCTGGCAGCGAAGATCTTTTTAGCGACTTCCGGCTTGTAGTGTTCATCTAGGATTTCAAGAATGAAATTTTTATGTGAGCTCTCCATATGTTCTATAGCAGGTCTTGCGGTTTAGTTCCGAGAGCTTTGGCTAGCTTTTCGATGTTTCTTAGAGAAACGTTGCGTGAGCCCCGCTCAACATCGCTCACGTAGGTACGGTGAAGCCCGGATTTTAAAGCAACCTCTTCTTGTGAAAGATTTTTCTGCTTTCGCAATTCGCGAAGCCGTTCACCAAATTTTTTCTGTATGTCGACCATAAGTAACTGTCACTTATGAGCTACATAGTAAATCTTCAGTAAATCTTGAGCCACAGACTATAAGTGACATTTTATGGATTTGCCAAAACTCCAGAAGTAAGCAAACAAATGGGCTGTATGCAGCCCTCTTTTGTCGCTTCTGTGAATAACGCCGCCTTCCCATCCGGCGAGTTCCATATGCTTGCTCCATGCTTACTTTGGAGCAATGCCGCCGCATCGATCCCGACCTCGCCAATCTCCCCGACGAGGAGCTTTTGGCGTTACGCGACAAACTCTACGCCGTGGCGAACACGGCTTTGGATTCTCTTGGCCGTCACGAAGCCTCAAATCCGGCTCACGCGCCCGCTCTGCTCCCCGAAGGCGACAAAGTCGCTTAACTGATGCGCTATGCCTGAAACAAGCCTCAAGGCCTGCATCATCTATTGCCGTGTATCCTCGAAGGAACAGGTAGAGGGTACGAGCTTGGAAAATCAGGAACGGCATTGTCGCGAGTACGCCGAACGGAACGGTTTAGCCGTTCTCAAGGTGTTCGTCGAAATGGGTGAATCAGCAAAGACGGCAGACCGGACAGAGTTCACGAAAGCAATCGCTTTTTGCACCCAGAAGAAAGGCCGCGTCCAGCATTTCATCGTCTACAAGATTGATCGCTTCGCTCGCAATCAGGACGACCACGTTGTTGTTCGGAGTCTTTTGAAACGAGCTGGCACAGAGCTCCGTTCTGCCACGGAAACATTCGATGAAAGTGCGACGGGGAGAGTTATGGAAGGAATGCTTTCCGTGTTCGCAGAATTCGATAACAACAATCGCCGCGAGCGCTGCAAAAGCGGGATGCAAGCTCGCGTACGTGAAGGTATTTGGTGTTGGGCGGCACCGCTCGGCTATCACAGGCCGATCAAGGGCAAGAAAACTAATATCATGCCTGAACCTGATCGAGCTCCACTCATTCGTTTGGCGTTTGAGCTCTATGCGAAAGGCACCTATACATTCAAGGCGCTTGCTCAGCTCTTGGGAGATCGCGGACTCCGCACCCGTGAAGGGAAATATCCGCTTCAACAAACGCTTGAGAAAATCATCACAAACCCCGTCTACTGCGGTCGAATCAAGGCATTCGGGGAGATGGCGAAAGGCAATTTTGAATCCATTGTCGACGAGGCTCTGTTTGCTCAATGCCAGAACGTGAAGAGCGGACTTCATCTCAAAGGGAAGCCTCGAGTATTCAACAATCCCGCTTTCCCATTGCGGCGGTTCGTAGTCTGCCGGCATTGCAATCAGCCGCTGACCGGAAGTTTTGCTCGTAGTCGTAGAGGCAAGCGCCATCCGTACTATCATCACGGTAGCAAGAAGTGTACGCATTCCAAATCCATTCAAAGGGCTGTATTTGAGCAGAAGTTTGTTCAGCTTTTGGAAACTATCGAACCGGACACGAAGTACGAAAAATTATTTAAGGCAGTCGTTCTTGATGCCTGGCAGGAACGGTACAAGAAATTTGATGAGACCAATGCTCGTGTTCGCAAGGATATCGAGAAACTCGAGCACGAACGTCAGACCGTCTTCGATTTTCATCGCAACGGCAAATACACAGATGACGAATTTGTAACTCAAAAGCACTTGGTCAACGAGCGCATCGATCAAAAACGGCTGCTACTCCAAGATGCGCGACAGAAAGAGCTGAACATGGAAAAGGCTCTCGATTATTGTTTCTATTTTGTCCGCAACGCTTCCAAGATTTGGATGGATTTGGCCGACGATTACGAGGCTCGCATTAACCTCCAGCATCTTATTTTTGCAAAACCGCTCACTTTCGATGGCGATTCTTTTGGAACCCCCGAATTGTCGCTAGTCTTTGCACAAAAAAAGACTTCTCCTGATGAGAAGTCCTTTTTGGTAGCTCGTAGGGGAATCGAACCCCTATTGACGGCTTGAAAAGCCGCTGTCCTAACCATTAGACGAACGAGCCACGGTAGATTCCTTCTTTTAATTCCCTCCGAATTTTACCTGAGCGTTTGACCTGCTTCTCTCTTTGTAAAGCTTCTGTCTTGCTCTGATACATTTCGGAGTAAATTATTTTATAAGGAATAAATGGTTTTGTCGAAAAGGTGGTGCCGGCATTGTGTTCTGCTAATCTTCGTTCCGGATCACTCGATGAACCGATATAGAATCGACCCGTTCTTATGCTTTGCAGTACATAGACCTAGTACATATTGACGCTGTCTCCGGCGAAGCCGGACCCGGCTCCGCCGGGCTAACCATTAGACGAACGAGCCACGTGCGATCAAAGGTCGTTTCGGGGCGAGCTTCAAATGTGCCAAGAGAATACGTGTTTTTTACCCTCGCGTCAAGATGATATATAAAAAGGAGTATACTATGGTCATGAAACACGAACAACGATTTCCTTGGCAGAAGCAGGAGGTTATCTCTATCGGAGAGGAGAAAGAGCGTATCCGTAAGCATCTCCACCAGCTCCATGTTGCCGAAGGTCGCTTCTTGGCTAAAGGAGTATTTTTTGATGTGTATGAATTGGATTTAGAAAACGGCTCCGATCAAGCCAGTTCCTATGTGTTCAAAGACTTTCGTAGTGGGGACGTGATCATGTCGCCGGAAGAGCAGGTCGCGTTATTTCAACATCAATATTATGAATGGCGATCGTTAAAGCATGTTCTCGGTGAACATTTTTTTCCAGCCTCAGTTTGGTTACGCTCTCCGGCATTTTCCGATGATCAAGCGCATGGATTTTTTTCTATCCCAGGTAAAACCGCAAATACCATGGAGCGTTTTGTAAGGGTTCAGGCAGATCGACAGCTTTCCAATCGGTATAGCAGTGATGATAGAAAAAAGGGTACGATAAAAAAGTTGATGAGCCGTGTCGGTGATTTGATTCGTGATCAGCATGAAGAAAAGCTATTTGTTGGGGGAATCGTTCAAGAAAAAATCCACGGTCTCTCGCTGAAGGAGGCGCTTACACGTTTACCAAAAGCAACCGATATGGTTCGACAGGCATTTCGTCATAATGTAAAAACCTTGATTCAAGGATTAAGGACGTACCATGACACGAATCCGTACGGAGCTTTTACTTGGCATGGATTGGAGAGCGAAAACGTGATGGCAGAAATCGACAAACAGGGAATGTTGACGGGACGCATTCAAATTATTGATGCGAATTTTACAGAGCGGCCAAATAAAACATTTAAGAAATCAGTAATTTCCAAGTTAGAAAAGAATGTTTTTCAAAGGCTAGAACGTATAGTAGATTCAGTATAGATGCATGCCCCATCTCAACGAGAAAATTGATTTTACCGTCACGGTGTATATTGTGTTTCAGAACAAGGTCTTGCTCCGTATGCACGATAAGTATGGCATTTGGCTGGGGCCAGGCGGGCATATTGAGCGAGACGAGGATCCGACGGAAGCAGCTATTCGTGAGGTCAAAGAGGAGGTGGGATTGGATGTGGAACTGTTTCCGACGCCTATTCCTGTGCATTCCAGCATCGAACGCTATCGCGAGTTAACACCTCCGCGTTTTATCAATCGTCATAACATTACAGACATCCATGAGCATGTGGATTTTATTTTCTTTGCGCGAGCCACGAGCGATCAAGTGATACAGGGGGAGTCAGAAAAAAGCGATGAGTGTCGGTGGTTTAGTATGGAAGAGCTGGATGATCCAAAGAATTCTTTCCCCCAAAATGTGCGAGTATATGCCAAGACGGCGCTTAAGGAAGTAGAATAAAAAACACAGTTTCTTGTGCTACAATAGCCTCATGTTCATTGTTGGAGGAATCGTGCTTCTCGCCTGCCTGTTTTATTGTTTAGGCAAAGCGGCGGATTATGTCGTGACACACGCTTTGCAGATAGCGATTCACTGGAAATTGCCCCTATCGCTTATTGGTTTGATCCTTGGTTTGGGGACGTCGCTTCCGGAATTTGGTGTTGGCATCCAATCTCTGGTCTCGCGTGTTGAGGCATTCTCTATTGGTAATTTGTTAGGGGGTATTCCTCTTTTGTTTGGTTTGATTCTTGGTTTGCATATTTTTTTTCATCGCGACGTTTCATCCCGCAAAAAAATACAGCCACTTTTTTATTCCTTTTTGTATTTTCTTGTTCCGATGGCGCTTGCTCTAGACGGCGCTATTCAATGGTGGGATGGATTGATTCTGATAGGAGGATACGTGGTCTTAGCTCATGCATTGATGAAGAACACAGAGATGAAAGAACCGTTGAGGATTCCAAATAGAAGTATGCATCATGTTTGGAAGTTTGGTATCGCTCTTGCTCTTATTTTGATTCTTTCTTATTTCATCGTACAGATCAGTCTTCGTCTCCTAGGCTATTTTTCCTGGTCTCCACTTATTCTTGGAGCGATTATTTTAGCGATCGGCACAAATCTTCCAGAAATAGTCATTACCCTTCAATCGTGGAGGCGGCAGAAAAAGCACCTCGCCATGGCCCACATTTTGGGTTCTGCATTAGCCAATCTCTTTTTTCTAGGTTTCTTTTCTCTGATTCGTCCTTTCGCTATTCTGGATTCGGATGCTTTTATTTTGTTTGGATGGGCCGCCCTGTTTGCCGGATTATTTTATTGGTTTGCTAAAACAGAACATCGGCTTCGCCGATGGGAAGGAGCGTTTCTTGTGAGCGCCTATTTGATGTTTGTCCTGGTATCATCGCTGATATGAGTGCTACGCCTCTCATCGCGTCCTCTGCTTTATTGTCTCAAAAAGGGCTGACAGCAGATCAAATTAAACGGCGACGCGCAACATATGGGTGGAACGAGCTCCCGGAGCCAAAAACGCCTTCGCTGATTTGGATTTTTTTTACGCAACTACGTGCGCCGTTTAGTCTAGTTTTAATGGCAGCAGTCATCACTAGTCTTTTTTTTAATAAACACGTAGACGCCATCATTATCGGTGCCGTTATTTTGATCAATGCAACGATTGGACTTTTGTATGAGGAGAGAGCGAATCAAGCTTTGAACGCTCTGAAGCAAACCTTTGTGCCTACCTGCCGCGTGCGGCGCGCTGGGCGGGAAGTGGTGATCCAAGCCAGAGAGGTCCTCCCGGGAGATATTTTATTATTGAATGAAGGGGAGCGTGTGGCGGCAGACGCGCGTTTGATGAGTGTACATGGATTGCAGGTCGATGAATCGATGCTCACCGGTGAGTCAATCCAAGTGACAAAAACAGACGGCGAGCTTGTGCTTTCCGACAACGCCCCACTCGGAGACATTCGTAATAGGGTGTTTGCGGGAACCTTGGTTGTGACAGGGAGGGGAGAGGCTGAGGTTGTGGCCATCGGTTTAGCGACCCAGATGGGCAAAATTGCCTCAGCGCTCAATGAACCACACACCGATACACCGCTCGTTGCAAAAATGAAGCGTTTATCGCGACATCTTTTAATGGGAATCGCCATAGGATCGATCGCGCTCTTTATCTACTCGCTGATTTTAGGTCGACCGATTTCGATGGTGCTTCCCATGCTCCTCAGCTTGTTCGTCTCGGTGATTCCCGAAGGTTTACCCATGGTCGTGACAGTTGTCCTTGCGCGCGCCGTTGCTGTCATGGCCAAAAAACGCACAATCGTAAAACAACTTCTTGGAGTTGAAGGGTTAAATGACGTCGATGTTTTGTGTACGGATAAGACGGGTACGTTAACCAAAAACGAATTGGTTGTTCACGACATTTGGAAGGCGATTGGAGTAGATCCAGCAATGTTTACGCGAGCTTTGCTCCAGTTAGCCCATGGATCAAACGATCCAATCGAACGAGCGTTTGTCGCGTTTGCGTTAAAACAGGAAGTGACCGAGGAGGGTCGCGTGGTGGAAGAATTACCCTTTGATTACAAAACCCGTGTACGCAAACGACTGGTCGAGTTTGATGGTCAAATGTTTGCTT
>Ga0194121_10007831_pt1 | contig 13784 bp, 26 predicted proteins | sample TA2MahCa50mmetaG_FD_148609 | JGI IMG/M metagenome (GOLD analysis project Ga0194121, IMG submission 148609) | Freshwater microbial communities from Lake Tanganyika, Tanzania - TA2015020 Mahale Deep Cast 50m | ecosystem: Environmental > Aquatic > Freshwater > Lake | place: Tanzania: Lake... | reverse complement strand
AGCGCAAGATTCTTGAAAAGAATTTTGCTGAACTTGGCATCAATGATGATGTATTCATTGAACGATTGATTACATGGGCTGATGTAATTCGCAAGTCTTTTGCTGATGGTGCGGTTGATGAGATTATTTCGACTCGTCGCCTTGTGCATATTAGTAAGGCATTCTCTATCTTCGGCAATCGTCTGAAGGCAATTGAGATGTGTCTGAATCGATTCGACACGGATACCAAGACATCGTTCTTAGATCTGTATACAAAAGTTGATGCGGAAGCAACTGCTCCTCCGAAAGATGATTTTCAAGTAGAAACGACCAATGATTCGAAAAACGGCAATCTTATCGTTCGCGTGATTAAAAATCGTAAAGTGAAAGAAATGACTCTGACTCCAATGGATATGATAGAGCATCAGGGTTCAGGATTGACAGAGCAGCAAGTCATCGATCGAGTTGCCAAGACTCTTGCGATTGTGCTTGATGATGAAAATCCGTCAGATGTAATAGTAAAGCAACAGATTCCGGTCGTTCTCTGATGAATGCAAACTTTTGGGAAACCAAAAGTTTACTATTGCCATTTGTTAGTATATAATAAATGGTATGTTACAAGGCAAGCCCCAATCTTGTAATATTATTGAAGGGGTATTTTGTGAAGGTATATTATATGTCAACTGCACTTAACTCGTTTGTCAGCTATTTGTCTGACGGCAACAGTGTAACTAGCCGACAGGTTCGTTCATTGTTTAAGGTCGACAACGCTGCTGACCTCGCTTATCGTGCGCGCAATGAGGGTATCTCTGTATACACCAATCGCGTGACGAACTCGCGTGGTGAGAAGGTGTTTGCGTATCGCCTTGGCAATCCGTCGACGCAGTTCGAGAACTATCTCGATCGTGGTCAGATTGCTCGTGCTCGCAAGACCCTCTATCGTGATGCTATTAGCGTTTCGATGAACGCCTAATCTTGGCGAAACAAACCGTTCTGGTTTATGTGGGGGCAGTTCTTGCCCCCACAGTTTTTTGACATTTCAACTTAACACATATATAATAAAACGAAACACAGAGAAAGTTTCCTATGACGAAATTAATCGTAGCAAAATCTAAATTTGATTGTGAACATCTACTAGGACAATTCTTAGATGAATCAAATTTTGACACAGTGATTGAACACGATACAGATTGTTATCTTGATTCAAAAAGTGAACAAAATATTGCATTTAAATTTCGTAAAAACTTTTTCAGCAAACTAGAACAAGAACAAGCCTATGATGGTCTGCGTGATGCAGCTGTTGCTTCGCAGAATCGTGGACTTGCTGCTGGTCCGAAAGGTGACAAGTGCGGTGGTCGTGAATGGGTAACAGAAGTTCAATATCGCACACTAGAGTTTCTTTCTAAAATTGAACCAAATAATCTTGGTTTAGAAATTCGATCTGATGCGGAAAGAATTCGAGAACTTTATAAAAATGTTAATTCTACTCGTGGGTTAGTTTGGCTTGCGCAGGAAGTTAAAGAAGCAGAATTTAATTGGGATAAATGGTTAACTAAATTAACTAAAGAAAAAGATTTAATTAAAGTTATAGAGGAAGTAAATTATGTCAAAGACACGTTTATTTCTGACACGACATACGCCAACATCGTTTATTCAGGTATCGCTGGTTGGTTTGATCGTTATCCTCGGATTCCTTATGGTCGTGCTACTAGTTATACTCAAAACCATTATAACAAGTTTAAAAAATCGTTTCCGTTTCTTCAATCATTAGATCGTGGCTTTTCCGAATTACTTCCAACTCGTCATGCCGCGCAGCGTGAAGCAGCAAATAAAATTGATTCAGCATTTTTAATCCCGAAAACTGTATTTACAACAATCACAGTAAACAAAACTTTTCGTACTGCAGCGCATCGTGATGCTGGCGACTTCACTGAAGGATTAAGTAATTTACTTGTTCTTTCAAACAATGGCAATTATTCAGGTGGATATTTGATTCTTCCTGAAGTTCGCATTGCTATAAACGTGCGTCCTGGCGATCTTCTTCTTGTTAACAATCATGAGTATATTCATGGCAATACTCCGATCATTACACACGATGAAGAAGCCGAACGTATTAGTTTGGTTTGTTATTTGCGCGAGAAGATGCTTGAACTTGGAAGTAAAGAATACGAAGATCATCGATATAATTATGTCGAATCGCGTCGAAAAGATAAGTCTCATCCACTTCAACGAAAACTTTGGAACGGAATTAGTCCAGGAATGTGGGAAGAGCAAGCATGGTACGATTATCTTGAGGTAAATGGTGGGCGAGAAATGGTTGCCAAATACCATTCAGAGGCGTATAATAAAATTTCTACTCTAGAAGATTTGTTTGGATAACTTATGAAAGTGTTAACTGTCGTTCATGATTTTAATAACTTCGGTGGCATCATTTCGCATACTGAACAATTGATTGCTGGCTTCAAGGATCTTGGTCATGAAACTGGATTTGTATATCTTCGAAGCACAAAAAATGGTGGTAAATTTTCCGAAGATTATGACAAAGAAGGTTATGATATTGGTGTCGGAACTGGTATACCAGTGCATCAAGGCAAAGGTTGGCGTGGTGAATATTTGTCATTTATAAATGATGATGATGTAAATAAATTTGTAAATCTCGCCAACTCTTACGACATAATTATCTGGGAATCAATTTTTGGATTTAAATGCCAAGACTCAGAGGGAAAGCAATCATGGCTGCGAATGTTCAAAGACGTAAAGGCAAAACATGTTATTATAGTCCACGATGGAAATCTTCGCAAAAATTATCCATGGATTCATCATCTTCGGAAATACATCACTGTTCTTGTATGCGTTCATCCGAGCGCATACAAACAATCAGAGGCTATGAATATCCCTCGTACATTAATTCTGAATCCTCAGGATATATCCAGAAAGTGCGGAACATTTTTCGATGATAAAACAAATACAATATTTTCTCTTCAAACATTCAAGAGATGGAAGCGCGTTGATGATTTAGTAGCAGCTGTTCCATACATTCATGGTCGAGTGATTATTGCAGGTGATGGTATTGAACGCGCCTATATGGCATCAAAAGATAAATGTAAACCAGAATATTATTGTACACCTGATCGTGATCCACAAGTATCTGAAGATCGTTCAAATAAACCTATCTGGTTGAATGCACTAAACAACGGTATGCAATATATTGGGTTTGTTTCTGAGCGAAAACGTGATGAGATTTTAAGTCATAGTAAATTTTTGCTCGATCCTTCTTGGTCTAAAACATATGGCGAGCATTTTAATCGTGTTGTGATTGATGCAATGCTTATGGGTGTTGTTCCGATTGCTCGTAATCTTGGTGTTTCTGATAACGAAAAAGGTATCGGTTTACTTAAACCTGACAAAAATTACTTGATGATTCCTTGGGATGCTACGCCGAAACAATTCGGTGATCTTTGTAATAAATTCTTAGCAATGAGTCCATTTGATTATGGTAAATATGTTGCTAACAATTGGGAATTCGTAAAGCAGTTTGACAGAAAAAAAATAGCGGCGGAGTATATCTCAGCTGCTAATTCTAAAATTAATGTTGAAATCGGAAAACATCAAGATTCATTAAACGAAACCATTGATTCAGTATGGAGTGGACATTTTAAATTTGATCAAAAACTTAGTGTCACTAACACGCTCGATAATTTGTTTGGCTGACTATATAGTTAGTGACTTGAATTTTATACTCTGGAGTTAATATGCAATTAGAAGTAAAAGTAGAAGAACTACGTGCAAAAAAACTTTTCGTAGCAACGCCAATGTATGGCGGTATGTCTCACGGTATGTTTGTTAAAGCATGTCTTGATATGCAAACTATTTGTGTAAATTATGGTATTGAAGTTAGATTTTCATTTATCTTTAATGAGTCTCTTATTACTCGTGCGCGCAATTATCTTGTGGATGAGTTTCTTCGCACAGAAGAATTTACGCATTTACTATTTTTAGATGCTGATATACACTTCGATCCGAGAGATGTTATTGCACTTCTTGCTTTAGATAAGGATGTAATTGGTGGTCCATATCCTAAAAAATCTATCAAGTGGAATGCTGTGAGAGACGCAGTAAAGAAATTCCCAGATATTGATCTTGGCGAACTTGAAAAAGTCGCTGGAGATTTTGTATTTAATCCAGCGCCAGGAACCGAGAAATTTTCAGTTGCTGAGCCAATTGAAGTTCTTGAAATCGGAACTGGATTCATGATGATCAAACGTCATGTGTTTGATAAATTTGCCGCAGCCTACCCACAATTAAAATATAAACCAGATCATGTTGGTCAAGCAAACTTCGATGGTACACGGTATATTCATGCATACTTCGATACAGTAATTGATAGCAAAGAAAATGGTGGATTCGGATCTGATCGTTATCTCTCTGAAGATTACATGTTCTGCCAGTGGTGGCGTCGACTTGGTGGACAAATTTGGCTTTGTCCGTGGATGAAAACACATCACATTGGAACTTATGCATTTACAGGTGATATGCCAGCTGTTGCAAATTATGTAGGAACTCTTTAATCGTTTATGATTGTAGGTCTTGTTGGTTTTATTGGAAGCGGTAAAGGTACGATTGCAGATATCTTGGTTAAATACCATGGATTCTTTAAAGAGAGTTATGCGAACAGCGTTAAAGATGCTTGTGCTGTAATTTTTGGTTGGGATCGTGAGTTGCTCGAAGGCACCACACCAGAATCTAGAGAGTGGCGAGAAACAGTTGACTCTTGGTGGTCAAAACAACTTGGTCGAGAATTCTCGCCAAGACTCGCTCTTCAGTTGATGGGAACAGAGGCAGGTCGTGATGTATTTCATCCTGACCTCTGGGTTCACACAGTTATGCGTAGATGCAGATCTGATGCAAATTATGTAATTGCAGACGTGAGATTCCCGAACGAAATTAATGCGATCAAAAACTCTGGGGGTTACATTATTCGCGTTCGTCGCGGCGATGATCCTGATTGGTTTGATCTAGCTCTTACTTGTAATGTAAATAATAAACATGAAATTATGCATAATGCATATCCAGAGTTACACTATTCTGAGTGGGCTTGGATTGGCGCTCATTATGAAATAATATTGAATAACGATTGTAACATAGAAGAACTTAAAATTCGAGTTGACAATGTTATAGATTGTTTATATACTAATTGTGTTGAATCGATTGAGGTCTAAATTATGAAATTATCTGAAAATACAATCAACGTTCTAAGAAACTTCTCAAGCATTAATCAAGGATTGTTGTTTAAAACTGGTAATACTCTGAAAACTATTTCAGGTATTAAAACTATTTTTGCTGAAGCAACGATCAGTGAAAACTTTACAAAAGAGTTTGCTCTTTATGATCTTAATAAATTGCTTGCAAAGATTTCTCTTTATAAAGATCCAGTTCTTGATTTTACTGAGGATCGCGTTATTATTGCCACAGAAAATAAAAAGCGTTCTGACTATATTAAGTATTGTTCGACAAAACTTATCACAGCGCCACCAGAAAAAACAATCGCTTTAAATAATCCTGATTGTTCTTTTGTTTTAACACAAGAAGATCTTGAATGGATGCGAAAAAGTGCGGGTATTTCTGGATCACCAAACTTTATATTTGAGAGTGATGCGGAGAATATTTATCTTATCGCAACTGATATAAAAGATGACTCTTCTGATCAATCAAAGATTGAGATCGGAACCAGTGACAAAAAATTTAAGATTGTCATGAAGGTTGAGCATTTTAAGATGATCGAAGGATCATATGATGTTACTGTTTCGCGTCGCGGTATGGCAATGTTTAAGAATAAATCGTTACCGATTTCATATTATATTGCCATTGAGTCAGCCAGTTCAGAGTTTGATTCAGAGGAATAATCATGGCACTTGACAAAGCAAAGGTTCTGGGATGCCTTCAAGAAATCTCAAACTCACTTACTCGTATTGAATCGGAAAGAGATTTAATTCGAGAAGTTCTACAAAAAATGCAAGATGAGTGTGAAATCCCAAAGAAGTTGAGTCGTAAATTGGCGAGGACTTATCACAAACGTAATTATGAGGAGGAAGTTGCAGAGCAGAGCGACTTTCAAACCATTTACGAAAATGTGGCTAAATAAGTCTATTGGGGTGCAATTTCTATTTGACGGCACACTCCGCCAGACTGCTCGCCGTGAGAACTCACCTTCTCCACCCCATCTTTTTTATTATGAGGCTTTATTATGAACGACGTTCTTTGGGTCGAGAGATATCGTCCTCACACTATCTCTGATTGTATTTTACCTGATGAGTATAAAACTGCCTTTCAGTCTTATGTAGATCGAAAAGAAATTCCTCATCTTTTGCTTTGTGGTGGTCCAGGCACTGGCAAGACTACAGTCGCAAGAGCATTGTGTGATGAGATTGGATGTGACTATCTAATGATCAATGGTTCAGATGAGTCAGGTATTGACACCTTTCGAACCAAAATCAAGAACTATGCCAGTGCGATGTCTCTTGGCGGTGGTAAAAAAGTCATTATTATCGATGAAGCAGATTATCTGAATCCAAACTCAACTCAGCCAGCCATGCGTGCTGCGATGGAAGAGTTTGCGCATAACTGTACGTTCATCATGACTTGTAATTATAAGAATCGTATCATCGAGCCACTTCATAGTCGATGCGCGGTAATTGAATTTAAACTTCGCAAAGAAGATAAACCGAAAATGGCTGCAGCATTTATGAAGCGTGCTGCTGAAATTCTCAACAATGAGAAAGTGCCGTTTGAGAAAGTGGTGCTGGTCGAGGTTGTAAAGAAATATTTTCCTGACTATCGTCGAGTGTTGAATGAACTGCAAAGATATTCTGTCAGTGGTAAGATTGATGCTGGCATTCTTTCCAGTATTGCAGATGTATCAATCAATGAACTTGTTACATCGCTCAAAGATCAAAACTTCAGTGCAATGCGAAAATGGGTTGCAGACTTTGGTGGTGATGATCCAGCAAAGATTTATCGTAAGATTTATGATAGTTTGTATGATATCATGGACAAGTCTACGATTCCAAATGCAGTCGTGATCCTTGCTCGGTATCAGTATCAAGCGGCATTTGTTGCAGATCAGGAACTAAATCTCACCGCATGTCTTACAGAGATGATGGTGGAGTGTAAATTCAATGGCTAAATGTGCAGTAGATGGTTGCAATATGACTGACTTACACAAGCATCATATTGATCCAGTTGTGTATGACCCACATGGTAACGGTCGTAAAAGAAAAAATTTAAAAATAGACCCCTGTTTTAATATTGATAAACGATTAGGTGATTGCACATTCAATGAAATTTTTTCTTATATGTTTTCATTGGGGTGTGTAAGTGAAAAAGAAACTTTAACTTTGTGCACATATCATCACAATATTATGCATGGTATTTTGAAATTTCAAAAGGCTCAGCACACAACTTTAATAAAAGAGGGCATCAAAAGGGCTAAAGAAAAAGGAATCCATATAGGTCGCCCATTTTCAGTCACAAAAGAAACTAGAGATAATATATGTGAACTGTATAAAAAAGGTGTTAGTGTTAAAAAAATTGCAAAACAACTTCGATGTGGAGTTGGTACAACAATTGATACACTAACAAATGTCGGCTTATATACGCAGCAAAAACAATCTTTTGAAAAAAACGAAATTATAAGAGATTCTATCAATGGCTGATCTATTTAAAGAAATCATTCCGTCTATTCTACAGACGAAAGAATATGCACTTCTGACAGAACAGGATGAAAAGTCGTATTCATCTTTCATGGTAAACAGAGCACTTTCCTACCATCGTGATACAGTTCTTTATGCGAACGAAATGAATCGATATACAGCTCTCGACAATAAACTCAAATATGACTTTCTTATAAATATTGTAAGAGCCTCTAAAAGACCATACTCTAAATGGTACAAAAAGGCTCAAAACAGTGATTTGAGTGCTGTAAAAGAATACTATGGATATTCAGACGCGAAAGCGGCTGAGGCATTAAAAATTCTAACTGACGATCAAATCACCGAAATAAAAAAACAAGTATATAAGGGTGATTGAAATGATCGATAAATTAATTGAAGTAACTCTCGCCAAACAGGACGACTTTTTAAAAGTTCGTGAGACACTTACTCGCATTGGTGTAGCAGCAAAGAAAGATAACATGCTCTATCAGTCTTGTCATATCCTTCATAAACAAGGTAAATATTACATTGTTCACTTTAAAGAACTCTTCGAACTGGACGGTAAACCATCCAATATCTCTGAGAACGATATACAGAGACGTAATACTATCGCAAATTTAATGGCTGAGTGGGGTCTTGTGAAACTCGTAGATCCATCCAAAACTAAAGAAAATGTTGCGCCGTTATCGCAAATTAAAATTCTTCCATATAAAGAAAAAGATAATTGGCAACTGATAAGCAAATATACGATTGGGAAGAAAAAGAAAGAAATTAATTCATAAATTATGATCGTATTAAATATTTACAAAATTCGTGATGAGTTTGAGCTGCCAACTTATGGCACATCTCTGTCAAACTGTTTTGATCTTTCTTTTCAACCCTCTACTGAAACAATAAAAGGTTATGATAGATACAATAATCCAATTTCTCAGTATTTGAATTCTCGTGGAATAATCTCAATCTACCCAGGAGATCGTTTACTAATTCCAACTGGATTAATCTGTAAAATAGAGCAATTACTTACAGTTGAAATATTCGCGGATATTCCGAAAGAGGCTACACCATTAGGTAATTTTAGTATTCGGTTGCACTCAAGATCTGGTTTATCGCTCAAGCAAGGAATAGTTCTTGCGAACAGCGAGGGGATCGTTGATGTTGATTATCAAGAGGAAATCTATGTATTACTCACAAATATTTCTGAGGTTGGGCAGATAATCACGAAGGGCGATCGTATTGCTCAGGCTGAAGTTGTTTCTAACATACCTAATGTAAAATTTATAACTCTCAGCGCTCGCCCAGAAAAACACTCAGAACGATCTAGTGGATTTGGCTCAACAGGAATCTGTTGACTAAATAAAGGTGGATGCTCATTTGAGGTCCACGATGTTAAACTTGCTTACAAAAGGAGTAAAACAATGACAAACATCACAACGCTTACATCAAGTCTTTTAAATCATGATCGTTTTTTACCGTCGGCGCTTGGTTTCGACCATGTGTTTGCAACGCTAGATAACGCTGCGCATCTTCTTACATCTACTTCATCTTCTTTTCCACCTGTAAATATCATCAAGACTAGTGAATATACATTTAATGTGGAACTGGCTGTTGCAGGATATAAGAAGGGCGAAATTGAAATCACTGCTGAAAAGAACTCACTTAAAGTTACAGGCAAGAAGTCTGAAAAAGACGAACGAGAATATCTTGCAAAAGGTATCGCTGGTCGCTCGTTTAGCAGACAGTTTGTATTATCTGATACTGTAGTAGTTCGCGATGCTGACCTCGCCGATGGTATTCTCTCAATCTCATTAGAGAATGTTATTCCTGATGAACAAAAACCTCGCAAGATTGAAATTAAATAATATATTTTATGATTCGTAATGATTTAACTTGGGATGAATTGTTTATCTTGCAGGCTAATCTGATCGCTCAGAAAAGTAAAGACCCATCGACAAAGGTTGGTTGTGTAATTGTTGGTGATGATAATGCCATCTTGTCGATGGGTTTTAATGGCTTCCCTCGTGGTGTTGATGAACATCTCTCAGAGAGATGGAAGAGACCAGAAAAATATTTTTGGGTCGAACATGCTGAACGCAATGCAATTTATAACGCTGCGCGCAACGGTATTAATTTAAATGGCGCTCGTGCATATTTAAATTGGGAACCAAAACCATGCACCGATTGTGCTCGTGCATTTATTCAAGTTGGCATCAAAGAAATTATTGGACCGAATCGCGTGTTTTCAGGCAAAGGCGCTGGAAAACATTATAGCATAGATCATTCTGAACAAATGCTATACGAAGCAGGAGTTGCAACTCGTTACATAAAATTTGATATGGAGTTTGATCCAGAATGAAACATGAATTGTGTTACTGGGCAAACTATACAACTCCGACTATTTGTGATAAAATTACTTCGCTCGCAATGAATCTAGAAGAACAAACACCAACTTTAGGATTTAATTCAGGCGATCAAAATGATTCTATAAGAAGAAGTAGAGTGCGTTGGGTAGATCATAATGTAAATCCAGAATTCGGATTTGTTAATGATTTAATGTGGAAAGGATTGTTACAAGTTAATTTAGATTTCTATAATTTTAATGTTACTAAACTTCCTCCGATGCAATTTACTGAATATGACGAAAGTTATAAAGGTGAATATAAAATGCATCAAGATGTGTTCTGGATCAATCCTGGACCAAATCACAGAAAAATAACATTGATTTTGCAACTTACAGATTCATCAGAATACGAAGGTGGTGATCTAGTGTTTCATTACATTGACGGACATCCATCAGTAGAAGACAACAAAGCAATGAAACAGAAAGGATCGCTCATTGCGTTTCCATCTTTTATTTTTCATCAATTAACGCCAGTGACTAGAGGGACAAGAAGAAGTCTTGTGGCATGGTTTGAGGGTCCGAAATTTCAGTAAACTAGGGTAAGTCTAGGGGTCAACCTAGACCGCCAATAGGACTCCCTGCATCGTTTTACAGAGATTATGTAAGTTATTGATTTCATTAGAGTTTTTTCTCTTTACAATTTCGCTGAAAAAGGCGACAATTGCTGTATGAGTATGAAGAAAACCGACGCGCAGGTTAAAGCGCAAATCATTAGTTTAATCAACGACTTACGCATAGACGCCGAGTTTTACGGCTACGATTACCCGACCGACGCCAATTTAGAGAGCGAATCAGTCGAAAATCTCCGTGAATTTTTAGCGGAAATCAATCAATTCGTTTTAGACGGTCTCAAGGCAGAACTAGAGTATAACCAGGAAATCGTAACTCATTGATTGTATTAGAGTTTTTTCTCTTTACAATATCGGCTCATCGCGGTATAATGAATGTATGGTAAATGATATTAAAACGTTCTCGGGTCTGACCGACGCTGAAAAGCGTCAGGTCAGTGCGTTTGGCTGTACGACTGCGCAAATGCGTGAGGCTGTGGAGGAAAGTTTGACTTTCCGTTTCTCTGGTCCCGTCATGTATGCGATGTCAATGATGAGCGACGCGCAAGAAGAAATTGCTCGCGGTCTCGACGAAGACGCGCGACAGACTCTGAATCGCGCGAAGTGGATCGTCTCAACCTACCTTCAAAAGGAGGCTTTCTAATGTCTGCTCCCTATTATGGAATGTTCACCAAGCGTGGCAACGCCAAGGTTCAAAAGATTGTTGACGCTGCTCGCAATGAGCGCATGAAGTGGCGCGATGTCGAAATCATGCTCTATGACTTGTGTAGAGATCGCAAGTATGCTGAAGCGTGTGACACTGCGGTGCGTGATGCGGTTTACATCGAGTTGATGGAAACCAATAATTATACTGAGTGTGGGAGAGTTCTCTAATGCGTCTTGATCGTGGTCATGGCAGTCCGTATGATCGTGGTTCTGCCGACAGTTACTATCAGCGATCGTTTCGTCCGCACTATTTCGTGGGCGACACTTATCGCTCTGAAGAGATTCAGCAGTCAGACATGAGTCTCGAAGAGTGCCAAGAATATATTCGCGGCTGGCAAAAAAATCAAGCCAGCGGTAATTTCAAAGATTGGGGTTAATATGAAAAAACACACTGAAACATTGTTGAATGAAGCAATTGATTTAGTGGACGGTGTTGATCATGTTCTCGCAAACACAGCGACACAGTATGATCTAAATTCGAAAGATTGTTACAATCTTGCTGAAAAACTTGAGCGTGCCTTTCACCTATTTCTAGTTCTTGGTGATCGCAAAACACAGGAAGATTTAAATAAGATTCCAATGAATGAAGGAGCGCCATTCTAATGGGACAGTTCAAAAATATTGAAATCGAAATTATCGATCTCTATCATTCTGATCGATTAAGTGAGATCGAGATTGCGAAACAATTGAATGTTCCTTTACTTCAAGTTCATGATGTGCTTGTTGCTTATGAACGCAACGACATGGATTACGATCTTAGCGATACTGATGCTGATGAAAGTTATCACGAATCAGATTCTGACGATGACTACAATGCTGAGGATCACTGATGTCGCACTCACCGCATTTTGAAGATTGGCTTGAATTGCAAAAACTCAAACGTGAAAATGAGGAGTTGAAAATGGCTTTAAATCCGAACAACACCAAGCAAGCAGCTGAACATCTGCGACAGTTGCGCAAGATGGGCTATGCCGTTGTAGCATTTACACCCGAAGAATTGCGTGGCGCAGATTCCGATCATGTCGAAGATCGTATGGTTGAAATTGGCTGGGATGTAATTGATAGTCTTGCCACAGAGCCATACGATGAGTGATCCATATGGAACTTCTATCATTAATAATATTGTCTGTATTGTTTATTGTTGTGCTCTTTTTTGCAATAGCAAACTTAACTGTTAGTCTCATTTCATTTTTATGGCACTGGTCTGTACCAATTCTATTCATATTTTTTTTAATAATCCTGTTAGGGTAGTTAGACTATTATGATAACAAATGAATATCGTCGATCTGTTCTTGCGCCAAGAGCAAGAGTGCCATTTGATCCTAGCAATCGCAAACACATGCTTGATTTTGCTCGATATGTGAAGTATAATAGTTGGAGAGATGGATGCTCCTATTATCTTGAGGATCCATATTCTGATATACCGACTATGATTCGAGCAAAAATTGCAAACTACACTCTATCTAAACTCGTGGAGAAAGTCTAATGTCTGAAGGTAATTTTGAAGTGATGCCGATTGGTACGATGGAAGAAGTGCGTGAGGTTCGTCGATTAGTCAGAGAACTTATTCATGTAAACAACACACACAATTCGAGCGTTCCATATGCTGTGGGTGCTAAAATCTCAGAGCTCGAAAGATTTTATCTATATCACGTTGAAAAATATCCTGTGACTGTATGAGTTCAGATATATCACTCATCGTTCAGTTACATGAACTGCGTAAACTTGCAAATGATTTGATTAAACTTGCATCACAATATCCTCTTCCCGAAGAAGTATTGTATAAAGTTCAGGAAATGCGAGTGGTCTGTGAAGAAAACGATCGATTATACTCGGTGAATCTATGATGATTTATTGCGCATCGCGTTTCAAACCTAAAAAGAAACGCAAGGTCAAAGGTGTCATTGCTCGGAAGTTTTCTCGCTCAAGTGCAATCATGAGTGTTGAGAAAATTCCAAGTCTTTTAGGCGTTAATCGTTCTGGATCTGATGTCGCTCGTTCTCTACCATCACTAGATACTAATGCATTGTACACTCAGAAGCGAGAGAGTCTGAAATATACTGGCACTCTGGTGAAAGGTATTGCTACAATGCACAAATCAAATGCTGTTCCAGTAATTGATGAAGAGCAAATGAAAGATATTTCTAGAATGAGGAGAGGTTAACATGCCAGCCAAAGTTGGAACAAAAGGTTTCGGAAAAGGTCGTGCGAAGTTAGGATCGAAGAAGCGCAAGGCTCGACGCAAGAAAAATAAATGACAAAAATAGATTCGGTTACACCGAAATATGATGTTACTTGGTATGTCAAATGGATATCAAGTATCATTGTGCTCATGGGAATTACAATCCGCGCCAGTGGAGTTGTACATCTTCAATGGCTAGATATAGTATTGAGTTGGATCGGTGCTGTTGGCTGGTTCTATGT
>Ga0194121_10007827_pt1 | contig 13792 bp, 11 predicted proteins | sample TA2MahCa50mmetaG_FD_148609 | JGI IMG/M metagenome (GOLD analysis project Ga0194121, IMG submission 148609) | Freshwater microbial communities from Lake Tanganyika, Tanzania - TA2015020 Mahale Deep Cast 50m | ecosystem: Environmental > Aquatic > Freshwater > Lake | place: Tanzania: Lake... | reverse complement strand
GACGATCTCCGCCGTCTGCCGCGCACGCGGCAGCGGGCTGGTCAGGATCGCGTCGAAGCGCAGTCCCAGGTCGCGCATGCCGCGCGCGATCCTGCGCGTGCGTCGGCGCCCCTTCGGGGTGAGCGGACGGCTGTCGTCGTCGGGATAATCGGGATGGCCGTGGTCGTACGCGATGCCGTGACGCAAGATGTAGAGGTCCATCAGGGCGACTCCTCAACGCGCACCGCGCGCTCCGGCACGAAGTCCGTGCGCCAGAATCGGTAGACCTCGTCGGCTTCCCGCACGAACCCATCCGCCGCGAGCATCAGGCCGCGGTTCAGCTCGTCGAGCACCGGTCCGAGCCGCGCGTCCTTTCCGCGCAGCGCCGTAATGGTGCCCACCAGCACGTGCAGGTCGTTGACCTCGCCCATCCTGGTCTGGAACGACTGCATGGCGCTCATCAGGCGGGGACCCGCGCGGCGCAGCAGGGGCTGGAGCACTTCCGCCTTGTATCGGAAACGCTTGAACGCTACCCGCATGCGGTGAATTGATCCGAGATCCGTCGATGAAATCGCGCGGCGGCACTCGCTGACCCGCGCGAAGGATTGATCCAGCGCCGCGATGGCGAACGCGCGATGGCGGTCCTGGCGCGCGTTGGCGAGCTGCAGGCCGACTTCCTCAACGACGGCGCGCCAGCGCTTGCGAAGCCGCTTGATCCGCAGGGATTCGGCATACTCGCGCGCGTCGCGCACTGCTTTTTTTTCTTGCCGCGCGTGGCGCGCGATGACGCCGTCCATCTGGGGATATTCGGCGGACAACGCGGCCAGCGCCTCGGCCTGCACGTGCAGGTCGCGGACCGGTCCCAGGCGCTGCAACGGCTTGCAGAGCCTCTTTCGCAGCTTCGCAGCGGCGCGGGCCGGAGCAACGCTCTTGAGCAGCTCCAGCAGCGCGTCCATGCGGCGGATTGCAACGCGCGCGTCGTGCACCCGGTCCGGAGTGATCTTTTTCGCGGCCCTGCGCAGCGTCTTTTCGACCGTCTTCCAGCGTTCCAGCAGCGCGCCCATCAGGACGTCGCCGAGCCGCGCGCCGTTGCTCAGGCCTTTTCCGCGCGCCGCTTCTTCCGCGCCTTCTTGGCGCTCGACCTGGCTTCCATTCCGAGCAGCGCTCTCATGCGCCGCCGCAGATCCGCGGCGACCTGGAGCGGCGTTCGGTTCCCGTCCACGACTTCGAACCCGTAGGCCGTCGCCATCCCCTCGAATACTTTGTGGACCTGACGCTGATAGCGGATAAAGCATTCGTACCAGTCTCCCGAGCGCCGGATGTCCATGCCCGATTCCCAGTAGCTCAACACCGAATTCTTGCGCAGCGTGCGCTCGGCGAGCACTTTGGGACTGACATCCAGGTAGAAAATAATATCGGGCACCAGGGCGATGCTGTACACGTCCCGCACCCAGTCCGGGTTCATGCCGCGCGCGATGTCGCGCACCATGGTGGTGTAGATGTAGCGGTCGGCCAGTACGATGAAGTCGGCGCGCAGCGCGGGGATGATTTCTTGCTCGAGCTGGTCGGCGAAGTCAGTGGCGTAGAACAGGCTGAAGGTGATGGGGCTGAGCGTGTGCCCCTGCATGGCCCGCTCCAGTTCCTGGCCGGCCAGCATGGAGCGCTTGAGCCCCACCTGCACCGTGGCGTAGCCGTTCTCCTCCAGCCAGTCTTGCAGCAGTCCCACCTGGGTGGAACGGCCGGAGCCGTCGGCACCCTCCACCACGATGAGCCGTCCCTTGAGTGAGGCCGGGTTCAGGTTGGGAAGCAGCGTGCCGTAAATCTGCTTGCCGTTGTCTTTATCGTAGCGCATGGTAGAGGTGCGAGCGATCCGGCGGGATGAGGTGCACCGGCCACTTGTATTTCTCCAGATTGATGCGCTGGTTGATCACCTTGCGCATGAGCTTTTGCTGCAACTGCGGCGCGTTTCCCGCGTCCACGGTGAGAAATTTGCAGTTGTCCGCCATGCGCAGGTACTCGTCCTGGATGCGGCCCTGGAAGATGCGGAAGCTTTCGTAGGGATCCATGGAGAGCTGCAAGTCCATCCCGGCCTCATACCATTTCAAGCGCGGCCTTCCCTCCAGGATGCGGTTGAGCGCCACCTGAAGCGGCACGTGGAAGAAAAACGTCAGATCCGGAGGCCGCGCGAACGAATAGATCTTGCGGATCCACTCGCGGTCGCAGCCACGCACGGCGTCGCGGGCAAACGCCGTGTAGATGTAGCGATCGGCCAGCACGATAAATCCGGCGTGCAGCAGCGGAAGGATCTGGCGCTCGTAGCGATCCGCGAAGTCGGTGCAATGAATGAGCGCGAAGGTGGACGGCGTCAGGCTCTTGTTGCGCTTCCCGGTGCGCGTGGCGCGGCGCACCAACGGCGAAGAGTTCCACTCGGTGAAAAACACCTTGTGCTGGCCGATTTCCAGCCAGCGCTTCAGCAAGGAAATCTGGGTGGATTTTCCGGAGCCGTCCAGCCCCTCCACGGCAATCAATTTTCCGGGCAGCTCCCGGTCCAGCTTGTTCCCTGTCTTTTTCACCCGATGTCCACCGCCAGCTTCACGCCGAATGTTTCCTCGAAAGGACCGGCCTTGCGGCTGATGGCCCATTTCTCAAGCAGGAGGTCGCCGTCTCCGGCCAATTTCAGGACGAGCCGCGGGCGCTTGAAATCCACCCGCACCTTGCGCACCTTGCCGGCGTGCTCGGCGTCGAGCGCATCCGCCACGCGAAGGATGGCGGACAGTTTGGTGACCACCAGCCGCTCGCGGGCCTGCAATTCCCGAAAGGGCTCGTGGCGCACGGTGGGCGCCGACTTGCGATGGTAGCGTCCCACATTGGCCACGATGGCGCGCTGGGAATCGCTCAAGCCCACCACCGGCGACGCGTTGATCAGGTACTGGGTGTGCTTGTGATGGCCCGACACGTTCACGAAGGAGCCGATGTCGTGCAGCAGCGCGGCCGCCTCCAGGAGCAGGCGCGCCTCGTCGTCGAGATGGTGCAATTCCCGCGTGCGATCGAAAAGGTCGAGCGCGAGACGGCTCACCGCGCGGCCGTGCGGCTCGTCAAAGGCGTATTTGCGGCCCAACAGCAGGCATGACCCGATTACCTGATCGTGGTGCAGATCCTTCTTGTTTTGCAGGAGGTCGGGCACCATGTCGTAGAGCAGCCCGTCCTTCAGACCCACGCCGGGCACCGTCAGGGCCTCGGCGCCGGCCTGCTGCATCAGGGTCTGGAGCACGATCGCCGCCGGCACGATGACGTCCGCGCGATCCGGGCGCATGCCAAAGCGGTCCATGCGCTCCTGGAAATTCAGGGCCTTGAGGATTTTCACCAGCACGTCCAGCTCGGCCATGGCAATGGGGCCCTCGCGACCGCCGCGCTGCGTCTTCGCCAGGGCGCTGAGCGCTTCACAGTTGCCGCCGGTGCCCACGCACACGTCCACCTTGTCGCCGGCCAGCGCCGTGTCAAGCCAGATGTGGGTGATTTCCGCATATTCGCGCACCAGCCGGTGAAAATTCCCCTCGTCGTCGTCCCGCATGCGCTGCAGCATGCGCACCGTGCCCATGTTGAACGAGCGGGCCGCCGAAATTTCCCCGTCACGCATGATGGTGACCTCGACGCTGCCGCCGCCAATGTCAATGAGCATGGCGACCTTGCCAGAGAGTTTGACCGTGCGGGCCACCGCCAGGGTCACGAGACGCGCTTCCTCTTCGCCGCCGATCAGATGGATGTCGATGTTCGTTTCGCGCAGCACGCGGTCGACGAACACCTCCCGGTTGTGGGCCTCGCGGAGCGCGCTGGTGGCCACCGCGCGGATCTGGCGAGCGCCGGTTTCATCGGCCAGCGCGCGAAACCGTCCGAACGCCTCCAGCGCGCGCTCGGTGGTTTCCTCGGAGATCACGCCGCCGTCGAAGACGTCCCGTCCGAGGCGAACCGGCTCGCGCAGGGCCTGGAGAAGCTGGACGTCTCCGTCGCGCGAGACGGTCGCCAGCACCATGCGGATGGCGTTGGAGCCAACGTCGACCGCGGCCACGACCTGACTGACGTCTGCGATGACCATGCGGTGCGGATACAAGATGTCAGCGAGGGGGTCCTGCGTCCAGAGTAAGAACGGAGGTGCCCACCACCGGCCGGAACGGAGGATCGATGGTGACCGGCTTCGCGAGCCTCTCATGCAGCACGAACAACGGCGTGCCGGGGACCTTCTGGTCCGCGGAAGTGATTTCCACTTTGCGCACGGTGGCGCCCGCCTCGATCATCCGCTCCAGCTCCGCGCTGGTCTTGTCTTCCCCGAAGAGGACGCGGCCCAACGGGCGCAAGCCGCGCGCCTTGTCGTGCAGGGGGAGGCGAAAGAGCTGGGAGCGCTCAAAGTCCCCCAGGAACTCGCGCATCACGACACCGTTGAACGCGTCGTCCGAGGTCAGCGAGAGCACCCGCCGCAAGCGTCTCTCCGCCACCGCGTGGCGACCCTCGGCGGAGAGGACTTCGTGCTCCTCCACCGGCAGCCCGTCCGCGACGGCGTCCTCCAGGTTTCGCCTGCTGCGGGTGATGACGACCACCTGGCAGCCGGCGTCGCGCAGCGCCTTTGCGATGGTCCGCGCCACCAGGCTCGCGCCCACGATCAGGGTGCCGCGCCGGGCCGGCGTCGCCACCCCAAGCGCGCGGGCCAGCATGGGCGAGAAGATGCCGTAGAACAACACGGTCCCCACGATCACAAAAAACACCAGCGGAAGAATCAGCTCAGCCTGCGGATGCCCGGCCTCGAGCAGGCGGATGCCAAACACCGAAGCGGTCGCCGCGGCCACGATTCCGCGCGGCGCAACCCCGGCGAGAAACAATTTCTGCTTGATGGTGAGCGGCGAGCCGATGCACGAAATCCACACCGCAAGCGGCCGCACGAAAAAAATCAGCGCGCCGTTGAACGCGAAGCGGTGCAGGCCGGGCGCGCGCAGCGCATCCCAGGGAACGCGCGCGGCAAGCACAATGAAAAGACAGGCGATAAGCAGGGTGCGCAGCACTTCGCTGAAGTCGAGCAGATGGGCCACGTCCGCCCGGCGCTGGTTGGCCATCACGATCCCCAGGAAGGTGGCCGCGAAATATCCCGCTTCGTCGTGCAGTGCGGTGGCGGTCACGAACGCGCCGAGCAGCACGGTGAGCGTGGCCGGAATGTGCAGAAAGTCGGGGATCCAGAAGCGAACCAGGCATGCCAGAAAAACCCGTCCCAGGATCCATCCCACCAGCAGCCCGGAGCCAACCGTAAGAATGAAATCCACGCTGGCGTGCGCAAAACGACCGCTGCGCAGCCCGGACATCAGCGCGCCAAACACCAGCACCGCGAGCGTGGCGCCGATGGGATCGATGACGATGCCCTCCCAGGTGAGAATCGTGGCCAGCTCGCGCTGCGGCTTGATGCGCTCCAGCATGGGGCCGATGACGGTGGGGCCGGTCACGCTGAGAATGGCCCCAACAGGAGGGCCGTGCCGGCGCTCAGCCCGATGAGGAAGTGCGCGGTGAGCGCGGCCAGCAGCCAGGTCACCAGCGCGCCGATGGTGACGAGGTTGCGGACCACGCCGCCCAGCTCGCGGAGGTGCTTGAAGCGCAGGTGCAATCCCCCTTCGAAGAGGATCACGCACACCGCGGCGTTCACCAGCGGGATGAGGAGCGGGCCCAGAGACTGGTCGGGATTGAGGATCTGCGTGAAGGGGCCGATGGCGAAGCCGAAGAGCAGCAGGTAGGCGATGGACAGCTGCTCGGTGCGCCACGCCAGCCACTGGGCCAGCGTGCCCAGGGTGAGGATGATGGTGAGGCTGGCGAGCACGTCCACGCCTGTGAGGATTGGGCGGGATTTCGGGCAGGCCCTTCCGCGGGGGCCGTTGAACGGCCGGAACGTGAATCCCAACGTGCTGGAAGCCCTGATCCAGGCTCTCGCGATCAGCCCGGACAACGTGGTCCTGCGGGTGCAGGTCGTGGAGGGGCTCTTGCGGGCGGGGCGGGCGCGCGAGGCCGCGGAGCAGGCGCCTCCCCTCATGGAGAGCACCCACCAGGCGCTCGCCGTGCTGGCCCGGGCGCACGCCGCGCTGGAGGCCGGGGATCGCGCGCAGGCGCGGGAATTGTACGCCCAGGCCATTCGGCTGGAGCCGGCCCGGGTGGACGAGGGATTTGAGGCGCGCCTGGAGCCGGACGACGACCCCTGGCGGGTGCCCACCATCGGGGAAGATCCCGACGCGCCGCAATCCGTGCCGGTCCACCCGGATCGGCGGGATCGCATCACGCTGGCCGACGTCGGCGGCATGGAGCCGCTCAAGGAGCAGATCCGGCTGAAAATCCTGTATCCGTTCCAGCAGCCGCACGTGTATGCGGCGTACGGCAAAAAAATCGGCGGCGGGATCTTGATGTACGGCCCGCCCGGCTGCGGCAAGACGTACCTCGCCCGGGCCACGGCCGGCGAATTGGGCGCCCGCTTCTACGTAGTGACTCTGGAAGAGGTTTTAAACATGTGGATGGGGCAGACTGAAAAACAGCTCCACCGACTGTTCGAGACAGCCCGCGGCAACGCGCCCGCGGTGCTCTTTATTGACGAGGTGGACGCGCTGGGCGCGAAGCGCAGCGAGATCCAGAGCACGCACATCCGCATCATGGTGTCGCAATTCCTGGTGGAGATGGACGGCATCGCGGCCAACAACGAGAAGCTGCTCGTGCTGGGCGCCACCAACGTCCCGTGGAACGTCGATCCGGCGCTGCGGCGGCCGGGCCGGTTCGACCGGGTGCTCTTCGTGCCCCCTCCGGACCTGACTGCCCGCGAGGAGATCTTGAAACTGCACGCGCGGGGGCGCAAGATTGCCGACAATATCCCGTGGCGGAAAATCGCGGAAAATACCGAGCTTTTCTCCGGCGCGGATCTATCGGCGCTGGTGGAGCTGGCCACCGAAGGCGCGCTCGCCGAGGCGCTGCGCAGTGGCCGCATGCACGACGTGACGCCGCAGGATTTCACGACCGCGGCAAAAACACTCAAGCCCAGCACGGTGGAGTGGCTGCGCCGCGCGAAAAATTACGTAACCTACTCCAACGCCGACGGTTCCTATGACGACGTGGCCCAGTACCTGAGCCAGATTAAAATGAGGTGACTTCGTGAGCCAGCACTACGAGAAGGCCATGCTGTTGTTCGAACAGGAGCGCTGGGAGCTTGCGCTGGAGAATTTCCACGCGGCGCTGGAGGAGGACCCCACCGACGGCGTCGCCATGGCCTACACAGCGCTCTGCCTGATGCGGATGGAGCGGCTCGCGGAGGCCACCGAAGCCGCCCAGGCGGCGGTGACGACCTCGCCGGACAAGGCCTGGCCGCTGTATGCGCTGGCCTGTGTGTACGACGAGCGCAACCGGTTCCAGGAAGCGGAAAAGACCATCGGCCAGGCCATCGAGCTGGAGCCGGAAAATCCCGGTTATCTTGCGTTTCTGGCCGGGCTGCGGGCGCATCGCAAGGAGTGGAAGCAGGCGCTGGAAATCGCCAACCGCGCGCTGGAGCTCAATCCCAACCACGTCGGCGCGGCGCACTACAGGGCTTATGCGCTGGTCGGCCTGGGACGCGCAGCCCAAGCGCGCGAGTTTCTCTCCTCGGCGCTCGGGCGCGATCCGGAAAATCCCCTGTACCACGCCAATCTGGGCTGGACCGCGTTGGAGCAGGGCGACCGCGAGACGGCAATGGCGGCGTTCCAGGAAGCCCTGCGGCTGGAGCCGGAGCTGGAATGGGCGCGCGAGGGGCTGGTGGAGGCGCTCAAGCTGCAATACCCCTTCTACGGCCTGATGCTCCGCTGGATGCTGAAATTAAAGAAATACGGCAAGACCCAGCAGCTCGCCATTATCTACGGCGAGTATTTGATCACGCGCTGGCTGATGCGGCTCGCGCGCCGCTCCAAACGCTTGCGGCTGCTGGTGAATATTATTTTCCTGCTCAATTTCCTGTTTACCGTGCTGTCCTGGGCCGCGGAGCCGCTCACCAGCCTGCTGCTGCGCTTCAATCCATACGGCCGCGCGTCGCTCAGCGAGGATCAGTTGCGGGCATCGACGTACGCCGGCGGGGCGGCGTGCCCGGCACTGCTGTGCGGGGCCGGCTTCCTGATGTTCAAATCGGTGCCCATGCTGGTTGCCTTTTTCGTTTTCGTCATGGCGCTGATGAACGTGGGCGCGGCGTTCCAGTGCCACCCGGGCCGGCCGCGCCAGGTGGTCGGCGCGGCCGGTTGGGCGGCGCTCCTGGTGGGTCTGTTCGCTGTGTATAAGATCGCCCTGTGGAATCCCGACTGGACCGGCTGGGGTGCGCTGACGCTGTCGCTGAACATCTCGTTCTTGGGCCGCATGCTGTCCAACGTGCTGAGCGGGTATCAACCTCCGAAATAATCAGAAGCCGACGCTGAACGTGACTCCTGGATTTTTCGACCCTACCAGGATGAAGGTGGCAGTGTAGCGGTCCCAGCGATAGGTGGCCATGGGGTGAAAATTCACCCCGTCGAAGGAAAACAGCGCGCTCCACTTTTCCCCGAAATCGATGTTCATGCCGCACGGATAGAGAATCTGGTTCTGAAAGCTGCTGTAGGACATCCCCGCGTACAGGCTCACTCCCTGGCCCAGCGACTTGCTCACGGTCATGTAGTACGCCTGTCCGCGGGGCGTGCCGATGCGGTCGCTGCTGGTTCCGAAAATCACCGCGGGACCTTCCTTCGTCTCGCGCAGCGCGCGCCAGTTGAGCAGCGGGCCGACGTTGCCTTGCGGGCTCAGCGGATTGTACTCCACGCCGATCTGCAGGTCCGGAGAGGCGCGGTACATCAGGGTGTTGCGCCAGCGGGCGCGGTCCACCGGCTGGTTGCTCAAGACGCGCGCGGCAAACGTCCAGCGGTAGGGAGTGATTTGAGTGGCCCCACGGACCACGGTCCCCTCACCGGGTCAAACGGGTCAAGAGGGTGCCGACGACTCCTCGGCCCAGGCGGGAGCCATCATCAGCAGCAGGGCCAGGAGCAGCGCGCTCAGTGCGGACACGTAACCGGTGTTGATCGCCATGACGGTGGCAGCTCAGGCCTTCTCGAAGAGATCCTTGAGCGTGTCGAGCATCTCGTTGAACTGCTGGCGCTTTATGGCGGCCGGCGTTCCAGCGTCGAGGTCGACGGTGCTGGCGATGTCGATGGGATCGAGCGCGTCGTCGCCCTCCGACTGATCGAAGAATGCGACGGTCACTTCCACGACGCAGTCCCGCTTGAGAATCGCGCGAATTTCCTGGAGGGTTTCCGGATCGATTTCCATGCGTGTCTACCAGTACCTCGCACTTGCCGGGGTGACCCGCCACCAGAACCACACCGGCGAGGATTCCGGCTGCCCCTTCGCGTTGACGGTGGTCAGCCCTGCCGCCCCGATGCGAAACTTCCAACCGGCGCGGGGATGTCGGGCGCGGGGATGTCGGGTCCAGCCGTGCGGGCGATAGGGGGTTATTCCACCACCAGCACGTTGGCCGGGCCGCGGCCGAACGTCTCCGGGTGGTACATTTCCTCGGCCTTCGGGGGCGGCACCACGTAGCGGCCCGGGGTGGTCGCGCGGGCCACGTAGGTGTAGTCGTAGACGCCTTCCCAGAGCAGGCTGGTGAAGGCCTCGGCGCGGTCGTCGCGGAGGTTCTGATGCTCGTACCAGGTGCCCAGCCAGAACCAGTAGTTGCTCGACGCCGCCTTCGGATCGCGGGGGACGGGACCGGTCACGGCCAGCGCGGGGTTGAGCACTTCCAGGCCGGCCGGGAGTGGATCCACCAGTGCCACGTGGTGGCGGCGGGTGGGCGCCACCATCGTCACCCGGACGCGGACCGCCGCGCCGGCCTTCACGTGCCAGGTGCCGTCCTGGTCGCGACGCACGTCCTCGGGCTTGTCCACGGCCTCGTACACCCGCTCCACCGTGAAGCCGTGATCGGCGGGCGGCGGGTTGAGGTCGGTGGGCGCGTACTGCATCCCGATGCGGTAATAGAGCCGGCCCGGGCCGTCCTTTCCGATGATGAGATTGCGCAGCGCCGGGCCTTCCATCAGGAAGGCCATGGGGATGTCGATCTCGTGCTCGTCGATGGTGCGGCCCTTGAAGGCGGCGCTGCCGGCGAAGCGGTCGCCCAGCCAGACGCGCGCCGTGAAATTCGGGGTGACCTTCTCGTACTTGTTGAAATACTTGTCGAGCGCGAGCAGCACGAAGCAGTTTTCCTGGGTATTTTCCCAGCGGCCCTTCACCCGGTGCGCCAGCAGGTCGCGGACGATTTTCGGGATGAGGTCGCTCTTAGGCTGATCGTCGATGAGCGCTTCGAGAATCACGGCGTCGGTGCGGCGGTCGGAGGCCAGCAGCAGGTGCTGACCGTCGCTGTAGTGCGTGGTGAAGTGCGCGCCGGAGGCGGTCTCCTCCACGCGGTTGTTGATGTGCTTGCGGATGGCGGCAATTTCGGATTGCGACGCCGCGTCCCCGGTCAGGACCTCCAGCAGCCAGCCCAGCGACTCCAGCGACAGGCTGTCCACGCCGGCCTCGCGCAGCAATTTGCGCGCCCACGGACGATCGTCGTCCCCCAGGTGATGCCGCACGTACAGCGCGTACGAGATGATCGCGCGCCGCGCCTCAATCCCGTAATAATGTGGAATGTAGCTCTCGATGTTGCGCAGGTAACGGATGCAGCGGTCCTGCATGTCGAGCGGCACCTCAAAGCCCTTCTGCTTCGCGCGAGCCAGGGCGTGCGCCACGTGCACCGACACGTAGGGCCACGCCTCGTCGCCCTTGCGCCAGAAGGGGAAGCCGCCGTCGTCGTTCTGGATGCCGTGCAGGCGCTCGATGTCGCGCGCCATGGCGGCCTTCATTACCTGCGGCGTGGGCAGGCCCTCCGCCATGAACGCGGTGAGGACGTCGCGCAGCGCGGCCACCGAGAGCACGCGCGACGAGATCTGCTCCGAGCACTCGAAGGGATACGCTTGCAAATAGAGCACCGCGTCGGTGAGCGCCTGCAATTGCGTGGACGACGTGGTGATCTCCAGCCCGCCGAACTGCTTGAACACGTCGGTGGGGGCTTTCACCGGCTGCGCCACCGCGCCCTGATCCACTTCGCCGTAAGTGGCGAAGGCTTCACTGGTGGCCGGCGTCCAGACCGGCAGGCTCACTTCGGCCGCGTCGGAATATTTTCCGGCGGAGGCGCCGATCTGGAAGCGCGCCGTGCCGGCTTCATCCGTGCCGGCCGGGAAGCGCACTTCCACGCGATCGTTGGCCGGGACGGTGAGGCCGAGGCTATTGCCCTTTGGCAGCACCGCGTTGGAGGCGCGGACCGCAACCTGGACTTCCAGCGGCTGGTCGGTCTGGTTTTGCACGACGACCGGCAGATCGAATTGATCGCCGAAATTGAGAAAGCGCGGCGCGGACGGGCGCACCATGAGGGGTAAACGCGCGGTCAGCGAGGACTCGCCGGTGCCGAAGAATTTCGCTTCGGCGACCGCCACCGCCATGACGCGATAACGGGTGAGGTTGTCGGGGAGCTTCACCGGCACGCTGGCGTGGCCGTTGGCGTCGGTTTTCACGGCCGGCGCCCAGGTGGCCAGCGGGTCGAAATTGCTGCGCACCGCCATGGGAGTCGTGGGCTGGTCGGGGGCCGGTTCGGCCGCGGATGCGACGGGACGCGCCTCTTGCATGGGCCCGGGCGCGGGTGGCGGGGGCGGCGCGCCGGCCATGACCTCGCCGCCTCCGTATTCCTCGCGCTTCATTTCGTCCATGGCGCCGTTGCGCGAGCGGCCGTTAGCCGCGCCTCCAGGCGCCGGTTTGGCTCCCTCGGTAATCGTGGAAGCCTCCACAAGAATCAAGCTGCCCCGCAAATGCGACGCCGTGACGCCACCCCCGGCGGCAACATAAAATGCATTGATCGGATCCCCCAATTTATACCCGGTCAACGCCAGCACGGCCTCGTCAACGACAATGACCGCCACCTCGGCGTCCGCAACCGGCTTCCCATCCGGCCCCTTCACGTCCACTTCAACGGACGTGCTCTCGCCGGGCCCCAGCGCCTTGTCCTTCGGCGCCGCAGCCACCGTCAAGGTACGCGACACCGGCGGCACGGCCAACGACACTGACCCGGTCGCATACGCCGGCCGCTTCGGCGCGTCCGGCGCCGGCGACCCGTCGTCATCAGTACGCTGCGCCGCGCCCACCAGATCCACCGCCACCTCAAGCGACGGCAGATCGTGCTCGCTGATGGGCACCTTCAGGGTAATCGTCGACTCCTCCATGCGGAACCGCTCGCTGCGCGCGATGCCGTTGCGCCGCACGGTCATCAATCCCTCGGCCGGGAAGATCGGCGACTGCACCAGCAGCGAAGCCGTGTCTCCGATCTTGTAGGTCTTGTGATCCGGAATGACGGTCACTTTCTCTTGCTGCACGCCCCGCTGCGGCGGCTGCTTCCCGCCCGGCACCCACACCGAGATCTCACTCTCGTTGGGCAACCCTTCGGCGTCCACTATCCGCGCGATGAGGCGATATTCTCCCCCACCCTTCACGGTAAAGGACACCGGCGCCGGCTCCGCGGCCGACACGACGGTTTTCTCCTGGACGTCGACTTCCTCGTCGCGGTATTCGCCGTCCGACCACGTCCACTCGCGCCGCGACAATCTCAAGGAAACGTCGGTGCCGCGCGCCGCCTTGCCGTCCACGTCGGCCACGATGATCTGCAAGTCAATCGGGTCGCCCGGCTGCACGAAGGCTTTTTCAGTCTTCAATCCCACGTATAGTTTCGAAGGGTGCACCAGCACGCTCGTCGACGAGGTCCACGCCTGCCGGTTCACGTCCATCACCGTGGCCGTGGCGGTCACGCTGGTGGCGCGCGGCGGTCGGCATGCGTCAAAATCCATCCGCAGACGGTGGATGCCATCCGCGCCGGTTTTCCCCTGGAAGGATTTGCTCGTTCCGGCGATGCCGGGGCGTCCCCCAAAGTCGTACACCCACCAGGGCGTCCAGGTGCCGAAGGAAAACTCGCCCCAGTTGGGCGGCGTAAACGAGGACCCTACCGCCTCCACGTTCCAGGTCACCTGCGCGTTGGGCAGCGCGCCGCCGGAATAATAATGCGCGTCCACCGAAACGTCCGCGTGCCCCCCGAGGTAGAACGGACCCTCGGATGCGGTGGCCTTCACCTCGAATTCCGGCCGACGGAATTCCTGCACCTGGAAGGCGTGATCGATGCTGACGTTGTGCGCGTCGGGTGCGGCCAGCGCGAGACTGATGCGCGCCGAGCCCAGGTTCATGGTCTTCGGAAGCGACAGGCGGAAATCGAACCCGCCCAACGCGCTCAACTTCGCGTCGCCCTTGCGGACTTCGTTGCCGCGCGAGTCCAGCATGGTAAACCGCACCGGCCCGCTGCCGGCCACCAGCGATAAATCGCCATCCTGACCGCGCCCCATGCGGCGCACCCACCCCTTGACGTGCACCGTTTCCCCGGGACGGTACATCTGCCGATCGTCAAAGACAAACCAGCGCAGCGCGTCAATTTGCGACACGCGCTGCCAGCCGCCTCCATACAGGCCGTTGGCCCGCGGCATGATGGCCATGTCGTTGCCCAGGCGCGCCACCAGCAGCGTGGCCGGATCGTCCGGCAGTTCTAGCTCGGCCAGCCCCGAGTTTGCGGTTTCCGCCGAGCCGCCACGAGGAAACAAGCGCACGGACACTCCGGTCAGCGGCGCGCCATCCTGCAGGGCGGTGGCCCACGCGATCATTTTCGAGGAATCCGCGAAAGCGTCCATGCCGATGCGGG
>Ga0194121_10007821_pt1 | contig 13800 bp, 5 predicted proteins | sample TA2MahCa50mmetaG_FD_148609 | JGI IMG/M metagenome (GOLD analysis project Ga0194121, IMG submission 148609) | Freshwater microbial communities from Lake Tanganyika, Tanzania - TA2015020 Mahale Deep Cast 50m | ecosystem: Environmental > Aquatic > Freshwater > Lake | place: Tanzania: Lake... | reverse complement strand
GCAAACAGTCTGATCGCGTTAAGCATGGAACGTAGATTCTGCAGATGATTTTTCACGGAGAGGGTGAACCTAAAGATAAGAGAAAATAAATTTCAAAAATCGTGGTCGAATGTTACGTGCAGAATTTTTCATTAAGAAAAAAAAATTGTTTTAAATTTGTGACACTTAAACGAAAAGTACGGAGCACTAGAAAAAGGTGTTTATATATAAAAAAAAAACTTACTTTGTTAGTGTGCCGTCGTTGCGGCACGCATTTGCTGAGGCGCACGCACACGCACGTTGTACACAGGCAGATAAAAATTGCCAAAAACAGCAACGGCACGGATGCTGCACTGAAGGAAAATGGCACCTACAAATAAAATTTTGTTTTTAGATTGTGTTGACAACCCTAGTGCGGTCATAACAATTTACTTGAAAAATAGAATTTGGGCTTACAGAAAAATGATTGTTCAGTTGCATAAAGTAAGGGATCAGTACCCAAAAAGTATTTAACGCGATACCTGACCAAAAGTTTATACCGCATCTTACAGTTGCAACATGAGACAATGTTTAAAATGCCATTAAGTAAATGTTATGAAGTTAAATATTTGACCTGAATGCTGTTGGACAGCATATGTGTGTAGACAGTTGTAGTGTTGACCTCAAGCAGGCCTGACTGGACCTGCATGACAGAACAGAAGTATGTAAAAATGACAGTTATTGCCTATACAGAAAGCGGGCTTATGGTTGCCGCTTGCCACTTAATGGTTCTGTATACACTTTCCCACATTAAATCCCCATATAGGCTTAACAAATCATTTGTACTAATAAAGTGGTTAATTTTGACTAATGTTCTGTATAAAAAAAATTTGAATTACCAAAAGACTGTCTGGTGAGAACTATGTCCAGAAGGTAGTCCGTCTGGTAAGGAGCTGTCCTAATGAGATGCTGTGGCACTGCTGATGTTTAGCAGGCTTGCAGGCAGGATCTAGAGCAAAAACATAGGTGAAAATAGAATTTTTTATAAAATTTTGAATTTATTTGTCAACAGTTTTAATACAAGGCTGTACTATAAGCAGACTAGACTGTATTAATACAGGTTTCCTAGTATTACCATCCCTCAAGGTTATGGGATACCGTGATGTCCTAATTAAAATACAAGACTGATACAGTAGGAACCTTTTCATGATAGGAGCTGTAATACAGTTGTACATCTAGTTGAAAACTTTGTTTTCTGGAGTATTGCCCTAGCCAAACCATACCAAGTAGTACTGTAGGTTAATTGTAACACTTTGTGTACACCGGTGGCCGCTGGTGAGGCGTCCGAACTTACAGTGACCTGTACAAATTAAATACTGTACAAAGCATTAAATAGGTGAGATGTCAAAAAGTTCAAGTACAACACCCAAAAATTTTATTACTGCTGTACAAGAGCTTTTGTTTGACAAAGCTAGCTGGCATAATGGCATACAAACGGATCGTCACGGGTCGGTACCAAAAAAAATATAAAATACTGTGCAGTCTGGACGAGCCCCATTGTCATCAACCCAATCCATATTTCTACTGATCACCAGCTCCGGGGGTAACAAAACCATCCAGCCAAGTGAATTTTCAAAACATACCCCGGGTAATTTTTGACGAGACTAATCCTTAAAAATAGCGCAAAAGAGCGACATTAAAAATAAAGCAGTATAGGCTACACAGGAGGACCGCTAGTGGCAATAACACAGGATGCAGCCATTAACTTTTAACACATCCAGCTAGTGACAAAGTTACCATAATATTCCTATTGACAGTTAATAATCTCACCTCCTGACAAAGAGAGTAGCAGGAGACCTCTCTCTCCTGTTGCCCACACAGCACTGGTCTGTTCTACGAGGGATCAGGCCAGTGACAGATGGCAAGTGTGAGACAAACACTCACATATATAGATAGGTTAAGTGGGGGGGGGAAGAGAGGTCTCATGAAAGCCAATGTTGACAAAAGAAAAAAAACTATTTTTGCTCCAGATATTTTGGTAATTCTGACATGTACAGTAGTTTTTTGTTATAGTTAGGTGTATTGTAAGGACAAATATTGAATATTAATAATACTTACTTGTCTGTAATATAATTAATAGGGTCTATGAATTGATATAGCCATTCCTTTCGTTGCTATTAATAGCACATTAAGTTATTGTCATAGGACTAATTCTTGAAATGAACCGTCCGACCGCTCCGTAATGTTAAAGGACTGGTGTCACGAGATTTTTGTTGTGGAAAATCATCTTTATTTTGCGTGCCATCCATGTTATCCGGATTAGGTAACGGATTAGTATCCGGATCCGGTTGAAATTCATCTTCTAGTTCAAATAGTTCATTAGCTAGATCGTTCTTACTGTCGTTCCGGAGTTGATCCTCCAGTTCTTGTTCATCTAAATCCGTTGGAATTTTATCTTGTTCATCAGATGCCGGTTCTTCAGGCAATGCCGGTGTAAATTCATCAGCAGGAATTAGATTTTTATCTTGTTCTGGTTCAAACTCGTCTGAAACATTCTGAAAAAGTTGTGGGACATTTCTGTCCTCATTAGCAGTGTCATGTGTTAACTGTAAATTATGTTCATCTGGGTTAAAAAGTGCTATCCCTGACGGGAGCGTCAAAGAATCGTTTTTTGTAATAATCGCCAAGTCAGAAATTAAAAGATCTTGGAAATCATGTAAGAGGACTTTGGAAATTTCTTTAGGAATGTTAGCAAATAAGGGACTCTTGCCTTCATATTTTTTTAAATCATCGTTTGAATAGAGCGCTGTAAATCCGTCTGCCAATCTTTTTACTAAAGTGGTTGTAAAAAGCGGTCTTACAACAACGTAAGGACTAGGATTAAAACGAGTTTTTAAAGGACGGGTGTTGCCTGGCATATTGTACCTGTCTAGGACAAAAACGTAATCGTTAATTTTAAAATTTTTAGAAATGCGATTTTTATTTATTCGCTCATTAGAAATTAATCGGAGTTGAGTCAATCGCTCTGAAGCAACTTTTATCATTTCTTTAATATCTGTAGTTGTCTTTTCAATGTGTTGTCGGTTATTTTTTACTAAGGGGTGTATTTGTAATAAAGTATCGGTATCGAAAATTGATGACCCCGCCCCTTGGGAACCAAACACCATTTCTTGTGGTTTAAAATTCGTTTTTGGTGACACCGTGTTGTTGATGATTTTTGCACATAAATAGGGCAAAAATTCCCAATTAAGATCAGATTTTACGGCTAACATGCGCTTTAACATAATTTTAATAATACCGACAAAACGCTCAATTTGACCACGACCGCTAGGATGTAATGCAGATGATGCAATGACAGTGATATTTAATGCAGCCATGGTTTCCAACCATGACGACGATCTAAAACAAGGGCCATTATCGCTATGAATGCGTTTGACGTTAAATTGCTGAAAAATGCTATTCATAATTGCTTTTGTGACTTCCGGTGCGGATTTTGATTTTAACGGCACAATTATGACAAAATCAGTAAGGGTGCATTGAGAAATTAATAAATGAGAATAACCATTTAATGCATTTAAATTTTCAGCCAAATCCATTGTTATTTCTTCAAACGGATATGACGGTGTCGGATAAATTCCTATTTTTGTTTTACGATTGCCTTTATTCGTAAGAAAACAAGAATAACAGCATTGAATAAAATCTTTTGTCACAGTATTCATATTTTGAAAATAATATGACTGTAAATCCGCAAGCATTCTGTTAAGCCCTTTGTGACCTAATAAATGCGTGTAACTCAATAAAATTCCTATTAAGGATGGCGGAACATAAATTTTATAAAAATCTGAATAAATCATTAATAAATCTGAAACTAATTTGAATTTATTAGGTTTTCCTGCAACTTCTTCAAATTCTGATTCAAAATCCGGAGATGCTAGACAATTTTCATAAATCCGCGAAAATTCGCGTTTTTGAGCAGAGATAATATTTGAGCGGGACAATTTTTCTTTTAAAATTTCTATTGGTGATATAACATCTTTTACATTTTCCAAACCCCGTGAAATTGACAAGGTGACTGCAGAAATATCTTTTGGAGTTATTACTGTTTTTGTATTTATCATTAAATACTCCGGGTGATTTTCTACAAAATTTATCCATTCGGCCAATGAAAAATTATTTTGTGGCAAAGAATCGTAAAAATCAGTAATGTGAATATCGTGTAAGTTAAATTTTTCACAGTCACCAGGAGGCAATCCTTCACGTGTTAGAAAATCCGCCAGATTTTCGCTAGTGCGAACAAATTGCAAATTGACATTTGGATAATCAGATAACAGTTTCAGGCACCAACGCCTGATTTTTACGCATGAATTTCCTACTTTTGAACTGAATAAATAGTATAAGACTCGGGAGTCAGTTAATAGGGTAACCTTGACTCCACTAATAAATCTTTGTAAACTATAAAGAGCGGTTAAAATTGCAAAAACTTCAAGGTCCAAAATTGGACGAGATTTAAATGTTTCTGGCACAACTTTTGCAACATAAGCAATGATCTGAATCTTTCCTTTGAGTTGATCGAGTCTAAACTCAACATTTTTATTATGGTAAAAAGGCAAATAAAGAACCTTACCCTCCTTTTCATAAATTCCATAAATAAGTGGTGGTTTATCAGAGGTATGATTATATGTAAAATAAGGTTTTTCTTTATGTTTTGCTAAAGATGAAATAAAGATCATTGGTCTATAGAGACTCAAAGCCAAAGCTTCCGCTAGATAAAGATCAGGGTCTAATCCTACTTTTCCATCTTTAAATTCTTGTAAGAAGTTTTTATAATCATCATACTTTAGGTTGAAAGTAAAATCCTTAAGCTTATTATTTAAAATGCCAGATTTTAATTTTTTAAATGCTTTTTCACGTAACTCTAGAGTTGATGGAGGAGATGAGCTTCCATAAATAGCAAGAATAGAGATTGTTGACCAGAAAAATGAGTCAAGCCAATTTTCTTCTGTAAAACCACAAAGTTTTTCCTTAGTGACTATTCTAGGGGGTTGAGTTTTTAATGCTGAGGGTTTAGGCATTTCAAAAGGAAATGATGTAATTAGTTTTGCTGGCTCATACGGGAGCTCACGATCATAAATAACTCTATGAATGGGATCATCCAGATCTAAACAGGCGGGAATAACTTTTTCATCCCCTTTTCCTTGTACCTTTTGAGCTAAAACGGCACCCAAAACTCCAGATGCTGTTGCAGCATCAACCCAAAGATATTTAGGGGCTGTCTCATCTATTAAGTGAGCAAAAAGTGGCTCTTGAGTCAAAAGAGTTTTTATGGTCTCAAAAGCTTTTCTATGCTCATCTGTTGGTTTGAATTCTCCTTTATTGCTAGTTAGCGGAGTTAATATGGAAATTTGTTGAATAACATTTAACGTGATAACCCGTCGTAACGAGTTGACTAGACCTAAAAATGCTCTAGTTGACTTTTTGGAGTCAGGAAATTTGAAATCTTTAACCTTTTGAATCCGGCGAGGATCCGCAATTACAAAATCATGCGAAATGTACCATCCTAAAAATAATATTTTTGAGCGTGAAAATTCACATTTCATAACGCTAACTTTAGAACCATGGAACGCCAATCTTTTAATGGCTTGTTCAACATTTGCAAAATGTAATTTAAGGGTTTCTGCATAAGTGGGTTTTAATATACTTGTAATTAAAATATCGTCAAAATAATTACAGACGTCCTTTAACGGACTGTGCTTCTGTTTGACTACATTTTCAGACTCATAAATGACGTTACCATTTGTGTCATATTCAGGTTCAAAATGTAACATTCTGTTGCTTGCATCCGTATAGTATGCGGGTGAATTGGCTGCTCCAGTTGGAATAGACAACCATTGGAATGAACCAGTAGGTGTTAAAAATGTTGTCAATTTTCTGCTCTCTTCGTCTATGCGTAGACTCAGATATGCGTATTTTAAATCAAGTGATGTATATAATGCTTTTCCTTGCAAAAATTGAATTGTTGCATTAATTTCAGGAATAACTGCGCTTGGGGATTCAATTAATTGATTGACCGGTGAATAATCTATGATTAAGCGACCTAAGCAATTTTCTTTTGCACGTGGCACCAAATAAGCTGACATACCGTATAGGTGACAACCGTTAGGTGACATGGGGGAGCGCATGATGTAGCCGAATTTAATTAATAATTCGCAAATATCATCAAGGTGTCGTTGATCCGTTGGTGAAACATGAAAAATACGTTTGCTTCTGGGCAATGTTTCGCCCTCACGTAGTCTTAATTGTGTAAATCCTAACGTTAAAGAAATATTTCCTGCATCTAACGAATGTAACGCTACAGCTTCCGGATATTTGTCAATAAAAATATCTTTTATATAAGGGCGTACTTCGTCACTGTATGAATTCAAGTCTATGGCTTGAGCAGCATTTTCAAAAATGACGGTAGGGAGATCAAGACCCTTAGGTTCTATAATCTCAGGCTTTATTTCAGCCTCACCGAAATATGTCGGTTCTTTAGTCATTATTGTATCCGCAAAATTTACATCTGAAATTTGCTGAGGCGGATCTTGTGATATGCTCACTTTACAGACTGTTAAAGTGGGAAGAGTTATTTGTGCAGTGGCACTCGCCATTAACACTTCTCTCCCTAATGGATGAGTTTTTAAAGCTTGTTTTAATCGACCACGATTTTGATCGACCACATTAATTAATTCACAGTCATTAATTAGTTCAAATTTTCCAGTTATGTGACAGTCAATGACTTTGTTGCTTAAGTTTACCACACATCCAGAGGCAGCATATTTTTCTAGAAAAGGCAGATATTCCAAGTCTGATCTTGTAGGGATCAAGCTTATTGTGTCCCAAACTTGACCAGTGATCAAGATATGATCAGTTCTAATTACTGGCGCTGCTTTAGATAAGAAAAATTCAATTTCTCGGACCTCATAAGGGTCCAGTGTGCATGTAGCGGCACAAAAATAAATATCTTTTGGTGACTCATTATATACTGTACATCTATGTTCAACTGGGTACTTAAAAAGTATTTCGGGGCTCGGATCATTTATATCACCCGAGTAGGCTATCATACCTAAACCTGCTTTAAGCATATCATTCCCCAACAGAAAAACAGGAACATTTGGTATATCAGGAATCACGTAAATTGGTAAATTAATTCCAGGATGTGATGGTGATAATTGAATTAAGCAATTTAATTTTCCAATTACTGGAACGACAGTGTCACTAAAAGTTGTGATGTTCGAGATATCACTTTTAAATAAATCTGTACGACCTTTAAAAATTCTTTTAAAATAACTTTCAAGTAATATTGTAATATCAGAACCGGAATCTACGCATCCTACTATCCTAAATTTATTTAAATACGTAGGGATGTATAATTTTTTACTGTTGTCAGAATTATCAGTTTCTGACAAATTATCTTTTATTTTACTAGACAGGACAACACCACGCCTTATCATATAGGATGTTGCAGAAATATTGCTATATCCGGCTAATTTCATTAGTCGTTCATTAATATCTTGAATTAAATTTTTATCTGATTGTTTAACAACGCCAGTTACGTTGGAGTCTGACTTAGGCGTAGGGACACTATCATATAGTCATTGTGACTGATTAGCAAAAGGACCTCCTTTACGATAAGGGCACAAAGTTGACGGATGGTTCAATCTTGGCCTAACTGAAGGGGGGCAAAGTTTGCATGTACTATGACATGGCATGACACCTATGGTTACTCCCTGATCTGAGACCATGTGGGGACAACCTTGGCTTGCCAAATGATCCTTTCTTCCGCACAGTGAACAATAATTCTGTGGCTGAGACCTAGACCGATGGTTTTTGTCAGAGTTGTTTCTATTAGGGGGACGTCTAAACCCTTGTGAATACCGGTTATTCGTATTCCTATTACCATTTTGATTGGCTCCAGCACGAGGCTGGTTATTGGAACCATTTATTCTATGTGGGTTCCGGGTGTTAAATACACGTGGTTGTGATCTATTTGTGTGCATGGGTGCTGCATTATTGTTGTAAACTCGAGTTTTTGTTACCCTACTGCTAGATCTATAATTAAACCTTTTAGGCGGGGTATTTTGTATGCGGACTGCTTTTGTAACGGGACTTTGTACAGGAATGGCAACTGCATAAGAAGTGACTCTGCGCATCTTCTTTTGCATGGATCGATTATTTTGATTACGATCTATACCATTCTGTCGGATATCATTGTCAATTGCATGACGTTCTATATTAAGAGCTCTCGATAATTCAACTGCGCGTGCCGCACGGCCTAAACGTGCCGACAACGTATTAAAAACACTCTGGACTTTGGCAGAGCTAAATGGAGGCAGACATCTAATCAGAGTCTGTATTACTTCCATATTATAGTATGCGGTTCTAGAAGGCCCTGCAGGCAGTACTGAGGCTGCTCTGCTGACCCATAGCATAATATTTGTCTCCACTTCATTTAAGGGCAAGTTTTTGGGGGCTTTGTAAGTGAAAAGCATGGCCTTTGCGGCTTCAGGTGTTAAACGCTTATCAAAATGCATTAAAAGACTGTGGAACAATGTCGGCACAGTTTCTTCTAAATTTATCCATTCCATAAGTAAGGTGTGAGCTCGACCTGTTGTGCATAGCAGCAGGAATTGTTTAAATTCTTTCTCGGAAAGTTTACAATATTCTTGAGCTGTCCGCATAGCGGATAAAAACTCTATAATATCCATGTTATCCTTTGTAGGCTGTCCAGAAAATCTTGGTTTTTGAGTTGGAAATGTTTTTAAGGCTTCATTTCTGTCGCCAGAAGTTAAAAGTGTTGGAATCGGGGAGTAATATTTTGGAGGATTCGTGTTATCATTTAACAAGTGACTGTTCATTTCCTTTTCAATTAATTGATTTTCAAATTCCATATTAGCCTTTTGAACAGCTCTAGTAACTTGGACTCTATCTAAACGAACAGCGTTATAAAAGTTACGACAAAGATCCTCAATATTTACGTCCATGCCACTACGCTTAGTCTTTTTAGAAAGTTCATAAGTATCGCTCACAAGATCCAAAAGTATTTTTCCCAGCGGGTGATTTTGCGTAAATTTACGTTGTATACCGGGGTTTTGTTCTGTATCTTCTGATAGTTCAGGGGGGAGCGACCCTCCTGCAAGATCAGCGTCAACGTCATTTTCATCTAAATTTTCCGGATTTTCGGCATCTATTATAATTGCTTCTACCGGTTCTGGGAAAGCACTAATGTCATCTTCATTTTCTATGGTTCTGGACATGCTGCTAGCGCTAGATGAGCGACTAGAGCGTGATCTCTTTTTAGAAAACATTTTTAGTGATCTTTTAATTAATTTAGATGTAAAAATATGTGCGCACAATTAATTAAATTCCTACTATAATTATTTTATGTCTTCTATTCACTTATTTTTCGTGAAACTTACGCGTAAGATTTAAAGTTTTTATAGGAGTGTTTTCTACTGGACACTCGTGAGATTCTTGCCTAATCTCAAATTTGAAAGAAAATTCAAACTGCCTGTAAAGTCTAACTTTTTGAAGAAGCTTAACTTGTAGTGCCCCAAAAATAGATTTAGATTTTATCACTGAAGAAATTTTTAAACAGTGAAAGGCAGTAAATTATTTATATAGCGCTAATAATGTTCAATAAGTAAAATACTAATGAACTGCAGTTGATTTATTACAGTGCTTAGATTTTTCTAACAGTGTAATCTTCCACCAGTTTCCCTGAATTATATTATTTGTTGGGGAATGTCCGCAGTAGAATTTATAATCTACAGGTGGATTTTATTTGTCCCTATTGTTGATATCCAGGTTAGGCTATTATTTGTGGAGATTAAATAAACAAAGGGGGATTCTATTCAGAGTGCTTTTGTAAGTGCTAAATGTTGACAGATAGTTTATGATAAAGCACAATGGTGTGTAAACTCTGAAAGATGTGTGTCCCTTATGGCAGAGTAAATAAAAAAAAGAATATTAATATAAATATCTAGAAATATTCCACAAGAATATTTATGTGTAATTCTAGATGTTTTTAGTATCTTAGTTATACAATCTGATACCGTGTAATCCTGTAACGATACTTTCTACGGATGTAACGATGTACCAATTATAAGGTACTGTAGAAACGTGGTATTTTCTACGGGTGTAACGTACCAATTATAAGGTACTGTAGAAACGTGATACTTTCTACTTTCTACGGGTGTAACGTACCAATTATAAGGTACTGTAGAAACGTGATACTAGTGTAAACTAGTATCCCCTCCACACAGTCAAGGAAGGAGAAAATATATCCGATACTCGGGATATTAAAATATCTTAGGAACTAAGAAACACGGCGTTGTACCAGTGTAAAACTGGGGGGTTACTTTGCTAAGAAGAAAGGGCCTAAGATACTGTCAAAGACAGTATCCTCGTCTATCTCTCTATCTAATCTAGGTTGATACAGATGTTATAGTATCATATGTTATCCACGCAAACCTAAGATTTGCAGAAGTATCCCTCCTATATGTGTGACCTAGCTAGGACCTGAGAAGGGTAGAACAGTATCAGATACTGCCCTATCCTGGTCACTTACTCTAACAAGATACCACTAGATATCGGTCCTTCAACACACAATAAGATACCGGTACCCTTTGTAACTGTTGGAGGACCAGTATCTATGCCACGTAGTATCCCTTGATCCTAACTGTATTGTCCCTGGCGGTGATACTGTATCCTAAACACTCTTATTGATACTATCACTATGATACTTGATCTTTAGATGACTAATAACTATCCAAGTTAATAAGAATCCTGATAGAATAAATAATAGGATACTGATAATGATGACTATAATTTCAGTAATAAATTTAAGGAAGGTATCAGACATAAGATACTTGTCAAGGTGATAAATCGCTAAGATACGGTCTTGGAAACAATAACTAAGAATGGGGACGTTCGTTGGTTCAGGTTAGTAGAATGCCTCGATATATTCTCAACCCTCCAAAAGTATCTAAGGTGAGGATACCAAGTCAACAACTAATATGATTATATAAATGACTAATAATTAAATTATAACTATGATTATATACTCTTAAATAGATATAGAAACAAACACTTATATGATTATAAACCACGGTCTAAGATTATATAGATTAATTAAATTATAAACTAAGATTTATAAAACCCAATTATATTCAGAGAAAAACAATGATAGTAATTAGACACACAAATTACATAAGATATAAATATGATATGTTCACTATAATTGTGGGAAGGAAATAGGAAAGGATATGTTCCAATTATAAGGAACGCAGTCTCCTAAAGACAGTCTCCAGAATTATAGGGAGATAGAAGACCCTTGCTGACTAACTGATCTAAGACCAGTTAGCTGTGTTAGCAGTAGTTGGAGAGGGAAACAATGAAAACTTTACCTTTAAGAAAACCTGAGGAAGAGGAGAGGAGGTGAAGGTCCTGAAGCCCAGTCTGTGCCAAAGCCCAGTCAGATCTGATCTTTGGGGCCAAAGGCCTGGGTTTATATAGGCGGAAATCTAGGTCATGACCTAAATAAGGAGGGGGGGAGAAATGGGGTCAAACTGGCTTCTTTTTTTAATAGAAATTGTTTGCACAATGACTCATAGGCCTGCCTGATGACAGTACATGACCTGTTTAGAATCAGGTCATGTTTGCTTAATGAGTCATAGTTGAGGTACAAACACACCCAACTAGGCCTATTCAAAAATACAAGTTATTAAAGGGCCCTGTTGGTATCTTAGGGACATTATTTCTATATGAAAGAAAGGTATCTTAGTGTCAGTTGGGTATCATAGGGGTCAGTGTAAGTATCGTGGTAGGGATAAGATACTGTTGTTACCCGTATCTTAGTTAGTACGTGGTATCTTAGTTTGAAAGAGGGAGAGGGGTATCTAAACTTAAAGGGAGAGGCTGCTTTTAAAGCACGTGCACAAGTGATTAATAAAATGCGGCACTTGTACACTATCCCCTAAAATTTTTAAGGAGAAAAAGGAACGCGTTACTCCCGGTAAAAGGAATAATAAAAAGGAATAAAAGGAATATAGTGAACATAATTACGGGTTGATTGTCGTGAAATCCAGGAGCTGGAGCGACAGGCGTCTGTTTTCATCTTGTGTGTCATGAAGTTGTTCCAGAGTTGTCGATAATTTGTTTGACAGGTGTCTGATTTGTTCATTTTGCGCGGTCATAGTACGTTCAGCATGTTCAAGCAGACCTTTGTGTAACATTAGGTCAAATAGTTGCAGCGACAGTTGCCTTTCCAAATCGACAGTTTCGTTGTACATTCTAGTGCCATTGACTTCGCGAAAATGTAAGTTTTCTTTTAGTACGTGCATTTCCTGCACAATTTTGCGTAATGTCGCATCTGATTTAATTGCTTTGAGCATGGCGGCATTGAGGAGTGTGACTAATGGGGTGTCATCCGGTTGATCACACGTGTCGGCGTAGGAACGCGCAGAATGTGCAGGGCTGGCGCTGGTTATGAAGGACGCCAAAGACGATGTACCAGGTTCATTATTGTCATTTGGTGACCACGGTGTTCGAAGAGACCGTGGTGTGTAGGGTGTAGAATTTTTGTCGGTGGTGTTGTCGTTGACGTAGTTGTCCATGGAGTGCTTGTTGTTTTTACCAGGACTGGACAAATTGCGTAGTTGCGTAGAACTGTAGCAGGCGCCCATGTTAGTACACACCCTAAAAAAAAATTAACAGTAAGTTCCTAGATGTAAATTTTTTATTACAGTAGAGCCTTCCTAAAATAATTCTGGGCTGAACTGTTATGAAAGTATTGACAGTTGTTTTCTTAACTGAGGTGACTAATAGGCAGTGATAAAGGCTGTTTTGCTTTCTGAGAACCAAGCTTTGGGGCTTGGTGGGGGTGTGTAGTGGGGGGGAGGATATAGGAGCATGTGTGAAAAAATATCTTCCACACCCATCAGTGTTTTACAGCTGACCTTCCTGTGAACAGTGTTTGTAACCAGAGCCTAAAGTGTGAGAAATTAGCCAAAATGACTGACAAGTTATTGTCCTCTCTTGAGAGTATTAGGAGTGCTATGCAGGCAAGGCTGCACAAAAATCCCCAGGCAAGAAATGTCAGTATGATAATTTTGAACGGAGATAAATGTCCGTAAATGAGATAAATGTCTAACGAAATGAGATAAATGTCTAACGAAATGAGATTTTCATCGTTTTATAATTTGAGTTTAGTTGAAATTTTGAGATAAAATGTTTATGACAAATTTAAAACATAAAATGTTAAGGACACAAGATTCATAGACTCATGAATTGTAGGAAAATTGGTAAAGTGATTAGGTCACAAGATTTTTTTTGAGAAGATAATGTTAAAGGGATATTGTATGAGATTTATTAGCAACAAGATTTGTAGACACACGAATTGTAGAAAAATTGGCAAAATTATAAAGTGATTAGGTCACGAGATTTTTGGAAAGATTTTTAAAAAGGAAAATCGTATGAGATTTGTTAGTAATAAAATTGGAATTTGGTGGTTAATACAACCGTGGTACAAGATTTTGAAAAATTACCCGGTGCTAAATAAAATTGGTAATACATGACAAATTTTTGCGGGTTAGCTGTCAACCACTATCACGACGTATGGGACGTCTGTCACGACGACGGACTCGGAGCGACTCATCAACCGGTTGGTGACCGAAGTCACTGACCGGCTGATAAACGACCGGGCTGCTGTTGAGACGCAGGTTGCATGGAACAAAAGCGTGACCAACCAGTTGGGGGTGGCGGTGACACCCGGACTGGGCGAGGAAGTCCGGATGAACTTGGCCA